>ENA-OYWV01001172-OYWV01001172.1-human-gut-metagenome-genome-assembly--contig:-NODE-1172-length-9292-cov-6.898019_pt1 | contig 9292 bp, 7 predicted proteins | sample MGYA00244812_ERZ653400 | MGnify/ENA primary metagenome ERZ653400 (study PRJEB26926, sample SAMN06165097) | human gut metagenome | biome: ENVO:00009003; feature: ENVO:2100002; material: ENVO:00002003... | reverse complement strand
CAGCGTCAGATGTGTATAAGAGACAGCGTCTCCGTCGTGAAATTGAACAAAGGCTCGGAAACGGGCACATTGATATGTACCGGTCCTTTTCCGTGATGGTTGGTTTCCAGCAGGGCCTCGTTTATCAGTCGGTTGCAGAACCACTCATCCTCCTCCGTATGAATTTCAGGAAGGTTGACGGATTTCTTGACCAGCGACCGGAACACCTCCGGCTGCGGAAGCGTCTGTCCGTCCATCTGCCCTATCCAAGCAGCCGGACGGTCGGCAGAGATGACTATCAAGGGAACTTTCTGATAAAAAGCCTCTGCCACGGCGGGGTGAAGATTTAGCAAGGCGGTTCCCGAAGTACAGCACACCGCAACAGGCTTGCCGCTATTCAAAGCCAGGCCGAGGGCAAAATACCCCGCACTCCGCTCATCCGTCATTGCATGGCAAACAAAGCCCGGGTGATTGGACAAAGTATGCACGATGGGAGCATTGCGGCTGCCGGGGCACAACACGACCCTGGTAATTCCGTACGCCTCGAGAAGCGCTGCCAGTTGGAGTATATTCTTTTTGTCTGTATACATGGTTCAGTGATTAAAGATTAGCGATTTATGGATTATAGGGACATGCTTACCAACCGTTTCATGGTCTGCAACTTCTTTTCCGTTTCCAGCCATTCGTCATTCAGCTCCGAAGAAGCCAGCAGTCCGCCGCCGGCATAGAAAGACAACTGCCCGTTTTCGATGTGCATACACCGCAGGTTCACGTACAAATCCGTCTTGCCGTCAGGGTCGAGCCACCCGATGAAACCGGAATAATAGCGGCGGTCATACCCTTCGTTGTCCAGTATAAAGCGGTATGCCTCCTCTTTCGGCAGACCGCACACGGCAGGGGTCGGATGCAGAAGCTCCAGAAGGCTTCCCAAACGGTTGTTGTTTTTCAGGGTAAAACGGAAACTTGTTTTCAGGTGCGACAGCGCTCCGGCATAAGCGGGATACGGACCGCTCTCCGTGGGATGAATGCCCGATGACAGGAGTTGCCGACGGATATAAGACACTACATAGTCCTGCTCCTGCCGGTTCTTCTCGCCCCATTCCTGCGGCAGTCTGCCATTTTGCAAAGGCAGGGTTCCCGCCAATGCTACAGTATTCCACTCGTTTTTCTCTCCGGACAGAATAATCTCGGGGGTACTGCCCATCCAGATACCTGTCCGGGGTGTATAGCATAAGTATATATAAGAATGGATATAATGCTTGCACGCCGCACGGAACACTGCCGAGGGCGAGAAACCCGGGCACTGCCCGATGACGGATTTGCGGGAAAGGACCAATTTATCAAACCGCTTGCTGCGCAAAGCTTCTGTAAATGTCCGGAAGCATGCTTCGTACTCTTCCGTGCAAGTTTCCGAAAATGTTTCCCGGTCTTGACGCAACCGGAAAGCTTCCAGCTCCTCTTCCGCGTACTCGCCAAGCGGCAAAGGCTGTCCCCACCGCTCCGGCTGTATCAGCACAACCGGACACGACTCGCTCACCCGGAACGGCGCAATGACGAAACCGCGTGCCCCGTCTAAGTCCTTGAGGTCATACAACAGACGGACGCTTCCCGACGCTTGTGTCAGCAAACGGGGAGTGTCCTCACCGGGAATACGATAAACGGCAAAAGGCTGTTCCTGCCGGATCAAGGCATCAATAGCTTTCAGATTACTTATTTCTTTGTCAATCATCTTCTTTTGTAAAAGCATAAAACCACTTGCAGAGTTCAGGTACGCTGCATGGTTTTAATTCGGATGACAAAGATACAAAATCCTTTTTATAGAGATAGAAAGCGAAAGTATCTTTCCTTATGTATTTTCATTGAGTTACAAAAAGTGCCGTCCATAAGATTCTATGAACAGCACTTTCTATATGTTTCCCACCATAATCGGGAGTAATGACAGATGGCATTATGCAGCCATCCCGAACAGTTCTATGCAGCTACCCTGCACAAGGCTATGCAGTCATACTGCACAGTACTGTGCAGCGTGGCTGCATACCAACTCTTGTTTATCCGAGAGGATTTTCTTCTTCACCGCCGGACGAACCGCCTCCGCCTTCGGGCGCTTTGCCGATATAAATGGTTTTGGCGGCGCTATGCGGGGTTTTCAGTAATTTGGAACCGGAACCGGAGAATTGCGTCGTCACTTTCAGTTCATACGTGCCGTCGGCAAGGCCTGCGGGGATGATGAATGTCAGCCGGGACGGGTCGTTCACGACGTAAAGGTCTTCCGTTATTTTTGTTTCCGTACCAGAAGAATCGGTCAGTGTAATACCTACCGAGGGGTCTGTACCGGCTATTTTCAGCTTACCGCCCGTGAGGGTGAAAGCTCGTCCTGCAGTGGCACTGGCATCCTGTGCACGGGTGGCAGCATCCTGCACGCCTGTAACAAACATTGCCGAACCCTTCTCGCCGATGATGCCTACGGTAGTATTCTTTATTGCCTGGCGCAAATCCGCCCCTACATTGAAATTCACTACGATAGAATTCTTTGCAGAATTCCATTGCGAGTTTTCAACGATACCACGAAAGCTGACACTGGCGTAATAAAGCCCTGTATTCACACTGTAGCCACTCATGAGCAGGCGTTTGATTACACGTTTTTCCAACTCGAACACGTGCTTGATGGTTTCCTCGCGCAAGCCTGAGTCTTCGGCTTTCATCTCGGCGATGATGCGCGCCTCGTTTGCGCTGCCGATGTTGACGGGGACAAGAATCATATCTTCCTTATTATCCACCGTAACGGTATTGTCGGCCAACTGACCATTGATTTGATACTTAATATTTTCTGCCATAATTTTGATTTGTTTTATGGGATTAGTAAAAACTCTTTTTTTCTCCGAATAATGCCGACCGAAAAGGACAGGCGATTATGGTTGCACAGTCAAGTCCGCAACCAGTGCTTTGAAATAATTTTTCCAGCTGTCGTATGCCGATGATGCAGCGGGAAGGACAAACAACCGGCACTGCTCTTTGATAGTGCCCTTATCATGACTGAAAGTAGTGGCGGTAATAGTCGGTGCAGTTGTAGCATAGCTCTGTATGCCTATCAGTTCCGAACAGTTGTGAAACACATTATCTCCCAGAGCAGTAACCGTTGCAGGTAGGGAGATTCCGGTCAGTGCCGTACCGGCAAACGCCCAATCTCCTATCGTTGCAGTCTGTTCGGAAAGTACAACGCCATTTAATTTGGTACATCCGTTAAAGGCATATTTCGGTACGACGGTAACACCTTCCGGCAAGCATACACGTGTAATGCCGGTACAATTCTGAAAAGCACATTCTCCAAGCGTAGTCAGGCTGGCAGGCAGATTGTAAGGGTTATCTTGATTTACTTCTTCCAAGGCCAAAGCGTAACATTTATCAAACGCGTTGACACCTATACGGGTTATATTATCATGGAAACCTACGGAATGAAGAACGGTGCAACCATAGAACGTATCATCCGCTATGGAGGTCACCCCGGCAGGAATCCTTATGTTCCGGAGCGAAGTACAACGGTTAAAAGCCGCCTCACCTATTGAGGTAATGCCGTCGTGCCAGTTCACATGTTCCAGATACTTGCAGTCCTGAAAAGTCCATTTAGGAATGCTTGTCACAGTAGAGGGTATGCTGACGGAACGGATGCCGCATCCGTAGAAAGTGCTTTCAGACAAAGATTGTACACCTTCGTGCAAGACAACACTCTGCAGGTTTCCGCAGTTCTCGAACACCCAGCGCCCCAATGTTTCCACACTTCCCGGAATATCAATCAACGACAAGGAGACACAATTTCTAAAAGCACAATTACCTACTGTTTTCAGTTTTTCGGACAGGATGACCTCACGCAGGTTACTACATCCTTCAAAGGCATATTCGGTGATTGTTTCAGCATTGCCGGTATCGACATAATCCAATGCCCGGCAATTGAGGAATGCAGATTTACCGATGGTAACAAGGCTTGCGGGAAGCATCACTTCTTTCAATGTTGTATTAGGCTGATAACCGTCATCCGGATGAAAGCCCAATCCCCAACCGGGAAGGGTAACCATATCCGTCATGGAGAGGTCGAGCACTTCGAGCTTGGTAAGGGTATTGCGGATATAGGCAAGGTCGGTAGCATCCACACTGCCTTTTATGGCAAGTGCAGTCATCTCCGCATCGGTGGCTACACTGCTCAGATTTCCGGCGGTAGAGGTTACGGCAGCAACAACGGAATACTTAATGGGGCGTGTAACGGTTGTCTCCATACCTCTCTTATCTACCAACGTCACTTTCAGAATAGCGGTATCGGAAAGCTTTACATGTTTTGGCGGAGTAAGCGTAACTTTGGAACTGTTGGGAATAATCATTCCATCATCACCAAAAGCCGGTTGGGTTATGTCCACCTTCCAAACACCGTTCGTACCGGCAGAAGCACGGGTTTGTATATCCGTCCCCGTACCGTTATCGTTGGTGACGGTAGCTGCAATGGATGTATAATCACCGGATTTCAAGGTAGCGGGAAACAGCAATGGGATATCCAGGCTGGAAGCGGTACAATATAATACATCGTAACCGTCGAGTCCGATGGTGACGGCATTGCTTCGGGGCAGTGTAATGGTCGTTGTTCCATCGGCAAGCGTAAAGACTACGTAATCACCATGTGAAGTATCCACCGCAGCAATTACGGAAGTTCCGCAAAGAATGGTTACCGGCTCTGCCTGGGCAAAAGTGATGAGGTAACCGGGTACTCCTTCCACGGTAGTGGGTACTACCGAAAGAATGTAATCACGGTTTTGCAAAGCTTCGGTCAAGGTCTGCAAGGCTTTCACCTGGTCTGTGACTTCGGCAATCTGTGTGCGGATACCGGTGTCATCGTACTCGTTATCACATCCGGACATTGCTACTGTCAGAAAGAACAACAGTGCATAAAATTTAGTCTTCATCATGTTAATTGTCTTTTAATTAATAAATATGGGAATTGATTGTAGATTACTTATCAAGTAACGGTCGGACACCGGAAAGAAGACTGTGCAGTTTATAGAACCTGCACATAAACCAACCGTTACCACCGCTATAATTCCTATCTTTCAACCACCGAAGCTTCGGCTCCGCTTTTACATCCGAAGCGGGGAAAGGGGTTCGTATATCTTATACGGAATACGAACGGGGCAATATATATTATATAAGGTGGGATTTGCGGGCTTCAGGACTAAATACAAGATTTAATTAAACTTTTTCTAACAATTAATTGGCATTTGGTAAAATTTAGCATATATTTACAACGTTAACAACACCGTTACTTGATAAGTAATTCCGGCTTATAATCCTGCCCTATATTCTGTTTCATTTTTCCATTTACATTTTCTAACGGAAGCTATCAGTTGCCTGTTTGCCTTATCGACCAGCTCATTGCCGAAAGGCTTGAGATAGGTTTCCGTCACCCGCAGGGACGAATGTCCCAAAGCCTGACTGATAATCCCCACCGGCTGTCCGCTATGGAAAGCAAGTGTAGCCCATGTGTGTCGGGCCACATAAGTAATATTTAGAAATGCAATAAAAAACAGAATGACGAGAATTAAACGTAAAACGTTTATAATTAAGCATTTTGCAAGAATTGCAGAACAGACATACCTGCAAAAGACAACAAAATATTGCGACGTTTCAGTTACCAGACTGTTAGCCGCCTGTTTCGGAAACAACGGCAGGTAACCGAATTTTTACCGATAGGAACAAAGCGGATTTGTATTCACTGTTTATCAATGTTTTGCATGCCAAAGGACGCTTTTCAAAGGAGTATTTTTACAACCTAAAAAAGAGCGTTATGAAAGTGGAAAAATTCAAGGTGCTGCTCTACCTGAAAAAGAGCGAGCCGGACAAGACCGGCAAGGCCCCGATCATGGGACGGATCACCCTCAACCGCACGATGGCGCAGTTCAGCTGCAAGCTCTCCTGTACCCCCGGGCTATGGAACGCGCGTGAGAGCCGATTGAATGGCAAGGGCCGGGAAGCGGTGGAGACCAATGAAAAGATAGAGAGGCTGCTGCTTGCCGTACACTCGGCCTTCAATTCCCTCATGGAAAGGAAAAAGGATTTCGATGCCGCCGCGGTCAGGGACATGTTCCAGGGTAACGCGGGCATGCAGATGACCCTGCTCAAACTTCTCGACCGGCACAATGAGGAGATGAAGGCCCGTGTCGGCGTGGACCGTGCACCGACGACAATGTCGACCTACGTGTACACCCGGCGCACCCTTGCCGAATTCATCAAAACGGAATTCAAGGTCTCGGACCTCGCCTTCGGACAGCTCAACGAGCAGTTCATCCGTGACTATCAGGATTTCTGCCTGGAAAAGAAGAAACTGGCAATGGAGACGGTGCGCCATTACCTGTCCATCCTGAAAAAGATCTGCCGCATCGCCTACAAGGAGGGGCACTCGGAGAAATACCATTTCTGCCACTTCAAGCTGCCCAAGCAGAAGGAGACAACACCGAAAGCACTCAGCCGGGAGAATTTCGAGAAGCTACGCGATCTGGAGATACCGGAAAAACGCAGGTCACATGTCATCACCCGGGACCTCTTCCTCTTCGCCTGTTACACCGGCACCGCCTATGCCGATGCGGTAAGCATCACCCGGGAGAACCTCTTCCAGGATGACGAGGGCAGCCTCTGGCTGAAATACCGGCGGAAGAAGACCGACTACCTCGGACGCGTCAAGTTGCTGCCGGAAGCACTCGCGTTGATCGGGAAGTATCGTGACGATACCCGCATCACCCTCTTCCCGCCGCAGGACTACCACACGCTCAGGGCCAACATGAAATCCCTGCGCCTGATGGCGGGGCTGAGCCAGGACCTTGTCTACCACATGGGAAGGCATTCTTTCGCCTCATTGGTCACGCTCGAGGAGGGAGTGCCGATCGAGACCATCAGCAAAATGCTGGGACACTCCAACATAAAGACCACCCAGATATATGCCCGTGTAACTCCGAAGCGACTGTTCGAGGACATGGACAGGTTCGTCGAGGCAACCCGCGATTTGAAACTTATTCTTTAATCCTTAAACAATTAAACAATCATTATCATGCGCAGTACATTTAAGCTTTTATTCTACATCAACCGTAACAAGGTAAAATCGGACGGCACGACCGCCGTCCTCTGCCGGATCAGCATCGACGGAAAGAAATCGGCTGTCACGACAGGCATCTATTGCAAACCCGGAGACTGGGACAGCAAGAAGTGTGAAATCAAAACAGCCAGGGAGAACAACCGCCTTACCGCCTTCCGAGGCCGGCTGGAAGAGGCGTACGGGAACCTGCTGAGGAACCAGGGAGTGGTCACGGCCGAGCTGCTCAAGACCACCGTATCCGGTGCCAATTCCGTGCCGGAATACCTCCTGCAGGCCGGAGAGGTGGAACGCGAACGGCTCAGGGTCCGCTCCAAGGAGATCAATTCCACCTCCACCTACCGCCAGTCGAAGACCACGCAGCTTAACCTCAGGCAGTTCATCGAATCCCGCGGGATGAAGGACATCGCCTTTTCGGACATCACCGAAGAGTTCGCCGAATCGTTCAAGGTCTTTCTCAAGAAGGAGCTGGGACACAGGAACGGACACGTGAACCACTGCCTGTGCTGGCTCAACCGGCTCATCTACATCGCCGTGGACCGGGAAGTATTGCGTGCCAACCCGATAGAGGACGTGGCATACGAGAGGAAAGAAGCGCCTAAACTAAGGCATATCAGCCGCAGTGAACTGAAGCGGATGATGGAAACCCCGCTGCCCGACCCGATGATGGAGCTGGCGCGCAGGACGTTCATCTTCTCCTCGCTGACCGGTCTGGCCTACGCGGATACGAGGGCTCTCCATCCCCGTCACATCGGAACGACCTCGGAAGGAAGAAGGTATATCCGCATCCGCCGCGCCAAAACGGACGTGGAGGCGTTCATCCCGCTGCATCCCATAGCCGGACAGATACTGGATCTTTACAACATCACGGATGAAGACAGGCCGGTATTCCCGCTGCCGGTCCGCGATGTCCTCTGGTACGAGGTACATGGAATGGGCGTGGCATTAGGCATGAAAGAGAACCTGTCCTACCACATGGCCCGGCATTCGTTCGGGACCCTGACACTGACCGCGGGCATTCCGATAGAGAGCATCGCCAGGATGATGGGCCATACGAATATCGACAGCACGCAGGTCTACGCCCAGGTCACCGACCGGAAGATATCCTCGGACATGGACCGGCTGATGGAAAGAAGAAAGCCTGCGGCCGGCAAGGAAGCCGCAGGCTAAATAAAAATTGCCGTCGGAATCGTAAATGCAATTCCGGCGGCAATCCTTAAACTTGAATACGATATTATACCAATGCAGCGTGATAGTTCTCCTCCAGCAGCTTCTCGATGTCCGATTGCCTGTACAGGATCTTCCCGCCAAGCTGGATATAGGGAATCCGTCCTTGGTCCCTGTAATCCTGCAGGCACCTGCGGCTGATCTTCAACGTCCCGGAAAGCTCCCTGTCGGTCAGGAACCGTTCCCCGTTGAAGGGAGGACGGTTGTCACGGGCAAGACGCTCCACCTTTTTCTCCATGTTGTCCAGCAGGGCAAAGAACCTGCGGACACGTTCGTTCTCCTTGTCGATAATGCCTTCCATCTCTTCCGCTCTTTAAAGGTTTCCGTTCTTTCTTCCCTCTCTCACAGCCTTCTCCTTGCGTCTGATGCCGACGTAGGTCATCAGCCTCTCCACGTCTTCGGGCTTGTAATAGAACTTGCGCTGGAGGCGGGTGAACGCCAGCCGTCCGGTATCGCGGAGGGTCTGCAGGGTACGCGGCGAGATGTCAAGGCGCAGGCAGACATCCTGGCCGTCCAGTCACTCTCCGGGTTCCTTACGGCGGTTTCTCTCATACAATCTGTCCACATGTGCGGACAGGTTCTCGGCGCGTGCCAGCATCCTCTCAAGGACACCGGCCTCGATGTAGCATATTTCCATAATTTCAACTTGTTTAAATGTCAGTGCGAATATAAGGGAAGAAACCATGAGAGGCAAGCGCGACCGGTACACTGGCAGGAATAGTCATGGATAGTCGGTTTTTGTCATATGGCGCGGGAAAAATACTCCGTAGCCGGTCGGTTTTCACGACCCCCTTTGGAAAACCTGAAGGACGGGTGCGTCACGACGATGAAAAAAGAAAAATCCCCACCGGAAGTGAAGCGACCCCAAACCGGCAGGGAGTGTAATAATAAAGGAACGGACTGTTCAGCCCTTGATGTAACCGTACTTTTTCAGGTCGTCCATGAAATGCTCCGGCGTGTCGG
>ENA-OYWV01001141-OYWV01001141.1-human-gut-metagenome-genome-assembly--contig:-NODE-1141-length-9442-cov-10.841163_pt1 | contig 9442 bp, 6 predicted proteins | sample MGYA00244812_ERZ653400 | MGnify/ENA primary metagenome ERZ653400 (study PRJEB26926, sample SAMN06165097) | human gut metagenome | biome: ENVO:00009003; feature: ENVO:2100002; material: ENVO:00002003... | reverse complement strand
TCTTACCTTTTCTTTTACTGGAATTAATTCTTATCTTTTCCCATATATGGGACTTACGGGAGCTGCGCTCCGGATTAAATGATGCATGTTATCGTATAACCATCTGAAACTCTTACAAGTCCCATTAATGAAAAATAAAAATTAAAAGGGAAAAGACAAGCCTTATTAGACAAGGCAGCCAATAACTGCATTACAGTTTTTCAATATCTAAGCCTGGTGCTATGAAAAAATGTAAATGATGATATGTACATGTTTATTCTGGTATGTTAACAGAATGTTCATATGCGGCCAGACAATACGAGACATGTATTTTTTGACCAGACAGCGAATTAAAAAGTTTGCTGTTAATTTGAACAGAAGTTTTAGCATTGTTTTAATCATTGGGAATATCCTCCTTCTTTTTTGTTCAAAGAGAGTATGATTTTTATTTCTCTTTTTAAGTGAAATATTTTGTGAATTTCATATATAAATATGGATTTTGAAAAATAACGTTAAAATTGTAAGAGTTATTTCCTTGGAAGATGTGCATTAAAAGTTACAAAATCATTATAGGTTGTCTCATTTATGGGAGTTCAGAGATATTCCGGCCGACAAAAGACCGGTAGTAAGTGGAGGTAAATGGAGGTAGATAGCATATTTATTAAGTGGTATTATATAATTGTGAAAAAAGATAAATATTGCACAAATACAACTTTGTGATCACGATTAAAGAGCAGCATTTTGTTGTGCAACTCTCACAAAAACAATCCAATGGGACGTTTTTACTTGACAAAAACACCCCATTGGATTACTTTATAAGTGAAGGGAGGATAATATGGGAAATGAAAAGACTGACTGGATGATATATTCAGACCGGGAAATGAGTGTTATGTCTGCACAGGAAGAAAAAGTATCCTTCAAGGAACTGATAAAATCCCTGGGAATGACACAGAAAGAATTTTCGGAGACATTTGGTATTCCAATGGGAACCTTAAGGCACTGGATATCCGGTGACCGTGAGTGTCCTGTATACACTAAAAGAATGCTTGCATATATGGTAGAATTAAAAAGACTGGAGGCAAAAAGGAATGAAGAATAAGATTTTGCGTACTATTCAGAAGGTATTCTGTGCGGTTATGATGGTTGTTGTGATCATTATTTCAACAGTATTTATATTAATAGCACCTATAGCGAAAAGGGTTATCAGACAGAATATATTTGCAGCTATTTTAACCGGCGGTGATATTTACAGAAATCATGATAATGATTTTCAAGATACTTTCAATGAAGCATATCAGTATTATGATACGGAGCTTGAGGAACCTTATTTTGATTTTGATAATCAGGAGGCATTACAATGAAAAAGAAATTATTAATTACGTTACTGGCACTGACAATGGCTGTTTCATCAGCAGCCTGCACAAGTTCACAAAATACATCAAAGACTGACAAAACAGAAAAGAAAGCAACTGAGAGTGTAGCAGAAAGTGTTACGGAAACATCTGCAGAGAGCACAGCAGTAAATGAAGCAGTAAAAGGGCAGGAGAGTTCAGAGGTATCTGATACAGCAGCTGGTGTGAAAGCTGATGACAGCATTGCTGCAGGAGCTGCCATGACAGACAGCAGGGCAGATTCAGATAATGAAAGCTCATCTGCCGGAACATCAGCTGATAAGGAAAAATCCGGAAAAAAAGCAAAAGATAATAAAAAATCTGCTTCATCAGCTTCGGCTGTAAGCAATAACGGCAGTACAGCATCAAATGCGGCTTCATCAAATCAGACTAAGCCGGCATCAGCTGCAGGCGGTAAAGGTACAGACAGCTCAGCAGGCACAGCGAATAAGCCGGCCACTCATACCCATACATGGGTAAAGTATGTGGCCAATACAATTCAGCACAAGGAAGAGGGCCATTATGAAACGAAGGTTGTAAAAGAGGCATATGACGAACCACAGTATTCTGCAATGGTAGTATGCGGTTGCGGAAAAGCTTTTAATACAGTGGAAGAGTGGGCTGATCATCAAATAGATGATGATTGCATTTTGGGATATAGTGTAAAAAATGTAGAAGTAGGAAAAATTCATCACGATGCAGAGACCACACAGGCATGGGTAGTTGACAAGCCAGCATATACAGAGTATGTGTATGGCGAGAAGTGCAGCGGATGCGGTGCCACAAAATAGGGTGGTAGTAAGTGGTAGTAGATATCTTTTTCAGGGTAGTGTAATATATAATTGATAATAAAGGAATTGTACAGAGGTCTCGTGCAGTTCCTTTTTTGTTACAAATTGTAAGCCAAAAATTTAACACAGCTTAACAGGAGGGCAGGATGAAAAACCTTATATCACGTCCAAACATCATGCAGCGGGCGCCTCCATAAGCATTAGAGTACAGGGATTGACCATAACGGCCGGTCCTTTTTTAATGCACAAAATAAAGGAGAAAATAAAGCATGAAAAAACTTAAAAGAGTGCTGGCACTGGCCATGGCAGTTATATTATCGGTGCCAACATTATCAACCGGGACAGGTACCATACCTGTAAAAGCGGCGGATGATTCAATTGAGCTTGTAGTATCAAATGAGTCAGCTAAATATGCAGGTTATGAGACACGAAAAATGTCAGCAGGAGGCAATTATGCATATTGTATAACACCATCCAAGAAAACTCCAGCTGCAGGAACGTATACAAAGCATTACGATGTAGCAACTTATATGAAGACTCCTGGCGATGAGTCAGCAGCGGAAAATTTAAGACATATAGCTTATTACTGCTGGGGAGCACCGGGCTTTAATGCAGGCAATTTTCCTGCCACATGGTATGACGGCAGTGCAATGGATGATGACAAGTACATTGCTTTAAGTCACATTATCCTTGCAGATGCAGCTTCTTATGAAGGTGGCGAAGCTATGCATGGTTGTAATTCTTCATTTAAAAACTGGGCATATCAGAATGTACTTGGGTTTAATACGGCCGGAGAACTTATTAATGAAAACGCTCCAAGATTTAAACTTACATGGCAGCCGGTTCCGGATTCATTTAAAATCTTTGTTCTTGAAACAGGAAAAACCCAGAACATTCTCGGTTATGAATACACACCGACAGGTACAGTTTCATTAAGCAAGACGTCAGCTAACACAGGAATCACATCAGGGAACTCATGTTATTCACTTGCAGGAGCTGTATACGGAATTTATTCTGATGCAGGCTGTTCAGCTCAGGTTACTACATTGACAACGGATGCAGGCGGCAATGCAGCTGCTGTTTCACTGAATGCCGGAACATATTATTACAAGGAGCTTACAGCACCGGCAGGATATGCACTTGATAGTTCGGTACAGTCATTTACTGTAACAGCCGGACAAAATACAGCTCTCAGTGTATCAGATACACCTACAAACGATCCAGCAATGATAACACTTAACAAGGTGGATAGCGAGACTGGAGATATGGTTCAGGGTGGTGCAAGTTTAGCAGGTGCACAGTTTACAGTAAATTATTATGATGGTTATTATAACAATTCTAATTTACCTGCAAATCCTACTAGAAGTTGGATAATTCAGACAAAGGAGATAACAACAAAAGGTGGAAATAAGGTATATAGAGCAGTTTTATCTAATGATTATTTTGTAGCTGGAGATGCTTTATATAGTGCTTCAGGAATTAATACTTTACCACTCGGTACCATCTCAATCGAAGAGACAAAAGCTCCTGAAGGCTACAGCCTTGAAGGTGCATATCTTCAGGTTGGCGGAACCGGAACAAAAATTACAGGCAAATATGTAGCCCAGATTACACAGAACGGCAATCTTGCCCAGTTAAAAGGCGGCAACACCTTTAAGGTAAGCGACAAAATCAAGCGTGGTGACTTCAAGCTCACAAAGATTGACACAGACAATCAGAACAGAATGAGCGACATTCCATTCAGGGTTACATGCAAAGGCACCGGAGAGAGCCACATCATCAAAACTGATGAGAACGGTTATTTCAGCTCAGAGAGCAGCTGGAACGCACACTCAAAGAACACAAACGGCGGCGGTGCGTATGACGGACTGTGGTTTTCTTCCGCAGATGGCAGTGCAAAGGTCGATGACTCGGTTGGAGCAATGCCTTATGGTGATTACACACTTGAGGAGCTTTCCTGTGACAACAACAGGGGAAAAATCCTCTATAAGGGCGAGTTCTCTATCAGAAGAGACAAGGTTACAGTTGATATAGGTACAATCGAGAACCATTCAGAGCCAACACCTGTTATCACAACACAGGCATCTGATGCAAAGACACAGTACCAGATTATCAAGCCATCGGCAGATACAGACATCATTGACAAAGTAACAATCACAGACACCATGGCAGGCAGGGATTACACAATTACCGGCACACTCATGGACAAGGACACAGGTGAAGCAGTCATGGTAAACGGAAATCCGGTGACAGCTTCACAGACATTTACATCTGACGGAACAAAGAAGGTGCTCGATATGCACTTTAACTTTGATTCATCTGCACTTGGCGGAAAGACAGTAGTTGTATGCGAGAAGCTCACATACGGCGATTACGTGGCAGCTACAGAGGAGGATATGGAGAATAAAGACCAGACTATTTATTTCCCTGAAATCCACACCACAGCCACAGACAGTGAGACAGCTGACCACCTTACACTTGCAGACAGCAGGGCTGTTATCACCGATACAGTAACATACACTAACCTCTTAAAGGGTGAGACATACACGTTAAGCGGTGTGCTTATGGACAAAGAAACAGGAAAAGAGCTGCTTGTTGACGGAGAGCCTGTCACACAGGAGATGGCTTTCACGGCAGGACGTGCATCGGGCACAAAGAAGCTCAAGTTTGAGTTCGATACAACAGGACTTGCAGGAAAGAGCTTTGTAGTTTATGAGACACTTACTCTTGAGGATGTGGAGGTTGCAGAGCATAAAGACATTAATGATGAGGGCCAGACAATCCACATTCCGGCAGCACAGACAACAGCCACTGATGACAGCTCTAAAATTAACGTGAGTGAGGCAAAGAAGGAAGTATCTGTCACAGATACAGTAGCGTACCGGAATCTGGTACCGGGCAAGGAATACACAGTCAGGGGAACAGCCGTGGACAAGGAAACAGGAGAGCCCCTTACAGACGCAGACGGAAACGAGCTTGTATCGACAGCTAAGTTTACAGCAGCTTCAGCAGACGGCAGTGTGGATGTGAAGTTTACATTTGACGGAACAGCCATGGCCGGACGTTCAGTAGTATTCTTCGAGAATGTCTACTACACGGACAAGCTGATTGCAGTACATGCAGACATTGATGATGAGGCACAGACAGTCCACATTCCACTCATTTTTACAAGTGTTAAGGATAAGGACACTGACTCGCACATGTCACTGGCAGGCAGTGATGTGACTCTTACAGATACAGTAGCGTACCGGAATCTGGTACCGGGCAAGACATACACCATTTCCGGAACACTCATGGATCAGCGTACCGGCAAGGCTGTGACAGTAAACGGCAAGAGCGTTACATCATCAGCCGATTTCACACCGGATACAGCTGACGGAGAGACAAAAGTAGATTTCCATTTCAACACAAAGGGTCTTGATGATACAACTGTGGTTGTATTTGAAAAGATGTTTTACGGAAAGGCAGAGATTGCAGCCCATGAGGATATCAATGACAAGGGACAGACTATCTACATCCCATCAGTAAAGACAACAGCCATTGACAAAAAGACAGCAACAAAGCTCACACTTGCAGAGAAGGACATCCACATTACTGATACAGTAGCGTACCGGAATCTGGTACCGGGTGAGAAATATACTGTAACAGGAACTGCAATAGACAAGACAACAGGCGAGACATTAAAGGACGATGCAGGAAAAGATGTAACCGCAAAGGCATCATTTAAGGCAGAAAAAGCAAATGGAACAGTCGATGTGGAGTTTGTATTTGACGGAAGCACACTTGCAGGAAAGACTGTGGTAATGTATGAAAACATTTACTACAACAACAAGCTCGTTGGTGTGCATGCTGATATTTCCGACGAAGCACAGATTATCTATGTTCCATCAGTAAAGACATCAGCGACAGACACAAAGACAGAGACAAAGCTCACATATGCTGAGAAGGATATCAAAATCACGGATACTGTCGAGTACACAAATCTCATTCCTGGAAAGACATATAAGGTCACAGGAACAGCGATGGATAAGGAAACCGGAAAGGTGATTAAGGATGCAGACGGAAAAGCAGTAACTTCAGAAGCTGAGATAACACCGGATACAGCAGACGGAAAAGTGGATGTTGATTTCATCTTTGACGGAAGTAATTTAGCCGGAAAGACCATTGTAATGTTTGAGGAAATCCGTTATGAGAACAGGCTTGTAGGAGTACATGCTGACATAAATGACGAGGCACAGACCATTTACGTGCCAGCCATTGCAACAGAGGCACTTGATGAGGTGACAGGCATTCATCTGTCAAATGCAGGGGATGATGTAAAAGTAAAAGATACAGTAACATACAAAAACCTTATCCCGGGCCTTACATACAGGGTAGCAGGAACAGTAATGGATAAGGACAGCAAAAAACCACTGCAGAATGGCGGCAGGGATATCACAGCCGAGGCTGTATTTACACCTGAAACAGCAGACGGCACTGTGGATGTTGAGTTTACATTCAGTGCAAAGGAGTTTGCCGGAAAGACAATGGTGCTGTTTGAGAAGCTTTATCTCGTGAAAAATGCGGATAATGCTGATGCAAACCCTGATGATACATCAAACAAGGACAAGACACCTGATGATACACAGAAGGCATCTGAGTCAGAAAACACACAGAATAAAACAGATAACACATCAAACAAGGTCGAGGTAGATAATGAAAATAACAATCCAGCCGACAACAGTGAAGTTAAAGAGGTGCTCATTGCGGTACATGAAGATTACAGTGATGAGAACCAGACCATCTGCGTGCCACAGATTAAGACCACAGCAAAGGATGCAAAGTCAGGCACCAGCATGTTTTATGCTGAGAAGAGTGCAAAGATAGTCGATACTGTATCGTACCGGAACCTGGTACCAGGAAAGAAGTATAAGGTAGTCGGAACTGCAGTAGACAAGTCAAACGGAGCACCGGTTATTGCAAACGGAAACAATGTCACAGCAGAGGCAGAGTTTGTTGCGAAGGAAGCAACAGGCAAAGTGGATGTGGTATTTACATTTGATGCGAGCCTTCTTGCAGGAAGAACGATTGTGATGTTTGAGGATGTCTACTATGAGAATAATCTCATTGCAACACATGCCGATATTACAGATGAGGCACAGACACTTTATGTTCCGAAGATTGGAACAACAGCCATCGATGGTGAGCGAAAGGATCACAGCTCAACAGCTGACAGCAGCGTTACTATTGTAGATTCAGTTGCGTACCAGAATCTGGTACAGGGACAGACCTACAGAGTGACAGGAAAGCTCATGGACAAGGCTACAGGAAAAGCACTTGTGATTGACGGAAAGGAAGTAACTGCAGTAACTGAGTTTACAGCGGCAGGTACCGAGGGCGTAGTTGACGTGACATTCAGATTCAACGGAAAAGGCATGACAGGAAAGCAGCTTGTAGTATTTGAGCAGCTTGATGTTGTGACTGCAGATGGCGCTTATGCCATTGCATCACACAATGACATCAACGATGCAGCCCAGACCATTACAATGATTGCTCCGCCAAAGCCAAAAACCGGTGATTACATGTCAGTGGTTATGTATGTACTTGCAGGAATAGCAGGAGTAATGGCAGTTATCTGTTCATTCTTCAGGAAGAAAGCAGTATCAAAGAAGAAACACTAGGGGGTTACCCAATTACCTACAAACAATGATTAACGCAGGGCTGTGAGGCTCTGCGTTTTTTAAAAGGAGAAATTATTATGCACAGAAAGAAGAAAATACCAGTTGGTTTCATTGTTACATTTGTAGCAGCATTTATGCTTGCATTATTGCTGACGGCGCTGCTTGCTAAATTTAAGCCGGATATGGCACAGTTTATGGGAATGATATTCTTCGGTTCATGGCTCCTGCTGAGCTTTATCGGAGTAGGCATTGTGGCACTTGCAAAAAAGAAAAAATAGGGAGGCATATAAAAATGGTAAAGTACAGAATACAGAACGTGGATGCGGTACGTTTCTTCCAGGTTATGCTTGCACTGCTTATTACTACAGTAATCATGGCAGGTGAAGTGTCACCGGTATACGCAGCGGATGCAGCAAATGTTGTAACAGCAAAATTCACATCGCTGCAGAATCTTGTAGGTGGAATTGTTTCATCCATCGGTTCAATAATTACACTCTGGGGAATTGCAGAGTGGGGCATTGCCTTTCAGGGGTCTGAGGGTACAATGCAGGCAAACGCATTCAAACGTATTGGAGGCGGTTTTGTTATGGCAATGGCACCGCAGATACTGACAGCAATAATGTAAGGGAGTGGTTTAATGGACTGGATTACAAGCGGCCTTTCACCTTTATATACTCTTGGAGTTAATATATGGAATCTTATATTAAGTTTCTGTCTGGGGAAAGGTCTGAGTACACCTGAGAGTTTTTCGCCTTCGGCATGGGCATATGTTAACAACTTTCTCTATCCTTTTTTTCAGGCAATAGCAGCTACAATGCTGAATCTTTTCTTTTACATAGGAATATGCAGGCAGGTTGGAAACCTGCGGGAGAGCATGACACTTGAAACCGGAGTCAATATACTTATTAAGGTCATCCTTGGAAATCTTGGAATCAATTCTGTTATGCTGTTCAGCAAATGGGTATTTGAAATTACCGGTACGACAGGCTCCGTAATGCTATCGACAGGAGAGTTTAAGGGAATTGAGCAGGGGGTACTTGACTCTGTTCAGGCAATGGTGCACATGATAGTAGGAATTATTTTTCTGGTGGTGGCTATTGTATGCTCAGCTACGGTATTTATAACCATATTTTCGAGAAGCGTACAGTTATACATGCTTGCAGCCGTAGGTCCGCTTGCGATTTCCTGTATTCCCGGAGGACCGGGAATACAGAATGCTGCAGGAGCATGGATTAAGACACTGTTAACGAAGTCATTATCAATTGTTATAATAGCAATTTTTATTATACTGGTGTCTAAGTTTGATCTGACGGATTTCTTTGCAGAGAATCTTCTTACGGATATAGTGCTGCCTACCAGATGCATACAGAATATGTTCATAATGATGCTGACAGCTGCAGGAGTAAAAGGTGCAGACTCATTCATGAAACAGACTTTTGGGATTTAGAGGAAAGGAAACATAATGGCAAAATTAGATGCAAATAGTGAATTTGAAAGGGGAAGAGAATTAAGCGTGCCGGTAGTAAAGGTGCCGCGGAGCGTCAAGGAATGGCTTTGCATTGACAGGGCATATGAAAACGGCAACTTTAAGATTGAGCCAATGACAGGTGAAGCAATGTAT
>ENA-OYWV01001128-OYWV01001128.1-human-gut-metagenome-genome-assembly--contig:-NODE-1128-length-9485-cov-4.150159_pt1 | contig 9485 bp, 8 predicted proteins | sample MGYA00244812_ERZ653400 | MGnify/ENA primary metagenome ERZ653400 (study PRJEB26926, sample SAMN06165097) | human gut metagenome | biome: ENVO:00009003; feature: ENVO:2100002; material: ENVO:00002003... | reverse complement strand
ACAAGGCTATTCGTCGGCAGCGTCAGATGTGTATAAGAGACAGGGTATGACAGACCTTAAAAATCAAACGATCCGCTGTGTCGGGGAAGCAAAGAAACGATTTGATGAAGATGCATTGAGAATTTTAAGAGCTCTAAGATTTCAGGCTCAATTAGGATTTCAAATCGAAGAAAAAACCGAAGAAGCAATTAAAAATCAGGCAAAATTTCTAAAAGATATCAGTGCTGAGCGAATTCAGGTAGAGCTTGAAAAACTGATCACATCGGCACATCCAGAAGTATTGGTCAATGCATATAAACTAGGTGTGACGAAGATCATTTTTCCAGAATTTGATATTATGATGGAAACACCGCAGAATAATCCGCATCACAAATACAATGTTGGAATCCATACGATCGAAGCAATGAAACAGATTGAAGCAGAACATATTTACCGGTGGACAATGCTGCTTCATGATGTGGGAAAACCAACGGCGAGAGTTGAAGGTCCAGATAAAGATCATTTTAAAATGCATCCGGTGATCGGAGAAGAGATAGCAAGAAAGATCCTCCGAAGATTAAAGTTTGACAACCAGACGATCAAGCAGGTAACGACTCTTGTCAGATGGCATGACCGTAGATTTGCTTCTATAGAAGAAGTCAATAAGAAAACAGTCAGACGATGGGTCAGCCAGTTAACCCCAGAGTTGTTTACAAGACTGATGGAGGTTCAGAAAGCAGATATCAGTGCACAAAGTGATTATCAGAGAGATAAGAAAGAACAGGTATTACAAGAAACAAAGAAATTATTCGAAGAAATCATTGAAGAGAAAAACTGCCTTTCCATCAAAGAATTAAAGATCAATGGAAAAGACTTGATGGATATGGGAGTTCCACAGGGAAAAGAAATCGGTCAAATTTTATCTTGGCTGTTAGATCAGGTATTAGAAGATCCACAGTTAAATGAATGTGAAACATTAACGCGGATGGCAGAAGAAAAGAGGGATGCGAAATGATCTTGTTATGGATACCAGTCTTAATCTTTGCATACATCAAGATGATCGATCCGGGAAAGAAAAGAAAACATCCTGTGCTAAATGTAAAATACTATGCACACAGAGGATTCCATGGAGAAGAGGGAATTCCAGAAAATTCCATGGCGGCTTTCAAGAAAGCGAGGGAATCAGGCTATGGAATAGAACTAGATGTTCAGCTGACCAAAGACGGTGTAATGGTAGTTCATCATGATTATGATCTTAAGAGAACATGTGGTGTGAACAAAAAAATCGCGGATCTTACTTATCGTGAATTATGCAGATATCGTTTGATGGGAACGAGAGAAAGAATTCCAAGGTTTGTGGAAGTTTTAAGAGAAGTTGATGGCAAAGTACCATTATTAGTAGAATTAAAAATGGAAACATGCAACCGTAAATTATGCAAGAAAGTTGCAAAAGCTTTAGATCAATATAAAGGATTATATTGTATGGAATGTTTTCATCCGTATGCGCTGTATTGGTTTAAGAAAAACCGTCCAGAAGTGATCCGTGGGCAGTTAAGTGAGCAGTTTTTGAAAGAAAAAGAAGAAGGGACGTTTACTCGCAAAATCGGTTATTTTATTGTGAAGAATTTATTGACAAATTTTATTACAAAACCAGATTTTATAGCCTATCACTATAAATATAAAGACTGTCTTCCACTCAAGATCTGCCGCAGATTTTACAAGATTCCAATTTACGGATGGACATTTCGTGATAAAAAAGCATATAAAGAGAATGAACCTTATTTTGAAGGATTTATTTTTGAAAAATTTGTGCTATAATCAAATGATAATGATGAAATACTTTTTATGATGATAAAGGAGTTTAAATCAATGAAAAAGAATGTAGTAGTGATCTTTGGAGGAGATTCCTCTGAACATGATGTTTCATGTTTGTCAGCAACAACAGTCATCAAGAACATGGACACTGAAAAATATAATGTGATCTTAGTTGGTATCACAAAAGAAGGAAGATGGTTATTAGTAGATAGTGTTAAAGATATCGAAGATGGAAGTTGGAGAGAAGGAGAAGTGAAAGCATTTATTTCTCCTGATACAACAACTCGTTCTTTAGTGATCCTTGCAGAAGGTACATATAAACTTCAGAAAGTTGATGTGATCTTCCCAGTTCTTCATGGGATGAATGGTGAAGATGGAACCGTTCAGGGATTGTTTGAATTGTCTAAAATTCCATATGTTGGATGTGGTGTATTGGCATCTGCGGTTTCAATGGATAAAGTATACACAAAGATCATCGTAGATCATATTGGAATCGATCAGGCAAAGTTTGTTCATGTCAGAGAAAGTGATTTTGAACATTTAGAAGAAGCAATGGATCGTGTGGAAAAGGAAATCCCATATCCAATCTTTGTAAAACCATCTTGTGCAGGATCTTCTAAGGGAGTTTCTAAAGCAGAGAATAGAAAAGAATTGGAAGCGGCATTATACGAAGCAGTGAAACATGACCGTAATATCCTTTGTGAGGAAACAATTGTTGGAAGAGAAGTAGAATGTGCGGTATTAGGTGACAGAACACAGGTGAAGAGTACATGTGTTGGAGAGATCCTTGCGGCCGAAGAAGCTGCATTCTATGATTTTGATGCAAAATACAACAATGCAGAGTCTAAAACGGTTGTTGATCCAGAGATGCCAGAAGAATCTAAACGCAAGATCAAAGAAGATGCAGAAGCAATCTTTAGAGCTGTTGACGGATTTGGATTATCAAGGGTTGACTTCTTCTTAGAAGAATCAGGAAGAGTTGTATTTAACGAGATCAACACATTGCCAGGATTCACATCGATCAGTATGTATCCAATGTTATGGAAAGCATGCGGACTTGATATTCCTGAGTTACTTGATACATTGATCGATCAGGCAATGACAAGATATCGTTAGGAGGAATTTGATATGAATGCACCAATCGGGGTGTTTGATTCTGGAGTTGGCGGGCTCACTGTTGCAAGAGAGATCATGCGCCAGCTCTCGGAAGAAAGTATGATATATTTTGGGGATACTGCACGTGTACCTTATGGAACGAAGTCCAAAGATACGATCGTGCGCTATTCCAGACAGATCGTCAATTTTCTGTTGAGTAAGGGTGTTAAAGCAGTGGTCATCGCCTGTAATACAGCGAGTGCGCTCGCCTTAGCTGATTTACAGGAACTTTATAATGTGCCGATCATCGGTATGGTACAGCCAGGTGCGATCGCAGCAATGAATGCGACGAAGAATAAGAATATCGGGATCATTGGGACAAATGCAACGATCAAGAGTGGACAGTATGGCCAATATTTAAGGAAACTAGATCCATCTGTAACTGTCGTTACAAAAGCATGTCCATTATTTGTTCCGCTAGTAGAAGAAGGACTGATCGATGACCGTATTACAGAAGATATGGTATCCAGATATTTAAGAGAATTTAAGCAGTATGATATTGATTCTTTGATCCTTGGATGCACGCATTATCCATTGTTGATCAATCCGATCCAGCGATTTGTAGGGGATAAGGTCACACTTGTAAACCCTGCCTATGAAGTTGCGAAGACTTTAAAGCAGATGCTCGCACAGAGAGATATGGCGGCATCAGAAGATCATACTGCGAAGTATGAATATTATGTCAGTGATATGGCGGATCAGTTTTTATCATTTGCCGACAAAGTACTTCCATGCCGTGTGGATCAGGTACAGCCGGTAGATATTGAGAATTATTAGGAAGTGAAGATAAGATGACAAAAGATATATTAATTAATATTTCAGGACTTCAGATGGATGTAGATCCAAATGATCCGATCGAGATGATGACGACAGGTGCCTATTACCTGAGAAATGGAAAACATTATATTTTATACGATGAACTTTCTGAAGACAACGAGATCGTAAAAAATGTCATAAAGATCGGACCAAAGAGTGTGGAACTTACAAGAAAAGGAGGACAGTCTTCTCATATGGTCTTTGAAGAGGGAAAAGAAAACCTCTCTTACTACGATACACCATTTGGAAGTCTTTTGATGGGGGTCAATACAAGCAATATTGACTGGATCGAAGAAGAAGAACAGATGCACCTTAAAGTGGATTATGATCTGAGTATGAACTCTGATCACGTCTCAAAATGTAAGATAGATGTGAATATCCGGCCGAATGGAGAATAAACATGGAGCAGAATGAAAAAGGTTTGATGCAGTGGGAGAAGGATTTTTTGATCTCGATCACGATCCTGATCATTGCGACCATCATTGCGCATATTTTTTTCTATCAGACAGCTCACAACATTAATGTGCCAATGATTTATACATTGGCAACTTTTTTTATTTCAAGATATACAAAAGGATATGGATGGGGAATTGTTTCTTCACTGTTAAGCGTTATTTTTATTAATTGGAGATTTACGTTTCCATATTTTAAGATTAATTTCATGATTGACGGATATCCGATGACATTTCTTGGAATTTTAGTGATTGCAATCATCACGAATATGACAACAACAAGCTTAAACCGAGAGAAAGAAGCAGCTGTCAAGAGAGAGAAAGAACTTGCAAAATTAAATGAATATAACAAGCAGATCAATGAGCTTCAGATTGAGAAAGAAAAGGAGAAGATGCGCTCAAATTTATTAAGAGCGATCTCACATGATCTTAGGACTCCGCTGACTGGAATGATCGGGGCAAGTTCGACATATTTAGAAGCCAAAGACCAGCTGGATGAAGAAGCCAAAGATCAGCTTGTCATGGGAATCAAAGAAGATGCAAACTGGTTGTTAAACATGGTGGAAAACCTGCTTAGTATCACGAGGATCCAGAGCAATGGAAGTGACACACAGCCACATGTAAAGAAAGTACCGGAACCTCTCGAAGAAGTTGTAGCAGAAGCGATCCAGCGTTATCAGAAGCGATATCCAGACAGTGAATTAAAGGTAAAGATCCCAGAAGATTTTTTAATGGTTCCAATGGATCCGACTTTGATCGAGCAGGTAATTATGAACCTTTTGGAAAACGCATGGGTACATTCTGGAAGTGATGCACCTATTGAACTTGATATCAAAGAAGAAGGTAACAAAGTTGTATTCTATATCCGTGACCACGGAAATGGTATCGCACCAGAGCGCTTGGACCAGTTGTTTGACGGCTGTGCAGGTGCATTAGACCATGAAAGCCGTAAGGGCATGGGTATCGGATTAAGTATCTGTAAATCAATCGTTATGGCACATCAAGGTGATGTCTATGCAAGAAACTATGAGGATGGAGCAGAGTTTAGTTTTAGTCTGCCAATGGATGAAAAAGAATTGACGGAGGAAAAGGAACTATGACAGAGATAAAATTTAATGTATTGATTGCTGAAGATGAAGAAAACATCGGCAATTTTATATCAACGATCTTAAAAACCAATGGCTACAAACCAATCATAGCAACTACAGGAAATCAGGCGATCCAGTGTGCGGAATCATACTGTCCGGATGTAATCTTATTAGACCTTGGACTACCGGATATGGATGGAATCGATGTGATCTCCGAGATCAGAAAATGGGCAGTTACTCCGATCATCGTGATTTCTGCAAGGAACAGAGAATCAGAGAAAGTAAAAGCCCTGGATGCTGGAGCAGATGACTATATCACCAAACCATTTGGCAATCAGGAATTGCTTGCAAGGATCCGTACTGCCCTAAGACATAGAAGACAGCCAATGGGAGCAGAGACGAAGACACCAATGTATCATGCAGGTCAGTTAAAGATTGATTTTGATAAGCGAAGAGTCTTTCTTGGAGAAGAAGAAATCCGTCTTACACAAATTGAATATAAACTAGTATCCCTTCTTGCAGAGAATGCAGGAAAGGTTATTACATATGAGTCTATCATCAAAGATATCTGGGGACCTCATGCAGATACGAACAATAGGATTTTGCGAGTAAATATGGCAAATATCCGCCGCAAGATTGAGAAAAATCCAGCAGTTCCAAAGTATGTTTTTACAGAAGTCGGAGTTGGATACCGTATGCTTGAGAACGAATTAAATAGTTAAGATTGTGCTAAAAAAGATACATTCTTTGCATAAAAATGCTAAAAATATTATTGACAAATAAAAATAAGGCGTTTATAATTCCAACCATAACAAAGGCGTTATGAGATGACACAGATCATTCTTCATAACGCCTTTTCTTTTTATCAAGAAGGATTTCTAAAAGCCTTCAATCAATTCATTGAGTAAAGACACGCGCGTTTCTCCTGAATGAAAAAACAAAAACTTTCGAAATGGGAGGACAAAGATATGACAAAAGAAATTATGAATGCAGTAAATACCCAGATCTTTGGGGTATGGTTCCTGATCGGAGCCGCATTGGTATTCTGGATGCAGGCCGGATTTGCAATGGTTGAAGCCGGATTTACAAGAGCTAAGAATGCTGGAAACATTATCATGAAAAACCTGATGGACTTCTGTATTGGTACTTGTGTATTTATTCTGATCGGTTTCAGTTTATTACTCGGGGAAGATATGATCGGATTGATTGGAAAACCTGGATTTGACATTTTTACATCTTATGCAAATTTTGACTGGTCAAGTTTTGTATTCAACTTAGTATTCTGTGCAACAACAGCAACGATCGTATCCGGAGCCATGGCAGAGAGAACAAAATTCTTATCTTACTGTATTTATTCTGCAGTAATCTCTGCATTGATCTATCCAATTGAAGCACATTGGATCTGGGGTGGTGGATGGTTATCTCAGATGGGATTCCATGATTTCGCAGGATCTTGTGCAATTCATATGGTTGGTGGATTATCCGCACTGATCGGAGCAAAATTCTTAGGACCACGTATTGGTAAATTCACAAAAGATAAAGATGGAAATATTACAAAAGTAAATGCATTCCCAGGACATAATATTCCACTTGGAGCATTAGGAGTATTTATCTTATGGCTTGGCTGGTATGGATTCAACGGTGCAGCAGCAACATCTGTTGAACAGTTAGGATCTATCTTCGTAACAACAACAATTTCACCAGCGATCGCAACGGTTGTTTGTATGATCTTTACATGGGTAAAATATGGAAAACCTGATGTATCAATGTCATTAAATGCATCTCTTGCAGGACTTGTAGCGATCACAGCACCATGTGATGTCACAGATGCTTTTGGAGCAATTGTGATCGGAGCAGTTTCTGGATTACTTGTTTGTTTTGGAGTATGGTTATTAGATTATAAATTAAGAATTGATGACCCAGTTGGAGCCGTAGCAGTTCATTTTATGAACGGTTTATGGGGAACATTAGCAACAGGATTATTTGCAACAAAAACTGCACCAGGAAGTGAATTAAATGGACTTTTCTATGGTGGTGGATTTGGATTATTAAAGATTCAGATCATCGGTATTGTTTTTGTCTGCGCTTGGACAGCCGTGACGATCAGTTTAACATTTACAATTATCAAAGCAACGATCGGTCTTCGTGTAACAGAAGAAGAAGAGATCATCGGTCTGGATGGACCAGAACATGGTTTAACATCAGCATATGCTGGATTCAGTATGATGGATATTTCTAACACAATGATCATGGAAGAAAATGCAAATACTGTTCTTGGAGAAGAAGATTACGAAAGAGCTTCTAAAGTACAGAAAGCAGCAGCTGTACAGGTCAGCAAAGCTCCAGATCTTGTACCTACAGGAATGTATAAAGTTGTTATTATCGCAAAATTAACAAGATACGACAAGTTAAGAAAAGCAATGAACGATGTTGGTGTAACTGGTATGACAGTCACTCAGGTTATGGGCTGCGGTATCCAGAAAGGTGCCGGAGAACGTTACAGAGGTGCTGAAGTCGATGCAACATTACTTCCAAAAGTTAAAGTTGAAGTTATCGTAGGAAATATCCCAGTAGAAAACATCATTGAAGCTGCGAAGAAAGCTCTTTACACAGGTCATATCGGAGATGGTAAGATCTTTGTATACAACGTAGATAAAGTTATTAAAATCCGTACAGGAGAAGAAAATCTTGCAGCATTAGCAGACGTTGAATAAGAAATAAATTTAAATTTTTGTAAGTTGGTCAACTGTAGATTTCGAGTATATGATAAAAAATAAATAAACGATTGGAAGCGCAGCTAGAGAATTTTCCTCACGTTTTTTACAGATCGCTGATTCGCCGGCTTTCCTTGCGTAACTCGCCTTCAAAGGTATTGAAAATCAGAACTCTTTGAGGCTCAAACAACGCACCAAGCCGGCTGCGAATCCGTAAAAAACGTGGCAAAATTCTAATGCTGCGCTTCCGATCGTTTATTTATTTTTTATCATATACCAGAAGTCTAAAGTGTGGACAATTACAAGATTGGAAAATTTAAGTGGATGTGTATGGAGAACAGTATTGATTGTAAAATAGGGGATTTTTAAACAGAAGGTAATGTTATTATGTGTCATAAACATCTCGATAAATCGGTGCTTATGCATCTCTTTAAATTTCCGTTTACGAATACAAAAATTATTATCCAATACCGTTTAACATACACACCCTGTAGTGATTTGAATAGCGTTCCGTTGTATGAGATATAAATATTTGTTCTTATCTTATTTCTATCTCATACATGAAACACTATTACAAATCAGAATTTAAGAAAATCATAAGTATATTTCACATTTTCCGTTATATTTCGCAACACCGCTCGATGTATAATAACAACATAAGGAGGTGCATTGCAGGATGAGACGTATAACAGTTTATTTTATCTGCCTCTTCATGATGCTAGGAAATATAAAGTTCGTATCCGCAGATACAGAGATCAACAGGATCATGAACAATAAAAATCAAGATGTTTTGTTTGTGGGATCTGTAACTTATGTTTCAGATAACTATTTTGTTTTAAGTGCAAAGGATTATATCAACACAGAATCAACATCAGAAGCAATTGCAAAAAGAACGGAAGATCATCGATATGTCATCATGAAGAATGAAAATATAAAATATACGTCATCCTATCATGAGAAAACAACGGTTGAAGAAGGAGATCATGTGATTGCATCATTAAAGAAGACAAAAGGGAAATGGACCATTTCCAACGGGTTATATGAAACAGACAGTGATGATTATCAGACACTAGCCGTAAAAGCATATAATAAAAATCCGGATGTCCAAAGTATTATGTTAAAATACTTCGTTAACACAGATGGAATGATGAAAAAATTCTCCTGTAACACAGATGGAAGTAAAGTTTATTACCAAAGCAAAAAGATTTATGATGCGAGGTGGAATATGAAGAAATATTTAACGATTGAAGAGATTAGAAATTCAGAGAAGCTAAAACAAATGGATCATAAAACAAGTCTGGTAGATGATATAGAAGAAAAAACGACGTTTAAAACACGAAAATGGATTATGTTTGTGATTGATATGGCAGCAATTGTGGTAGTTATTGGGCTGCTTAAGAATCGGAAGAAGAAATTTTAATTTGTAAGTTGGCCAACTGTAGATTTCGAGTATATGATAAAAAATA
>ENA-OYWV01001127-OYWV01001127.1-human-gut-metagenome-genome-assembly--contig:-NODE-1127-length-9497-cov-3.778966_pt1 | contig 9497 bp, 10 predicted proteins | sample MGYA00244812_ERZ653400 | MGnify/ENA primary metagenome ERZ653400 (study PRJEB26926, sample SAMN06165097) | human gut metagenome | biome: ENVO:00009003; feature: ENVO:2100002; material: ENVO:00002003... | reverse complement strand
GAGATGTGTATAAGAGACAGTCTCATGGCCGGAATTGCGGACGGTATTCTTCCTGAGCCTTTTCCGCGCCGCCACGTCGCTGAGCCTGGTCATCGCCTACCAGCATATCGCCAGCGGCGTCGCGTCGACCATTCATTTCATGTATCCGCTGGCCGTCGCCCTGGCCATGGCACTCTTTTTCCGCGAACGTATCTCGTGGCGAACGGCAGCGGCCATCGGCGTTTCGCTGGCCGGTGTCGCCCTCCTCTCTACCGGAGGAATCGGCAGCCGGGGCGGAGATACCACGGCGGGGACCATTGCTGCCGCCGTTTCGGTATTCGCCTATGCCGGCTATATCATCGGCGTACGCAAGAGCCGCGCGGCGCAGGTCGAATCGACCACCCTGACCTTTTACGTCATGGCCTTCGGAGCTCTGCTGTTTCTCTGCGGAGGTATGTTCACGGGCGGTGTCCGGCTCGTGACCGACGGAAAAGAGAGGCTCGCCATTCTCGGACTGGCGCTCCCGGCCACGGCGATCTCCAACATCACGCTGGTCAGGGCGATCAAATTCATCGGGCCGACGCTCACGTCGATTTTCGGGGCACTGGAACCTCTGACGGCAGTAGCCATCGGTGCAACGGTCTTCGGAGAGCGGTTCGGCTGGACAAGCGCCCTGGGCGTGGGACTGGTCGTTGCGGCCGTCAGCATCGTCGTACTCGACACGCAACGCAAAACGGGGAAGACTACTCCTTCTTCCTCAACGTAGCGAACGAAAGGATGTGCCAACTGGTTCCGACTGCGAGCAGAAACAGCCCGAGCTGCGCCCACCACCATGCATCGACGACCCGAAAGATGCAATACCCCATCGTCAGCCAAATCAACGACACGGAAACGATCTTCGCCTGCAAAGGTATTGCTCGGTTTTCACGAAAGTTACGGATATAAGGTCCCAGATGCTTCTGGTTCAGAAGCCACGCATAGAGGCGTGGCGAAGAACGAACGTAAAGGGCTGCGGCGAGAAGCAGGAAAGGCGTCGTCGGCAGCAACGGCACGAAGACACCGACGATACCCAGTCCCAGAAAGAAGCTTCCGAGTATGGCTCCCAAAGTTTTCACGCAGTAAAATTAGCGGTTTTTGCGAAAACACGTCCGCCCGACAAGTTTTTTTCATATTCGGGTGGACCTTAAACGCTTCGTTCCGGTCATTTGCAAAAAATTCGCTTTTACATTCGGTTTTTTCGTATCTTTGACTTCGCGTTAGATACTTCGCTTCGGCAAAATGCAAAAAAATTTGCTTTTGCTCGCGGCTTATTCGTATCTTTGCGGACGTTAAAGAGAACAACGAGTAGTGTCTGAACACGTAAATCCAGTTGCGATTTATCTGTTCAGACACTTTTTTTTTGCCATAACTCAACCGAAAAAAATATGAAAGGAACAACGACACAGGATCGATTGTGGACAGGTTCTTTCTTAAGAATCTGCCTGGTGAATCTCTTTATTTTCGTAAATTTTCATGCGCTGCTGCCTACTTTCCCCTTCTTCGTCACCTACTTGGGCGGCGATGCGGTAACTATCGGACTGGCAACGGCACTGTTCAGCATCGCTTCCATCGTATCGCGACCGTTCGTGGGATGGCTCATCGACACGCGGGGACGATACGCGATATTGGTACTGGGACTTATCGGCATGACACTCATCCCGATGGGTTATTTCGTATCGGCAGGCATCGCGACGGCCGTTATACTGCGCACGGCGCACGGCGTGTTCCATGCAGCTTCGAGCAATGCCTCTTCCACTTGGGTGACGGACATCATCCCGCACAAACGCATGGGCGAAGGATTGGGAATGTACGGACTTTCGATGGCCATATCCACCGCCGTAGCTCCTGCATTAGGGCTGGCGGTAATGAACGCCTGGGGATTCCGACCGTTGTTCGCCATCGCTGCGCTGACGGCTTTGGCGGCCCTGCTGACAGGCATGGGGATTCGGTCCCGCAACTACGCGGTATCCGACGCCCCGCTGCGCATTCGGGAGCTGTTCGAGCCGATGTCCCTGCCCGCCGCCGTCACGCAGTTCTTTTTCATGATGGCGTATGGCGTAGTGGAGGTATATATGGCGATTTACGCCGCCTCCTGCCGCTTGCCCGGAGGCGGAATCTACTTTATCTTCATCGCACTGGCTACCGTAGCCACGCGTATTCTGCTGGGGCGTGCCGTCGATCGGTACGGCGAAGCGAGGCTGGTTTACACCGGCAATGCAGCCATCGTGATCGGTATTCTGCTGCTGGTGTTCGCGCACAACGTACCGTGCTACCTGTTGTCGGCTCTTCTGCTGGGTTACAGTTTCGGCGCCATCCAGCCCTCCTTACAGACGATGGCGATGCACGCCGTAGCACCCGAACGGCGCGGGGCGGCAAGCTCCACGTTTTTCGTGGCTTTCGACTTCGGTATTGCGTCGGGCGGCTTCCTGGCAGGCATACTGGTGAAGCAACTGGGTTATGACGCCATGTTCCTCTGCATGATCGTACCGTGTCTGCTGTCGTCAGGCTACTACTACGCCTTCGGACGCCGTCACGCCTCGTCGTTCAATCCGCAGAACCGCAGAACGGGCCTGAACTCCGATGACGACCGTCCCGGCCTGTCGGCCCGTAAATCTTTGCCGTTCGTCATCACTATTTCGCGTGAATACGGCAGCGGAGGACATCGCATCGGAGAACGGTTGGCGCAACGGCTGGGCGTGAAATTCTACGACAGAGAACTCATCTCGCTGACCGCGCAGCAAAGCGGATTAGGCGAAAGTACCGTACAAGAGAGCGAACAAACCGTGAGCGGACGACTGATGTACGACGACCCGGTACAGACCGCCGTATTTCGCGCACAGAGCCAGGTGATACGCAACATCGCCTGCCAAGAACCGTGCGTTATCGTCGGTCGGCTCGCCAACTTCGTACTGAAAGACCGCCCCGCCTGTTTACATCTTTTCATCTACGCCGACGAAGCGACCCGCCGGAAACGCATAGCGTCCGAATACGGCGTGGCTGACAACCGGACTCAAAGTCTGCTCAAACGTATCGACCAGGAGCGGCGGGAACACTGCCTGCACTATACCGGCTGCGAATGGGGCGAACGTCACTACTATCACATGATGCTCGACAGTTCGATCTCCGGCGATGAACAGATCGTAGAAACGATTCGTAACGTCATTCGCACTGTATCGGGCCGCAAACACCCGAATGGACGGAAAAAGTAACGACAGGTCTCTCAACATGCCTTGCACCGAACGGGCTCCGTCGAAAAAGGAGTCCGTCGGCCGTACTTTACCGTCGCCGTTTTATCCCGATACGAAAGTCTGCGAAAGACAGCCGATTTCGAATTATTTTCCGTAACTTTGTAAAATATGGAGAAAATCATTCGGAATGGCACACAAGTCCGAACGGTTTTTCAGAAAACGCCCGGAACACGGGCAGCGATCGCGGCAGAAATATTGCCGTACACGAGGTATCAACTAAAAACAAATACGTTATGGAAAAGAAAATCGGTATCGCCAGCGACCACGCGGGCTATGAAATGAAAGAATTTCTGGTAGGCTATCTGGCTGCGAAGGGTTGGGATGTCCTCGACTTCGGCCCCGAATCCGAGGAGAGCGTCGATTACCCCGATTTCGCACACCCGCTGGCCAATGCCATCGAAAGCGGGGAGCTGGAGCGCGGCATAGGACTCTGCGGCTCGGGCGAAGGCATGGCCATCACCCTCAACAAGCACCAAGGCATCCGTGCGGGACTCGTATGGGACAAGCAGATCGCCCACCTGATCCGCCAGCACAACAACGCGAACGTGATCGTGCTGCCCGCCCGTTTCATCACCAACGACCAGGCGGTGGAATTCGTCGAAGAGTTCCTCGCCACCGATTTCGAAGGCGGCCGTCACCAGCGACGCATCGAGAAGATTCCCGTCAAAGCGTGCAGCCGTCAATAAACCGGCAGCAGAACGGCAACGTCGTATTTACAAGGGAAAGACAAAAGGCGTGAAGCTTCGGCTCCGCGCCTTTTCTTCATCATCGAAAAGCCCGAAAACGGCCGATCCGGAACCCGACATGGCGGCATAAACGGCTCCGGCATCCAGAAGCGCGGCTTTGGCTGCGGCAATCTCCGGATGGGCGGCAAAAATATGGGGTTCGAAATCGTTTTTCAGGAATGTCTGCCATTCGGTCACAGGTCGGGCGATCCGCTCCGCAAGCGGGACGGCAGGAACGCCAGGCCGAATCCCGGCATAAGCCTCGCGCGTGGAAACACCGCAATCAGGCTTTACCACAGCGATCCACAGCCCCTGCAGATCGAGTTTCACGGGAGTCATCACCTCGCCGCGTCCCGTACAAAGTTGGGGCGTATTGCGCACGAAAAAGGCCGTATCGCTTCCCAGTGCTGCGGCACAGTCGATCAACTCCCGCTCCGGAAGCTTCAACCCGAATAATTCATCGAGCGCCAGGATTACGGCGGTCGCGTCGGACGATCCGCCCCCCAGCCCGGCACCGAAAGGTATCCGCTTGTCGAGCGCAACCGAAACATCGCCCGCACCGTAACATGCCTGCATCAGCCGTACGGCCTTCATACAGAGATTATCGGCATCCGAACAATCGACTGTAAGGCCGCTCGACCGGAAGGAAGTTTGCGCTGCATGTTCCACTTCGACGACATCGTACAGTCCATACACAGGAATCATTACGGTCGCCAATTCATGATACCCGTCCTCACGACGGCACAGCACGTCCAGCCCGATGTTGATCTTACAATTTGCCTTGCGAATCATATGACAAAGATAGTGAAAGCCGGGAGAAAACGGGAACTTGTTCGCAGTTTTCTCTCGGCGCATCCCATCTAAAGCTATGTCAAAGACAGGGAAAGGCGAGAGCGATCGAAAATTTATTTTCTGTTTCCCGCCCCCTCCTCTGTTTTCCGCTCGAAAAAACTCCCTGTCGGGAATTTCCGTTTTACGCCGTTTCCGTCTATCTTTACGGCATGAAATTCCGCACTGAAATACGAATCGCGCCGCTCTCCGTCCGGATCGGCTATGAAAACCGTCTGCTGGCGTTGGGATCCTGCTTCGCCGAACACATCTCGGGCCGGCTGTCCGGAGCCCGGTTTCGGATCACGAGCAATCCCTCCGGCATCCTGTTCAACCCCCTTTCGCTCGCTGCAACCCTCGAATCCTACGCCGCGCCGCAAGAGGTCGTCCCCGAAGAACTCGGCTGTCGCAACGGGCTCTGGTTCCACTACGGTTTTCACGGAGCTTTTTCGGACGGTTCGCAGAAAATGGCTCTCTCGAAAATGAATCTGGCCCGCAGGGCAGGAGCCAGCGCCCTGCGCGAAGCCGACCGCGTGATTCTTACCTTCGGGACGGCGTGGGTGTACGAGCTCCGCTCGACCGGAGAGATCGTGGCCAACTGCCACAAGCAACCTGCAGAACTCTTTCGGCGCCGGCGTCTGACCGTCGAAGAGATCGTCGCCCGTTACGACGATCTGCAGGCAGGCCCGCTCGCCGGAAAGCAAGTGATCCTCACGGTCAGTCCCGTCCGGCACCTCGGGGACGGTCTGCCCGACAACTTTTTGAGCAAAGCGACCCTTCGCCTGGCCATCGACGAAATCTGCCGCCGACATGCAGACTCGGCCTACTTCCCCGCCTACGAAATCCTCACGGACGACCTGCGCGACTACCGTTTTTATGCCGACGATCTGGTACACCCCTCGCAACAGGCACAGCAATACATCTGGGAACTCTTCACCGCAGCGACCCTCACCGAGGAGGCCCGCAGAAAACTCCCGCAAGTCGAAGCCTTGACGACCGCCGCCGGCCACCGGCCGCTACACCCCGAAAGCGACGAATACCGTCGATTCTGCCGCAAACAACTGGAAATCATTGAATCGCTTCCAGAAATAGACCTCAGCCGGGAAAAAGAATTTTTCAACCAGTTTCTATAAAAACGATATGAAGTACAAAATCGACACGACGACCTGGAAAAGACGCGAACATTATGAATTTTTCAACGGAATGGACGATCCCTTCTGGGGAACGGTCGTTCCGGTCGATTTTACGGAGTGCTACCTCGAAGCCAAGAAGAGGCGTACTTCGTTCTTCCTCTGTTCCCTGCACCGTATTCTAACGGCCGTAAACCGGATCGAGGCATTCCGATACCGGATCGAAAACGGGGAAGTGGTCTGTTACGACCGAATCCACGCGAGCCCGACTATCGGACGCGAGGACGGCAGCTTCGGCTACGGGTTCTTCGAGTACTTTTCCGACCTGCACGAATTCATCCGGGCGGCCGAGCGGGAAACGGAACGCGTAAAGGCAGCGGACGGTCTTTGTCTGGGAGCGGGAGCCGGGCGCACGGATCTGATCTATTTTTCGGCTGTTCCCTGGTTCGCCTTTACGGAAATGAAACATGCCCGGTCGGCCAATCGAGGCGACTCCATACCCCGCATCTCCACCGGGAAACTGACCCGGTCCGGCGATCGGCTTACGATGCCCGTATCGCTCGACGTACACCACGGATTCATCGACGGACGGCAGGCCGGCGAATTTTTCGCACTGCTGGAAAACCGAGAATGAAATCCGGCTCCGGCATTCGATTTCTTTTTTTGAAGGACGGCACAAAACAAATGAAGAAAATACTAAATAAATTCATAAATTTGCCGTTCGATAGTCACACGCGAAAAAATGAAGAAAATCCTGCTCGTCCTGCTCCTGCTGCCGGGTGTTCTGCCGATCCTCGCAAACACTCCGCCCCGTCTGGTCATCAATTTAGTCGTAAGCTCCATGCGTCCGGACGACATCGACCGTTACCGGAGCCAGTTCGGCACGGGCGGATTTCTGCGTCTGACAGAGGGCGGCGCCCGCTTCACGGAAGGCTCCTACGACTATCAGCAAACTTCGACCCCCGTATCGCTGGCCACGCTCACCACGGGAGCGATGCCCTCGACGCATGGCGTGATTTCGACCCGTTGGCGGGACTACATCGTCAATAAAACGGTCGGGCTCATCGACGACCCCAGCGTCCGCGATCCCGAATACTATCACGGCAACGGCGCCTACTCGCCCCGCAACCTGATCGCCCCGACCGTCGGGGAGGCCCTGCTCCGGCAATCTCCCGACAGTCGGTCGGTAACCGTAGCTCTCGACCCGGTTTCGGCTGTGGTGATGGGCGGACGCGAAGGCATGACCTTCTGGATGGACAGCGTTTCCTGCAATTGGACCACCTCGACCTACTACCTGCCCGTTTTACCGGCCTGGGTCAAGAGCTTCAATGCGGACAAACTCTACCTTTCTTACATCGGCGAACCGTGGCACTCCCTGCTGAACGACGACAAATACCGCAACAAACGCTGCTCGGACATCGTCCTGATGAGCTCCATGGCCAAGAAAAAGCGTTCGGCCGACAGCTCGGCCGACGCCGTCAAACGGATCTCGTCGAAAGCCCCTTCCGAAAGCCGCTACGACAACATCCTGTATTCGCCGGCAGGCAACTGCCTGACGCTTCAATTCGCCAAAACGGCCCTGACACAACTCGACCTCGGCAAACGGGACCGGACCGACCTGCTGAACATCTGCCTCGACGCCCCGCGTGCGATCCGCGAGGCCTACGGCCCCGAATCGATCGAAGCCGAAGACATGTACTACCGGCTCGATCAGGATCTGGAAGAGTTCCTGACATACGTTTATACGCTGTTCAAGCCTCATGAAGTACTCGTCATACTCACGTCGGATCACGGCAGCAGCCCCTCCTACGATTTCGGCCGCGAAGCGTGCGACAGGTTCAATACGCGCCAGTTCGAAGTGATCGTAAACGGATTTCTCAGCGCCCGCTACGGACCGGGCAACTGGGTGTTGGAGTACGAAGACAAATGCCTGTACCTGAATCACAACCTCGTGTATGAGAAAGACCTCAGCCTGGCAGATATTCAGAACGAAGTGGCCACGTTCGCCATGCAGTTCCGGGGCGTTTCGCACGCTCTCTCGGCTACGGCCATGCGGACCAGCTACTTCGGCAGCGGCTATGCCCGCAAGATGCAGAACAGCTTCTACCCCCGCCGTTCGGGCGACGTCATCCTGAACCTGATGCCCGGCTGGATCGAGGAGAACGACCGCTGCGCATCGTCGTCGGGTTCGATGTACGGCTACGACACGCAGGTGCCGCTGGTATTTTACGGCTTCGGAGCCGGTCCCCTGCGCGTGAAGCGCCGCGTGGACATGACGGCCGTGGCGCCGACCGTGGCGCGGGTGCTGGAGATCACCGAACCTGCGGCGTCGGAGGGCGAAGTGCTCCCGGAAATCATCGATTTTTAAGGATTAAAAAAATATACGGACATGGATAAGATACAGGAGGAGATCATCGAGGAGTTCTCGGTATTCGACGACTGGCTCGACAAATACGACTACCTCATCGGCCTGAGCGACTCGCTCCCGGCCATCGCAGCCGAGCACCGCACGGAACAATACCTGATCGACGGCTGCCAGTCGCGCGTGTGGGTAGACGCACGCCTGGAGGACGGCAAGGTCTACTATGCCGCCGACAGCGACGCCATAATAACCAAGGGCATCATCGCGTTATTGATACGCGTGCTGAACGGGCGCACGCCGCAGGAGATCCTCGACACCGACCTCTATTTCATCGACGCCATCGGCCTGAGCGCCAACCTCTCGCCCACGCGCTCGAACGGCCTGTTGTCGATGGTCAAACAGATGCGGCTCTATGCGCTCGCGTTCGCAAGCAAAAGCGAAAAATAACAGACAGCCATGACACCCGAAGACATACTGAAGATAGAGAAGGACATAGTCCTTACGCTCAAGAACATATACGATCCCGAAATCCCGGTCAACATCTACGACCTGGGATTGATCTACGAAATAGACTACACGCCCGACGGCGTGGCGAACATCCGCATGACCCTCACGGCGCCCAACTGCCCCATGGCCGACATGCTCGTGGAGGATGTCAACCAGCAGGTTGCCAAGGTCGACGGCGTAAAGGCGGTGAACGTCATCCTCACGTTCGACCCCGTATGGGACAAGAGCATGATGTCGGAGGAGGCGCTGCTCGAACTCAACATGTTCTGACATGGGCGCGGAACAGGAGCATCGGATGCTGAACCGGCTGCAGGCCGGGGCCGGGACGTACGCCTGCGGCGGGTACCTCGCCGGGCTGGGCTCCCTGCAGCGCAGCGAAATATGCACGGCACTGCTCTTCAGTCGGCTGGAACGCAAGATGCGCATGGTCGACGCCCTGCGGGAAGAGGCTTCCGAGAACTGGAACCAGACCTTCTACCTGCTCTATTTCCGCACGCTGGGCGACCGCCGGAACCAGGAGGCGTACCTCTCACTGGCACGCCGCGTCCCCTACAAGGTCGTCCTGCGCGAACGGCTGGCGCCGCGGGCCGTCGAAGCCATGTTCTTCGGGGCTTCGGGGCTGCTGACGCTCTATCCGCACGACGCATACACGCTCGACCTGGCGCGCGACTTCGAATAC
>ENA-OYWV01001122-OYWV01001122.1-human-gut-metagenome-genome-assembly--contig:-NODE-1122-length-9530-cov-5.416253_pt1 | contig 9530 bp, 6 predicted proteins | sample MGYA00244812_ERZ653400 | MGnify/ENA primary metagenome ERZ653400 (study PRJEB26926, sample SAMN06165097) | human gut metagenome | biome: ENVO:00009003; feature: ENVO:2100002; material: ENVO:00002003... | reverse complement strand
CGAGATGCTCAGGAGTCTCGTGGGCTCGGAGATGTGTATAAGAGACAGGTTCATATCCTTTCAAAAGACTGTCGATACGAGCACTCAGTGCATGATCAAGACGTTGCAAAGTTCGCTTACGACGCTGCATCACACTATTGGTAGCCCTCTTCTGTTGGGCAACAGTGCGCAGCTTCGCGTGCAGGGAATCAACCGGATTATAAGCATCGAGTACAGTATCCGTAGCAACTTCAAGGGTTGTTTGCACCTGAACAGCTGAATCTTTGCGTGGTGGGACGAAGACTTCTCCCAAACGGCGGAAGAAACTTTTCTTCTTGGGTTGTGTCACAACCGTATCGCGACGGGCAATAACCCGGCGTTGTACACGTTGTTGGGTGATAATAGTATCCTGTTCGGCAATAATCTGTTCCACTTCACGGGCTGAAATCATGCTGTCATTGGCTTCGCTCAGTGTACGCAGCAGGCGGACGGTATTAGCATCCTTCTCTCTCAAAAGCCCTATCAGACTGTCCGTACGCAGAATATCACTATTATCCGAACTCATAAGATTCTCCATTTCCCGGTGCACGAAGAACAGGGAATAAAGCAAGACTGCCAGCAGGACAGCATAACCGGCAGCTATCTTCTTCTTGGAGACATTATTCATTTATCTTTCGTTTTATAGCGGAAACGCAACCAGAGCATAATACCCGCACTAGTCAGTCCGAACGGGAAGGCCATCCATACACCGACCGTACCCCAGCCCAGCACGAAACCGCATAAGTATCCTACAGGCAAAGATATAACAAAATAAGAAATAAATGCAATGAACATCATCGGTTTTACGTCTGCAATACCACGCAGGGCATTGGCAAAGCTGATTTGCAGTCCGTCACCAAACTGATAAACCAGGAATGGAAGGAACAAAGAAGATACCATGGCAGAAACCTCCACGCTATCCGTAAACCAGCCCCCGACCTGATTGCGCAACAGAAACACGATACTCAGAAGCACCACCGCCATTGCCAAGATGAGATGATAGCCGGCATATGCCGAACGGCGGACATTCACCATATCGTTCTGCCCCTTGAAGTTACTGACGCGAACGGCAATCGCCGCCCCCATCCCATAAAACATCATAAAGGTGAACTGAGAAATAGTGAGCATAATCTGATGTGAAGCCAAAGCAATAGTTCCCAGCCAACCAACCATAATCGTGCTGAGACTGAATGAAGCCGTCTCCATGCCCATCTGCAAACCGACAGGCCACCCAAGTCCATTCAATTTCCTGAACATCTGTTTCGACCATCCCAAGCGGAAGAACCCTACTTTATATCTCAGGAACCTCCGACTACGAAAAACAATCAATGCAAAAGCAATAACCATGACGATGCGTGAGAACAGGGTACTGATACCCGCACCGAGCAATCCCCATTCCGGGAAACCGAACTTTCCGTAAATCAGCACATAATTGCCGACAATATTCAGCGCATTTCCACCAAGAAGCACCCACATAGCAGTCTGCGTTTGAGTAATGCCATCCGTAAATTGCTTAAAGCCATTGAACAGCATGACAAATACCAGGGATGCAAGTAGAACCAGAAAATAAGGTTTTATCAAGGGAATCAGTTCCGCGGGTTGTCCCATGTATTCCACACAGAAATAGACGACAGTCATAATAAGCGTCAGCAACAGTGCTACCAACACATTGGCAAGCAGACTTGAGCGCAAAGCTTGTCCAGCCTCCATGAAACGACGGTTACCGTAGAACTCACCCACCACAGGCGTCAGTCCATAAGAGAAACCGGTACTGAAAATAATGCAAAGTGTAAAAAGATTGTTGGTGAAAGAAGCGGCAGCCAACTCGGCCGTGCTGTGATGTCCCACCATCAAGGTATCGGCAAATCCAAGAACAATGACTCCCATTTGACCGATAACGATGGGAAGTCCTAAGTAAAAGAGGGCTTTATAATGCCCCTTGTATGTAGCAATTAATCTATTCATTTATCTTTCTCATAATATAATACCACCGAGTTTTCCTCACGAAAAGTCTCTTGTGCAACTGTCTTCAGACGTTCTGCCGTCACTGCGCGATACCGTTCTACCTCACGGTCTATATCCTCCGCTTGCCCGGTCAGTTCGAACCATGCCAGATTTGTAGCTACATTCAGGTAATTGATATTCCCGAATATCTGGGTGGATTCAAACTTATTCTTTACTTTCTCCAATTCCTGTTCTTCTATCGCCACTTGCTGCAACTCCTGCAACTCTTTACGTACAGCGGCCTCAGCCTGTTCCAGTGAGACTCCGGCTGACGGTTTTCCACTGATATGCAGCAATCCCGCATCACGCGTTCCCGAAATATAAGCATCTATACCGGAGAACAATTTCTGTTCCTGCACCAACCGACGGTTCAAGCGACTGGAGCGTCCGTTACTAAGGATATCTGAAAGAATATCAAAAGCATAGTAATCAGAATGCTCGCGACTACACATATGAAAAGCCATAAACAGCGCATCCAAGGGAACATGACGTTTCACTACCTGTCTGCGTTCCTGCGTCTGTACGGGTTCCTGCGGCAATTGTCGCACAGGCACATTCCTGTGGGGAATCGGGCCGAACCATTTTTCTGTCAATCGAACAGCTTCTTCCCATGATATATTTCCGGTAACGGCAAGCACGGCATTATTAGGTGCATAAAAGCGGTAAAAGAATGATTTCACTTCCTCCAGTGTAGCTTGTTCGATGTGCGATAAATCCTTCCCGATGGTAGGCCAGCGGTATGGATGCACCTCATAAGCCAACGGACGGATAAGATGTCCCACATCTCCGTAAGGCTGGTTCAGACAACGCTGTTTGAACTCCTCCATGACCACACCGCGCTGCACTTCAAGGCTTTGTTCACTGAATGCCAGTTCCAGCATACGGTCGGACTCCAGCCAGAAGCCAATCTCTACATTCGACTTGGGGACGGTGAGGTAATAGTTCGTAATGTCATTGTTCGTCCAAGCATTGTTTTCGCCACCTGCCGACTGCAAAGGAGCATCATAGTCGGGTATATTCACAGAACCGCCAAACATCAGATGTTCAAACAGATGGGCAAAGCCGGTATGTTCGGGATCTTCGTCCCGGGCACCTACATCATAGACGATGTTCAGTGCTACCATCTGAGTACTGAGATCCTGGTAATGCACCAGTCGCAGACCATTAGGGAGAATATGTTTATTGATTTTCATAAAATAGAGATTGTAACTTATCGGAGAAAGGAATTTCTTTCTGTAGGGTTATGAATTAATTCACCACAGAGTAACACAGAGTTTCACAGAGTTTAATCAATTTGAAATCAAAAGAATAGAACTCCGTGAAACTCTGTGTTACTCTGTGGTGAAAACTCATTTCTATACCGTTTTGAACTAATTTCACCAACAGTTAGTCCAATACTACCACCTTTTTGATCTTCACATCCTCTTCCGGGCGGTCGCTACGATCCGTTTTTACCTGTTGTATCTTATCTACTACATCCATGCCTTCGATCACTTCGCCGAACACAGTATATTCACCATCCAAGTGCGGCGTACCACCTACCGTAGTATAAGCCTTCACCTGTTCCGGTGTAAAGTGGAATTCCGGTTGTTTGGCAACTTCCGCCTCAGCCTGTGCAAACAAGCTATCCTGCAAGTTCATCAGACCATCCTGGTCATTTTCCTTACGCATCTTATAGATTTCCTTCATGTGCTTCTGTGCCAAAGCATTGAACACAGTAGTCAGACGATTCTGGTTCATCTGGTTCTCCATCCCCAACAACGTAGTATCATTATACACTTTACCCGTCACAATGTAGAACTGGCAACCCGATGATTCCTTCTTCGGATTCACATTGTCACCCTGACGCGCAGCCGACAATGCACCTTTCTTATGGAAATACTTCGGATAAACAAACTCAGCCGGAATAGTATAACCTACATCACCTGCACCCAGCATCTTGCCTTTCGGAGCATTCTTTGACTCAGGGTCGCCTGCCTGTATCATAAAATCCTTGATGACACGGTGGAACAATGTACCTTCGTATGTACCCTCTTCCGCCAGTTTGATGAAGTTATCACGATGTTGCGGTGTCTCATTATACAGTTTCACGATAATGTCACCCGCAGTTGTTTCAATCTTCAATTTAGTTTCCTGATCCATGTTTCTATCTTTCTTTTGTCCCGATTGGCAGGCTGTAACGCTGCAAATCAGTATGGTTAATAATACAATGAAATTCCTCTTCATAACGCTTTTTATTTAAATTAAGTTTGCAAATATACGATTTTCAGACAAAACGGTTTACCTTTGTGTCTTAAAAGAGACAAAAGATAAGGCAATGAAATCCATACTCATCGTTGAAGACGACATTACTTACGGTATGATGCTGAAGACCTGGTTAGGCAAAAAAGGCTTTCAGGTAGCTTCCGTCAGCAGTATCGCCCGCGCCCAGAAACATTTGGAAACAGAGGGTGCCGACTTGATTTTGTCCGACCTGCGTCTGCCCGACAAGGACGGCATCGACCTGTTGAAGTGGTTGGGAGAGCAAGGTCTGTCCATTCCACTCATCATGATGACAAGCTATGCTGATATACAATCGGCGGTGCAAGCCATGAAATTAGGTGCCAGCGACTACGTTGCCAAGCCTGTAAATCCGGACGAGCTTCTGAAGAAAATCAGTGAGGCTGTGAAACAACCCGCTGCTTCCCCAAAACAAACCATCAGTTCCGGAAAAGGAGAAAGTACCCATCAGAAAAATGCAGGCGGTACTCCGTCTTCCGACTATCTGGAAGGAGAAAGTGATGCCGCCAAGCAACTTTATAATTATGTAAGACTGGTTGCCCCCACCACAATGTCGGTACTGATCAATGGTGCCAGCGGAACGGGTAAAGAGTATGTAGCCCACCGCATCCATCAACTCAGCAAGCGTGCCGGACAGCCTTTCGTCGCCATCGACTGTGGCTCCATCCCTAAAGAACTTGCCGCATCGGAATTCTTCGGACACGTAAAAGGTTCATTCACCGGAGCATTGACAGACAAAACAGGAGCCTTTGTTGCAGCCAACGGAGGAACCATCTTCCTCGATGAAATAGGTAATCTCAGCTACGAAGTCCAGATACAACTGCTACGTGCCTTGCAGGAACGAAAAATACGTCCGGTAGGTTCCAATAAAGAAATCACTGTAGATGTGCGTTTGGTTTCCGCTACGAACGAAGATTTGGAACAAGCCATCGAGAAAGGAACTTTCCGTCAGGATCTGTACCACCGTATCAATGAGTTCACCCTGCGCATGCCCGAACTTAAGGACCGGAGAGAAGACATCCTCCTCTTTGCCAACTTCTTCCTCGACCAAGCCAACCGGGAACTGGACAAACAGTTGATCGGGTTTGATGATGCAGCATCCAAAGCATTGCTGGAATACCATTGGCCGGGAAATCTGCGACAGATGAAGAATGCGGTACGACGCGCCACCCTATTGGCACAAGACCAACTTATTACACTGAAAGAACTAACTGAATTGCAACAAATCACTCATTCCCATGTAGGTTTACCATTGCGTAATGAAGAGACAGAAAAGCATCAGATTATCGAAGCACTGCGGCAAACGGGAAACAATAAAAGCCGGGCGGCACAACTACTGGGCATAGACCGTAAAACATTATACAATAAGCTGAAACTTTACAATATAGAGAATTAACAAACCAGCTTTTCAGCTTACAGTTCTTTCAGTCTCTCCGAATCCCGTTATTCATTGGGTTTCCGGCTGAAACTACTTTTCTCTTTTCACCACTTCATACACATTTCCGTATTCCGTATGTTTCCTTTTCAGTCCTGCCCGAATCAGTATTTGTCCGAAACGCATAGGGTTACTACCTCGCATAGCGGCAGGATTAACCGTTTGTAATTCGCTGAAAATGTCGGCGGCGGTCAAGTCAAGGCTCTTTTCATGGGGAAGCGGGGTCCGGAACCGGGAAACAAGCACCTCTTCAACAAGACTGATACGATAAAACTTTTCATTGTGTCTTTGTAATTCTTCCTCCTCTTTCTTGGTGAACCAGTTACGCCGTCCGGCAGACAGTTCAGCTTTCAGTTGGGCAAAAATCTGGTCATGCTCTATGTGGGTACAGTCGATGTTGTGTTTCACTTCCACACAAAGGAAGCGGCGGCTGCCCGTTGGGTCGGTAAGCAGATCGAAGCGATTGCTCGTACCGATGAACGACGCGACGCGGGGCAGCTGTCGGAAACTCTGTTGATAGGCCTTACGAATATTAAGGGTGGACATCTGCATCAGGTTCTTCAGCAATGGCATCTTGGTTTCGGCATATTTATCGAATTCATCCATGTTCAGCAATCCCATTTCTGCCAGGAGCCGTTCGGCTTGTCCCTGCGAGGTAAGTTTCAGATTGTCGGTATAGTAGCGCATCAGCACATCAGGCATTAGCGAGCGACAAAAGGTGCTCTTCCGGCGCCCCTGCTCCCGGCTGACAAGGATAGGCGCTACGCTGTTGGCATGAAGTCCGGACAGGTTCATCCACTGCGAAGCAAGCCCCAACATCCATGTGTGAAAACCTTGTACCCACAACGGACGACAAGAAACACGTTGGGCAAGTGCGGTCAGCCGGTCGTGACCATCCCAAGCGGGCAACTCTTCCATATAGAGATGAAAAGGGTGATAGGAAGGAATATAAGAGGAATAGACGTAGCGGCTCAGGTCCTTGTCCCAACAAGGAATACCTTCGTCATGCGCTTCGATACATAAAGCGTTCAGTTCACGCTTGCCGATGGGAATAAAGGGAGCGGCACGTTGACCGGCATGGCGGAATTCGGTCTCGTCTGTCAGCAGGTTGTAGCGGAAGTCATAACGGGTTGTCAGGAATTCCTTTACATTTCGGGTCAGAAGCAAAGTCGCGTTGGCGAGGGGCTGCGATGCTTTTGGGGTTATTTTCGGTTTTGCCGTTTTCATCTTTTCCGCAAAAGTCAGTAATTGGCTTGCCTCGCGCAGGAGGCGATGTTCTTGTAATGTCATTCGATTCTTCTTCATGATGTTTCTTGTTTTCTTTAAATGGTTAATAGTATCGGTTTGTCGAGCTCGATGGCACGAAGTTAGTATGCGGGATAAGGGGTTTGCAAGCTTTTTACGACCTTTTTTATCATAAATGTGCTTGTAAAAGAAGATAGGACTCTGATACGCACAACTCACTTACTTATATGCATTTGGATACTGCCTCATAAGTGAACGACTGGAGTTGTTCGGTTGAATGACTCTAGTAGTTCAAGTGAACAACTGGAGTCATTCGATTGAACAACCGGAGTGGTTCACTTACAAATAAGCACCTTTGACACAATTACCAAGGATATTAAACACATCAAGTAATAGGATGAGCGTAAGGCGGCATGCGGACTCTATCTACCACCCATACCACGCGACACGTGGAAGTGAAGTGGCGAAAAGGAAAAAGTTGTTTCAGCCGGAATACCGATGAACAGGGGATTCCGGAAGAGGCTGAAAAAACGGAATCTTCTTATTATTACCTCAGATACTCAAATCCAAAGCGACAATGCAAGCGATCTTTCTAAAGGACTTTCCTTGAATATCGTCATAAAGCAATTATTACAATCTTATTTCAGAGAATTTAATTCAGTAATGCTTCATATACTGACATCATTTTCTTTTTAAACACTTCAAGAGCATAATTTTCTAAAAAACGTTTTCTTGCCTTTCTCCCTAATTGTAGTGCAAGCGTCTTAGAATCCAGCAGCTTTATAATTTGCTCTGAAAGCACTTTAACATCCGGACTACGTTTTCTTTTAATACGCCTTATTGGAGACTTTAGACCGGAAACACCATCAATAACAAGTTCGCTAAGTCCACTGGTATCAGTAACAACCAATGGTAAAGCATGCATCATCATTTCAATAGCCACCAATCCGAATTCCTCATGAATAGAACAAACTACGCCAACATTAGCAATTGTATAGAGCCCATATAACTGCCTTTTATCAATTCTCCCCGTGAATGTGATTCTTGACCAACATTTTTTTGTTCCCCTAAGGCATTCATTAAAATCACCATCCCCTGCAATAATCAACCGACTTTTAGGATAATCAACCAATACACGTTCAAAAGCTTTAATAAGAAAAGGAACTCCTTTTATTTCATCAAGCCTCCCAGCAAATATAATGATTTGTTCATCATCCTCTAGATGATATTTCTGCCGCAATTTCTTATCTTTCCCTCTTTTAAGGTAACAATCCGCTATTCCATTGTTGATTACACAAGCCTTAGAAGTGCCGATACAACTTAATTCTTGTAATGCTTTTAATGTATGTTGCGCAACACAAATAATCAGGTCACACCGCTTCATCATCATCCTATACTCCTTTATTTCATCTACTATTTGTTTCTCTGACTGAGTAAGTTTACTTCTCTTTTTATCCACTATACGCTTCAATAAATCAAAATCACCTAACAGACTGAAACTCCGGTTGGTATAGTGTACAGTCAATACAATATGGCATTTAAAAAGGTGCTTCAAATATTTTACAAGATTATTATCAGGCAGAAAATTCAAATGGAAAATGATTCTGGTATCGCTGTCCTCTGTTATAAATGTTTTGAGTAAGTAAGCCACATTACGCGAATAATATTGTAAACATGCAGCAATATTACTATAAGGTATAGGTATTGATATTTGCTGATATCCACCTTTATCCATAATTGTCGTTTCCAAGCAATCAGCATAAAGATGTATCACACAAAAATCCATTTTAGAAGACAACAAGCAATTCGTCAACTGCTTTACATAAGTTCCAATTCCATAATTCATTGCTCTACTGGCCTTCTCTAATATATATATTTTACTTTTCATGATTCTCGAATATCAATTTAAGTGCAATACCTGTATATCCATTATTGCGAATTCCTATTTCCCGAGGAATATTGAATAGCGTTTTAGGAGTATAAGTCGTTTTATCTACTATTATTTCTAATATTGTTTCCCGATCACCTATAACTTCTCCATCCCATATTTTAGACAACGTATTTACCAGCACCCCAGTTTCTTCATCTCCTTTATTCTGCTTCAATGCACAAATCAAATTATTGATATATTCTTTGCTTATGAGTTCATGGGGATTTATTCTTTTACAATATCTACTAATTACATAATAAGCAATTCCTTTCAGTCCATCTTCCAATGAAAAATCCCTAAAACGAGTTACATCCTTCTCTAAAATTTTTAAATCAAGTTCCTCCAAGACTTCATCCCTGTCAGCCTTCACAAAATCATTTTGTATCAGATATTCAATTCCCCAGGCAATTCCACACAGTCCCTTAGCAAAACCGATTGAAGCCGATTGAGTAATCTCTTTATAAATCTCATCCAAAAGATATCCTCCTAATTCTTCATATAACTTGCTACCCGTCTGTCTCGCATAAAGATAGAAAAAGATACAGATTCCCATTTTCCCATCTAACAGTCCTAAATCTCGAATAAAACTAGCATTCAATATTAAATAACGAATAATTC
>ENA-OYWV01001093-OYWV01001093.1-human-gut-metagenome-genome-assembly--contig:-NODE-1093-length-9725-cov-4.986556_pt1 | contig 9725 bp, 7 predicted proteins | sample MGYA00244812_ERZ653400 | MGnify/ENA primary metagenome ERZ653400 (study PRJEB26926, sample SAMN06165097) | human gut metagenome | biome: ENVO:00009003; feature: ENVO:2100002; material: ENVO:00002003... | reverse complement strand
AAATATTTTCCGTGTGTTTATCGGTGGAATTGCAGATGGTCTTCTGGAAGAGGGAGTTCTGGATCGTGGGATTACCTGTGTGGAAACCTTTGATTATGATGTAGCAGACAAGATTTATGATCCATATGACAATCTGGGATTAAGTGTAATCCTGCATGGGGATGGAACCCGTGAGTATAAAGTAGTCGGAGCTTTTGCGGAAGCAGTGAAGGCACAGTCTTCTAATGCAGAACAGTGGAAACGCCTGAAAGAAATCTTCACAAGCAAATCCCTGCAGATGGTTTCATTTACGATTACAGAGAAAGGCTATGCATTACAGAAAGCGGACGGAACATGGTTCCCGTTTGTAGAGGCAGATATCAAGAATGGTCCGGATAAAGCGGCTGGTGCCATGGCAGTTCTGGTTGCAATGCTTTATGAAAGATATAAAGCCGGCGAATATCCCATCGCACTGGTTTCCATGGATAACTGCTCACAGAACGGTGCAAAGCTTCGTGAGTCAGTACTGACAATGACAGAAGAGTGGAAGAAAGCAGGATTTGTTGATGAGGGATTTGTGAACTATGTAAGCGATGAAAAAGTAGTTGCTTTTCCATGGACAATGATCGATAAAATCACACCTCGTCCAAGCGAGCAGATTGCAGCAGATCTTGAAAAGCTGGGTGTTGAGAACATGCAGCCGGTGATCACAGGTAAGAAGACATACATTGCACCATTTGTCAATGCTGAGAAACCGCAGTATCTGGTAATAGAGGACAGCTTCCCTAACGGACGTCCGGCTCTGGAAAAAGGTTTCGGTGTATATATGGCAGACAGAAATACAGTTAACCTTTCTGAACGTATGAAAGTAACCGTATGTCTGAATCCGGTTCATTCTGCTACAGGTCCGCTGGGAGTAGTTCTTGGATATGATCTGTTTGCGCATATGCTTAATACAAATGAAGATATGATGAAAATGGCACGTATGATTGCTTATGATGAAGGTCTTCCGGTAGTTGCTGACCCTGGAATCCTTTCTCCGCAGGCATTTGTTGATGAGCTCTTCAACGATCGTTTTCCAAATGAATATCTGGGAGATACAAACCTTCGTCTGGCAGTAGACGTATCTCAGATGGTTGGCATCCGTTTCGGCGAAACAATCAAAGCATATGTACAGAAATTCGGAGATGCTTCCAGACTGACAGCTATTCCGCTGGGAATTGCAGGATGGCTCAGATATATGCTTGGTGTAGATGATGAAGGAAATAAATTTGAACTTGCACCGGACCCAATGAATGAGGAACTGCAGGAACAATTTAAGGATATTGTAGTAGGTAAACCTGAAACATTTAAGGATCAGTTAAAACCAATCCTTTCCAATGAGCGTCTGTTCTTCACTGACCTTTACAAAGACGGTGTGGGAGAGAAGATTGAGGATATGTTCCGTGAGATGATTGCAGGACCTGGAGCTGTAAGAGCAACAATACATAAATATGTTGGATGATTTTCATCAGATGGATATTATAACTGACTTTCAGGAGGAAAATGAAAATGAATTTAAAAGAACAGTTTAATGGAATTCCGACTAATGATATTGTTCATTTTCTTCCCTTCTGGGAAAATGGGGTAAAGTTCTTTACAATTGAGAGACCGAATAAAGAGAAGGTTGAGTTCAGTCAGTACTTATAAAGTCAGGCGGTTAAATTCAGCGAGAAAAAGCATCTGTTAAAGCAGGTGCTTTTTGTTTTCAATATTTTATTGAGAAAAGTCTGAGAAAAGTTTAAAATAGGAAATAATAAAAAATAAACGAAAGGAGTTTTTATCATGAGTAAACGAACAGAGAGAATTAACCGCAAAGATACAGTGATCAGACAGAATAATGCAGAACTTGAGGAGCTGAGGAATCAGTATGAGAATCTGGATATCTGTGAGGAGGATAAGCAGGTGATTGATGATTATATTGCCTGCAAAGATGCCAGAGCTGACAGGATGGCAGAGAAACTTTATGAAAAGGGAAGAAAAGATGTAAAGAGATGTATCCGCATCCGAAAACTGATCCGCAGATGCATGATCCTGTCTGCCATTGTTACGGTGGTACTGATTCAGTATAATAAGAATGAGAAGCTGAGAGAAAGTCTGGAAGAGCTGCTGAAAATGTTCCGGGATGGAGTGTCGGACGAGGATTTATAACTGATATAAATAACGCAGATAAAAATGTACTTTCGTAATCTTTTTGCAAAAGCAAATACAAGGAAGACTTCGAGAGTGCATAAAACAAAAAAAGGAGCAAGAGACAGCATGGGAATACAAAGATACTCGATTATATACAGTAGTAAAACAGGGAACACAAAGAAGCTTGCGGAGAAGATCAGGGAGGTACTGCCTGAGGAAAACTGTGACTATTTTGGAACAGAAGGAGCGAAGGCTTTTTCTTCCGATACATTATACATTGGATTCTGGACAGATATAGGGAATGCAGATCCTGTAACACTTGAACTGTTAAAGAGTCTGAAAAACAAGAAGATCTTTCTGTTTGGAACAGCAGGTTTCGGAGGCAGTGAAGCCTATTTTCAGCAGGTTCTCGGGAAAGTTAAAGAATCTGTGGATGAGAGTAATACAGTGATGGGAGAATTTATGTGTCAGGGGAAAATGCCCCAGTCAGTCAGGGACAGATACGTAAAGATGAAAGAGAAGCCGGATCATGCACCAAACCTGGATGAACTGATCCAGAATTTTGACAGGGCGTTATCTCATCCTGACAATGAGGATCTGGACAGGCTGGAAGAAATAATCAGAAGAGACCTGGAAAAATAATTAAGTCTTGACTAACAGAGGGAACTGCGGTATAGTGCTCGTTACTAAAAAAGGTAATTCATAAATTTTTATAGATTTTCGCGAAAGAGAGGTAACGAGATATGACATTTTATCAGGAATTACAATTGAGTTCGACCGGCTCCAAACAGCTGATCAGAAGCACCACAGACCCAAAAGAGAAAAGACGGCACATTCTGATCTATAACTTTAAAGTGTATCTGGTCATGGCATTCTGTGTGGCAGTGGTAAGCATGTACAGCAAGCTTACAGGGAGCAGCAACAGTGTAGTTGGTGTTACTGTTCTGTTGGCAGTGCTTGTGCTGCGGCAGGCAGATTTCGGGATCAGGACAACACATGGACTGCTTTCCATTGCAGGGATCTTCGGTATTCTTATGGCAGGACCTCGTCTGGCAAATATGGTGCCTCCGTTAGCTGCGTTTGCAGTGAATGCTGTGTGTATTTTACTGCTGATGATACTGGGCTGTCACAATGTGATCATGTACAATCATTCCACCTTTGTGCTGGGATATCTGCTGCTTCTGGGCTATGATGTGACAGGAAAGGAATACACCTTCCGTGTGATCGGCTTGTTGGTGGGAATGGTGATCTGTATGATCGTCTTCTATAAGAACCAGAGAAACAGAGCCTATCGAAGAACCTTCCTGGATTTGTTCCGGGAATTTGATCTTAAGTCAGCAAGAAGCAGATGGTATGTGAAATTGACACTGATTGTATCCAGCGCAATGCTGTTTATGAATCTTCTGGGACTTCCCAGAGCAATGTGGGCAGGAATCGCCTGTATGTCCGTATGTCTGCCTTTTACAGAGGACTGTATCCCAAGGTCTGTGAGCAGAGGAATGTTTAATGTTGTGGGCTGTCTGCTGTTTATTGTGCTGTATCTGGTACTTCCTAAATCCATGTATCCGTACATTGGAATGATCGGAGGAATCGGAGTTGGATATTCAGCAGGATATCCGTGGCAGACTGCATTTAATACATTTGGAGCGTTGTCTATTGCAGCAGGGATCTTCGGAATGCCGGCAGCAATAGCACTTCGTATAGGTGCCAATGTTCTGGGAGCAGCTTATACGGTAATCTGCAATAAAGTAACAGATAAAGTAGCAGAGTATATAGGCACAAATAAATGTGCAGAAAATCTTTCCTGACTGAAACTGCGGAGCGGTTATAAGCAAGTAAAAAAGCGGATGATTTTATCCGTCTGATATGTATTCTGGGAATAGAGTGAATATTAACGTACAATGACAGAGGGAGAGAGAAAGAATATGAAACAGGATACCCTGGAAGGCAGGGCGAAAACGAAAAATGGTGTAAAACGATTATGCTTTTCAGCAGTATGTATTTTACTGGAAGCAGCTTTTATCATTGCGATGATCACAAAGCTGAATCAATATGCGGAGATTATCAATCTGATGACAAGGCTTCTTGCAGGTGTACTGGTTCTTAAGCTGTATGCGTCAGACCAGACTTCATCTATGAAAATGCCCTGGGTTATTTTGATCCTTGTATTCCCTATCCTGGGAGTGGGATTGTACTTACTGATTGGTCTCAATGGCGGTACCCGTAAAATGCGGGAGCGTTATGACCAGATCGACAGGGAACTTCTGCCGTTGCTTCCCAATGACAGTGAGTGCAGGGAAACGCTTGGCAGGAAAATCCCGAAGGCAGGCAATATTTCTGATTATATACAGAAAAATGCCTCCTATCCGGTCTATCAGAATACAGATGTTATTTATTATGATGAGGCAGTCAAAGGGCTGGAGGCTCAGCTGGCAGATCTGGCAAAGGCAGAGAAATTCATTTTTATGGAATATCATGCCATTGAGGATGCACAGGCCTGGCATAAAATCCAGAGAGTTCTGGAAGACCGCGTAAAGGCAGGCGTAGAAGTCAGAGTATTTTATGACGACATGGGTTCCATTGGGTTTATCAATACAGACTTCATTAAGAAAATGGAAAATGTGGGAATCCATTGCAGAGTGTTCAACCCTTTTACTCCGGGTCTGAATGTGTTCCTGAATAACCGGGATCACCGCAAGATCACAGTGATCGATGGAAAAGTGGGATTTACCGGCGGTTACAACCTTGCCAACGAATATTTTAATTTCACACATCCTTATGGACAGTGGAAGGATACAGGTATCCGTCTGGAGGGGGAGGCAGTCCGTTCCCTGACAGTAACATTCCTGGAGATGTGGAATGCTGTCAGTGATAAGGATAAAAATGACAGTGATTTTACCGGATTTCTGGTTCAGACCGATTATCAGGCAAAGCAGACAGGCTTTATCCAGCCTTATGCGGACAGTCCTATGGACCATGAACAGGTAGGCGAAGAGGTGTATATCAGTATGGTGAATAAAGCGGAAAAATACTGCTGGTTTATGACACCGTACCTGATCATCACAGATGAAATGAGCCATGCGCTGTGTCTGGCTGCCAAGCGTGGGGTAGATGTGAGAATCATCACACCTGGTATTCCGGATAAAAAGATGATCTACAATATCAATCACACGTTCCTTTTACCATGGACTGGTAAAACATGGAGTGCGTATCTATGAATGGACACCTGGTTTCTGTCATGCAAAGATGAGTGTGGCAGATGATTGTATGGCAACCTGCGGAACCATAAATCTGGATTACAGAAGTCTGTATCATCATTTTGAAAACGGCTGCTTTATGGCAGACTGCCAGGCAGTTCTGGATATCCGAAATGATCTTGTAGCAACAATGGAATGGGGAACAGCAAAACTATTATAAATATGGGAGGAATTTTAACTATGGATCTTTCAACCTTAGTAAAAATGTCAAATACTTATGGAAGCAACCCTGCCTATGTTCTTGCAGGCGGCGGTAATACTTCTGTAAAAGACGACACTACATTGTATGTAAAAGGCTCCGGTACACAGCTTGCCACAATCAAGGCAGAGGAATTTGTGGAAATGAGCAGAGCACGCTTGAATGAGATCATGAAAACAGATTATCCGGAAGATGATGTCAAACGTGAATCACTGTATCTTGCAGATGTTATGGCTGCAGTAACAGATGCTGACAAAACAAAACGTCCAAGTGTAGAAGCACTGCTTCATAACTTATTTGCCTACACATATGTACTGCATGTTCATCCTACACTTGTCAATGGACTGACCTGCGGAAAAGGGGCAAAGGAACTCAGCGAACAGCTCCTTGGAAAAGATGTACTCTGGATCGATATCTGCAAACCCGGATATACGCTTGCACGTATCTGCTATGAGAAAATGAATGCTTATAAAGAAGAATCCGGAAAAGATGTTCAGGTTCTTCTGCTCCAGAATCACGGAATTTTCGTTGCAGCAAATACTGTAGAGGAAATTGGAGTATTATTTGACGGCGTGATCAGTAAATTAGAGAAACAGGTAAAGAGAACTGCTGATGTCAGTGATGCGGTTACACCTGAAAAAGAGCAGGCAGCAGAGAAGCTTTCCCAGTTACTGGGACATGCGGTAGAAGTTGTACCTGTAGCGGAAGCTGATAACTTCGTAAAAGATAAGGCAGCGGCTGCACCGCTTCTGAAACCATTTACACCGGATCACATTGTATACTGTGGACCATATCCGTTATTTGTAGAAAATATTGATCAGGCAAAAGATGCGCTGGACGCATTTATGAAAGAGAATGACAAAGAGCCAAGACTGATCCTGGTACAGGGAGTTGGCGCCTTTATTATGGAAGATGATAAGGGAAAAGCTGCAAAAGCACAGCTTCTTGTAAAAGATGCCATCAAGCTTGCAGTATATGCAGAAAGCTTTGGCGGTCCGCTTCATATGACGGATGATATTACATACTTTATCACACATTGGGAAGCAGAAGCATATCGCAGTAAGAAATAATATAATAAGGGGCTGTCGTTTTTTGACAGCCCTTATTATATTGGTTTAAACACTATATTTTTAAAGGAAAGGTTTATTTTCAGCAAATCTTATTTCGTTTCTTTTTTCTCTTTGGCCTTCCTGGATTCAGGAATATTTCCCTCTCCATAGTAAGCTTTCAGATAGATTTCCTTCAGCTCAGACATTAATGGATATCTCGGGTTGGCACCGGTACACTGGTCGTTGAATGCCTGTTCGGTCATTTCGTCCAGAGTTTCGAGGAAGTATTTCTCGTCTACGCCGTATTCTTTGATCGTATGTTTGATCTCGATAGTATCCATCAGTTCCTGCAGTTTCTGGAGAAGCTTCTCAAATACTTCGCTGTCGTTCTTGCCTGTCAGACCTACAGAACGGCCAATCTCAGCGTAACGTGCAAGTGTGTGCGGATACTGATACTGTGGGAAGGTACCCATCTTAGCCGGAACTTCGGCTGCATTATAGCGCAGAACATGAAGCAGAACCAGAGCATTTGCAATACCATGTGGAAGGTGATGGAAAGCTCCCAGCTTATGAGCAAGAGAGTGGTTTACGCCAAGGAAAGCATTTGCGAAAGCCATACCAGCCATGCAGGAAGCATTTGCCATATGCTGTCTTGCTTCTACATCAGAACCATCTTTGTATGCACGTGGCAGATAGTTAAATACCAGTTTGATTGCATTTAATGCAAGACCATCTGTATAATCAGATGCCATCATGGAAGCATAGGCTTCAAGTGCATGAGTCATAACGTCGATACCGGAAGCACAGGTCAGTCCCTTAGGTGCGCTCATCATATTATCTGTATCAACAATAGCCATGTCAGGCATTAATTCATAATCAGCCAGAGGCCATTTGATACCTGTAGTCTTATCAGTAATAATAGCAAAAGGTGTTACCTCGGAACCTGTACCGGAAGATGTTGGAACAGCTATAAAGTAAGCTTTCTTACCCATATGCGGGAATGTGAAGATTCTCTTACGGATATCCATAAAGTCCATAGCCATATCATCAAAGTTGGCGTCCGGATTTTCATAGAGAACCCACATGATCTTGCCGGCATCCATTGCGGAACCACCGCCCATTGCGATAATGCAGTCAGGCTCGAACATTCTCATTGCAGCAGCACCGGCTCTTGCAGAAGCGAGAGATGGATCTGGCTCTACATCGTAGAAGCAGGTATGTACGATTCCCATCTGATCTAATTTATCTTCGATCTTTTTAGTATATCCATTCTTATAAAGGAAAGAGTCTGTTACGATAAAGCAGCGTTTCTTGTGCATAACAGTGCCAAGTTCATCCAGAGCAACCGGCAGGCAGCCTTTTTTGAAATAAACTTTTTCCGGTGTTCTAATCCAGAGCATATTTTCTCTCCTTTCAGCAACGGTCTTGATGTTGATAAGATGTTTCACACCTACGTTCTCAGATACGGAGTTGCCACCCCAGGAACCGCAGCCCAGAGTCAGGGACGGAACAAGTTTGAAGTTGTAAAGGTCGCCGATGCCGCCCTGAGAAGATGGAGTATTGATGAGGATACGGCAGGTCTTCATAGCTGCTGCATGTTTTTCCATCTTTTCCTTCTCTCTTGTGTCAATGTAGAGAGCGGAGGTATGTCCATAACCGCCGTCAGCTACAAGCTGTTCAGCTTTGGCAATCGCTTCGTCAAAAGTTTTGGCCTTGTACATGGCAAGTACAGGGGAAAGCTTCTCATGTGCGAATTCTTCGCTGATGTCTACAGATTCAACTTCACCGATCAGAATCTTTGTCTCAGGAGGAACTGCAACACCGGCCATCTCAGCGATAGTGGCAGCCTTCTGGCCTACGATCTTTGCATTCAATGCGCCATTGATAAGGATAGTTTTTCTTACTTTCTCTAATTCATCCGGTTTCAGGAAGTAACATCCTCTGTAAAGGAATTCTTCTTTTACTTTCTTATAAATGCTCTCAAGAACAGTTACAGACTGTTCGGAAGCACAGATCATACCATTGTCAAAGGTCTTGGAATGGATGATGGAGTTAACTGCCAGACGGATATCTGCACTGTCATCAATGATAACAGGAGTATTTCCGGGACCTACACCTAAAGCAGGTTTTCCGGAAGAATAGGCAGCCTGAACCATTCCGGGACCACCTGTGGCAAGGATGATGTCTGCTTCACGCATAACCTGATTTGTCAGATCAAGACTTGGAACATCAATCCATCCGATGATTCCCTCCGGTGCACCGGCTTCTACAGCTGCCTCCAGAACAACCTTTGCTGCCTCAATGGTACATTTCTTTGCGCGGGGATGCGGACTGATGATGATTGCATTACGTGTTTTCAGTGCGATCAGAGTTTTGAAGATTGCAGTAGATGTCGGGTTGGTTGTAGGAATAACAGCAGCAATCAGACCGATCGGCTCAGCTATTTTCTTAATACCGTAAGCAGTATCTTCTTCAATCACACCGCAGGTTCTGGTATTCTTATATGCGTTGTATACATATTCGGCTGCGTAATGGTTCTTGATAACCTTATCTTCTACAATACCCATTCCTGTTTCTTCAACAGCATCTTTAGCAAGCGGGATACGTGCTTTGTCAGCAGCAGTAGCGGCAGCTTTAAAAATCTTATCTACCTGCTCCTGGGTAAATGTTGCGAAAATCTTCTGTGCCTCTTTCATGGCTGCAATCTTTGCAGTAAGGGCTTCAGGGGTGTCGATGATGGTTGGGATAGTGTTCTCTTTTTTTGCCATTTGGGAATCCTCCTGTTTGTGTTTTCGTTAAAAGTATTTACCGTGACCTGTTATGTTTTTATTATATAAATAAACTGATTATTCGGTCAACAGTAACATTGATATGAGCATAACGAAATATTATGGTGAAAATTGTGCATAATCACGTAAATAATGTGAATAAAATATCAATTGTCAGAATATATGAGAAAAATTTAACAATATATGTTCTGTTGGCAACTGAGAGAAAGTTAAAAAAATAACGTTAATAAATTAACAACCTCGATGATGCTATTATATGACCTGTCTCTTATACACATCT
>ENA-OYWV01001074-OYWV01001074.1-human-gut-metagenome-genome-assembly--contig:-NODE-1074-length-9843-cov-13.852064_pt1 | contig 9843 bp, 7 predicted proteins | sample MGYA00244812_ERZ653400 | MGnify/ENA primary metagenome ERZ653400 (study PRJEB26926, sample SAMN06165097) | human gut metagenome | biome: ENVO:00009003; feature: ENVO:2100002; material: ENVO:00002003... | reverse complement strand
CCTGCAAGCGGTTCAGCAGTTGCAGAACGGAATCCCGTGCTTTCTCCTTGACCTGCTCCTTGCCTTTCTGCCGGACTTCCGGCTTCAGCAGCTTCTCCTGCAGGTGGGCGGCGGTGGTCTGCATAGTCTTGAGGAACTTGTCCAGCACGGTGTCCAACCGATGGGCGGCATACATGGAGATACCCCTCCTTTCACTGGCGTTACGGAAAAACAATGTGGTCAATTTGACCACATTGTTTTCTGGTAACTGAGGAATCAACGTTTAGCCGTTCTCCCTGCATGGATTTCCTGCCCCCTTCCGGCGGCGTTTTCCGGCTCGCTCTTGCGAGGTCATCGCCGGGTATCCCATGCAGACGGTCATGCGGTTTTCAAGGTGCAACGGACAAAACGGCAACAAAAAAGCCGTCACAAAACAGACCAGCTCTGCCTTCGCTTTTTCTGGAAGGTCATGCTAGTCGGTTATGTAACGGCTGAAAGCCAAAATGTTCAGCCCCGCAGGGCCTGAACGAATATGTAAAAATATGTTATATTCAATTGTTGGGATAGATTACCACAAAAATTGAGCCGTGTCAACAAAAAGTTTTGAAAATACGATACTTTCAGCGGTTTGCAAGAAAACGTGAGGGAAACCTTGGCAAAAAGAGAGAGGGCTGGGCGGTGCCAGCCCTCTTGACAAGGCAATGAGGCACATCAATATGGGCTTGCAAAATTTATTAAGGGAATGCGGTGATAGTAGGACTTATACAAATCAAAACACCGCCCGATTCTGGTGAAGGAGAACCAGAATTGAACGGTGCAAATGGAAGAAGGAGAAAAGCGTAGAAAATCAGACGATGCAATCTGGGAGCAGCGCATGGAGCTGTGTCAGCAGTTCTTCGCAGGAATCGGAATAAATCACAAGGGTAAGCGGATTGCTCAGGTCGAGACTGTAAATGCCAAGCAGGGATTTGGCATCAATGGTATATCGCCCGGAGACTAAGTCCATCTCATAGGGATATTTGGACAGCAAATCTACAAAGTCCTTGACCTGATCGACCTGCCGCATTCTGATCTGTAATTTTGTCATAGGGTATCCTTTCTTTTACATCAGTGGGATAGAGGCAATGCAGTTCTGAATTTCCACCATGGAGGGCATTGCAGGGATTGCGCCGCCCTTTGTCGTGGTCAGACTGCCCGCTGCATTGCCGAAGCGGACGATTTCTTCAAGCTCAAATGCAGGGAGGGTACGCAAATCCTCCGCAGCTTTTCTCCGCAGCTGGTAGTGAATTGCGCCCATGAAAGCATCGCCTGCACCCGTCGTGTCCACGGTAGGCACATCATAGGTGGGAAGATGCCCTGCGCCCACAGCGTTCCGGTAATAAGCACCCTTTGCACCCAGCGATACCAGCACAAGAGATGGCCCCATTTCGAGCAGGGCTTGTGAGCCGCGGGCAAGGTCGCTTTCGTTTGTGATAAGCTGCATTTCTTCCTCGGAAACTTTCAGAAGATCCGCCAGCTTGACACCTTCCTGCATCTGGACAACGGCATCTGCCGGGTGCTCCCACAGAAGCGGACGGTAATTGGGGTCAAAGCTGACCAGCTTGCCCTGCTGCCGTGCATACCGCGCAGCTTCCAACGTGGCGGTGCGGCTCGGGTCGGAGGTCAGAGAGACAGAGCCGAAATGGAAGATGGCAGCATCGTCAATCAGATTCCTGTTGACTTCTGCCGAAGTCAGCATCACATCGGCACCGGGGTTCCGGTAAAAGGTAAAGGAGCGGTCTCCCTTGCTGTCAAGCTGTACGAAGGCAAGGGTCGTGGGAATCTTTTCGTCAATCACCAGACCGGACACATCAATGCTGCTTTCCACAAGGGTCTGGCGGAGAAAATCGCCAAATCCGTCTTTGCCGACTTTTCCGATGAATGCTGTTTTGCCGCCCAGACGGGCATTCATGGCAAGGACATTGGCGGGTGCACCGCCGGGATTCCGGGCAAACAATTCGATGCCCTGTGCATTGGTTCCGTTCGGGGTAAAGTCGATCAGGCTTTCTCCCAAAGCTACAACATCAAACATGGTATCACCTCAACCTGTTTTTTTAGCGTTCAGTTCGGACATAATCTGGTTATACGAACGCTTACTGATTCGGTAGAAGAACAGGACAATCGCTGTTATCAGCCACAGCACACCGGGAAGCAGCGAGAATGCATAGTGCATCGCATTCTGCACGGCAGCATTCTGCACCTGATTGGGGGCAAAACTCAATGTACTCAGCACACCAGCCAGCGCAGAGGTGCCAATCGCCATGCCCAGTTTGTTCCCCAGTGAAACGAATGCGTACTGGAAACCATCGTTGCGGACACCGGTTTTCCACTCGCCATACTCCACGCAGTCGGGAACGATGGCGTAGATGGCGGTATTGAATCCGCAGAAGAAGAACTGGGACAGTGCAGCGAATGTATAGAACGGAATGGGAGAAGAAACTGCACTGAAGAAATAGAGCGCAATCAGGGAAACGCCGGTTCCGGCAGCGAAAAGGGAAGCGGTGTGCCCTTTGTTGCCCAGCTTTTCAAACACGAAGGGGAATGCCGCAGCACCCAGAATGGAGGGAACGATCAGGATCATCGAGTAGATGGTAAACAGATTCTCGTTGCCTTCCACATATTTGAAGTAATAGAGCAGGTCGGCATTGCGGCCATACAGCGTTACACCGAACAGGAACTGACCCGCCAGTGCAATCAGGTAGGGCTTGTTCTGAAGCGCTGCATCCAACTGCTTTTTCAGTGAGACTTTTTTCCGCTCCGGGGGCTGGACGACCTCTTTGGTTTTGGCAAAACAGAACCAGTGACAGAGGGTGAAGATACCGCCGTAAAGGACGGTCACCAGAAGATATCCCCGTGCTGCATTATCACCGCCAAAAGCAGAGATCAAAGGCAGGGTGATGATGTTGATGATATTGATGGCGATCATGGCACAGACGGAGCGAGAGGTGTTGATTTTCGCACGCTCCTCGATGTTCTGGGTCAGGGTGCCGCAGAGCGTACCATAAGGGATGTTCACGCAAGTATAGCCCAGAACCAGTACACAGTAAGTAATGTACATATACAGGCTCTTAGCACTGTCTGACCATGTGGGGTGCGCCCAGAACGTCAGCACGAGCACCACAGCAGTTGCCGGCGCGCCGAACAACAGCCATGGACGGTAGCGTCCCCAGCGGGAACGGGTACGGTCGCTCAGCGAACCGATCACGGGGTCATTGATGGCATCCCAGAAGCGGGAGACCAGCATCAGGAGGGACACTGCCGCCATGCTGATGCCGCAGACATCGGTGTAAAAAATCATCAAGAAGTTGCCAACGAACATCCAGCTGAAGTTGCAGCCCACATCGCCCATGCCGTAAGCGATTTTACTGATCAGAGGGACTTTGATGTTCGTATCCTGCTGTTTCGGCTCTGCTGTGTAACTCATACGGCGCGCTCCTTTCTCCTCTTGACGCGATGCTTATAATTTCTGGCAGAACTCTATTCTCTCTTTATTCGGGCCTTCGACCATGAAAAAGCGAACACCGTTTTCCCAGAACGGCAGTGACTGGATGCTGGAATGCAGCAGGTGCATCCCTGCCTCTTTTGCCGCAGCAAAGGCGGCTTCGATATCGGTCGTTGCCAGAGCTACATGGTCGATTGCTCCGGCCTTTTCCGCCGCACGATGGTTTTCATAGGTTTCGATCATCAGATCGCCAAGCTGAAGAAACGCAACGCGCTCCCCGGCGGCTTTGTTCACCGTTTCCAGCGCAGAAACAAACCCCAGCTTCTTGTAAAATGCAATGGTCTTGTCGAGATCATTTGTTGGGATGCCAATGTGCGCCACACCGGTCAGAACCTGCGGAAAGCTCATACCTTCGTTTCCTCCGCAATCTTCACCACTGCTTTGACGATGTTGGCCTTGTCCGAAATGCTCTTGTCCATGGCATTCTGGATGTCGTCAAAGTCAAAGATGTTGGTCACAATGCCCTTCAGATTGATTTTGCCGGAAGCAACGGCATCGATCGCCATGGGGTAAATGTGGCGATAACGGAACACGGTCTTGAAGGTCAGTTCCTTGTCCAGTGCAAGGCTCATAGGCAGGGTCATCTCGCCGGATTTGGAGTAACCAACCAGAACGATGTTTGCGCCCTTCTGCGCCATCTCAATGGCCTGACGGGTAGTGATTTCTGTACCAGCAGTCTCGATAACGAGGTCGCAGCCCAGACCATCGGTCAGGTCGAGAATCGTCTGGACAGCATCCTTTTCGCGGCTGTTGATCACACCGTCTGCACCCAGTTCAAGAGCCTTATCCAGACGCTTCTGCATGATATCTACAACGTAAACACGGGAAACACCCTCGGCTTTCAGCGCCATCATGGAGACCAGACCAATGCAGCCTGCACCCATGACCACCGCAGTCTGACCGGCATGAGCACCGCCCTGATTGGCGGCGTGGAAACCAACGGCCAGAGGCTCGATCAGCGCACCTTCCATGGTGCTTACGTTGTCCGGCAGCTTGAAGCAGAGGTTTGCTTCATGTGCCACATACTCCTGAAAAACACCGTCTACCGGCGGGGTAGCGAAGAACACAACATCCGGGCAGAGGTTGTATTTGCCCTCACGGCAGAACTTGCAGTGACCGCAGGTCTTGCCCGGCTCCAGCGCAACGCGGTCGCCGACTTTCAGATGCTTGACAGCACTGCCAACTTCCACGACTGTGCCGCCCGGCTCGTGGCCCAGCACGAACGGTGGCTTGACCACATAATTGCCGATCGCACCCGTTTCATAGTAGTGCATATCGCTGCCGCAGATGCCAACGTATTCCAGCTTGACAAGAACTTCGTCCTCTTTGGGTGTGGGGATCGGGCGGGTGGTGTAGCCCATCTTGCCGATGCCGTTCATGACTGCAACTTTCATTGTGCCTTTCATAAGATGACCTCCGTTTTTATTTGTTTATTAACTTTTATAAAGTGTTTATGAATGTGACTACAAATTAACACACCGCACAACCAAAGTCAAGCCCTTTTTCGCGGATTCGGAGAACTGCACAAGGAAAAAGCGGCGGAATTGTGCAAAAAATCGAGGACGGCAGGTGCCGTCCTCGATGGGAAGGTTTATAGGTTCTGAATAAAGGCTTCGATATGGAGCAGAGCGGCTCCCAGCGCAGAGGCTTCCAGCCTATAGCGGCTGAACTTCAGGTAGGAACTGTCCGGCTCAAACGTATTACGCTCGACCAGCATTTCCCGGAGCGGTTCGCCAAACTCTGCCAGAAAGCCGCCAACGTAGCCGCCAACAATTACATCACAGTCGAAGGTCATGCGCAGATTATTGACTGCTACAGCAAGGTAAGAAAGGTATTCATTCCATGCCGTTTGCAAAGCTGCATTGCCGGAGCGCAACCCGTCAAAGAATAGTGCAAGATTTCCGTCGGTCAGCTGGGAGAGGACTTTTGCAGAGCAATAGGCATCCAGACAGCCCTTTTTTCCGCAGTAGCAGGGGCGGCCATCGGGAACGAGCGTGTTGTGCCCGAACTCTCCGGCACGAAGATGGTCGCCGCCATAGAGCGCTCCACCGGTCAGAATCGCACCGCCGACACTGTTGCTCAGAGAAAGGTAGACAAGGCTGCGGGGAGATTCGAGGTCGCGCACTTCAGCAAGTCCGGCAGCGTTCGCGTCGTTGATGAACCGGCAGGAGAACGGGATGTAACGGCTGAATTCTTCGGTAGGAACATTCCGCAGACCCAAGGCATGAGAGTAAACCAATGTCTGCCCCTCTTTGTCCAGAATACCGGGCAGCGAAATGCCGACGCCCAAGATTTTTTCGACCGGGCAGCCCTCTTTTTCAATCAGCCCCTGCACGATTCCGGCAAGCATTTCCGCATAGGTGTCCGACCGCTCATAAAGACGCTTTTTACGCTCATAGTGGAGAAGGTTACCGGACAGATCGACCAGAACTGCTCCGACATGATTCTGGGTGATCTCCAGTCCGACCGCAAGTCTGGCATTCCGCACGGGAGCAAATGCTCTCGCCTTGCGCCCACCGGTAGATTCAAAGGTGCCGACCTCCTGCACCAGTCCCATCGCCATCAGTTCTTTGACATTCTGCAATACGGTCGGCCAGCTGTTGTTGACTTTTGCCGCAAGCTCCGGCTGCGAGATTCGGTCGCAGGAAAAAATGCTGCGAATCGTTCGGATGCGGTTGATTTTTTTAACATCACGGTTATTTGCGCCGCTGCCGGTCATGGGCTCACTCACCTCCAAGAGCAGATTCAACATTTGAAAGAAGATTTATAAAGCTCTTTCTTATTATAGAGAATCTGGAAAGATTCTGCAAGGGAAACATTTACAAAAAAGCGTTAGCCGAAAAGAGCGAGTTGCTTATGGATAAGAAGCGATGCTACCAGCTTATGGCAAACCATAGGTCGGTGGGCATCGTGTTCTTTATAGGGACTTAATCTTCCAGCCTGCCGTGGTCGCATCCCAGCGAGAGATAGTGCTCCATCTCTCCTCCCAGCACAAGCTGTGCGTACTCCAGCGGCCTGTTGCACAGCAGCCACTCCAGTTCAGCCCGCTGTGTAGGGGTGTTGCCGTACTTGTCCTCGATGGCGACGCAGTCGATGGCAACGGCAGAGCCATCAGCGAACCGGGCTTCCACCCGGTTGGTGTCCATGTTGTAGCGGCGGGAAAGCAGTTTGTTCATGGTGAACCTCATTTCTATATCAAACGGTGTCTGTTCGGATGTCCTAAACCCTGCCATAAAACCGGTGGTTGATTTGTCCATTGGGCTTTGTTTTGCCCGTCTGCACATTTTTGCACACTTTTTGCACACCTGAATAGCTGGATAACGGTTGCAAAGTATTACACTGTATGCAAACAATGCGGTGTGTGCAAAGGCGTGTTTTGCGATGATGCGATAAAAATAATGCTTCTTCGAGCTTTTGAAATTTGACGAATGATGCACCTTGGATTCTTTTAATCAGAGGGCCAGGGATTCGAGTTCCCTCGAGCGCACCAAAAAACCGCGAAGATTCGTTAGAGTCTTCGCGGCTTTTTCTTTTCCCAAATCATTGCACACCACCGGAGCTGACATTGAAAATGCAATCGTGCACTGCTATAATAAAATTGTGGTATTATCACCAAAAATTCAAGATGCAAAGCGTTTGCGATTGGCAAACATTCAGGAGGAACGCATGGTAACAGGAGCCATTAAAAATAAGGTAGACAAGATCTGGACGGACATCTGGGCAGGCGGCATCACCAATCCGCTGACCGTCATTGAACAGCTGACCTATCTCATGTTCATCCGGTCGCTGGACGAGAAAGAGCTTGCCACCGAAGATTTTGAAAACATGGCAGGCGAAAAGATGGAGCACATCTTCCCGGCCAGCGCGGCAGGGCAGTCCATGCGGTGGAGCCGCTTCAAGGATAAGGACTCCCGCGAAATTTTCCTGACCATGCAGCAGCGGGTGTTCCCTGCCATCAAAAAGATGAAGTATAGCCGTCTGCCGGACTTTGACGCAAACGGTGAGCTGGTGGAGATTGCAGACGACCCCACCCGCCCGGACGAGGGCAACACCGCCTTTGCGCGGTATATGGACGACGCCATGTTCCTCATCCCCACGCCGCAGGTGCTGCAAAAGATCATCACTGATTCGGAAAGCTGGGTGCCCCCGCTATGGGCGTTACCGGTGCTGCCATCGCCACGCTGGTTTCCCAGCTTTTGAACCTGCTTTTGATCTTGATAGGCTTTGCGGTCTGCTTTCAAAAGGAAGCAAAATGCCCGCTCACCGTGGAGATTTGGACACGGTGGGCGGGCGTTTTATGTTTATTTTCCGAGTACAACGGAGAGCCTGATCTCCTTTTCCGTCTCGCTCAGGTCAAGAGCGCCGCCATCGGCGACGGTCACGCGCAGCTCATAGAGCGTACCGGCGGTAAGCTCCGTTACTGCTTTGCCGTCCTCGTCGGTGATCGACCACAGTGCAGGATCGACCTTTGCCAGCTTGCCGTCCACGCCATAGGCGTAGAGGGTCAGACCGGAGGTGCTGCCGGACAGGTTATTCATGCGGAAAGCTACCGTGGTGTTGGGATGTACGTTGCGGACGGTCACAGTGTTGCGCCAGCTTGCAACGGTGCCTTCGCCGCCGTCCTGCGCAAACTGTTCCTGCGAGAGGACATTTCTTGCTGCCTGATCAAGATCGACCTTGCGGTAGGGCATTTCGGGCAGATAAACGAAACGGTCCTGCAAACGAAGCAGTTCCAGATAACCTGTCGGGCAGTAGAGCGCATTGCCGCTGTTGCCGGCATACATTCCAATGGCCATGTTGTTATAGCCGTACTTGTTGGAAACATCCATCGTGAAAACCGTCTCGCCAGTTTCAAAATCCAGAATGATGTACTGCCACATCCCGGTGGTCACATCCTGCACATAGCCGTAGATATAGCCCGTTGCGGTGGAAAGCTTCAGGATGGAAGTGTCGCTCAGGTCGTTCCGGCTCCAGATGCTCTTCATCTCGTAGCCGTTTGCGGTCTTTACGGTGTCCACGCGCTCGATGCCGGGGGCGATCATAACGTTGCCCTTCATGAGCCAGTTCTGGTCGTAAATATTAGCGTAGCTCTGGATGGAGGAGTCGTTGTTGGGGTCCGCCAGACCTGCATTGCCCGCGCCAAACCAGTTGCAGACGATGGTGCTGACGGTGCCCTCGCCGTCGTCATAGACGATGGCAGAGTTCTCAACGGCTACCTGATAGCCCTCGGGCAGGTCATCCAGCACCGGGGTGCTTGCCACGACCTCGCCGGTCTTCATATCGAGCGCAAGAAGGTTTACGATATCCTGATTGTCGGTGAACAGCACAAGGTTCGGTGTCAGTGTGGGAGAGCAGCCGCCGCCCCATGCAAGACCGCCGCCGGTGGTCTTATCGCCTTCGCCGCTCACCTTTGCACCCGCGCTCTCATAGGGCGTGCACCACACAACGTCTACGCCTTCTTCTGCACGCAGAAGATAGCAGTTCTGGTTGGTCAGGACCACCGCACCGTCCTTGGAGGCGGCGATGCCGTTTTCAGCGCCCTCGCCGGGGGTCAGTTCGTGGACAAAAACAGCCTTTGAAAGGTCTGTCTGCTCGCCGTTCAGGATCGCATCAATGGCCGAGCGGGCAATATAGCCGATGACGCCCTGCTGCTGGCGCTGCGGATAAATGCGGAAGCCTCCCGTTGCAAACCAGAGGTTTCCGTCATAGTCAAAGACCACGGACAGAAGATTCTGCGTCAGTTCTTTTCCAAGCGCGGCCTCGGCAGCAGCTTTGATATCAATGTCCAGCACCTTCTCAAATTCGGGCAGCACATTGCCGTTTTCATCTGTTGCACGGAGCATCAGCACATGGTTGTTGCTCGTGGGGCAGACGATGCGGTTGGACGCGTCCAGGAAGGTATAGGAGCTCTGGATAACGTAACCGCCGCCGTCATGCTGTTTGGGGGAGAAATAGCCGAGCGTCTTTGTCTCTTCGGCGTTCAGGTCTCGGATGGCGATGCCGCCCAGCAGCGGCACAACGGCATGACCGTAGCTGTCAAAGTAGATGGCGGGCGAAGCATTTGCATTCGTTGTCTCATAGGAAACGTTGATCTCCGGATAGATGGCAAGCGGCAGGATCTCATCCGTCGAGTCGGTGTTGTAGCCATCGTGATGAATGTTTGCATCGCTCTTGGCCATGTAGGGGTTTTCCTCCACCTGCTTGGGGTTCAAGGCCTTCACAGGCAGTGCCGCAGAGGTCGTCTCCGCAGCAGAGGGCTGTACCGCAGCGGACGGGGCAGCGGGCCTGTCTCTTATACACATCTCCGAGCCCACGAGACTCCT
>ENA-OYWV01001065-OYWV01001065.1-human-gut-metagenome-genome-assembly--contig:-NODE-1065-length-9895-cov-5.441667_pt1 | contig 9895 bp, 7 predicted proteins | sample MGYA00244812_ERZ653400 | MGnify/ENA primary metagenome ERZ653400 (study PRJEB26926, sample SAMN06165097) | human gut metagenome | biome: ENVO:00009003; feature: ENVO:2100002; material: ENVO:00002003... | reverse complement strand
ATGCTCAGGAGTCTCGTGGGCTCGGAGATGTGTATAAGAGACAGGAATATGGTAGATCACTCATCATTCCTCATAATCAGTGACCTTTAACTCCTGTACGCAGTTGGTGCGAATATTTTCTTTCGTAAAACCATGCTTTTCAAACAAGCCAGCAATGAATGTAACCCATGCGTCAGTATACAGGTAGTCATTGTGTGGCTCGTCATAAATACAGAATTTTGATATGGTATCGAATTTAGCTTCAGACGATGCTGTAGGACGAACACGAAAGGATTTCCAAAGTAGCGTATGATCGCTTTGAGAAAGCTTTACCCCTGTTTTGTCCTCAACAGATCGAATAACAGCGCTTGGCTTAAGTAAATTTGCATTAGAAACACGCTGTACTACAATTTTATCTTTAATTATGGTGCTGATTCGCTGATAGTTAGCTCGATCTTCCTCACTAAGGCTATTCCAGTGCACAAATTCAACTGCCAGATCATGACGATTGGTATTGCTGATTTTGGGAATTTGCAATAATTTGATGCTATATTCCTGACTATCATAGATTTCCTGGGGAAGATCTGTTTTATACTTATCGATGTATTTTTTTATATCCAGCATATCTTTGGACAGTAAGTCACGCTGAGCCTGCAACTGCTCCTTGGCTCTTAGATGAGAGAACTGCAACGCATATGCAAGACATGTGTTGATTGAATAATCCTCACCAAACAGTGTAACCAAAAAGGATTCATAATTAAAAAGCAGTGCCTGACATTCGCCGAATAGTAAAATATCTAAAGAAGAACTATCCCAGTATCTATGTTCTATTTTGTTTCGGATGCCAATGAAAAAGCGTAAATTTGCAACAACAGGGTCGGTAAGATTCGGATAGGGTTTCCTCATTTTCTGGTATTCCTTAATGCACTCAGTAAGTTCCCATGCCTTTCGCTCTCCGTCGATTTTCTTATAGCGACCATTTTTTTCTTTATAAAAATAGCGTTCTCCAATTTCGCTTTGGAAGTAAGCGTGAAATAATTTAGTCCATGCGATAATCATGAGAATAATATAATTTTCAATTCTAAATTGCACACGTGGGCGATTGTATGTTTCAACTGCGGTTAACGCACTATTGATCGAATTCTCCAAGATGTTTTTTGCCTTTCCCTGACGCAGAACAATCATCGTACTACCTCCCCTTCAAAATAAAAGCCGCATGGGAATACACCCACACGGCTACCTTGGTGGCCCAAAGGCTCACCGTAAAATCATTATAAAGGAGAATGATGGAAAACACAAGAATTTGTCGGATTGACGATGATATTACAGCAGTCACACCAGTTAGGGATGGGTTAGGGATTTGGTGGTTTCAGCAGCCATCCTCAATCGTGCTCCCGCCGCTTTTCTGCCCCTTGAACCGTCGCTGAACAGTAATCGTCTAAACCGAAAAAGCAGAACAAAAAACGCAGAAAAACCGCCTTTTCAGGCGATTTTTCTGCCAAAGGTGGTCGGAGTGCGGGGACTCGAACCCCGGGCCTCCTGCTCCCAAACTTATTGAGAACACTTTTTTCGCTTGGTTATAGCGGTTTTTAGCCGTTTCCTATTTGTTTTACTTACTCTTTGACGCTCTTATATCCACTGTTTCCGGGTGCTCCAGCGCCGTCTGTGGTAATCTATGTGGTCAAAAACGCTTCCCGCCCGGTTTCCGGTGAATGTTCACCGATGCCGGACGGGGAGCGTTTCTCGTTTTAGGTCGTCTGCATTGTAACTCTGAGCAGGCAGTTATACAAGTTGTTTCTGTAAGGGTGGCGGCTCAGCAGTTGCGGCGCTATAGACAAAGAATAGGCAGAGATACTTTTCTTGCTCCCTGAGTATAAATCCCTTAATACAGGCATAATAGTAAGGGATTTATGGCACAGCCCATTGACTATTCCCTTATTTTATATTATTATTTAAGGGAAAACAAATGGAGGTGAGGGAATGAGAACCTTCAATTACTCCGCAATCAAGGAGCAGAAGTGGGACTCGGATGTTCTTGGCCTGATTGCAGCCATATACAAGGAAGCTGGAAAGCAGGAACTGTATTTGAAGCAGCGCCCGGAGGAACTCGAAAAGCTCGTGGAGATTGCCAAGATACAGAGCACCGAGGCATCGAATGCCATTGAGGGCATCGTCACCACGAGTACCCGAATCCGGCAGCTCGTCGAAGAGAAAACTACGCCGAGGAACCGTGACGAGCAGGAAATTGCCGGATACCGCGATGTGCTGAGTATCATTCACGAGAGCTTTGATGCGATTCCAATTACGCAGAACTATATCCTGCAGCTTCATAAAAACCTGTACAGTCACATGAACAACCCGCTTGCGGGCCGCACAAAAAGTGTGCAGAATTATATCACCGCCACCTACCCGGACGGTCATGTGGAAACGCTGTTCACGCCGCTTGCCCCTTATGAAACGCCGGAAGCGCTGGACAGAATCTGCGAGGAATACAACCGTGTGATTGGAAATATGGAACTGGAGCCGTTGATTGCAATCCCGGTTTTCATCCATGATTTTCTGTGCATCCACCCATTCAATGACGGAAACGGAAGAATGAGTCGGCTACTCACGACGCTGCTTTTGTACCGGAGCGGATTTTATGTCGGCAAGTATATCTCCTTGGAAGCCAAAATCGCCAAGAACAAGGATCTGTACTACGATGCACTTGCACAGGCGCAAACCGGCTGGCACGAAGGAATTGAGGATGTAGTGCCCTTCATCAAGTACCTGCTCGGGACGATCCTTGCCGCCTACAAAGACTTCGAGGATCGCGTGGCGCTTGTGGAAGCCAAACTGCCTGCACTGGAAATGGTTCGCAGAGCAAGCAAGAATAGAATCGGACGGTTCAATAAGCAGGACATCCGGGAGCTTTGCCCGACGCTTAGCGACAGTTCCATAGAGGGGGCCCTCCGCAAGTTGGTCGCAGCCGGTGAGTTGAAAAAAGAAGGTCGTGGGAAGAATACCTGTTACTTCAGACTGAATTAAATTTCTGTCAAATTAGAGGGCCGCACCTGTTCATACGAGCAGGTGCGGCCCTTTTAGTCGCCTTATAGTAGTTGGCGCACAGTTTAAGGGTTGAGCCGCTATAAACAAGGAATACACCCAAAGTCTCCTGCTGGAACACACACTCGCCTTACCCGAAGAAATACTGCTTCATATCTGAGACACTGCCATCTTTATCACAGAACCATTCGTAATCAGCGAGACAGTTCTGGCAGTGAGCAATTACATCAAATCCGCCAGGTGAATGCCTGTTGTCAGCAATGCTCATGATTTCCAATGGCTTTCCGCAGGCTGGGCAAGGTCTGATTTTCCTTGTCTTACGAGTGGCACGCTCTCTCTGCTCTGTCTCAAGTGCACCTAAAAGGCCATGCCAAAGATTCGGATTCATTTCATGCTCTGCATAGTCTTCAAGGTGCCGCCGGATATCATCGGCAGCCAGTACGAGAAACTTATCATCCAGAAGCTGAACGTGACGTTTGATATAATCGGAAACCACCACGGGCATGCATGTGTTTCTGCCCATCGCATACCGCATTGCTGACAGCAGGATTAAGCGAAAGTCAGAGTCGCAGATCGGGGCGAGCAGATCCTGAGGGAACAGCAGAACCTCTTTGCCATTATTCATGCATACGCGCAGCGGTCGCTGTTCTTCCGTTACCAGATTCAGTAGGCTGTTAGCTTGATCCTTCAGTTCGTCAATGGTGATCGATTCGTAGTTCTGAAATGAGTTTACTTCATAATTCATCATTTGACCTCCAATCAGTTTGTCCTCGTTATGAGGTGTTGGCATTGTAGCTCTGACTGTCCGGAGGTTCAACCGTTTCTTTCGCGGCTTGAAAAGAAATTGAATAGAGTCGGAATTCGTGCGGATTTATCATTTTCTTGCTTTTCCTACCCAAATGTGCTATCATTATAAACAACGCTGTCAAGTGTTGGAATAGGCCTTGGCAGTATGGCTGCAATAGACCGAATGCTCTGCCAAGCGGCAGAGCATTTTTTGTATATCGGTACGGAGGAGATATTTTATGTCTGTGAGTTATAAAAAACTCTGGAAGTTGCTCATCGATAAGGACATGAAGAAAAAAGACCTGTGCGAGAGGGCTGGTATCAGCCCAGCATCCGTCACCAAAATGGGACGGAACGGACATGTCACTACAGAAATACTCGTAAAGATTTGCGCAGCGCTGGATTGCCGGATAGAGGATATCGTGGAGATCGTGCCGGATGAAAAATATAGTGCAAATGGAGAAACGAGGTGTTGACTTGTGCAGGCAGTAAGCAATACTGGCCGTAGCGGTGTCTTGGTTTTAAAAGTCGATGAAGATGATGTAAATACTGTATTAATGAATACGGATATCGAAAACGACGGCTCTCTTAAATACGCATATGACAATTTTGCGGATGCTTTTTCAGAAAATATCTTGGAGTATGCGTTTGCCTACGCTGATATACCCAGAAATCAAATTACGAAAAAACAGAGAGAAGCTGCGCAGAGTCTACTTAAGTTACATGAGATTGAAAAACTTAGATATTATCTTGAACACGATGTGCCGGAAGAAGATTGGGAACCAGCATTTTTACGGTGGTACGAGAAAAAGGGAGTATTGGGAGAAATTGTACTACACATGTTTTTAAAGGAATTCAAGAACACGATTCCGCTTATTTCAAAAATGTATTTTAAGGATTCCTTTTCTCAAGAAGCAAAAGGATTCGATGCTGTTCATGTTAGTCAGGACAGCTTGACATTGTGGTTGGGTGAAACCAAGTTTTACAAAGCGTGGAAGACCAAGGGGGTCGTAAAAGGGGGCATTGATGAGTTGGTTGAAGACTTAAAGAAACATATAACCAAAGATTATACCGACTATGATGTTAGTTCCTTTGTTCGTGACTACTTAAGCATCAAACAGCAGAGCACCCCTAATATGAATAGTGTCTACCCAACATTTAAGAAATATGTCGAGGATGCAGAGGTGGCGGATATTGAACCTTTGCTTAAAGATTTACTCGAGTATGCAAAGCGATACGCATTTCTCATTAAAGGCGGTCATTCTGACGAGCGGCTCAATAGTTGTATCTATCGTCTCAATCGACTGTCCACATCGGTCACACGTCCGTTTTTGCTGGAAGTAATTCGCCTTAGCGAAAGTGGTGCTTTGACCGCCGATGAGCTAATTGAAGTATTCCATTTCACAGAAAGCTACTTGTTCCGCCGAGCTATTTGCGACTTGCCCACCAATGCGTTGAATAAAATCTTTCTTCTGCTTCATCGTGAAATCATTCGGTTTGATGGAGATGAAAGCCATTATGTTGAGAAGTTCAAATATGCACTTCTCAGCAAGAGAGAACGTACTCGGTTTCCCTCTGATGAGGAGTTCGCAGAGTGTATGTCTACGCGCAATATCTATGGGATGAATCCCAAAAACAAGCTGTACCTCTTTGAGCGTTTGGAGAATTCAGAAACCAGCGAGACCAAAGATGTCTGGGGGCACTTGGATCGTGGAGAGTACTCTATTGAGCACATTATGCCACAGCATCTTACTGCCGCATGGATAGTGAGCCTTGGGGATAATTATGAAGCGATTCACACAAATTGGCTCCACCGTTTGGCAAATCTAACCCTAACTGCGTATAATTCGCGCTATTCCAATAGCCCGTTTGCAGAGAAGCGCGATATGCCTCATGGCTTTAAAGATTCTGGCCTTCGAATCAATCAGTGGGTCGGCCGGAAGGAACAGTGGGGGTTGCCTGAACTTGAGGAACGTGACCAGCTCTTAAAAAATACGGTTATCGGAATTTGGCCCTATCCCACATCAAATTACCACCCTCAGAAAAAGCAGATGGATGCTATCGCTTTGGATGAAGATGTCATTCTCACGGGGCGCGTTCTCTCCAAGTATAGTTTCAAGGGTGCCGAACAGCCAGTGGCAAGCTGGGCAGATATGTATCAACAAGTCATCACAATGCTTCATTCTGAGAATAAGGCCGTCTTGACAAAACTGGCGGTATCGCAAGACCCCGCAGTAGATTTGTCGCTACATTTCAGTATGAGCCCGACATCTTTTAATTCCTGCCGGCAAATCGATACGGATCTGTATGTGTGGACGGGAACTGATACACAGTACAAAATCAATAATCTGCGAAAGATATTCGCTATATTTGATGTTCCCGAGAGTGAGCTTGTATTTTACCTCAAAGATGAGGATAATTCTGAGACAGTTGCTGGAAATCGTTATGAAATCCGCAAAAAATATTGGGAATACACACTTCCGCAGCTCAAAAATGCTTTTAGCGAAAATGGACTTTTCGGGAATGTGAACCCTGTAACGAGTAACTGGATTGCCGGTTTTGTGGGTATTCCTGGCATCCATATCGACTGTGTTGCAAACTTCGATGAATCCCGTGTCGAACTCTATTTGGGCATGGCATCAAAAGAGAAAAACAAGGAACTATTTGGTTTCCTATTTGCCAGGAAAGATAATATTGAGAAAGTTATAGGAACACAATTGATTTGGAGCCGCATGGACGACAATAAGGCAAGCAAGATACATACTTTTTTGCCCGGTGTTGATATTTCTAAAGATATTGATTGGCCTCGTATGGCAAAATTCCATGTAGATGCCAGCAAAAAATTATATCTTGCCTTTAAAGAGCATTTAGAGCAGTATTTTCACATTTCACTCTAATGTGAAAGAATACGAATCTATAGTGCGGCGCCCATTACAGTAGGATGCATTGAAGCGTTATAAAATCAGGAGGAATCAATATGGCACGAGCCGCCAATAAACCGAAAAAAGAGATTTCTATGGAAGAAGCTCTATGGAAGTCCGCAGATAAACTTCGTGGTTCAGTTGAGCCGGCAGAATACAAACACGTCGTTCTCAGTCTTTTCTTCTTGAAGTTTGCCAGTGATAAGTTTGAGACGCAAAGAAAAGCCATTGCTGAAAAATACGGCGAAAAGTTTGTTGACAATGTTGCCTTCTATACGAAGGACAACGTGTTCTTCCTGCCTGAGATCAGCCGTTGGTCTTTCATCATGGAGAATGCGAAACAGGATGACATTGCGCTGAAAATCGACACCGCCCTCTATACGATTGAGAAGGCGAATCCCGCACTGAAAGGCGCACTGCCGGACAACTACTACTCACGTCTTCACATCGACACAGCAAAGCTGGCATCACTGCTGGACGAGATTGATAAGATCAACACGGGCGATAAAGAGAATGACATTATCGGGCGGGTCTACGAATACTTCCTGAGCAAGTTTGCACTTGCGGAAGGCAAAGGCAAGGGCGAGTTCTATACGCCGAAGTGTATTGTCAATTTGATTGCAGAAATGATTGAACCGTATGATGGCATTCTGTACGACCCTTGCTGCGGTTCTGGCGGTATGTTCGTGCAGTCAATGAAGTTCGTGGAGGCACATCACGGCAACAAGAAGAAGGTCTCTATCTATGGTCAGGAATATACAAACACGACGTACAAGCTGTGCAAAATGAATCTGGCTATTCGCGGCATCTCTGCAAACCTCGGAGAAATGGCAGCGAACACATTCACCAATGACCAGCACAAGGACCTCAAGGCAGATTACATTATGGCAAACCCGCCTTTTAATCAGAAAGAATGGCGTGGTGATAATGAGCTGATTGATGATCCGCGCTGGGACGGCTATGAAGTTCCGCCCACGAGTAACGCGAACTATGGCTGGATTCTGAATATCGTTTCAAAGCTCTCTCAGAACGGCGTTGCCGGTTTCCTGCTTGCAAACGGCGCACTATCTGACGACGGTACAGAGTTAAAAATCCGCCGTCAGCTCATCGAGAACAATCTCGTCGAAGCAATCATCATCCTTCCCCGCAACCTCTTCTATACCACCGACATCAGCGTCACGCTTTGGATTCTGAATAAGAATAAAAAGGCTCGTGTGGTTGAAGAAAACGGTGAGGTAAAACGCTTCCGTAACCGTGAGCGTGAGATCCTTTTCATGGACTTGCGGCAAATGGGAAGCCCCTATGAAAAGAAGTACATTGAACTGACAGAAGATGACCGTGCGAAGGTCACGAGCGTCTACCATGCATGGCAGCAGGAAGGCTATGAAGAAACTTATCAGAATGTGCCTGAATTTTGTTACAGCGCATCCTTCGATGAGGTTGCAGAAAAGGGCTTTACCCTTGTTCCGAGCCGTTACATTGAGTTTGTAAACCGTGATGAGAACATCGACTTTGATACGAAAATGAAGACGCTGCAAAGCGAGCTTCGTGATCTGCTCGTCGCAGAAGAAAAGTCGAAGGCAGACCTGTTGACCGTGTTTAAGGAGTTGGGCTATGAAATCGAATTATGAACCTCTCAGTAAACATATTCGGCTTGTTGATTATCGGAACTCCGAGGAAGTCACCAGCACTGTCCTTGGCATAAGCATCGACAAAGAGTTTATGCCTTCCGTCGCAAATGTAATTGGCACAGATTTGAGCCGGTATAAGCTGATCAGCAAGGGACTGTTTGCCTGTAACCCGATGCACGTTGGGCGCGATGAACGTCTTCCGATTGCACTCTATGAGAAAGCCAACCCCGCAATAGTTTCTCCGGCGTATTTCATGTTTGAGATTATTGACCACGCCATCTTGAATGAAGAGTATTTGATGATGTGGTTTCGCAGACCGGAGTTTGATCGTGAATGTTGGTTCATGACGGACGGCAGTGTTCGAGGCGGAATTACATGGGATGATCTTTGCCGTATAAAGCTCCCTGTCCCCTCCTATATGAGACAATGTGAGATCGTCGAGTCCTACCGTACAATTACCAACCGCATTGCTTTGAGGAGAGCGGAAAATGATAATTTAGAAGCGACTGCAATGTCACTTTATAAATCATGGTTCATCGACTATGAGCCATTTGATCTTGATGATGAGGGATTGCCTGTCGGGTGGTGTAAAGAAAAACTTAATGATAAGTTGTCTACATCTACACAAAGCATAAACCCTCAGAAAATGGACTGTGATTTTGTCTGGCATTATAGTATTCCTGCCTACGACAATGAGAAATTGCCCTCAAAAGACACTCCATCAAGCATTTTGAGTAATAAATACATTGTTCCCCAAAATGCAATCTTGGTTTCAAAGCTGAACCCTGATACAAAACGAATTTGGCGTTCTGTACCATGCTTCGAGAATGCTATCTGTTCAACAGAGTTTATCGTTTTTTCCACCAAAGAACCTACCCACAGAGCGTTTTACTATCTCCTGTTCAACACTGGTAGTTTCATAGACTTCTTAGTAAGCAACGCTACGGGTTCTACAAACAGTCGTATGCGCGTAAAGCCAGCATCATCATTAGACTTCGAGTTCATTTGCCCCCCAAACGAAGTAATTGATAGCTTTTGCAGAAAGGTCGAACCTTTGTTGCAAAAAATTGAGGAAAATCATCTTGAAATCCGCAAACTCAAAGAGCTAATTCCGATTGCGGTAGCAAAAATGATGTCTTCAAGCCGCTAAATTATCATTTATCCGCCGTTTTAGCTCAATTCGCTCTGTGATGGTCTGATACGCCTTCACAATGCTGCGCTGCTTATCAATAGAGGGAACAGGCAGCTCCACTTTGCAAAGTTCATCCCAGTCAAAGATTTCTCTAACACTTCCGTGAGACATATATCTGGCGTAGCGGTCAAACTCTGGTCTGCTAAACCAAAGCATAAGGTATTCTGGATCAAGCGCATTCTTATTCACAACCTCAAACACGGTATATGAACTTGAAATGATGCAATCCTTATCTCGTAGAAGAGCAATCGAAATCTTCTCGCCATTCCGAGATGTAACAGGACCGTACGCAAATTGCCCAGTACGAACAATCTTATAGCTCGATAAGTCCGTTCCAACAA
>ENA-OYWV01001018-OYWV01001018.1-human-gut-metagenome-genome-assembly--contig:-NODE-1018-length-10239-cov-4.442753_pt1 | contig 10239 bp, 7 predicted proteins | sample MGYA00244812_ERZ653400 | MGnify/ENA primary metagenome ERZ653400 (study PRJEB26926, sample SAMN06165097) | human gut metagenome | biome: ENVO:00009003; feature: ENVO:2100002; material: ENVO:00002003... | reverse complement strand
TTTATAAATCAAATCTTTTATTCTTTTTACTATTTAATTTTCGAAAAAATCCCTAATGACAGATATGACCGTTCTGGTTCTTTGTAAAGGAGGTGGTACCCATGTGCTGATTTTATGGTTACTGGTCTTTTTGAGCAGTAGCTGTTTTGCAGCAGGTCTGCAAAATAACAGAAATTCCAGGAGGAAAGGAGTAAGCAGGAACGGTTCCTGCCGTGATTGATCCATGAGAAAGAAATGGATGCTGTTTGTACTAGCGTTCTGCCTTTTGGCGGGAGCAGCAGGTTCTATGGTGTATGCCTATTTAATTGACCGCCAGGAAACTGTTAACAGGATAAAGATAGTGGAGAATAAGACACACATTGAAGAAGAGTTTGATCCTCCGGCCGATCCTGGACCAGGATCGGTCATAAAGAAAAAGCCATGTATTGTAAATGATTCTGTGATTCCGGTATATGTCCGGGTCAGGGTAGTATTCAGCAATCTGGATGCACAGGCGCAGTGTGAGCCTCTTAAGATAAAAGACAGTTGGAAAACAGGAGAAGACGGATACTATTATTATCAGAAACAGCTTCAGCCAGGACAGCGAACAGATACGGTTTTTGATAATATTGTTATAAAAAACACAGTAAAAAAAGAAGATTTAGTTCCATTTGATATTCTTGTGTATGAAGAGTCGGTTCAGAGCGAAGGATTTTCTTCTCCGGAAGAAGCCTTTGCAAGACTGTAAGGAGGTGCACATGAAAAAAATGAAAAAGGCAGCACTGATCTTTGGAACCGGGTTATGTCTGGCTGTGGGAACTGGCGGCACACTTGCTTATCTTGGTGACACAGGACAAGTTGCAAACAGGCTGACATTTGCCGGGGAAAAAGGCCTGGATGCAGTTCTTACAGAGCCGTCATGGAATCCACAGAAAGGATTACTTACTGTTCCAGGTTCTTCTGTTGCAAAAGATCCTCAGATAACCAATACATCAGAACTGAATATGAATGAGCTTGCAGCATTGAAATGTGAGTTCGTTTACAGTCAGAATTGCCCGGATAAGAGCAAAAGAGGAAAAGTCTTAAGCGCTCAGGATATGGAAAAAGTAGTCCAGGTTTATACCATTGATTATAACAGTGATGATGCCGCTAAAGGAGAATGGGTGCGATTTGCTGATCAGAAAAAGACAGACCCTGTACAGTATTTTTACTACTCGAAAGTTTTGAAAAGGAACCTGAATGGTACAGGAGAAACAACTGTTCCTCTATTTACAAAGGTCTGGGTGGATAAAAAGGTAAATAACCGCAGGCAGACCTGGATTCAGGAAATGGGCGGGGTGGAAATTAAGATTTCCGGACAGATTCTTCAGCAGATGACAGGAGAAGAATATTTTGGTCTTAACAATCCAAAAAGTGCGTATGAAGCAGGATTGTTTCATTTTTAATGAGAGAAAGGAAGAGAAAATATGAAAATGAGCAGAGGAAAAAGAAATGTATTATTTGCGGGAGTACTTTCATATGCCATGTTATTTGGAATTGGAAACACAATGGCTTATTTCACGGAAAATTCTGTGCAGACCAATGTTTTTACCACAGGGGACCTTGATATTGGTCTGAAAGAACCGGACTGGGATCCAAATGAAAACGATGGAAAGAATATGTATCCGGGATACACGGTATACAAAAATCCAACTGTAAAGAACATCACCTCCGACAAAAACGGGGACGAGCCCTGTTATGTGAGAATGAGTGTGGACATTCTGAATAGTCAGGGGACACCGATCACAGACGATCAGGCGTTGAATCTGATTTATAAAACCATTTATTTTGATAAGACTTTTACCGGTGGATATGACAAAAAAGAAGGTAAGGCTACCGGACTGATTCAGGATAGGATTCCTGGCTACAACCTTGCACAGCTGGCAGCCTATCCAATGGTAAATCCATTGTGGACAAAGGACACGGCACGCTCCACTGCTTCAAAACTTGTTTTCAATTATATGGGAGCAAAAGGGGATGGAATTTTAAATATTGGAGAGGAGTCTACCCTGTTTACCAATATTGCGATTCCTACAGACTGGAACCAGACACAGATGCAGAAAGTTGGAAATTATCAGCTGAAAGTAACAGCACAGGCAATTCAGAGCAAAGGATTTGCTACCCAGTCAGAAGCTTACCGCATGTTGGATGAAGAAATTAAAGGAGGAACCTTGCAGGAAATAAACCGCGGCAGTGAGAACTGATCAGAAAGGAAGAGATACCATGAAGAAGCATAAGTGCACAAGTATCTGCATAACTGTGGTGGCAGTACTGCTGCTTGCATGCGGTACTGCGCTGGCTGCCTGGAATGTATCTGAATATGCAGTAAATCTGCTGTCCATGTCCTCTTACAAAAATTCCATACAGGAAAATTATGTAAGGCCAGATCATGTAGATCCGGGACAGAAAGTGGTGAAAGAGGTAAATATAAAAAATGAAGGAACTGTGGATTCCTTTGTCCGGATAAAAATTGGAAGAGTGTTTGGGAGTATCAGTGAAACCGGTCAGTTTCTGGAAAATCGGGAACTGGATCCTGAGATGATCGAAATTCATTACAACACCGATCTCTGGAAGCTGTGTGAGGACGGCTACTGGTACTATAAGGATGTATTGCCGGCAGGAAAAACCACGAAAAAGCCTCTGATGGACAGCTACTATCTCTCTGAAAAAGCAGACAACCGTTATAAGAACAAAGAGGCAAAAATTATTGTAAATCTGGAGAGTATACAGGCAGAGAGCGGCGAAATGAAAGCAATATGGGGAAAAAATGAGAAGGATCTTGGAATTACCTATCAGCCATGTACTTGCGAAGTTGTTACCAGTGTGATTTTTGACAAAAATCATAAGCTGATCATTGGCGGCGAGAAAACAGATCTGTTTGCAAATTTTAAGAACCTGCAGCCTGGATGTACAAGAAGCCAGACAATAAGGCTTGCTAATAACTCGGATTTAAACATTAAGATGAGCCTTCGGGCGGAAGCTGCCAAACAGAACAAGTACAGCAAAAAGAATCTGGAGCTGATACGGAAGCTTCTTAACAGTTATGCAAAGATTGAAATTCTGGAGAACAATAAAGTTCTTTATCATGGAACTGTAGATGGAAATCTGACGAAAAAAGGCTGGAGCATGAAAAAAGACATTTCCCTTGGTGAGTTTAAACCAGGAGCAGGAAAAAATCTGATTGTAAAATTGTCTTTAAGTGAAGAGATGGATAATGAATATCAGGAACTGTTGGGAAAAGTGAAATGGGTATTTTCTGCGAGTCAGGCCTCTTCGGATTCATCTTCCGGTCAAAATGGAAATGGTGACCGGGGGCACAATGACGATGAGAACAATGGAGATGACGGAAATAACGGCGGAAGTGGAAATAAAAGCGGAAATGGAAAGTATGGCGAAAACGGAAACAGTGGTGGAAGTGGATACAACGGTGGAGGGGAAAGCTTAAATGGAGCAGCAGGAGAAAAAGTGTATGCAACTGCGTCTGCAAGCCCTAAAACCGGAGATAACACAAATCTGCTGGCAAGATGGTTTGCGCTATTTGCAGCTGCAGTGGTTCTTGCAGTAACTGCAAGAAAACTGTACAGAAAGGAAAAAGACAGATGAGATTAAAAATCTGGGGAAAAGGTCTGTTGAAAATCATATGGGTGATTTTTGTCATTTTGTTAGTCGGACTTTCGTTTCCCCAGATATATGGCATGAAATGTTACAGCGTAATGTCTGGAAGCATGAGCCCTGATTTGCCAGTTGGAAGTGCCATATATGTGAAGGAAAAGGAGCCGGAAAAAGTAGAAAAAGGGGAGATCATTACATTTACCACAGAACAAGGGAGAACAATGATTACACACCGGGTAGCTGAAAACAATAAGGAAAAGCATTTTTTTGTAACAAAAGGGGATTCCAATCAATATCAGGATACAAAACCGGTAAAGTGGGAAAATCTGCAGGGCACGGTTGTATTTTGCATCCCTTTTGCCGGATATGTGCTGAACTTTACAGGAAGCAGAACGGGTAAAATTGCGGCAGTCTTTTTCCTGTTTGCAATTTATCTGGCAACAGAAATTTTTGAAGGGCAGACAAAAAGGAGAGTGAGATAAGTTGAGGAAAAAAAGAAGCTTTTTGGCAGTTATGGGGCTGCTTGTCGGAACTATGTCTTTTGCCGGGGGAACAGCTGCGTATTTAAGCAAATCCGCCGGCGAAGTAAAGAATGTTTTTACGGCAGGATCTGTAAAGGCGCAGCTTACAGAAGCCCACTGGGATACGCAAAAAGCGTCAAAGGTTTATCCAGGTCAGATCCTGGAAAAAGATCCGGTTGTAAAAAATATAGGGGAAAACAGTGCAAATGTTTTTCTGGAGGTAAATGTTCCTATGAGAAGTATAGCTGTTCTGGATGGCAGTACAGGCAGAAAAACAATAAGAGAAAACAGAGAATTGTTTACATTTCAGGCAGACGAGACGAAGTGGACTCTTCTTTATCAGGAGAAAACCTCAGGAAACAAAAAATATATTTACGGCTATAAAAGTGTTTTGAACCCAGGAGAATCCACTACACCGCTATTTCGAAAACTTGCTGCTGTTTCCTATTTAGAGGGGGAATTGGATGCAAGTGTAAGCTATGATGTACCTGTGATTGCCAGCGTTATTCAGGAACAGGATGGAAGCAAAACCATGAAAGAAATCTATCAGGAATATTTGAAACAGGCTGATATTGACCAGAAGGAGGCGAGGGGATGAGAAAAAGAAATCTGAAAAAAACTATATTGGCCGCGGCTCTGGCTGTGCCTGTAGCGTTCTCCTATCCTGGCTGGGCAGTAAGGGCACAGGAAGATGAGAAGGTGTCAACTGAAACGGAAGCGCAGGAAGTAATGCAAGACAATACAGCGCCTGAAGAAGCTGAATGTGAAGAAAATCCTGCTCATGATGAAATGGATGGGGCAGAAACAGATAGTACAGAAACAGACAGTACAGAAGCCGACAGGAATGTTTCAGAAGAGGAGAAATTTTTTCAGAGTGGACTGATTGCAAATGAGGATGGAGAATTTTTGTCTTCTTTGGAGGAAATGGAAACTTCAGGAGAGGATTCCATGTTTTTTCAAGATGGTCTGGAAGTGCTTGAAGATGGCAGCACAGATGACTTGATTGATGCATATGTTGCTCCGGAAAATTATGCACAGGAAGGAACTCCTGTAAGAGAAGGAAAGGGCGGTTTTACCGCTGTTGCAAATGGAAGTACGCTTTTCAGCAGCAAATATACAAGACTTGGCTGGAATGCGGATACCCAGGTTTATTCATGGAACAATGCAGGAAATGACGTTATTTCAGGAATGAAGCAGGGAGCAATGGTAGAGGGACCGTATTTTGTTCCACTTAATAACAATGCAAAAGGAAAATTTGGTTTTCGTGTTACACATGTAGGATACAATAAAGAAGCAAATACGAAGGTAGACCTTCTTCTTACCTGTAATAATTATCAGGATTATACCTACGATTACAAGGGAAATAAAATAACGGGAATTTATCCTATGTTTGGTGTCAGCAATTCAAATGAATTGTGGATCAGCTTTAAGGATGAGCTCTCTGCACAGGAAATCAAAATTGATATTGTAAAAAGCGGTACAGATATTCCGGTTGCAGGCAACTATCGTTTTCGATGGCTGGATATTGATTTGTACCAGAGATTTGGAATCAATCTTCAGAATGGTTCTATAGGACACCGGTATGCGACAACTGATTCTGTAGTAAATGTAGTGAAGAAAACTTTATTTTCCAAAAACTTTGAAGTTCTTACCGCACCGGCACCTGCCGTTGACGGAGAGATTCCGCAAAATACAGTTGTCTATGAGCTGGACAATTCATCCGGCTTCTATCTGGCAATTCTGCGGCCTGGTTGCGGAGCTTATTCTATTGAAACAGCAAGCAGGATCAAAAGTGTATTTGCTGATGTACAGACTGGAACCTGTAAAACGTCTGCCGGACTTAACTGGGATGCGAAAGGCTATGGTCCGGTAGAGTATCCTGGCCTTGTAAAAAAGACTGGAAATACACTGGCTTCCCAGGGAACGTCAAACACCTTGTCTGACAGTACCTCGGAATTTTATTATACCTTGCAGACAGATATCCCGGAAGAGCATTCAGCGTATTATTACAGCTCTTGCGAAGTCAGTGATACCCTGCCGGCAGGAGTCAATTTCGCTGGTTACGCAGCTGTAAAGATGCTGCCTTCAGAGAATGATGTAACCTCATGGTTTAGTATTTCTACAGATGGGGATGTGATAAATTTTCAGGCTACACAGGCAGCATTGTCACAGGCGGACTTTTATGGAAAAACATATGAGTTTCAGATAAAAGTGAGAATGGATCCTACTGAAATAACACCGGTTTACAGTGGTGACAGTTACCGTTATGAGGTAAAAAATAAGGCTTCGATTACCTGTCAGCATATAAATGGGCTCGCAGGAACTTCCTGGTCAGATGAAGTGACTACAGATTGTACAAGATATAAAAACAAAGTAGTGAATGCCTCTGTAAAGAAGTATACTGCCAATTTGCAGGATGGGGTATGGAGAGAAGACCTTCTTCTTCCAGGTCCGGACAGTGAGTATAAATATAAACTGAATATAAATGTGCCGGATAATGAATTTGGCGGGTATATGACCAGAATGGAAATTGCAGATACATTGCCGGCGGGAGCAGAATTGACAGCTGCAACAGCGGAGGTTTATGAAAACGGGCAGAACAGAGTGGATGGACGGTTCCAGATATCTGTAAATGGAAAGAACATTACCTTAAAGGCAACAGAAGCTGCTCTTGGTGACAGAGGATTTTATGGGAAATCCTATGATGTGATTTTTAACGCCAGAATGGTACCAGGAGAGATTTCCTGTACTTATAACGGAACTGTAGCTTCTTATGTGACCAGCAATCATTTTACTGTTACGACACAGCATAAAGGAGACTCGCAGGCTGTAACAATTACCTCGAACAATGTTGCAGATAGGGCAAGCGTAAACAGAACCGAACCAAAGAATCCTCAAAAATGGATTCTAAGGGAAAATCAGAGAATAGTTACTGCAGAGTATAATGGCAGAGATTTTGAAAGTGTGTTTGAAATTGTTCAGGAAATTCCTTCCAATAAAAGAGAATGGAAAATTTCCAAATTTAAAATCCAGGATACTTTGGCAGACTGTTTTGAACTGAAAGGGGTTCAGATATATCTTGATCAGACAGTAGAAGCTTCATTTGGCGCTTCTGACAGTGTACGCGGAGATTGGAGTCTGAATGTTGCTGGAAATTCGATTACCTTGTCTTCTGTGGCAGAATTGCCAGAGCGCTGTTATGGAAAATCCGTGCGTCTTTTACTTACTGTTGGATTGAAGAGTAACAGTAACTTACAGCAGTACTATGTAGCAAATCAAAATCCGGATGTACTGGAAGCCCATATATACAATATTGCTACAAGTACTTTTAACTGGATCGGAGGAGAACCTTCTTCCACATCAAAAAATACAGAAAAGACCAGGGTGATTGTAAAGGAAAAAGTTCCAAAAGGTCATATTACTATAAGAAAAGTGGATGAGACAGGAAAGGCACTGCAGAATGGAAAATTTCAGATCACAGCTTTGGAGGACATCCGTTCTGCTTCTGGAAATATTTTGCTGAGAGCTGGGACTGTAGCAGATACTATAGTAACGGATAGAAATGGAACAGCCATTTCAAAAGATATTTATCTTGGAAAATATAAGGTAAGTGAGGTAAGACCACCGGAGGGATATGCAATCAGCCGGCAGGTATTTGAGGCGAATTTAAGCAAAACAGAGCCTGAAAAAGCGATCCTTGTCAGAAATCAGAAAATGCATCTGTACATCAAAAAAGTAACAGAAACGGAAGAAGCAGGAGGAAATCGTCCTCCTATTGAAGGTGTAAAATTCCGTTTATGGGAAAGCAGTGCAAATGCAGATTCGGCGGGAACAACATACACAACAAACAAAAACGGATTAATAAAATTGGAAGGGCTGTCACCTGCAACATATTGTATACAGGAGACAGCAGTACCTGCCGGATATGTTTTAGATAACACAGTTTATAAATTTACTGTGGATGCAAATGGATTGGTAAAGAATGAGCAAGGTTATACAATGGTAATTGAAAATCGTTATATAAAAGCGGAATTTTTAAAGACGGATAAGGTGACAGGTGAAGCTGTTGCAGGAGCTGTTATGCAGTTGACGGATAAAAGCGGAAAAGTGATCGACACCTGGACGTCCGGGAAAACTGCTCATAGGATTAATAAACTGCCAGCCGGAGAATATGTACTTACAGAAATAACAGCTCCTTCCGGTTACAAAAAAGGAAAACCGGTGATTTGTACGGTAAAAAGTACATCTGGAGTTCAGAAGTTCCAGATGACAGATGTGAAGATGGTGACTCTTACAATAAACAAAATTCTTCATGGAGATGAAATTGTCTGGGGACAGGGAAATCCGGCCTTTACATTCACGGTGAAAGGAACAGATCTGGATGGAGAAGAACGTATTTACTCTAAAACTGTGGAATTTACAAAAGAAAACACAGACACCCGGGCAGATGTAAGCAAAAGGGCTGTATTCGCACTTCCGGCAGGGAAATACCAGGTTCAAGAGAGTAAAGTTATGCGGTATAAACTGGAGAAAATTGACCAGGTAGTAAATGGAACTGTACAGGGAAATACTGTTCAGTTTGATCTGTCCGGAAATCAGAATGGGACCGCTTCCTTTACAAACAAGAAAAGCGGAGATGGCTTACTGACAGATACAGATTATGTGCGGAATATTGTTATTCCTGAAAAATGAAAAATGCAGTATAGCAGTACCTGCCAGGTTGCAGCGGCAGGTGCTGCAGCAAAGAATTTTAATTATTTTATATTTTTTGAAAAAATTTGAAAATAGGTGTTGACAATAAGATAACCTTCTGGTAATATAATCAACTGTGAGCGGCAGAAATGCCGGACATGAGAGTGCTGATGTGGCTCAGTCGGTAGAGCGTCGCCTTGGTAAGGCGGAGGTCACGGGTTCGATTCCCGTCATCAGCTCTTTTTAATCCCTGATTATATATCAGGGATTTTTTTGTGGCATAAATTAATATATTCTCATAGATAGGGATAAAAATCAATATTTTTGTAAGAAAAACTTTTAAAATGCACCTATTTATGATAAGATAAATCATCAAAGAACAGAATATGTTTGAGAAATTATTCCCGATACACATATTGAAGAAAATTTTTTAACATGCTCTGACAGATATTGGAATTTATGCTATAAAAGAGTTGATATCAGGAGGGAGAACCATGGAGAACGAAAAGGTTTCCAAAAATTTTATTGAGAATATCATTGATAAAGACCTGGCAGAAGGAGTTTATGACACCGTTCATACACGTTTTCCGCCAGAGCCAAACGGTTATCTTCATATAGGACATGCCAAATCCATTCTTTTAAATGCCGGACTGGCGAAAGAGTACAATGGTAAATTCAACATGCGTTTTGATGATACCAATCCGACTAAGGAGAAATCTGAGTTTGTTGAGTCCATTAAAGCCGATATCAAATGGCTGGGAGCTGACTGGGAGGACAGACTGTTCTTCGCTTCCGATTATTTCGGACAGATGTATGAAGCTGCAGTAAAATTGATTAAAAAGGGTAAGGCATATGTCTGCGATTTAACTGCGGACCAGATCAGAGAATATCGTGGAACTTTAAAGGAGCCTGGCAAAGAGAGTCCGTATCGCAACAGAACTGTAGAAGAGAATCTTCAGCTTTTTGAAGAGATGAAAGAAGGCAAATATGCTGATGGTGAGAAAGTTCTGAGAGCAAAGATTGACATGGCTTCTCCAAACATGAACATGCGAGATCCGGTTATCTATCGTGTAGCTCATGTAAGCCATCACAGAACAGGAGATACCTGGTGTATTTACCCGATGTATGATTTTGCTCATCCTATTGAGGATGCAATTGAGGGAATTACACATTCCATTTGTACTCTGGAATTTGAAGATCACAGACCATTATATGACTGGGTTGTAAGAGAACTGGAATATCCACATCCTCCGAAGCAGATTGAGTTTGCAAAGCTGTATCTGACGAATGTAGTAACAGGTAAGCGTTATATTAAGAAGCTGGTAGAGAATGGAATTGTTGACGGATGGGATGATCCAAGACCTGTCTCTTATACACATCTGACGCTGCCGACGAA
>ENA-OYWV01001016-OYWV01001016.1-human-gut-metagenome-genome-assembly--contig:-NODE-1016-length-10257-cov-4.957361_pt1 | contig 10257 bp, 7 predicted proteins | sample MGYA00244812_ERZ653400 | MGnify/ENA primary metagenome ERZ653400 (study PRJEB26926, sample SAMN06165097) | human gut metagenome | biome: ENVO:00009003; feature: ENVO:2100002; material: ENVO:00002003... | reverse complement strand
TTTTTATTTAATTAAGAATCTTAACTATTCAAATAATTAAGATTCTTTATAAATGCATTCCATAAGACAGGAAGGAGCATTCGTACCGTATGAATAATATCAATTCTGCGTTCCTTGAGACAAAAGCAAATAACCGCCTGAATGCGCTGCGGCTGCTTTTCGCCAACGAATCCCTTTCCCGCACGGAAATAGCCAGTTTTCTCGGAATATCAACAGCGGCAGTGACATCTATAGTAAACGAGTTTTTAGAAAGTGGTCTTATCATACAGTGTGAAGAAAGTGTAGATTCTCCTAATAAGAAGGCGGGACGCAAACAAAGCCCATTAAAGATTAATTATAACTGGAAGTACATCGTCTGCTTTGACATACATCCGGCATCTGTTAATATCGCCATTACCAACCTTCACGGAAAGCTCATTGTGGAAGAGCCTTTTACATTTTCTTCTAATTGGAATAAGAAGGAGTTCTGCTCAGAGCTTGCCAAGGAGTGTATCAAGATTTTGTGGAATCATTCTATCCATTTGAATCAGATCCTGGGTGCCGGTGTTTCTGTGATCGGACCGGTAAACCACCTGGAGGGAATTGCCCTTCACCCTTATCGTGTTTTTGAGGGGCCGGTTCCTTTTAAGGAACTGCTGGAGAATGAACTTCCATTTCCTATTACTGTGGAGAGCAATGTTTGTGCCTTTCTCCAGAGTGAGCTTCTTTATAGAACGAATATTGAGAACGCACAGAATATCCTGATGCTGAAGTGGGGACCTGGAGTGGGTTCTGCTACTGCGATCAACGGACATATTTACAAGGGATATAATTATCAGTCTTCTGAGATTGGGCATAATCACTTTGCCAAGGGAAAAGGAGCGAAATGTATCTGTGGACGGAATGGATGTCTGGAGACTTTGATTTCTGAGGCGGCGATTATTGATCACATTAAAGAGCTGATGCACTCTGAGAATGGGAAGGATATTCTGGAATTTTCCAAAACTGTGGGAGAGCCTTGCTCTGCCAATCTGGAGAGTTATCTGAATCATCCCAATCAGGAGCTTCGGGAGTATGTTTCCAAGTGCTCTTTTGATCTTGCAGAAGTGACCAACAATGCCATTCTTATCCTGGCACCGGATAAGCTGGTGCTTTTTGGGGATATTTTCGAGCACGATTCTATTGTGTCTCTTTTTACCGAACAGTTAGTTGAAATAAACTCCACCCTGCCGGAACAGTTCTGCGTGAAGAGCACCTTCCGGAAAAAGAAAAAATATATCGGGTCTACGGCCATTGCTGTAGAGAACTTTTTGCTTTCCTAAAAGTGTGGAAATGGGAATCCACCGAACCGGCAGTGTTTCCGGGACGGTGGATTTTTTGCGTGGTGCCCCATGTGCCGAGGGCTCCGCCCGCTCTTACTCCTTGGGGCGGTGGGGCTTCGCCCCACGGGATTAGCGCAGCGTCGGGTTTTGGGTGGATTTCAATTTTATATGGAATAAGCTCCTAAAATCTGCTATTATAGAAAACGTTGAATGTACAAATTTATTTTAAACGACAGAGGTGTTAGACATGAGTTGGTATAACGAGGCAGTTTTTTATCACATTTATCCATTGGGTTTGGCTGGGGCGCCGAAGCAGAATGAGTATGGGGAGCCTGTGCATAGGCTGAATACGCTTCTTCCGTGGATCGATCATATTAAAGAAATCGGGTGCACCGCTTTATATATAGGTCCTTTATTTGAAAGTGTGGGACATGGTTATGAGACTACTGATTACAGGAAGCTTGACTCCCGTCTGGGTGACAACGAGGATCTGAAGAATTTCGTTGCAACCTGCCATGAAAAAGGGATCAAGGTTATCTTCGATGGCGTATTCAACCACACCGGACGTGACTTTTTCGCATTTAAAGATATTCAGGAGAAGCGACAGAATTCACCTTATGTAAACTGGTACTGTAATGTGAACTTCTCTGGAAATACCGAATACAACGATGGTTTTTCCTATGAAAACTGGGGCGGATATAATCTTCTGGTAAAATTAAACCAGCGCAATCCTGATGTGCAGAACTACATCTGCGATGTGATCCGTTTCTGGGTTTCTGAATTTGATGTGGATGGTATCCGTCTTGACGCTGCGGACGTTCTGGACTTTGATTTTATGAAACAGTTGCGCCGCACCGCTGAGGAAGTGAAACCGGATTTTTGGCTGATGGGCGAAGTCATCCACGGCGATTACAGCCGCTGGGTAAATGGCAGCACCCTTCACAGTGTTACAAATTATGCACTTCACAAGGCTCTTTACAGCGGACACAATGACCATAACTATTTTGAGATCGCGCACACTGTAAAATATCTGCAGAACATGGGCGACCTTGATCTTTATAATTTCGTGGACAACCATGATGTAGAACGAATTTACACCAAACTTTCCAATAAGGCGCATTTTGCTCCAGTTCATGTGCTTCTCTACACCCTTCCGGGAGTTCCAAGTATTTATTATGGTTCTGAATTTGGAATTGAGGGACGTAAGGAAAGAACCTCAGATGACAGCTTAAGACCAGCCTTAAATCTTGCTGATTATGCTGACGCAGTGGAGAAAAATCCTTGCACAGCTCTTATTGCTGCCCTTGGAAAAGTCCGCCAGAATACACCGGCTCTTAATTATGGAAGCTATGCAGAGCTTATGCTCACCAACCGCCAGTATGCTTTTGCCCGTGACCTGGATGGGGTGCGTGTGATCGTCACTGTAAATAATGATGACAATGCCGCTTCTATGGATCTGGCTGCTGGAAATGCAGCTGAGTATGTAGGTACTCTGACCGGTGAAAAAGTTTCTGTAGAAAATGGACGCATTCATGTAACCGTTGCCGGAAACAGCGGCAATATCTGGGTTCCGGCTGGGGATATGCCAGAGTATAAGCCGGTAGAGATGAATGCAAAGACACCGGAAACTACTAATACAACAGTTAAGGCTGACAACGCAGACCAGACAAAAGAGGAAGCTGCTGCCACTGTCGCAGAGCAAAATACAACTCCGATCTCTCAGGCACTGAAAAATGCTGCGAATACGGACAGCATAAAGGAAACGGTTGCGACTACTGTAGGTAACTCTGATTGCACCGCAAATGCTTCTGAAAAAGCAGCTGATGGTACAACATCTAATACTACTACCGCATCCGAACCAGCCTCCGAACCAGCCTCCGAAAAATCTCAGATAACCGTAGACTGGTCCAAGTCCCCAGAGGACATGACCGTAGAAGAGCTTCAAGCCGGAATCCTTGCGAAAATGGCAAACAATGGTCCGGTAACCGACCAGATGAAGAAAACCGTTTATGACAATATCTGGCATGATTCCCTGGTGAACTGGCTGAAGAGCTTCCGCTGATTTGCGGCAGCCACCAGGATCTTATGCCTGCATAAATACAAAACGCCAGAATGAAATTCGCTTTACCGCATGATAAAGCTTTTCATTCTGGCGTTTTTCATTTCTCAGGCTCTAAACCATAAAATCCTATTTTTAACGGTAGCCTTTCAAATATTCCTTCTGTTCAGACGTAATCCGATAGCTTTCCACTGCCTTCTGGATAGTCTTTTTATGTACCCAGTCCGACAGTCTGTGCTGCTCAATATAAGGTACTGCAGCATCCCATTGCTTGGCCAGAGCGGTGGCAAAATACCAGGCAATCATCATGTTTACATAATATTCCTGTGATTGTACGCCAGCTGCCATTTCAAGATACTCCGGGGAAAAATCCTCGTCCAGAAAAAGGCGCATAAGCATACCGATCCCGTAGCGAATAGTGTAGGTTTCAGTGGAGGCGATCCACTTCCGGACCTCTTCTAATACTGCTTTTTTGTTCTTGCGGAAACACTTTGGCTCTGGAAAATCACAGGTGGCCCAGTTGTCGATATAGGGCAGGAATCGCTGTACTTCTTCCATACATTTCGGATAGTCCTTTATCCCAGTGATCAGCATCATATGAAGGTTATTTTCCTCATAAAATTGGTGAGGAAGCTGCTGCAAAAAGTCCTCTGATTCCAGAGTACCGGCAAATACTTTTGCAAAATTCCGAAGCACAGGAGTACGGATTCCAATAATCTTTTCCTTGGCTGTTTCGGGCATTAATTTGCTGTGGAAATCCCGATATTTTATATCCTGTAATTCGAATAACTGCTTCTGCAATTCCGTTAATTCTGCCATACACACTCCCTGTTTTTCAATCTATAACAGACATTTCACTCTAATTTTCAACGAAATTTGGGTTTTCAACTGTCGTCCTTTTAGTTTACATAACGTTTTACACAATGCTTTTGGCTTACCTAAAGCACTCATAGTTGATGTCAATTTGAGCCAATTCTATTCTGCTTTCTCTGCTGCCTCCAGGCTTGCCATCAAAAGCTCATAGAAGTCATCTTCCCCCTCCAGCTTCGGGGAGTTTTCTCCGCCGCCATTGGTACTGCGGCGCATGGTAGCATAGAAGTCTTCTCCGGCAGATACCAGGTCCATTTCATACAATTCATAGCCAAGTTCCCTGCATAATCTGCAAAAAACAGTGAGAGGATCCTTTTCCAAACGGGTTGCCAAAAGCTTTTTTCGAAGTTCACCATCTTTCAGTGCATCCCCTTGCAGACGGTCCAGAATTTCCAATGTTGTCATATGCGATACCTCCTCTGCGTTATTTTCGTTTATTTTACCGCTTAATCTGCCACTGTGCAACTGTGAATTGTGGAATCATCTCAAAAAAACACAACAACTGTCAACCATACTGGTGCGTGCAGATTATGGGAATGATTTTTCAAACAGGGCCTACACCGCGTTATGATATTCCTCCACATAACTCTGCTTCTGATCTGTCATTACCAGCATCACTTCATCCATAGCCGGGCCGATATACTGGATCTTATCTGGAGGAGCGGCGATAATAAGCTGTAATGGAAGGCGTCTCAGGAATTCCAAAACGCCGCCGATTCTTTCATCATCCATGTTATTAAAGGCCTCATCAAAAAGTACCAGCCCAGCTGCCTCGCCACCAATATTATTGCTGTAAAGCTGCACAAAAGAAGCCGCAACTGTCACGTAGAATGGGGTCTGTGTCTCACCGCCGCTCTTCTCTTCACATACCTTGGAATAGTAAGAATAGGTGCCGTCATTATGAATGATCTTAATGTCATAATCCATGTAAGTACGGTAATCCGTAAACTCGTCAAGAGCCTGTGCACTGTTATCTCCACTTACCGAAAGCTGTTCAAACAGCTCCTCGATTACATCTTTATGAGCCTCATGGAAGATTCCCGAAAACAGGGATTCGCCTTGTGTCACATTGAAATCATCCATGATCATTTCATAATAATTGCGGTATTTTTTACTTGGCATAAACTGGAATTCATAGCGTTCACTGCTAAAATCAATGCCCTTTAACGCCTTGTTCAGTTCCTTAAATTCCCCCTGGGCAAGCTTCATATTCTCCTGTAATTTCGCCAGAAACTGCTCATGAAATTCTGTTTCTGCCGCTTTATGGGCAGACTGTACTTTCTCCTCATAATCAAGAAGTTCAGAGTTTTTCAAACGTTCATACACCGCCTCAAATTCAGGAAAACCTTCCAGACTGGCAGCTGCACCAAAATCATGCTCGGTCTTATATTCCACCATGGCATTTATCATATTGTCTTTGGCAATCTGACATCTCTCACTGTTATATTTTCTCTTATTAGAAGGCAGTTTATAAAAATATTCACTTTGAAACTGCTCAATTGATCTTACTCCCAGAGCCTCCTTATATTCCCGATTCCAGCTATTTAAACGTTCTCCCGCATCTGCTGCAAGAGCGGTTACCTCACTCTTTCCGGTAACCTGTTTTTCCAGAAGTGTCTGTTTTCTGGCAACCAAATCCTGGATTCGGGCACGCATTCCACCGATTTTTTCCGTGTCGGAGCTGATGGTGTAATCCAATCCCCTAAGCACTTTTTCCAGCTCATCCAGCTGCAGCTGCTTCTGGATCAGGGTGGAATTTTCTTTCAGTTTTCGTATATTTTCCTCACATTTATCAATGGATTTATTTAACATACGAAGGGTAGCGATCACATCCAGACGGTACTTAATATCCACGTCACTTTCTGTAGAAAGAAGTCCCAGAATCTCTTTTGTGTCAGACAGCTTTTTCTCCTGATTTTCCATTGTTTCACTAAGCTTCTGAAATTCTTCTTCAGCCTGTGCCAGCTGTACGGTAAAAGCATTTTTGCCGATAAACGGCACACGAAATACCTCTGGTTTGATGGCACTTGCCACACGGTTCTGATATCTCATACAGCCCTTTGTGATAGAAACAGAATACTTTTTCAGGTCTTCGTAACGCTCGCACATCTGTACTTTTCCAAGGATCATGTTGCTGTACTGACGGGCATATTTGTTCTGGGAGGTGACTACTTCTGCCAGAGTTCCAGCAGGCGCAGTGTCGTATTTTTCCAGATCTTTCGTGTTGATCAGACCTACTCCGTAAACCTTTTTCTCTCTTCGAAGACGGTCATAAATACCAAGTGCAATATCGAAGTTCTCCGGTTCTACAAGCACGTAAAAACGCTGCGTATTCAGATACCCCTCCACTGCGTTTCGCCATTCCTCATCCTTAATTTCCAGCATTTCGCAGAGCACTCCAGGCTGGATTTCTCTTCCAATGCCCGCAAATTCTTCCTGTACAGACTCCACAAGAAGTTCTACACCAGATGGATAAGTCAGCTTTTTGCGTTTCAGTTTATTGATCTTTTTGCTTAATTTCTCCCATTCTGTCTGGTTCTGATTCAGCCGGATCTTCAGCTGCGCCTGCTCTTCCTGCTGTTCTCCATAGCGCATCTGTTTGAAATGGATCACATCATCTGTAAGGCTCTTTATTTCTGTTACATTGATATCACCATCCAGAGTTTGAAGTTTTTTCCGGTATTCACGGATACAGGAAGCGAAATCTGCGCCAGTTCCATTTTCTGCATTTGCAGACTGACTCATTTCGGCAGAAACTGCTGCAGAATATCCGGAAGTGTCCCCTGCCCCCATAGTCCGCAATAAACTCTCGCAGTCCCTGGCCGCCTGAGCCACGCTCTTCTTCAATTCCGTCCCCTCATTCATAGCTTCCTGTCTCTTATCCTGAAGCCTTTTTAGCTCTTTTTTCTCCTCTTCCAAAGCTACAAATTCCTGGTTATGACGCAGTTCTACACGAATATTTGTGGCAATTTCCTGCTTTTCAGAGCGCTCTTTCTGAAGCATTTCCAACTGGGCTTTCGCCTGGGAAAGACGGATTTCTTCGTTCTTTCTGGCAGTTTCCAGACTGGAAAGCTGTCCTTCCACAAGCTCCAGATCACTACGTTTCAGGAAATACTCGTACATCCTGTCCTTTTCAATACGCTCCTGTACACGCTGGTACAATTCCTGTATTTTTTTCAGTTTTTTCATGCGTTTTTTCACGTTATCAAGGGTACGTTCCATATCCTGATAAGTACGCACATTCTCCCGAAGTACATCAATATTGACTTCTTTTTCATCCAGCACGTAAGAGTAAACAAAGTCCTTAATATCGTCGATTGGCTTAAATGCAAGCGCTTTTGGAATCAGACGAAAGAACTTATCTTCAATCCTTCCAAGTCTTGCTGTGACCATTCTACGGGCTTCCATATTGGTCTTGCACCACTGGCGGATATCAATGTTGGAACCACGGAATTCTGCAATGGATTTCACCTGGTTTCCGTACAGGAAAAGATCATCTGAGATCCTGGTATTCTCCATCAGATACCGCACTGTAGTCTCCTGGCCCTCAGAAGCAGAATCCACAACAGCACCGATAATGAAATATTTATCCTTGCTTTCCTCATAAAATTCCAGGGCAACATGAGCGCTGATCTCGCCGGTACGCTCATAAGGCTGGTTTTCTTTTCCTGTTTTACAGCGGATATATCCGGTAAGCCTTCGCTTACCATTCTCGTGGGCCGCCTTGTTAAAATAACCGGTGGAACAGATGATCACAAACTGGATTGCGTCCAGAAGAGTGGATTTTCCAGCACCGTTTTCACCAGATAAAAGAGTAGAATCTCCAAACTCTATGGTACAGTTATTAAACCTGTGCCAGTTAATCAGCTTCATCCTCGTCAGTTTCTTCATCGCTTTCGTTTCTTCCCTTTCTGTATGTCTCCAGTTTCTCATATGCTGCCTTAATGTCTTCTGCACGTACCACCATCAGAATGGAGTCGTAAATCAGAACACGAGATTCTTCATCTCCCATATCCTTATCCAGAAGCTCCACGATCTGATATCTTCGGAATAGGCTCAGGGCATTTCGCATGGTGGTTTTGTCGATTAATCTGTCACGGATATTAAGACTCACAAACTTATCCTGAATGTCTCCAAGGTTCACGATTACTTCCTCTATTGCGGAAAGCTCACGCTTCTTTTCATCGTAAAGGATTCGCAGGATCAGAAGTACAATGGAATCATAAAGCTTCAGATTCATCCGGTTATACCCTCTCGGACTGGTCAGCTGAATCACTCCATATTCCTCGTTTATCTCAAGGCGATAGCCAAGAACGCCCAGATATTCTTTAAATTCTTTCCTGTATTTCAGCACAAAATAATAATCTGCTTTGGTATTCTGGTTTCCTTTGCACAAAAAGCAGGTTCCCAGAAGACGGTTGCAAACCCTGCTGAAATTATCCTTTTCTTTTTGCAGCATTCCTTCCAGATATTCCATTTTCTCTCCTCCGTATCCGAAAATCTTTGAAACGGTAGCCGTTTACTTCCCGTTCTTCCAGAGTTTCTATTACATATCCCATATTTTTGCGCTGACCGTAAAGGCGCACATAGATCAGTTTGATAAAATCCTCTTCATTATTGAGAGGAAGCTGGCTTGCTTCCAGCTCATCTTTTTCCGCCAGATAACGGTTTACGTAGTTCTGAATTTTCTCTACACTGATCACTTTCCGGATCTTTTCTGCCATCTTTCTCATTTTCTCACGGCGAAGCTCTTCGTCTGGTTCCTCATTCTCCAGACTGGAGGGGATGAATTCCTTTTTCCCTTCTACTGCCAGATACAGAGAACTTTGTTCCAGAATAGAACACTGGCAAATACGCACCAGATCATCCAGAAAATCAATGCGGTAGATTCCCCCAAGATCCATATTTTCCCGGTTGATTTCTTCATTAATTCCCATGAGTATTTCTTTCAGCTGCCCCCGCACATCTTCATTTCCTGCCAGGAGAAATTTAGCACGGTTGATGGCAGCTCGCTGGTACTGGGTATTTTTCTGGTTGATTTCCTGAAGAATCTCGTCCATATTGCGGAAAGCCTCAATAATTTCGTGAAGATAACGGTAGGTCAGTTCCCGCCCCTCTTCCTCGGAAACCTCCCGGATAGCTGCAATCTCTGCAGATGCCTTTTCCAGAAATTCCTCATTGTGGCTTTTTTTCTCCAGGCACTGCATAATTTCCGGACGAAACTTGGAAACATTGTCAGAAGTCAACAGGCGGTGGTAGGCTTTGTCTACAATATTGGTAATGTAGTCGTTAAACAGTGCATCCATAATCTGGGCAACCGTGCTGTGTCTGGTAAGGTCATCAATGTAGTGTTTGATGTTGGAATTGAGGTTTTTCAGACCAGTGATCAGGTAGTCAGTGTTTTCCCAGATCTGCATGAGCACGATACCCGGCTTATCCATGGTGCCTTTTACCAGACTGTAAATGGTATAAATGTACCCCTGGTATTCAATTTGTTTCCCATCTGCGATATCCAGGAGTGTTTTGATTATTTTCACAGCGTATTCCTTGAAGTTTACACGCTGTACGTAGCTTTTGTCTGTTTCCACTTCGATCCAGCCGTAGTATTCCAGGCGGCGCAAAATGCCGTTAGCCCGGCTTCGGCTGTCATCAGCCTGGAATTCTTCTTCCACCAGCTGGGCCGCATTTTCCTGTCCAAAATAAAATTCCAGCTCGTCTACCAGCACTTCTCTTTCCACGCCAAAGGAGAACTGGTGTTCCATAATGGCAAAAAGGCGGCTGATACATTCCCAGTACACAATTCGGTTTGGCGAGGATAGCGGAACAAAAAAATTGTTGGGGATTATGTGAAACATAGGGTGTCCTTTCTTCAAACGTAAAACAAGGGACAAACTGCTTTGTCCCTGAAATCTTTCTTTATTTTAGCATAGCCGGTTTTATTGTACAAGGTTTTCTCAGTTGCTATTTAGTGTGTTAAAAGTTCTTCAGGAGGGACGCATTTGGACAATGTGTATTACTCACTCGCCG
>ENA-OYWV01001015-OYWV01001015.1-human-gut-metagenome-genome-assembly--contig:-NODE-1015-length-10267-cov-5.918723_pt1 | contig 10267 bp, 7 predicted proteins | sample MGYA00244812_ERZ653400 | MGnify/ENA primary metagenome ERZ653400 (study PRJEB26926, sample SAMN06165097) | human gut metagenome | biome: ENVO:00009003; feature: ENVO:2100002; material: ENVO:00002003... | reverse complement strand
ACTTGTAGTATGTATCGTCTATTCCCAGCAGGTTCATGATGTCCTCTTTCCATTTCTCTCTGTCCGGCTTGGGCAGCGTTTCACCCATAAGGAAAATGAGATAGCATACGCGCGCCTTCTCCCTCGGTCTTGTTTTCAGTCTGCCTTCGCATGGTTGCAGGTTCATGCTGGCGTAGAAGTCCAGTTCGGAAACGGCTTCGAACTGTTCACCGTTGCATTTCTCATAAATGGCTGACAGCAGCCGCATGGGGAAATAGGCGGGCGGGCTTGCCGGGGTGGTACCGGATGTGGACATTTCCTTTTCTTCCCCTTCCTTTTTCTTTTGGTCGGTCAGGTATTTTTCAAGGATTGCCAATAGTGAGCCGCCCAGCCTGCAAATGTCCCCGCAACGGTTTTGCAGGCATTGCAGGGCTTCCCGTCTTGCCTGCTCCTTCTGCCTGTACAGTTTATCCAGCTTGGTTTTCTCCTTGTCGTATTCCCGTTTGCACCGTTCGTACCTTCTTTCCAGCAGTTCTTCTTCCTGACGGTCGTGTTCCCTGAAACCTACCGCCTCCAAAGAGCCGTTCGCTTCCATGAGTTCCCGGTAATATCCGTTTGTGACTTTCATCTGTCTGTCAATACCCCAGTCAAAACGGCTTTCATGCTGTCGGCAGACATATCCGGTATCGAGACGGTCGAAAAACTCCTTGCAGGTGTTGTAAGTCGAGATGTTGCTTTCAATCTCACGTTTCAGGCTGTTCAGCAATATGGAGAAGTGCGCGGCGTCCATTTCAAGCATGAGACTGATAAGTGCGGTTTCAAAGGGCTGCGTGTCTCCGTACTCTCTGTAAAAATCGGAAATGAACTGCTGCTTCTCAAAAGAGAAACTGTCTCCGGACATTATTCCGGTGTATATCTTGTTGAGTTTCCCGTAGCGGGGTATCATTGACGTTATTCTTTCTTCCATGATATTATTGTGGTTACAGTTGGTTAAACTTGCTCATTGCGTTCGCCTTCACGTCATCGGCTATGTCTATGTAGGGCTTCATCGCCTTGTAGTCGCTGTGCCCCGTCCATTTCATCACCACTTGTGCGGGAATGCCGAGCGCAAGCGCGTTGCAGATGAATGTCCGTCTTCCGGCATGGGTGCCCAGCAGCGCGTATTTGGGTGTAATGGTGTCTATACGCTCGCTGCCTTTATAGTAGGTTTCGCTTACCGGTTCGCTGATTTCCGCAAGTTCCCCCAGTTCTTTCAGGTAGTTGTTCATCTTTTGGTTGCTGATGACCGGGAGCGCCTTGTGTCCTTCAAACTCCACGTCCTTGTATTTGTCAAGTATCGCCCTGCTGTGGTTGTTCAGTTCGATGACAAGGCGGTCAGCAGTCTTTACGGTGGTGATTTCTATATGCCCGTCCCGAATGTCGCTCCGTTTGAGGTTGTACACGTCCGAATAGCGCAGCCCGCTGAAACAGCAGAACAGAAAGACGTCCCTTACCCGTTCGAGATATTGCTTGGTCAGGGGTATCTTGTAGTCTTTCAGCTTGTTCAGTTCTTCCCATGTGAGGAATATCACCTTCTTTTGGACGCTTTTCAGCTTCGGGTTGAAGCTCTCGTAGGCGTTGTTCATGCAGTACCCCTTCTTGGTGCACCACCGCAGGAACCATTTCAGGTAGGCTATCTGCTTCATGGTGGACGTGTTGCGCAAGCCTTCCACGTCCTTGAGGAAATTCACGTAGCTTGTCAGCTTGGGTTCGTCCAGTGCCTCGAAGGTCAGTTCCTTGTCGAACTTCTCAAGGTGTTTCCTCACTGCGGCGAACTTCTCATAAGTGGCGTCAGACCAGCCGTTCTGCGTCCCGCATTCCTTGATGAACTCCCCGAACACCTCCATAGGTGCGAACGTCAGGGGCTTCTGCTGTTCCTCCTCCCTCTTTTCGCTATGCAGGTTGTTGAAAGCCTCCTTCACTTGTGCGGTGGTAGGCATAGTTCCCTGAACCTCGAACTCCTTGAAGATGTTCTGTATTTCCGTATAGTAGCGCAGCAGGTCGGTGTTGATTTCGGATGCGCTCTGTTTCAGTTTGTTGGTGCAGCCCGGCTTTACACGCTGCTTGTCGGCGTCCCATTTGGCTGCGTCGATGCGGTAGCCCGTTGTAAACTCAATGCGCTGGCTGGCAAATATCACACGCATACGGATAGGCACATTCTCCACGATTGGTACGCCGTTCTTCTTCCGGCTTTCCAAAGAAAAGATGATGTTTCTCTTGATATTCATATTCGGATGTAATTAAATTAGCACCCAAATATACACCCAATTATTGAGATAGCAAAAGATTTTGAATGATATTTTACGATATAAATCAATCGTAATAAGCTGTTTATTAGTAGATAGTTACGATATTATGATATTTTGTAAAATTGTAGGTTAAAGTACCGTACGTACCGCTTCTCAAGAAAGCAAAATTAGGAAAAGCTCTGATTCTCAACGGAATTAGGGCTTTTTTGTTTGTTTGAGGTGAAGCAGAATATAGCGTTTCTACGAAGTATGTCAGGTGCAAATTCAGGGTCTTTTTTTTAAGGCCATATAAAAAGCCCCTGGTACACATCATACTTCATTGATTTTCATATTTTTGAGTAGGATTTGTCTGTCCCTTACTTATTAATTTATAAACCGCAAAACGTCTTGTAATGCTTTTCCAAATCGTTTAGTGAATATTTCACATCTGCTAATGCAAGAATAACGGCAATTTTGTTATTCATTTTTAATGCTGTTTGAATGGCTATTAAAAGGCATTTAATGAGAATTGAGCATGAATGTATTCTATATGCACAAAAAATAGTATTCGGGTAAGATGCTAATAATTATATACGACAAAGAGCCTGCCATTTTTTAACAGCAGACTCTTTTTTATACAGGAAATATGTAAAGAGAGTAGTTTTAAAATTTGTATCCTACGGTAATGCCTATATTCGCATTGTGTGGGGCATTTCCATCCATGATCTTGCAAAATCCGAGTTGGGTGTCGAGCCCTACCAGAATTTGTCCGAATTCTACGCCTAGTCCGATGTTCCATCCTGCATCAAATCGGTTGTATCCAAGTCCGTCATCACCGAATGTGTCAATTTTCTCGTCAGCATTTATACCGACATTGCCAATGGAGGCCTCGCCGTCGAATTTAGCTTTTCCACCTACGCCACAGGCAAGATATGGTCCTGTCGCAACCACTAAGTTGGTGTTGTTTGCAATGTTGAAGCGGAATTGTACATTGATGGGGAGTTCCAGATAAAGCTGGTTGATTTTTACATCTGCATCAGCATCCACGATACCTTTGTATCCTTCCGAATACTTTGCACCTTTCTGCGAGAAAAACAGTGAAGGTTGCAAGGAAATGATGTCGGTGAACTGATATTCCATTCCGACACCAAGACGTACTCCGGGTTTGAATTTGGAGTGATCCGAGTTGTCGCCGATATAGCTGCTGAGGTTAAGACCGGCTTTTACATTGAAAGACAATTGCGCAAAACTCATCGTGCAAAACAGCGCAAATAAAACGGTTAAAACACTTTTTTTCATCATAATTATAAGTTTAAAATCAGTTAGGTTGTTATTTTGAAATTTCCTTTTCTTTTTTTTGTATAATGTTGATAAAAGAAGAACTGATGATACCGGTAGGAATGGCTACCATCGCCACGCCTACCAGGCAGATGATACATCCCAGCAACTTCCCTAAAGGCGTAACCGGATAAATGTCTCCGTAACCTACGGTGGCAAACGTGATGATAGCCCACCATATTCCGTCTCCGATATTTTTGAAAACTTCGGGCTGAGCACCTCTTTCGATATAATACATGAGGATGGCTGAAAAGCAAATAGTGATGAAACTTGCAGTATATGCAGTTTCAAGTTCCTCTTTTACGGCTGAGAGCGCCCGACCGATAATCCGGAAAGAACGAGAGTGCCGTATCAGTTTGAAAATGATGAAAATATAAGGCAGGATGATGACATGCACCACTTCCGTATCCCAATATATATAGGTAAGGATACAAGGTAGCACAGCTACGAAATCTACAAATCCATAGAAAGAGAATGTGTATTTCAGACGTGCTTTCACAGCCTTTCTGCCGGGATAAAGTGCCGGTGCGGATAAGATACGGGCTATATACTCCACTAAAAATACGAAAGAGGATACATAGGTCACTCCAAATAGAGGCAACCTGTATGCGGCCATTTCCTCATACGAACTTCCGATGATTGCTGCAATGGAGATAAGGATAAAGAAAAGTACGAAATAATGTACATACTTTCTCCCTAAAAAGCGCTGTATCAATATATAAAGTTTCATTACGGATAAATTTGTATGCGAGCTTTGTTCCGTCGTTTTTTTAGTTTAATAATTTTATTGTACGGTACATGGTTCTGCCCAATGTTTTCAACCCAAAAAACAAAACCTTGTCCGAATGCAGAAACGAAGGTAGCAATATATTTATTGTTTGAAAAATAAAAAATGGTATAAAAAACATTCATAGGCTACTAATCGGAAAAAGTGAATACTTTTGCTGGAAATATCAATATTAATCTTACTGTATACAGCTAAAAAAGAACAAAAAGAGCAATGTTAACTGTACGAGAATTTGGACTACGGACGGAAATCCATACCTTTGTTCCCATAATTCTATTTTGTAAATGATAATGAAAAAAGTAATTTGTTTATTGTCGCTATTGGCATGTTTATTTCCGGTTATCGGCATGGCGCAGGGCTTGCATTTCGGCTTGAAAGCAGGGGTGCTTGGCAACAAAGCGGATATTCACGGAATGAGTAGTCAGATCAAGGAAGAGAATCAGACCGGTTTTCAGGTAGGTCCCATGTTGCAATACCAGACCGGTTTTTATGGTCTTGCTCTTGACTTTTCCTTATTGTATGTGCAGCGCGGTGTAAAACTTACCAATACTGCCAACGGTGCAAGTACCGATGTAAAAACGCAAAGTATTGACATCCCTATTGAACTGAAATGGGAGATGGGCATATCAGACAATTTTGACCTCTTCCTGGGGGTGGGTCCTTCTTTTTCTTTTCTGGTAGATGAGGACAATTGGGGGCGTAAGCTTGCCCATATAGCTGTAGATGTCATAGACAAAGATCTCTCATCCATGGGTTGGCGTTCCACTGAGGTCGGTATCAATCTTGGCGGCGGTGTTAAGATTGTAAATCACCTGATGTTGAGCTGTTACTATAATATCGGTCTGACGCAATCTGCCAAACATCATATCGGCGGAAACAAGCACGATGCCATAGACCAGATATTTGACGGTGATGTATTTGAATCCAAAAACAGGTATTGGCAGTTATCCCTTTCTTATGTGTTTTAGTTGAAGATACGTGGTATGGATGGGGCTGTCTCCTTTTTATTGCTTATCTTTGCGGCCGCATTTACTGATAGACACAGATTGTCTGAAATTATTGGATTATGAAACAGAAACGGATACCGTTGGTAGGGGAGCAATACCTTGTTCCTTTTATATTGATTACTTCTCTCTTTTTCCTATGGGGATTTGCACATGCCATCCTGGATGTGCTGAATAAGCATTTTCAGGAACTGCTGGATATTACAAAGGCGCATTCGGCTTTTATCCAGGCGATGATGTATATGGGCTATTTCGTAATGGCTGTTCCCGCGGGATTATTCATAAGCCGTTTCGGGTATCGCAGGGGAGTGGTTTTCGGATTGCTGCTGTACGGTATCGGTTCGTTGCTGTTTATTCCCGGGCAATACTATCTTTCATTCAATATGTTCTTGTTTGCCCTTTTTGTCATCGGTTGCGGATTGACATTCCTTGAAACGGCTGCCAATCCTTATGCAACGGAATTGGGGGCGAAGGAAACGGCAGCCAGCCGCCTGAATTTTGCACAGTCCTTCAATGGTTTGGGATGTATTTGCGCTCCTGTGCTGGCAGGCCTGCTTTTGTTTTCGGAAGATGGGAGCGGCAGTGCGGGCAATGTGGCTCTGCCTTATGTAGGCATGGGGATAGTGGTGCTGCTGGTAGCGTTGGTTTTCTCGAAGATTAAGTTACCCGAAATAGAGCATGGTGCAGAGGTGGATGAAGCCGGGCATGAAATAGGGTTGTGGTCGCACAAACTCTTTATCTTTGGTTTGCTGGCTCTGTTTGCTTACGAGATAGGGGAAATCTCCATTAATAGTTTTTTCATTAATTATGTAGTGGAACAGGGGTGGATGAATGCCCGTGAAGCCTCATTGGTACTCTCATTCGGCGGATTGGGATTATTTATGCTGGGACGTTTTGCAGGCAGTTGGATTATGGGGCGTGTACGTGCGGAGAAGATGCTGTTGGTTTGCGCTACGGGAACGGTGGTGACTACTCTTGTGGTATTGCTTGATATGGGCATGGTGTCGCTGGTGGCACTGCTCTGCGGATATGCTTTTGAGGCTATTATGTTTCCTACTATTTTCGCTCTTTCTCTGAGAGGGTTGGGCAACCATACCAAGCGCGCTTCCTCTTTCCTGATGATGTCTCCGGTAGGCGGGGTGGTAGGTCCGCTGTTGATGGGGCTTGTAGCGGATTATACAACAATGGTGATGGCGTTTATCGTACCTTTGGCTGCCTATTGCGTAGTATGGTGTTATGCACGTAAAATGCTGTCTGTTGCAGGAAAGGCACAATAAAGAGGTTGCCGATATAGGATATATTAAAAAAAGAGTTGCAATATAGGGAACTGTCCCGTTATTGCAACTCTTTTATCTTTTATGCAAAGATGTGTATGTTACTTTATCTTATTCAGGTTTTCCTGTGCCTTTTCCGGTTCTATGGTCAAAGCTTTGGTGAACCATTCCTTTGCTATTTCACTGTCGCCCGACAGCCATGCCAGCACGCCCAGGTTGTTCCATGCACGAGGATCGTCTTTTACCCTTTCCATGTATTGCTGCGCGCGGTCAAAGTCACCGTAAACGATGTTGGCGGAAGCTGCGTTGATATTGGCTACAATATCTGCCGGATAGTTGGTAGCGGCTATTTCGTAGACTTCTTTATATTCTTTTGTTCCCGGTTGGAAATTTTTGGCTACACCGTACATTTCCTGCAGATTCAGCATCTTGGGATTGGTATAAATTAACGTTGCGGCTTCGGAGTTGCGTACTTCGCGTATCTCGTAATCTATGGCGATGGACAGGCGGCGCAGGCGGGGATAATATTCATTCATCATGGCACGGTAGGAAGCGCTGCCCAGCCCTGATTTCAGTCTGGCTTCACGTACATCGGGGTTGGTGTACTTATTGATTATTTCCAATGCTTTGCCCGCATAGTCGGGCTTGTCTTCCTCAAGCATCTTGACAAGGCTGTCCCAGTCTTCACCGGCTGATGTTACGTTCAGTATGCTGTCCGGGAAGTGATAACTTCCTCTGAGATAAAGGGCGAAAGAGTCGGCACGTTTTGTGGCTACGCGGTCGTTGGTCTTGGCAGAGCCGTCGGGTGAAGCATAGCCGCATATGTTGATAGCTTTGAAAGTAACCAAGTCGCCTTCGGTCAGCGGGTTCAGGGTTTCCTTCAGCTTTTGAAGCTCAGCGGAGTTGTTTTTGAAATCGGCTTTGAATTCCGTACCACCTACTGCATATTCTATATACAGGGTGTTTTGTTCAGAGCGCACTTTCAGCGGCTTTTCTGTCGGGGTGAGGTAGGATACCATGCTCATGCAGGGTTCGCAGATGGAACCTTTCTGCGGCAATGGTTCTTCTTCTACCACAACTACCGGTTCTATCACCTGGATTTCGGGTAAATCCAGCAGACAGTCTTTCCTGCCTTCCTGCAATATCCACATATCTGCCTGGCTCATCCATTCTTCGTAGGGGAGGCGTATGGTATAGTTCACCAGGTTTTGGCGGTCGGCAGACTTGCCTTTAATAATGGTATAAGGCGCATTGTAATCGCCTTTCCTGGCAAGCTTACGGTCTTTGTGGCGCATCTTGAACTTGTTTTTGCCGGTTACGACAACGGGCGGCAAGGTCTTGCAATCCTTTCCGGCAAATAATACCGGAGTAAAGGCGTAAGACTGGGTACTGTTGACTTTTACGGCTTCCATATTGAACTTAAAGTCCAGTGTCAACGTATCGTTTTCCAAGGTCAGTACCGGTTTGGTGACTTTTACCTCACCTGCCATTGCTGCCAATGGCAGCATGGCAAACAGCAGGCAATATATTCTTTTCATAATTCTTCTTGTTTTGATTGATAAATTCAGAGTGATTGGGTTTCTACCGTTTTGTATTTACGCTTGTGCTTCGGTCCGAAAGTAAAGTTGATACCCATATTTACGTTGACGGCTGCACGGCTGATAGGAGCGTAGTAGGCCGGTTCGTATTTACACATGGGAACATCTGCACCAATGAAGAAGTTGAAACCGCGCGGGTGGAAATTCAGCATGATGCCGGCATCGGAGCCGAAGTTGGATAAGGCGTAGTTTACCGATGCTTCAAACCAGGAGAGAGGGGCAACATTTGCCGAAACGCGTGCTTCCGTCCATGAGTGCTTGCCTTGCATGCGGGTGGTGGAGAGGAAGCCGAAGCTCAGACGGTCGTAAGCGGGCAGGGTATATTGAGCGCCCAGGTGCAGGGTGGCTGCAAGGGCGGTGGTACGCTTTAATCCTTCCCCTGCTTTATCAAACTTTGCCAGATCTGCCAGGTCATCTACCAATTCGTCTACTTGGGTGTCCAGTTTCTTGTTGTTGTCGGTTCCGTCGTCTTTCACGGAGATGTCGCTAAAACCATCGAACGTGAAGTCTTTGCTCATTGTTCCTTTGGTGGTGTTTTTCCATGAAATGAAACCGAGGTCGAGCAAGGAGGCGGAGAATGTCCATTCGTCATTCAGTTTGTAGGTCGCTCCCAAATCAATAGCCATACCGAAACCTGTGGGGCCGAGGTTGTCCGTATCGAAATCGATGTCATCGTATGAAATCTGTCCGTCGGTTCCGTCTTTAAGTATCGGGGTTCTGTCTCCGTTGGCATCCAGGATATAGTCGTCTTCCTGATAGTTGCCGGTTTCGCCTTTGGTGGGCACGATGAGGCCTTTGGCAGACATGTAAAGCTCGGCATTTTTCGGGGTGATGGTCCATTTGTCCTGAGAGGCGAGGATGTTCAGTTCGTCAATGTGCATGGTGGCCTTTGCCAGTCCCACGAGCGCTTTTACTTTGGCGCCTACCGTGAGGCGTTCGTTGATTTCGCGTGCATGGCCGAAAGCAATTTCCGCATAGTTGGTAGATACGATGTTTACGTTCTTCACGTTGTAGCTGCTTCCCGTTTCGCTGGCTACCCCGTTTTTCATGAACTTGAAGAGCTCATCGGGCATGAAAACGTTGGTATTGGACTTTACGGAGATGCCGAGTGTGTTAAAACCGCCCCAGGCGTGGAAGCCTAAGGAAAGAATCGATTCGTCTACGTTGACACCTACTTTCAGTCTTTTGGGCAGTCCTTTCAGGAATTCGGCGCTGCTCACTTCCTCGTTCATGAAGGTGGTGAGGTCGCCGTTGGCTTTCTTGAAGATAAAGTCGCCTACGCCGCCTGTGGATTGTGCGCCGATTGTGAGATTGCCCAAGCCGGGAAAGCCGACGTAACCGCGTTCGCCCATGAAGGCGGGGTTTAGTTCGTGACGGTAGGTACTTCCTTCCAGAAAATAGGTTGAACGGCTGTTCTGTGTCTGTGCCATCGCATCGCCGATTGCGAGTGTCGCTACGGCTCCGGACAGTATAATCGCTAAAACATTTGTTTTCATTCGTTTCGTTATATATGATTGTTGAATCTTTTGTCTGTATCGCATGAAATAATATCTGTTAGTTCAAATCTACTTTGATACCGTTTGGAATTTTGAGTTTCATGTCTTTAAGCTGCATCCATTGTGTGCTTAGCAACTGAACATCGGTGGCTTGTCCGGGCACGGCTGTTATCTTCAGCTTCAGGCCGTCCAGCTTGCTGATGGCGCCTTCCGCCGTTTCGTTCAAGTTGACATTGAGCGCGCTTGAAACTTCGGTCTTGCCGTCTTTGCTTTCCGTGATGGTTCCCTCTACGGTTACGTCGATGTCTTTTATCACGTTTCCGTTGGCATCCAGTGCGCTTACGTTTTCGTTCTTGATTTCCATTGCCAAAGGAATGGTGTTGACGGCATTTATGGAAAGAACGGCTTTTTCGATGTCTACATCTTCAAGGTCGAGGTCGAAGTTATCGAGCGTTTCTTCGTACACAATTTTCAGATTGCTGCCGAAGCTCAGGGGGCTGTCTCTTATACACATCTCCGAGCCC
>ENA-OYWV01001013-OYWV01001013.1-human-gut-metagenome-genome-assembly--contig:-NODE-1013-length-10276-cov-8.183739_pt1 | contig 10276 bp, 10 predicted proteins | sample MGYA00244812_ERZ653400 | MGnify/ENA primary metagenome ERZ653400 (study PRJEB26926, sample SAMN06165097) | human gut metagenome | biome: ENVO:00009003; feature: ENVO:2100002; material: ENVO:00002003... | reverse complement strand
TCGGAGATGTGTATAAGAGACAGGCTTTATGTTGACCTATATATTATAATGTATTATAATAAAAATATAACAATTTGTACAAATATTTGTTTATGTGTACAAAAATTTTCCCCACAAGTATTAAATTGTATGCTATAATAAAAATATAGATAGATTTGTCTATCCAAAAAAGGAGAAATGACCATGAAATATTACGCACACACCCGTGAGGACGGTGAAAGGCAAACTGTAAAAGCCCACCTTATAGGCGTAAGCAAATTGGCGGAGGACTTTTCAGTAGATCTTTTGAAACCCCTTGCGAAAAAAGCGAGCCTGTATCACGATATAGGTAAGTATGCTCTTAACTTTCAGAAACGGCTTGATGATGACAAAGTAAAATTCAGCCACGCTTCCTGCGAAGCGATAGAGTATAAAACACTTGCAGATAAAAACGATTGTTTCGCACCCCTTATGGAGTATTGCATCGCAGGACACCACACAGGACTTATGGACGGCGGCACAGTCGCAGACAACTCTGACAGCCCGACCCTAAACGGTACACTAAAAAGAGCAGACGAATATACGGGCGAAAGCGACTACAGTGCATACGCCACTGAAATAGAATTTGCCTCTTTAACACTGGAAGAAATAACACCGCCATTAAATGAACTGCGTTCTGCAAAAGACCCCACCGAGCTTATCGAGCGTTACGCCTTTTTCACCAAGTACGTGTTCTCTTGCCTGACAGACGCAGATTTTCTCGATACCGAAATATTTTGCAATAAAAATGTTGAACGTGGCATGAGCGGTGATTTTGAAAAGGCACTTGATAAACTGAACAGAGAATTAAGTGATATGCCGTCAGATAACCCGTTAAGGCAAGCAAGAAGCCGTATCCAGCAACAAGCTTTTGATAATTCGGTCAATAAAAGTCATATTTCAATTCTTGATATGCCAACAGGTAGCGGAAAAACCTTATGTAGTTTGAAACTAGCCTTAGAGAGCGGAAAGAAGAGAATCATATACGTCATACCTTACACAAGTATAATAGAACAGACCGCTAATAAGTTTGAAAAAATGTTCGGCGACGTTCTCCCTGTCCTACAGCATCATTCAAACTATTCCTATGACGGCAACACAGAGGAAGAAAAGAAAACCGTAGAGAAGCTCAAAAGGACCTGCGAAAATTGGGACGCACCACTTATAATCACCACAAGCGTGCAATTTTTTCAATCCATATACCATTATAAAGGCTCAGCACTGCGAAAGCTCCACAATCTCCGTGACAGCGTGATAGTTTTTGATGAAATACACCTTATTCCAACGGAACTTCTTCGTCCCTGCCTTAAAGCTGTGGGCTATATAACAAAGTATCTTAACAGCGAAGCCCTTTTTCTCTCCGCCACAATGCCCGATTATTCTAAGCTTTTTGATAAGTTCCTGCCTGATGTGAACTATAATAAGCTTGTTACCGACCGAACCAATTTTAAGTATTTCAAGAAATGCGAATATAAAGACATGGGCAAAACCACTCTTGAAACCATTGCAGAAAATGCCTCTCGGTGTAAAAATGCTCTGATCGTTGTGAATACCAAGAAAACAGCGGCAGAGCTTTACAATCTTGTTCAAGGTGAAAAATATCACCTTTCCGCCAATATGACCCCAGCCCACAGAAGCCGTGTCATAGAAGTAGTAAGAAAGAAGCTTAAAAAGGGCGAGTATATCACAGTAGTTTCAACTTCACTTGTAGAAGCAGGCGTTGACCTTGACTTTAACACAGTTTTCCGCCAGCTTTCAGGATTAGACAGTATTTTGCAGGCAGGGGGCAGATGTAATCGTGAGGGTAAAGATGCCAAGGGCTATGTGTACGTTTTTGACATTGACGAAACATACCGCAAGGGAAGCGACCTTGCCATGAGAATTAACAAGACTAAAGGTTTGCTGGAAAAGTACCAAGATATAACTTCCTATGATTGTATTAAAGAATACTACGACGGAATTTTCGACTTCAACCAAAGTCGTATAGCTGAAAACTCTATTGCGAAATATAACGAACAAAGCAACTCATTCGACCGCCAAGGCTTAATGTCACCATACAGCATACCATTCCGAAGCTACGCAATGCAGTTTGAATATATCTCCGCCGACACTATCTCTCTCGTTATCGACGATCCTAACGACCAGACTTGCCATAAACTTGTTGAAACCTTGCGTAATGGTGATATGTCAGTAAGAAGAGCATTGCAGAAATATTCAGTGTCTGTCTATATGAACGTTTTCAAGGATCTTTATTCTCAGGGTGTTCTCAAAGATCACGGCACAGGCATATTCATTCTTGAAAATCAAAGTTATTATAATAATGAAACAGGTTTGGACACCCAAGCCGCAATGCAGGATTATTTCATCTAAAACAAATGGCAGGCTGCCACCAAGACAGTCTGCCACTTGCTGCATTCCATATCGTACCGAATACGAATATTTTTCAACTCACATATGCGTAAAGCATAGACAAGTATATTATACAAACATTATTTTAAAAAGTCAACTTTTTTATACCACAAACCATTGAACGTAGAATTGTGAAATATGCCTAAAATCCGACACTTTTTTTATACATGAAAACTATTGACATTTTATTCATAATGGAGTATCATATATGTAGAGCGAAAGTGATGTACCAAATACTAATATAAGCTTAAAAGGAGTGATGCTAAAATGAGCTATGGTTTTAAGACCATCGTGACAGGTGACTACGCTTGCTTCTCAAGACCTGAAATGAAAGTTGAGAGGGTGAGTTACGACGTACCCACACCAAGCGCACTGGAGGGACTTATCAAATCAGTATATTGGAAGCCTGCCGTGCGCTATCAGATAAACAAAATAGTGGTGTTCAACCCTATCGAGTTTACCAATATCCGACGAAACGAGGTCAAAGATAAGCTGTTGTTATCATCAGTGAAACAGCAAATGAAAGGCGGAGGCTCAGCGGAGATGTACACCTCGGAGATACGAAGTCAGCGTGCGGCAATGGTGTTGAAAAATGTGAAATACGGTATCGAGTTCACGTTTGAGCGCACCTATCTTAAATCAGACCACCCCGACGAATCTGATGAGAAGCATTATAATATAATGCTCAGACGTCTCAGAAACGGCCAGCATTTCAGACAGCCATGCCTTGGCTGCCGTGAATTTGCAATAAAGAGTATTGAACTTGTTGACGACTTTGACCTTACACAGATAGCACCGCAAAATATGGGTGATAAAGACCTTGGCTTTATGCTTTACGGCATGAAGTTTGAGGACGGAGGCAAGCCTGTCAATAATGATTGGAACGACCCTAAGTTTTCTGACAAGGCAGACGCAGTTTTCTACCGTCCGCATATGATAGACGGTGTTATCGACGTTGCAAAATACAGGGAGGAGATTAAATGCTGATAAAAGCCTTGTGCGATTACAGTGCTTTGCAGGAGAATAAAACTCCTGCAGGCTATTGTAAGCAAGCCATACACTTTGAAATTCTTCTTACCCCCGAGGGCAAGATAGCCGCAATAAACGATTTGAGAGTACCCCGAATTATCCCTCTGAAAAATAAAAAGACAAAAACAGTCTATGATCCAGTAATGGAACAGCTTCCCGTAAGAACGCAGAAACCGGGCATAGACAAAAATACGATCGAACACAGACCACTCTACATATTCGGTCTGAACTATGATAAAGGAACTTTGACCCCTACAGACGCTACCAACAAAGCGGCAAAATCACACAAATGCTTTTGCGAATGGAATGAGAAGTTCTTTGAGAATATCGACTCACCTATCTGCAAAGCCTATCTTAATTTTATCCGTACATGGGAACCTGAGCAGGAAACCCAAAACCCACACCTTCTTGCCCTAGGCAAGGAGTATTCAAGCTCCTACTATGAGTTTGGACTTGACGGCTCTCCTGAAACTAAGCTTCACAATGACAGTAAATTCAAAGCCGCCTATGAGGATTATCTCGCCCAGCTTAACGCCGACAGCGACAGTGACGATACCGAACTATCCACCTGTTCCATTCTTGGTGAGAAGCTCCCGCAAGCCCGTATCCATGATAAAATAAAGGGTATCAAAGGTGGAATGTCCTCAGGCTGTGTCCTCGTTGGCATGAAAGAATCTGCCTTTGAATCTTATGGCAAGAAGCAGTCATACAACAGCAATGTTTCTGAGAAAGCCATGAAAATGTATACCTCTGCGTTTAATTCTCTGCTTGCTGACAGGAGCCATTATAAGACTTTTGACGATATGACAATAGTCTATTTCGCAATGAAGAAGAACGATGTAGAAGAATGCAATATGTTTGCCGGTATGTTCAGCGGATTTGAGGACGAATTAAATAAAACCGTTGTGAACGAAGCCGACCGAAACTTAAACACTGTCATGACCCAGCTTAAACAGGGCAGGACAGCCGATATGCCTTATGACCCTAACGTAGAATTTTACGTTGCAGGCTTCACACCCAACAGCTCCAGAATATCCCAGAAGTTCATCTTCCACGATAAGTTCGGCAGGATATTTGACAATGTACTCAAACATCAGCAGGATATCACGTTTACTGAGGGTCAGCATCAAGTAAGCATTGAACGAATCAAGCGTGAGCTTATCTCACCAAAATCGTCCAAAGAAAAAGTTCCGTCACCTCTCACCGCCGCACTTTTTGAAGCAATACTCAAAGGCACAAGATACCCTGACGAACTGCTTTCCACAGTAATAACAAGGGTCAAGACCGACAGCGACGAGGAGAACAACCATTTTATAAAACTCAATGATACAAGGGCAGGCTTGATAAAAGGCTGCATAAACCGTAAGCAAAATAAGGAGGAGATCAAAATGTCATTAGACCTTGAAAACAAAAATCAGGCTTATCTCTGCGGAAGACTTTTCGCAGTGCTTGAAAAGATCCAGCAGGACGCTTCAGGCGGAGGACTTAACAGAACAATTAAGGACTCATACTTTGCTTCTGCGTGCTCAAAGCCGTCAACAGTTTTTCCAAAGCTGTATAAGCTTTCACAAAACCATATCAAGAAGCTTTCAAGCCCAATATTCTATAACAAACTCTGCGGAGAGATACTTGACGGACTTGACGGCAAATTCCCGTCTACACTCTCCCTAGACGATCAGGGCAGATTTATTGTAGGCTATGCACAGCAGTACAGAGATCTTTATACAAAAAAGTCAAAAGATAAGCCGGAAGAAAATTCTGAAGTTAAATCAGAAGAATAAAGAAAGGACGAAATATTATGGAAAACGCAATCAAGAACAGATATGAATTTGTAATGCTTTTTGACGTTGAGAACGGCAACCCAAACGGCGACCCTGACGCAGGCAATATGCCTAGAACAGACCCAGAAACAAGCCTCGGTATCGTTACAGACGTGTGCCTTAAAAGAAAGATAAGAAACTTTGTGGAGCTTACCAAAGAGGGCGAAGCAGGCTACAATATCCTTATCAAGGCAGACAAAGCCCTCAATACAAAGTTCACCGAAGCTTATAATACCCTTGGTCTTGCCACAAAGCAGAAAGGCAAGAATCCTGATGACGTTAAGCAGGTTCGTGACTATATCTGTCAGAACTACTTTGACGTAAGAACTTTCGGTGCAGTAATGAGTACAGGCGATGACCCGTGCGGCATTGTAAGAGGTCCTGTACAGCTCAACTTTGCAAGAAGTATCGACCCTGTTTTTGCTCAGGATATCACAATCACAAGACAGGCAAGAACAACAGAAGACAGACAGCAGAGCGGTGAGACCGAAATGGGCAAAAAGAGCATAATCCCATATGCTCTCTATCGTGGCGAGGGCTATGTTTCCGCAATGCTCGCTCAGAAGATAACAGGCTTTAGCGAGGACGACCTTGAGCTTCTTTGGACATCTATCATCAATATGTTCGAGCATGACAGAAGCGCCGCAAGAGGAAAGCTTTGTATGCGTAAGCTTATCGTGTTCAAGCATGACTCCGCCCTGGGCAATGCCCCTGCACATATCCTCTTTGACAAGGTGTCAGTTAAGCTCAAAGACGGCGTGACAACTCCAAGACATTACTCAGACTATGATATCTCCATAGATAAGGATATGCCTGAGGGCGTTACCCTTATTGAAAAGCTCTGATGAGCGAAGATGTAACTATCAATATCCGTGACATACAGCATTATATGTATTGTCCACGCAGGTTTGCTCTTTTAGAAGTTAATGACGACTGGGCTGAAAACGCCTTTGTCGTCAAAGCAAACCTCCTCCATGAGAACGTCCACAGCGGCGAGCGCAACTTTGAAAATAAGCGTAAGATCGTCCGAAGTGACGTGTCAGTGTATAACGATGACCCTAAGTACAATATTTTCGGAGTTGTAGATTGTATCGAGTTCGTCCGTGACAAAAGCGGTGACTATATAGATACTCTGGACGGCACATTCCGTGTGGAAATTGTGGAGTATAAACCCACCAGGCCCAAAGCAGGGGAGTTCAATCAGACCGACGCTATACAAGTCTATGCGCAGAAGCTTTGCGTGGATAACGTATTTCATTGCAATAGTCGATGTTTTCTGTACTATGCAGATGTGCGCAGACGATCAGAATTGCCCTTTGATACTCAGGGCGCAGAGTATGATAAAATGCTTTGCGACTATCTTGGAAAAATGCGTGAGATACTTGCAGCGGATATTATTCCAAAGCGTGTAAAAGGTCAGAAATGTTCAGGCTGTTCACTGTCGGATATGTGCTTTCCAAAAGTGAAGAAATATAGCGTGAAAAATACGATTTTCTCCATGAACGGAGGTGAAAACAATGCGTAAACTGCTCAATTCACTTTATATTCTCGAAGAAACTGCCTACCTCACACTTGACGGCGAAAACATAGTGTGCAGGGCAGAGGACAGCGAGAAGTTCCGTGTGCCTTTTACTAATATCGAGGATATCTATATTTTCAGCTATTCGGGCTGTTCACCTGCGCTTATGGGCAAGTGTGCAGAATATGGTATAGCCGTTAATTTTATTTCTCCTCAAGGTAAATTTCTCGCAAGAGTTCAGGGCAAAACAAAGGGCAACGTCTATCTGCGAAAAGAGCAGTTTGAGCTTTTTTCTATTCCTCAGCTTGACCTTATCAGGAATACTGTCGCCGCAAAGCTTTCAAATACACGTTATCTTATCAGACGTTCGCTCCACGATAACCCAGATATAAACAGTGACGGAGAGCTTACAGATTGTATAAAATATCTTGAAAACGGCATAAAGACCGTCTATGAAACTGCCGATAAAGATATCATCATGGGTATAGAGGGAAGCTGTGCAAAGGCATATTTTGATATATTTGACCGACTGATACTCCACCAAAAAGAAGATTTTTACCTTGCCAACCGCACCAAACGCCCACCCCTCGACAGAGTAAACGCCATGCTCTCGTTTCTGTATACTATCGCAATTTCATCATATACATCAGCCCTTGAAAGCGTAGGACTTGATAGCTGCCTCGGCTTTTACCACGCCCTGCGTTCAGGCAGAAGCAGCCTGTCCTGCGACCTTGTAGAGGAATTTCGTTGCGTGGTGGAGCGACTTGTGCTTACCATGATAAACTTGAAAATGATAAAGCCCGAGGACTTTGAAACTCAGGTCAGCGGCGCAGTATACCTCTCCAAAGAGGGCAAGAAAAAAGTCCTCACCGCATGGCAGGAGCGTAAGCGCATAAGCATAGTCCACCCATATCTGGGCGAAAAGATACAGCAAGGGCTACTCCCATATGTGCAAAGCTCGCTTCTCGCAAAATATATCCGTGGCGAGCTAGATGAGTACCCGAACTATTTGCTGAAATAGAGGTGATATAAATGATGACCTTAGTAAGCTATGATGTATCAACAACAGATAATAAGGGTAAAACAAGGCTGAGAAAAGTGTCGAAAGAGTGTCAAAATTATGGACAGCGAGTGCAGAACAGCGTGTTTGAAATAGACGTAGACTATGGCACTTTTCTGAAAGTGAAAGATAAACTTCTGAAAATAATAGACCCAAAGCATGATAGTCTGCGGATATATTACTTAGGCAACAATTGGAAGCATAGAGTAGAACACTACGGCACCAAAGAGACCTATGACCCTGAAGGCGTCCTAATATTTTGACCAGCGTACCCCAAGTGATCCACAAATCCCTAGTAAGTTCGCATGAAAATGCCATGCTATTTGTGAACGCACAGTGAACAAAATCAAACCGATACCCATTAAATAAAAAAATAAGTCCGCATCACGTTGAGCAAGCACCAGATATACACAACATCAAGTGTCACGCTCCACGTGAGCGTGTGAGTTGAAATACCAGACACCATTGATGAACAAGTAATGAACTTTGTCACGCTCCACGTGAGCGTGTGAGTTGAAATACAAAATGATGTTAAAATTGGCGAAGACTTGTAAAAGTCACGCTCCACGTGAGCGTGTGAGTTGAAATGGATTACTGCATGGGCTAGGCACGAACTTTTTAGTCACGCTCCACGTGAGCGTGTGAGTTGAAATTTTTGCACCGCTACCGAAATTTGTACCACACATGTCACGCTCCACGTGAGCGTGTGAGTTGAAATGAATAAACCCCCTCAAAATCCCAAACACCTAAAGGTCACGCTCCACGTGAGCGTGTGAGTTGAAATTTTCTGTCATGGAATAGTTTTCAATGGGATTATAGTCACGCTCCACGTGAGCGTGTGAGTTGAAATTGCCGTCAAAAACAATATCGTCATTTACTGGATTGTCACGCTCCACGTGAGCGTGTGAGTTGAAATTCAGACGTTTTCGCTCAGATAGGCGGTGAGGGGCGTCACGCTCCACGTGAGCGTGTGAGTTGAAATTGGCAAAGCAGCTCAAAGAAATGAAAACACGCAAGGTCACGCTCCACGTGAGCGTGTGAGTTGAAATAGACGGCACAGTAAGAGAACACGCAAAACATGAGGTCACGCTCCACGTGAGCGTGTGAGTTGAAATTTTGAAAAGCACGGCAAGCAGAACGTCATGACGTCACGCTCCACGTGAGCGTGTGAGTTGAAATGTCTTTGGGTTGAAATACGCCGTACTTGGTTTCCAGGTCACGCTCCACGTGAGCGTGTGAGTTGAAATCCTTTTCAAACGTGTCAACATAGCGTGGAATGTGTCACGCTCCACGTGAGCGTGTGAGTTGAAATGCACAAGAAAAAAAGGCTGGCAAACCAGGAATAAGTCACGCTCCATGTGAGCGTGTGAGTTGAAATAAAATGCTTGAATACATAGACCCTGCAAGCTGTGTCACGCTCCACGTGAGCGTGTGAGTTGAAATACGATAATGTAAAAAAGAGAGAGGTATCATGCAATGATTAAATTATTTTTGAAAGAATACTTAGATGAAATGTCAACTGTATGTAGGGATAATCAGAATAATGTAAGTATCGCTGTAAATCCCGATTCTGAAAGGCAGGGACATCCTTATTTCAAATTTTATAATAACGTTTATTATGGAGATGCTGCTAAGGTGGTTAGAATTTTATTTAATTCAGCAGATTATGTTGAAAATAAAAATGCAGAAGACCAAAAGCTTTGGAAACTTTCGCATAAAGAAAAAAAGTTGCTTAAAGAACTTTTGAGTAGTCCTTCTGCAGAATATTCAGATATGACTATTTGGGAAGCTTGTAAATTTGAGTGGAACTTTGAATATTTAGAGCAATCTATTAACTTAGATAAATATGTAAATGGTGAATATGATAAGGATAAAACATTCACAGAAAATCCTGGCTATGTACACTACAGTTTGGAAATGCCTGATTATTTAGAATTAAACTTTTGCTAAATATGTAACTTTAACGTACGCTCCACGTGAGCGTGTGAGTCAATTTTCGTTTCATCGCAGGACTTAGGGTGTACGTTATCCGCTCAGACCACAGCAAGTGTTGTGCGTGGTGTTCAAAGCTTGCAGTAAAAGACGTTTATCCTGAATTTAACTGGAGAAAAGGGGGCTATGTTCATGGCAGAAGAAAATGATATTCTCACAAAGTTAAAAAAAGGCGAAAAAGTTGAGTGTCCTGTTTGCCATAACGGCTACTATGTTCCTGTGAATACAACAGCAGATAAGGCACATTACTTTGTCTGCACTAATAAAGAGTGTAACGGACATTATCGGTGGGAGCCGATAATCGATATTGAATAATACAAATAACCGCTTGACTAAAAGCGGGTACTCATAAAGAAGTTTTAATGATTTGAATGAAAGGGGCTGTAAAAAAACGCGCAATAAAAAAAGACTGCAACCACCCTTAAAAGG
>ENA-OYWV01000961-OYWV01000961.1-human-gut-metagenome-genome-assembly--contig:-NODE-961-length-10639-cov-4.396070_pt1 | contig 10639 bp, 9 predicted proteins | sample MGYA00244812_ERZ653400 | MGnify/ENA primary metagenome ERZ653400 (study PRJEB26926, sample SAMN06165097) | human gut metagenome | biome: ENVO:00009003; feature: ENVO:2100002; material: ENVO:00002003... | reverse complement strand
GTACAAAGAAAATGTGCTGCGCCATAGTATGGTAAAAGTAGCTAACTAATATTTATATTATATATAGAATAAGAAGAAATCTTAGGAGGACATAGATCATGGGTAAAATTATTGGTATTGACTTAGGAACAACAAACAGTTGTGTAGCAGTTATGGAAGGTGGAAAACCAACCGTTATTACAAATGCAGAAGGTATGAGAACAACACCATCTGTAGTAGCATTTACAAAGACAGGAGAACGTGTGATCGGTGAACCTGCAAAACGTCAGGCAGTTACAAACGCTGAGAAGACAATCGCTTCTATTAAGCGTGATATGGGTACAGACAATGGCAGAACAATTGATGGCAAGAAGTATTCTCCACAGCAGATTTCTGCTATGATCCTTCAGAAATTAAAGGCAGATGCAGAAAGCTACTTAGGTGAGAAGGTAACAGAAGCAGTTATTACAGTTCCTGCTTACTTCAACGATGCTCAGCGTCAGGCTACCAAGGATGCTGGTAAGATCGCAGGTCTTGATGTAAAGCGTATCATCAACGAGCCTACAGCAGCAGCTCTTGCATATGGTCTTGACAATGAGAAAGAGCAGAAGATCATGGTTTATGACCTTGGTGGTGGTACATTCGATGTTTCCATTATTGAGATTGGTGATGGCGTTATCGAAGTTCTGGCAACAGCTGGTAACAACCGTCTTGGTGGTGATGACTTTGACCAGAGAATTACAGACTATATGCTTTCTGAGTTCAAGAGAACAGAGGGCGTTGACTTAAGCAACGATAAGATGGCTCTTCAGAGACTGAAAGAAGCTGCTGAGAAAGCTAAGAAAGAGCTTTCTTCCGCAACAACAACCAATATCAACCTGCCATTCATCACAGCAACAGCTGAAGGACCAAAGCATTTTGATATGAACCTTACAAGAGCTAAATTTGACGAACTTACACATGATCTTGTTGAGAAAACAGCAGAGCCGGTTCGCCGTGCACTTTCTGATGCAGGTCTTACTGCTTCAGATCTTGGACAGGTGCTTCTGGTTGGTGGTTCCACACGTATCCCGGCTGTACAGGATAAAGTAAGACAGTTAACTGGCAAAGAGCCAAGCAAGGCCCTGAACCCAGATGAGTGTGTTGCACTTGGTGCTTCTATCCAGGGTGGTAAGCTTTCAGGTGAGGCTGGTGCAGGTGACATCCTTCTTCTTGATGTTACTCCACTTTCCCTGTCTATCGAGACAATGGGTGGTATTGCAACACGTCTGATCGAGAGAAATACAACAATCCCGACCAAGAAGAGCCAGATTTTCTCCACAGCAGCTGATAATCAGACCGCTGTAGATATCAATGTATTACAGGGTGAGCGTCAGTTCGCGAAAGACAACAAGTCCCTTGGACAGTTCCGTCTGGATGGAATCCCGCCAGCACGTCGTGGTGTTCCGCAGATCGAGGTTACATTCGATATCGATGCCAACGGTATTGTAAATGTATCTGCTAAGGATCTTGGAACAGGTAAAGAGCAGCACATTACAATCACAGCTGGTTCTAACATGTCCGAGTCTGATATTGACAAGGCTGTTAAAGAAGCTGCTGAGTTCGAAGCTCAGGATAAGAAACGTAAAGAGGCAATTGATACAAAGAACAATGCAGACTCCATGGTATTCCAGGTTGAGAATGCACTGAAAGAAGCAGGTGATAAACTGGATGCAAATGACAAAGCTTCCGTAGAGGCTGACTTAAATGCATTAAAAGATATTCTTGCTAAATATGCAAATACAGATGAGATCGGAGATGCTCAGGTCGCTGAGATCAAAGCTGCTCAGGAGAAGATGATGGAAAGTGCTCAGAAGCTTTTCGCAAAGATGTATGAAGCACAGAACCCACAGGGCGGTGCTGGTCAGGCAGGCCCGGGACCGGACATGGGAGGAGCTTCCCAGGGAGGTAACGAGGCAGGTTACGGCGATGATGTTGTAGATGCTGACTACAAAGAGGTTTAATTGAATAATAAGTTCCAATATTTCGGAACATGAAACTACAGCCCGGTCATGATTCATGACCGGGCAGTGGTGGTGAAAGACATATTACAGGAATTGCGCCGCTGGCGTCTTCCATAAGATAACCAAATACAAAAAGTTAGGAAAAGAAAGAAATCATGGCTGATAAAAGAGATTACTATGAAGTCTTAGGCGTTGATAAGAGCGCCGATGACGCTACATTAAAAAAAGCATATCGTCAGCTTGCCAAGAAGTATCATCCCGATGTAAATCCGGGAGATAAGGAAGCTGAAGCGAAATTCAAAGAGGCAACAGAGGCTTACAGCGTCTTAAGTGACCCGGACAAGAGAAGACAGTATGATCAGTTTGGTCATGCCGCTTTTGAAAACGGCGGCGGTGGCGGAGCAGGCGGTTTCGGTGGCTTTGATTTCTCCGGCGCAGACATGGGTGATATCTTCGGAGATATTTTCGGAGATCTGTTTGGAGGCGGCGGAAGCCGCAGACGTGCCAATAATGGACCTATGAAGGGTGCAAACCTGCGTGCACGCGTGAATATCACCTTTGAGGATGCTGTATTTGGCTGTGAGAAAGAACTTGAGATTACTCTGAAAGAGGAATGTACTTCCTGTCACGGTTCTGGAGCTAAGGCTGGTACCTCACCGGTTACCTGTCCGAAATGTAATGGTGAAGGACAGATCGTTTACACCCAGCAGTCCATGTTTGGCATGGTTCGTAACGTTCAGGTGTGTCCGGATTGTCATGGTACTGGCAAAATTATCAAAGATAAATGTCCGGATTGCCGTGGTACCGGCTACATTTCCAATCGCAAAAAAATTAAGGTATCTATTCCAGCTGGTATTGACAATGGTCAGAGTATCCGTATCCGTGATAAAGGTGAACCTGGCACAAATGGAGGTCCGAGAGGCGATCTGCTGGTAGAAGTAAATGTAGCACGCCATCCGATTTTCCAGAGACAGGATATGAATATTTACTCTACTGCATCGATTACTTATGCACAGGCAGCACTTGGTGGCGAAGTCAAACTGAATACAGTAGATGGAGAAGTTCTCTATGAAGTGAAACCAGGAACTCAGACAGATACCAGAATCCGTCTGAAGGGCAAAGGTGTTCCGTCCCTTCGAAACAAGAATGTCCGCGGTGATCACTACGTAACTCTGGTTGTTCAGGTACCAACCAACCTGAATGAGGACGCGAAAGAAGCTCTCCGCAAATTTGACGAGGCATGCGGCAATCGTCCTGCAGGCAGTGCCGGCGATAGCACAGAAAAGTCCGAAAAGAAGAAAAAAAGCTTCATGGACAAATTAAAAGAGACCTTTGAAGAGTAAAAAATCAGTTTTTCCATAAAAGAATAAAGAAAAGGGGAGATATCCTCTTTTCTTTTTTTGTTACTTATTGTATATTAAAGGGTAGCCGCAACGTTACTGTCCGTGCTGCTGGTCAGGAAATGAGCAGTAACATCGCAAGAGTCCGGAAAGGAGTTTTGCCTTGAAAACAAAGAAAAGAGATTTGTTAAACCGATATATCCCCCTGTGGTCTATTGTACCTCTTGTGACCATCATGGCAGTGAATTGTCTGATTTACTGGGGAAGCAGTGCGCTTACAGCTGGCAGGTATCACTTTGATTTTACGATGGCATTTGACAGGGAAGTTCCTTTACTGCCTGTATTTGTGTGGTTTTATATTCTGGCATTTCCATTCTGGGCGGTGGGGTATTTGCTGGCGGCAAGGCGTGGTAAGGATATGTTTTACCGGTTTGTTGCCACAGATCTGACCATACATTTTATTTGCTTTATCTGCTTTATTTTAATACCGACCACCAATATAAGACCGGAGATCCCAGGAAATACCCTTTCGGAAAAGATTCTCGCTCTGGTATATTCCCTAGATGGCGGGAACAGTCCTTCTAATTTGTTTCCCTCTATCCACTGCTATGTGAGCTGGATGTGCTGGAAAGGTGTGGAAGGCTCAGAGAAGGTGCCGAAATGGTATCAGAGATTTTCTCTGGTATTTGCAATTCTGATCATTATCTCTACCCAGGTGCTGAAGCAGCATTACATTGTGGATGCAGCAGCGGCGTTGCTTCTGGTAGAGTTTTTCTGGAGATTTTATCAGAAAGGGCAGCGACATAAGTGGGTTGTGCATGTTTTTGCACATAAAAAGAAGTAACATGGACATAAAAATCCAGTAATTGGTCAGGTGAATTGAAAAATCAGAATAAAGTAACAGATAACAACCGTTTCGAAAGATGTTAAAAAATACCATATTGTGATTATGAAGAAACAGCTTTCAATAATAAGATTGGAGAAATAGTATGAAGTGGAATCGCTTTACCATCAAAACAAAAACAGAAGCAGAAGACGTTATCATCTCTGCCCTTGCAGACGTTGGAGTTGAGGGCGTAGAGATTCAGGACAAACAGCCTCTTACCGAGACAGATAAAGAGCAGATGTTTGTGGATATTATGCCGGAAGGTCCAGCGGATGATGGAATCGCCTATCTGAATTTTTATCTGGAAGAGGACACAGAAACTGCGCCTGTTCTCGAGAAAGTACGTGCTGTCCTTGAAGAAGTACGCGGATACATGGATATCGGCGAAGGTACCATCACAGAATCCCAGACAGAGGACAAAGACTGGATCAATAACTGGAAAGAATATTTCCATCAGTTCTATGTAGATGACATTCTTATTGTTCCATCCTGGGAAGAAGTGAAGGAAGAAGATAAAGATAAGATGATCCTTCACATTGATCCAGGTACAGCTTTTGGAACTGGTATGCACGAGACTACCCAGCTGGTAATCCGTCAGCTGAAGAAATTTGTGACAAAAGACACCCAGATGCTGGATGTTGGAACCGGAAGCGGTATTCTTGGAATTGTAGCTTTGAAGCTGGGCGCTGCTCATGTTGTGGGAACTGACCTTGATCCTTGTGCAATTCCGGCAGTGGCAGACAATAAAGAGGCTAACGATATTAAGGATGAGACTTTTGACATGCTCATTGGAAACATCATTGATGATAAAGAAGTTCAGGACACGGTTGGATATGAGAAATATGACATTGTAACAGCTAATATCCTGGCTGATGTACTGGTGCCTCTGACACCGGTTATCGTAAATCAGATGAAAAAGGGTGCTTACTATATCACCTCTGGAATCCTGGACGTGAAAGAAGAAGTAGTGATAAAGGCAGTGAAAGATGCCGGGCTTCAGCTGGTTGAGGTAACCCATCAGGGAGAATGGGTATCTGTCACAGCCAGAAAGGAATAATTATGCAGCGCTTTTTTGTGGAGCCTTTTCAGGTCCTGGAGGAAGAACACAGGATCACTCTTACAGGTCCGGATCTGAACCATATGAAAAATGTTCTGCGCATGCGCATTGGTGAGGATGTGTGGATCAGCGATGGCAGTGAGAAGGAATATCACTGTACCATAGAAGAATTTCAGGAGGACAGCGCAGTTCTTCATATCCTTTATGCCCAGGAATCCCAGTATGAGCTCCCAAGCCGGATTTATTTGTTCCAGGGACTTCCCAAAGGGGATAAAATGGAATTGATCATTCAGAAGGCTGTGGAGCTTGGCGCCTACGCTGTTGTTCCAGTTGAAACAAGGAGATGTGTGGTGAAGCTGGACGCAAAGAAAGCGCAGAAGAAGGTTACCAGATGGCAGCAGATTTCCGAGAGCGCAGCTAAGCAGTCTAAGCGTATGCTGATCCCGGAAGTGAAAAACGTAATGAGCTGGAAAGAAGCACTTGCCTTTGCAAAAGGACTGGATGTGATCCTGATTCCTTATGAGCTTGCCAAAGGTATGAAAGAGACCCGGGAAATCCTGTCGGCAATTCAGCCTGGACAGTCTGTGGGGATTTTTATTGGCCCAGAAGGCGGCTTTGAGGAGGAAGAAGTGAGAGATGCCATGGAAGCCGGTGGGAAACCGGTGACCCTTGGAAAAAGAATCCTGCGCACAGAGACAGCAGGTATGACCATGCTGTCTATTCTGATGTATACGCTTGAGTCTGTTTAAAAATATTTCAGTAATCTGCAAGACGTGTCAGAGCCTGTTTAAAAAATCATTTCAGCAATCTGCACACCCCACTTTGCGGTATATTTCACCCGAATTCGGCTGCCGCAGCTCGCTACTGCGCCTTATCCGGGCAAAAGCTTCCGCAAATTGTGACGCACATCTTGCAGAAAGCCTTTTTTAACATGCTCTGGAAAAAAAAGAGGAAAAGTAAGAAATGGAAGCATATTTTGATAACTCCGCTACCACAAGATGTTATCCTGAGGTGGCAGAGATTGTAGTAAAAACAATGACAGAGGATTTTGGAAACCCTTCTGCAATGCATTTAAAAGGTGTGGAAGCGGAAAAGTATGTCCGTGAAGCTGCACAGATACTTGCCAAAATTCTCAAGGTAAATGAAAAAGAAATCATTTTCACCTCTGGCGGAACAGAGTCAAATAATCTGGCCTTGTTTGGCGGAGCGGATGCAAATAAAAGAAGCGGAAACCATATTATCACCACATCAGTGGAGCATGCAGCTGTAGGACAGCCTGCAGAGCGCCTGGAACAGATGGGATATGAGGTGACGATAGTTCCTGTAGATCACAGGGGTGTGGTTCAGCTGGAGGCGTTAGAGAAAGCTTTGCGCCCGGATACGATTCTGGTATCTACTATGTATGTAAACAATGAGGTTGGTGCCGTGATGCCAGTAGAAGAGATTGCAAAACTGGTTCATGAGAAAAGCCCGAAGGCTCTGTATCATGTAGATGCGATCCAGGCATTTGGAAAATACCGTATTTATCCCAAAAAGGCAGGAATTGATATGCTCTCTGTGAGCAGCCATAAGATTCACGGGCCTAAAGGTGTAGGATTTTTATATATCAATGAGAAAGCCAGGATTCAGCCTCAGATCTTAGGCGGCGGCCAGCAGGCCGGTATGCGGTCCGGTACAGATAATGTACCTGGAATTGCAGGACTGGGTGTTGCTGCAAAGATGGTCTACACGGATTTTGATAAGAAAATTGAGCATATGTATCAGCTGAAGGAACGCCTTGCAGAAGGTTTTCTGAAACTTCCTGATGTTCGTCTCAACGGAATGGAGATAAGAGAAGGTGCACCTCAGATCTTAAGCGCCAGCTTTCTGGGCGTGAGAAGCGAAGTGCTGCTTCATACTCTGGAAGAAAAAGGCATTTATGTTTCAGCCGGAAGCGCCTGCTCCAGCCACAAAAGAAAAGCTGCCGGAACCTTAAGTGCAATGGGAATGGAAGCAGCCCAAAGAGAAAGTACGCTGAGATTCAGTTTTTCAGAGGAAAATACATTTGAAGAAGTGGATTATGCATTGGAAGTGATCGGGCAGGTACTGCCTATGCTTCGGAGATATTCCAGACACTGATGCAGTGAGGAAAAGAAGAATGAAATGCAGCGCCGGGGAAAGTCCGGCAGCCGCATAAAATAAAGAAACAGGAGGAAATCAAATGATATTTCACGCATTTTTAATAAAATACGCAGAAATAGCTATCAAGGGTAAAAATCGATATCTGTTTGAAGATGCCCTTGTGAAGCAGATGAATATTGCTCTTTCTAAGATAGAGGGCGATTACCGCGTTGTGAAGGAGCAGGGCCGTGTTTATGTATTCTGTCCGGAGGAATACGATTTTGAGGAGGCTGTAGCTGCATTAAAAACAGTATTCGGTATTGTTTATATCTGTCCGGTAGTGATCTACGAGGACAAAGGATTTGAGCAGATGCGCTCTGACGTTGTGGAGTACATGAAGAATGTACATCCGGATTATCACGGCACCTTCAAGGTATATACAAGACGTGCAAAGAAGTCCTATCCGGTAAATTCCATGGAAGTAAGTGCAAGAATCGGTGAAAGCATTCTGGATGCTTTTCCGGAGGCAAAGGTGGATGTACATCAGCCTGAACTTACCGTTTCTGTTGAGATCCGTGAGAAAATTTATGTATATTCCAAGAGCATCAAGGGACCTGGCGGAATGCCGGTTGGAACCAATGGAAAGGCAATGCTGCTTCTTTCCGGCGGAATTGACAGCCCAGTGGCCGGATATATGATCGCAAAGCGAGGAGTTAAGATTGAAGCCGTTTATTTCCATGCTCCGCCGTATACCAGCGAGCGTGCGAAACAGAAGGTTGTGGACCTGGCGAAGCTGGTGGCAAAATACAGTGGACCGATCAGGCTTCATGTAGTAAATTTCACAGACATTCAGCTGTACATTTACGATCAGTGCCCACATGATGAGCTTACTATCATTATGCGTCGTTATATGATGAGAATTGCAGAGCATTTTGCAAAGAAGGATAACTGTCTTGGACTTATTACCGGTGAAAGCATTGGACAGGTTGCAAGCCAGACCCTGCAGAGTCTTGCAGCAACGAATGAAGTGTGTACATTACCGGTATATCGTCCGGTGATTGGGTTTGATAAACAGGAAATTGTAGAGCGTTCCTGGGAGATTGGAACTTATGACACTTCTGTTCTTCCATATGAAGATTGCTGTACTATTTTCGTCGCAAAGCATCCGGTTACAAAGCCGAACCTGAATGTGATCCGCAAGTCAGAGGAGAAACTGGCTGAGAAAATTGATGAACTGATGGAAGCGGCACTTAGCACTGCAGAAGTGATTGAAATCCAGTAAAAAAGTGGAAAAGTACTCAGAGACTGCATGAAGTCATCGAAAAAACAAAAAGAGGAACTGTGAACAGTTCCTCTGACAATCGAATATTAATTATTCAACTGTATATTTGTCGATGATTTCCATAACGCTGTCAAGAGCAGCTCCGTCAGCATGGATATTGAGGTCGATCGGTTTGGATAAATCCAGGCTGAAGATACCCATGATAGATTTAGCGTCAATCACATATCTTCCGGATACCAGGTCGAAGTCGCAGTCAAATTTGCTGATCTCGTTTACAAATGCTTTCACTTTATCAATAGAGTTAAGTGAGATTTTTGCTGTTTTCATTGTGATATAACCTCCCTTGGATTGTTAGTAGTTTGCTTTACAGTACTCATATTACCTGTAGGCAGGATAAAAGTCAAGGTGAAAAAAGAGAAAAAATGGCAGCAGAATTAGTGAAAATGTATAAAAAATTTACAACATTACTGTGTACTGGTAATATTCCGCGGGATGCTTTTCGTGAATGAAATTTACAGAAGATCCGGGAAGTGCGGCACGAAATCACGTATTTGCATGAATTCTGTGCACCGCGGAGAAATTATCCTGCATGGTGTGGACAGTACTAGTTTTGGAGGAAAAAATGAAAAAAAAGGTTGCATTACACAATCTTGGATGTAAAGTAAACTCTTATGAGCTGGAAGCTATGCAGCAGCTTCTGGAACAGGCAGGGTATGAAATCGTACCTTTTGAACCAGGTGCTGATGTTTACGTAATAAATACCTGTACGGTAACAAATATTGCAGACCGTAAGTCCCGTCAGATGCTTCACAAGGCGAAAAAGATGAACCCGGATGCGGTGGTAGTAGCAACAGGATGTTATGTACAGACTGACGAGGGAAAACTGGAAAAGGACGAAGCAGTGGATCTGGTACTTGGAAATAACCAGAAAAAAAATATTGTGGAAGTTCTGGCTGAATTTGAAAAAGAACACCAGCGTCAGGCTCATATTATTAAGATTAATCAGACAAAGGAATATGAAGAACTGGAAATCAGCCGCACAGCTGAGCATGTACGTGCTTATATTAAGGTGCAGGATGGCTGCAACCAGTTTTGCACCTATTGTATCATTCCCTATGCAAGAGGCCGCGTGCGGAGCAGGGAAAAAGAGAATATTTTAAATGAAGTGCACAAGCTGGCCAAAGCTGGCTACAAAGAAGTGGTGCTTACAGGAATTCATCTCAGTTCCTATGGAGTGGATTTTCCTGAGGACAAAAAAGAAACTTTGCTTTCTCTTATTCAGGCAGTAAATGAAGTGGAAGGAATTCAGAGAATCCGCCTTGGCTCCCTGGAACCGGGAATCGTCACAGAAGAATTTGCAAAAGAACTGTCTTCTATGTCAAAAGTCTGCCCTCATTTTCATCTTTCCCTGCAGAGCGGATGCGATACGACTTTGGAGAGAATGAACAGACGATACAGAAGCGCGGAGTATAAAGCAAGATGTGAACTTCTTCGCAATTATTTCGGAAATCCGGCGCTGACAACAGATGTGATTGTAGGCTTTCCAATGGAAACAGAAGAGGATTTCCAGGCCTCCTATGATTTTGTGAAAGATATTCATTTTTATGAAACCCATATTTTTAAATATTCCCGTCGCCATGGAACTAAGGCTGCGGCTATGCCCGGGCAGCTGACAGAGGCAGAAAAAGCTGTGAGAAGTGACAAAATGCTGGAGCTGCACCAGAAGCGTGCGGCAGAATATGAGACTTCTCTTCTGGGAAAGACTCTGGAAGTGCTTCTGGAGGAGGAAGTGGAGATTGATGGAAAAGCATATTATCTGGGACATTCCAGAGAATATGTAAAAGTGGCGGTGCCGAAAACGGAGAAATACGGTGTAAATGATATTCTGGCGGTGAAAGTGGAAAAAACTTTGCAGCCACATATTCTGCAGGGAGAAGAAATACAGGTTCTGTAGGGCGTGACCAGTAACATAATTATTACTGTTCACTGGTC
>ENA-OYWV01000953-OYWV01000953.1-human-gut-metagenome-genome-assembly--contig:-NODE-953-length-10724-cov-4.635111_pt1 | contig 10724 bp, 10 predicted proteins | sample MGYA00244812_ERZ653400 | MGnify/ENA primary metagenome ERZ653400 (study PRJEB26926, sample SAMN06165097) | human gut metagenome | biome: ENVO:00009003; feature: ENVO:2100002; material: ENVO:00002003... | reverse complement strand
TAAGAGACAGGGAATCCCGAGTCCGCTGATCGGACCGAACATTGAGGAACTGGGAAGCAGATTTCCGGATATGAGTGAGGTATACAGCAGACGATTGCGAGAGGTGATCCGTGCCAGTGCAGAAAAATGCGGTATAGATCTCCAGGAAGGCGTATATGTGCAGTTTACAGGTCCTGCCTATGAAACTCCGGCTGAAGTGAGAATGGCAGCTATATGGGGCGGTGACGCAGTTGGAATGAGCACTGCATGTGAAGCAGTGGCAGCCCGTCATATGGGAATTGAAGTGTGCGGAATTTCCTGTATCACCAACATGGCAGCTGGCATTTCGAAGCAGGAGCTGAACCACAAGGAGGTTCAGGAGACTGCAGACAGAGTGGCGAAATCCTTTAAGAAGCTGGTGACAGAAATCATAGCTGGCATGTAGCTGTGGGGCAGTGCTGGTTCCATAAGAGGCAGCGCAAACCAAAAGATATAACGTAACAAAGGAGAAAAGTTATAATATGGGAATTGTTGTAATCGGTGATGTTTTTATCGATGTGAAAGGTTATTCCACAGCACCATTTATTCCTGGAGGAAGAAATGCCGGTGTGATCCAGCAGATCCATGGCGGTGTAGGAAGAAATGTAGTGGAAGATATTGCCAATATAGAATTGAAACCAACCTTTGTCAGTCTGGTAGATGACGACGCTATGGGGGATGATGTGATCCGCAAACTGGAGCGTCATAAAGTAGATACCAGATATATGCGTAAGGTAAAAAACGGCATGGGAACCTGGCTGGCTGTCTTTGACCAGGACGGAGATGTGGTGGCATCTATTTCCAAACGTCCGGACCACCGCCCTATAGAGCAGATTCTGGATGAACACGGAGATGAAATTTTCCAGGATGCGGACAGCGTTGTGATCGAGATTGATATTGACAAGGAAATTGTGAAGAAGACCTTTCACTATGCAGAGAAATACGGCAAAAAAGTATACGCTCTTGTATCGAATATGACCATTGCAATCGAAAGACGTGACTTCTTAAGGCGGACAGCCTGCTTTGTATGCAACCAGCAGGAAGCGGGCATCCTGTTTTCTGAGGATTACGGTGACCTGAAGCCTGAAGAGATGGCCCAGTGTCTGGCAAAAAGGATCCAATCCGCCCATATTCCCAAGATGGTGGTTACAATGGGAAGTGATGGTGCAGCTTATGCAGATCAGGAAGGAAAATGGGGCGTTTACCCAGCTATGAAAGTAGATGTGGTTGACACCACAGGCGCGGGAGATGCCTTTTTTGCAGGTGTGTGCGTAGGCCTTACCTATGGAAAAACAATGAGAGAGGCATGTGCCATTGGTACCCGTCTTTCCTCAACTGTAATTTGTACCTCAGAGAACATTTGTCCGAGATTTATGCCGGAAGAATTTGATCTTGACAGGTAGGAGAAGAATATGGAAAGTCTTATTATAGGAATTGCCGGCGGCTCCGGCTCCGGTAAATCTACTTTTACAAACAGAATTAAAAAGCGTTTTGGAGATGACGTAGTAGTCCTTTATCACGACAATTATTACCGCAGACAGGATGGAATCCCTTTTGAGCAGCGTGTGACTGTGAATTACGACCATCCGGATTCCCTGGAGACAGAGCTTCTGGTGGAGCATCTGAAACTTCTGAGGCAGGGGAAAGCTATTGACTGTCCGGTTTACGATTATTCCCAACATAACCGTTCCGACAAGATCCTTCATATCACCCCAAGTCCGGTGATCCTTGTGGAGGGAATCCTTCTTCTGGCAGATCCCAGAGTGCGTGAGCTTCTTGATATTAAGGTCTATGTGGAAGCTGACGCCGATGAGCGTATCCTCCGCCGGATTTCCCGTGATGTGGAAGAGCGGGGAAGAGACTTGAATGGAATCATTAAACAGTACTTAAATACAGTGAAACCCATGCATTACCTTTATGTAGAGCCCACGCGTTCCAAGGCTGATATTGTGATCAACAGCGGAAAGAATGACGTGGCGTTTGATCTGTTTGTTTCGAAAATCAGTATGGAATTGGAAAAACGGAAGCAAGGGTAATTACAGAAGATGTTTGTTGTAGGCTGTAAACATTGATGTGATGATGCGGCAGAATTAGCAAATGAAAGTTGCTGTTTACGAAATGGATGAGAATTTCGGCATAAAGAATTTTTCTGCGAAATTGGTAGATGGCAACAGATAAAAAGATACAGGAGATCAGAATGTCACAGGAAAAAGAGAACAGACAGCATGAGAATGCGCAGAGTGTGCAGGAGGGGCAGCAGCCTCATAAGCGCAGAGTGCGCTACAAAGGCAGATACCCGAAGAAATTTGAGGAGAAATATAAAGAACTTCAGCCAGAGAAATACCAGGATACCATTCAGCATGTAATGCAAAAAGGGAATACCCCGGCAGGCATGCATATTTCTATTATGGTAAAAGAGATTATTGATTTTCTGGAGATCAAACCAGGACAGATTGGCTTTGATGCCACACTGGGCTACGGTGGCCATACAAAGGCCATGCTTCAGTGCCTGCAGGGACAGGGGCATATGTATGCCACTGACGTAGACCATGAAGAAGCAGCCAAGACAAAGAAAAGACTGGAAGATCTTGGCTTTGGGGAGGATATTCTGACCATTAAACTTCAGAATTTCTGTACCATTGATGAGATTGCCAAAGAAGTAGGAGGTTTTGATTTCCTTCTTGCTGATCTCGGCGTGTCCTCCATGCAGATCGATAATCCCAAGAGAGGTTTTTCCTTCAAAGCAGACGGACCTCTGGATCTGCGCCTGAATCAGGAAGCCGGGATCAGTGCGGCAGAGCGCCTGGAACATATTACCCGGGATGAGCTTGCTGGAATGCTTTATGAGAATTCAGACGAGCCATACTGTGAAGAGCTTGCCAAGGCGATCACAGATGAGATCCGCAAAGGAAACCACATGGATACCACCACAAAGCTTCGTCAGGTCATTGAGAAAACTCTGGATTTCCTTCCGGAAAAAGAGAAGAAGGAGACCATCAAAAAGACCTGCCAGCGTACCTTCCAGGCCCTTCGGATTGATGTGAACCGGGAGTTTGAGGTTCTGTATGAGTTTATGGAGAAGCTGCCGGGAGCACTGAAGCCCGGAGGAAGAGCAGCAATCCTTACGTTCCATTCAGGAGAGGATAAGCTGGTGAAGAAAGCACTGAAGGCTGGATACAAGGAGGGAATTTATTCCGATTATTCCAAAGATGTGATCCGTCCGTCAGCCCAGGAATGTGCCCAGAATGGACGCGCACGGTCTACGAAAATGCGCTGGGCGATTAAATCGGAGTAAACGCGATAAATACGCTGCGCGAGTTTGGCTCGCCTATCAAGTAAATGAGACAAAGCACGCTCTGCGAGTTTTATTCGTTATCGCGTCAGTCACCAAGGTTTTTCGTGCAGGCACGAACTTTGGCTCGCCTATCGCATAAATAAAATGGGGAGGAACCGCATCACTGCAGTTCCATCCCCCATATCTTACAATCTCTGGTTCCCACAACCATATAACTTTGATATACAGCAGGAGATGCTTCGATGACTCCCTCACTGATCTGGTGGCAGTCAAGAACATCTCCTGTTTTTCCATCCAGAAGATAGATATGTCCTGTGCTGTTGCAGTAGAGAACCTTTCCGCTGCCATCCGGATTGTATACACATACAGGTGAAGACCAGGCATAGGCAGATTCATGTTCCCAGTTTACTTTCCCGCTATTTTTATCAATGCATGCAAGTACACCTTGTGCCTGTCCGCCGGTTCTGGCAACAGTCACATAAATGTTATCCGACAATTCTTCTTTTCCAACGGCGATGGTAGACTGTACACCACCTGAAACACTGTCCTCGGAGGAACAGTCGTAAGAGGTCTGCCAGATGATCTCTCCTGTCTCCGCATCAATTTTCCAGACAGGAACCTCTGCAGTGGTGCTGCTTCGCCAGCCCAGACGGAAAGAGGTGCTGACATACAGGTAAAGGTGTCCGTCCTCCACAGACAAAACAGGAGTGGAGTTGGAGTCATCCAGAATATCCTGCACCCATACAAGCTGCAGGGTATTCAGATCCAGGCACATCAGATTGCCGCCGTTATCAGCAATAAAAAGATAACCGTCATAGATGGCTGCGCTGTCCTCCATGCCAAGCCAGTAGGAACCTACGCTGGTACGTGTTCCGTAGTAGCGCCATTTCACAATATGATCCGGATTTATGGACAAGGTGCCTGCTTCCGGGTCATAACTGGTATTCAGTTTGATCAGATAAAGAATTCCGTTCTCTCCTGGATAGATCAGGGTATCTGTGGCAGCATCCACAAGGGCGGAGGAATCAAAGTAGCTTAAATTTCCGCGAAGGGAAAATTCATCATTATTTCCAAAGGTATACATCACACTGCAGTCCAGAAGATTCACAACAAAGACCCTGGCAGTGCCTTCATTGCTGTCATAACCTGCGCCGACATACATAATTGGATAACCTCTGGGATCAAGTGCACCTGCTCCTTTGAAGGTGAAACCAAGGTAAAGGGGATCTCTGGTAGCCTCGCCGGTTTCCAGATCCAGAAAATATACATAGCCGTCCATGCAGGCATAGATCACTTCCACAAGATCGTCTTTTTCCTTTGCCCAGTCGTACATATTCATGGACTTCTTTACTTCTTGGGACCATTTTTCCATAAGAGGCTGTCCGGTCCAGCCGCTTCCGGACCAGGTGGCATCGCCGTAAGTAATAGAGCCGGTTTTTGCTGTCCAGAGATCCTGGATTTTTCCATTTTTATCTGTGTATTGCCATAGGCTGCAGTGTCGCGGAAATTGTTTCCGCGGAAGGTGACGATTCCATCCACATCTGTGTAGCTGATCCCGGCATCGAAGGAGTGGGTATCTGTGGAGGTATAATCCGAAGTATTGGCAAGTATCTGTCCGTCCACCTCAATGTCTGTGGTTTCTATGTATAAAGATGGGCTGGTGGAATCTACGCATTTAGGAGAAAATTCTGCCGGTCTTGCCATTGCGGCTTTTACAGCGGCAAGAGAATTGGAGTCATCCATGTCCAGACCGCTGGCTTCCTCAACCATGGAAACTGTATTTACATTTTCCCGTATCCTTTTTACGAGGAAAACTCCTCCCAGTATAATAACTGCTGCAATGATCAGGATCCCTTCTGTAAGAAGAAGTTTTCGGAAGAAATATTTTTGCTGCAGCTGCTTTTTTCGTTTCCCTACTTTTCTTTTCATAATTCTGAATCCTTCCCTGTTCATTTGGCAAAAATTATACAAGGTATGACTGGGAAATTCAAGATGTCAAGAGCTGTTTTGGAAATTCAATTTTTAGATTTGGAAAAAGGGCGCAATCTTTTTTCTTGACAGTGTATGGCCTGGCTTGTTAAAATATTATTTATCGTGTGAAAAGGAGGAGAAAACATGCTGAAAGTATGGATCGTAGGATCTGAAGGCCAGATTGGCGAGGCAATTAATGAAGTGCTGGATCCGTTGGAAATTGAAGTTTTGAATACAGACAAAAATGCGCTTGATATTACAGAAACAGACGAAGTTCTTCATTTTGGAGAGATCAACCGTCCGGATGTGATCATCAACTGTGCTGCGATCACAGACGTAGAGCTTTGCGAGAAGCAGCCGGAGGAAGCATTTCGTGTAAACGCTTTAGGCACCCGTAACTTAAGCCTTGTGGCAAGAAAAACAGGGGCAAAGATGGTGCAGCTTTCCACAGACGACGTTTTTGATGGTCTGGCACAGAAGCCGTACACGGAGTTTGACAATACAAATCCTAAGACTGTTTACGGAAAATCCAAGTGCGCCGGGGAGAATTATGTGAAGGAGTTTACCCACAAGCACTTTATCATCCGAAGCAACTGGGTATTCGGAAAGGGAAATAACTTTGTAAACCGTGTTCTGGAGGCTGCAGATCAGGGCAGAGCTCTTGCTGTAGCTGAGGATCAGTATGGTTCCCCTACAAGTGCCAAAGATCTGGCAAGAATTATCCTGCATCTGATCCGCACCAATGAGTACGGAACCTATCATGCAACCTGTCAGGGTGTTTGCAATCGTTATGAATTTGCAAAGGAGATACTTCGCCTTGCAGGCAAAGAGGAGCAGCTGAATCCGGTACCTACCCCGCAGTCTGATCTTTCTTCTGCCAGACCTGCATATGCAGTTCTGGATAATTTCATCCTTCGCATTATCGATGTATATGAGATGCCTGGCTGGAAGGATTCTCTGGAAGAATTTATGAAAGAAAAACGGGAGGGCTAAGATGAGCGCGAAGAAAGAAAAGAATGTAAAAGAGAAAAAGAAGATCAGCTTAACCAGTATGATCTTTATTGCGCTGATCGCCGGAGCAATCACAGGAATGGTTCTCCATTACCTGGTGCCGGATAGCAGTGTGAAAAATGATGTGATCGTTGAGGGAGTGCTGTACGTTCTTGGGCAGGGATTTATCCGCCTTATGAAAATGCTGGTAGTACCTCTTGTTTTCTGCTCACTGGTATGTGGAAGTATGGCTATTGGTGATACTAAGAAGCTGGGAAATGTAGGTGGAAAAACACTTGCATTTTATCTGGTCACAACAGCGGTGGCAGTTGCAGTTGCCCTTGGAATCGGAACTCTTTTGAGACCGGGAATTGGTCTTGATATGAGTAAGATCCAGGTAAATGCTTCCGATATTGAGACTATGGAGTCCACCTCTCTGGTTCAGACTATTCTCAATATCATTCCGGATAACCCCATCAAGTCCCTGGCAAGTGGGGAAATGCTTCAGATTATAGTGTTTGCTTTGATCATTGGTGTGATCCTGGCAAAGCTTGGGGAGCGTGCGGAGACCGTTTCCAATTTTATCAGCCAGTTTAATGATATTATGATGGAAATGACTATGATGGTTATGAGTCTGGCTCCCATTGGTGTATTCAGTCTGATCGCAAGAACCTTTGCAACCATTGGTTTCAGCGCATTTGTGCCTCTGGCAAAATATATGATCGCAGTTCTGATCGCTCTGGCAATCCAGTGTTTTGGTGTATACCAGATTTTGCTGAAGCTGTTCACAGGCCTGAATCCGGTGAAGTTTATCAGAAAGTTTTTCCCGGTTATGGCCTTTGCCTTTTCCACTGCAACCTCCAATGCGACTATTCCGCTTTCTATTGATACGCTGTACAAGAAGATGGGTGTTTCCAAGAAGATTTCTTCTTTTACCATACCTCTTGGTGCGACTATCAACATGGATGGTACTTCCATTATGCAGGGAGTTGCGGTTATGTTCGCTGCCCAGGCTTTTGGAATCCAGCTGACTCCTATGGATTATATTACAGTAATCGGAACAGCCACACTGGCTTCCATTGGTACCGCAGGTATTCCAAGTGTTGGACTTGTTACTTTGACTATGGTATTTAATTCTGTTGGTCTTCCAGTTGAGGCAATCGGTATTATCATGGGTATTGACCGTATTCTGGATATGGCAAGAACAGCGGTTAATATTACCGGTGATGCTGTTTGTACGACCATTGTGGCTTGCCAGAATGGGGCTGTGGATAAAGAAGTGTTTAATAAAGCTGAATAAAAATATTGGCGTGTGTATGTGAGTTTAGACTCAGGTATGCACGTCTTTTTTTGTGTGGCGAAGGCGGACGCCTGGGAGGGGCAGTGTGTTGCGGACAACGTCAAAAAACGGGATTTTACTCCGTCGTCGATTGCAGGTTCCATAAACAAACTCGCCCATGCTGGGCTCAGACAGTGTTTATGGAACCTGCGCTATACTCATAAAATCCCGTTTTTTGACTAACTGTCCGCAACACACTGCCCCTCCCAGGCTGATTGTTCAAAGTAACTATGAATTAAGTGGAAATAAACAGCATATAACACTTGACAACAGTATAATACTGTTATATGCTGTTTACATAAGGAGGAGTCACATGAAGATCATAATTAATCACTCGTCGATGCAGCCAATTTATGAGCAGATCACAGATCAGATCAAGGCGATGATCATTGACGGGACGTTAAAGGAAGAGGAAATGCTTCCCTCTGTGAGAACTTTGGCGAAGGAGCTGAAGATTAGTGCTCTTACGGTAAAGAAGGCGTATGACTTTCTGGAGGAAGAGGGGTTCGTGGTTACGGTGCATGGGAAAGGAAGCTTTATTGCCAAGAATAACCAGGGACTTCTTATGGAAGAGCGGAAGCGGGAGATTGAGACAGAACTGGAGAAAGTGATCCGGAAAGCGCGGATCAGCGGATTGTCTGAGGAAGAGATCCGGGAACTGTTTGAGCTTATTATGGAGGAGTAGATATGCTACTGAGTTTGAAGAATTTGCAGAAGAATTATCCTGGATTTTCCCTGGATGTAAGTATGGAAATAGAAGAAGGACAGATCACCGGTCTGATCGGAGCTAATGGAGCAGGGAAGTCTACTACCTTTAAGGTTATTCTAGGGCTGGTTCATCCTGATGCAGGAGAGATTCGTCTGTTTAATAAGGATATGGAGCAGATTTCCAAAAAAGAGAAAGCGGATATAGGCGCGACACTTTCTGACAGCGGTTTTTCCAATTGTCTGACCGTGAAACAGATTGTGCATATTCTGACAGAGACTTATGAGAAATTTGACCGGGAGATGTTTGAGAAGCGGTGCAGCCTGTTTTCCATCCCCATGGATAAGAAACTAAAAGAGTTTTCCACAGGAATGAAAGCAAAGTTAAAAGTGCTGACAGCCACCAGCTTTGATGCCAGGCTTCTTGTTCTGGATGAGCCTACAGCCGGTCTGGACGTGATTGCCAGGGACAGCATTCTGGAACTCCTTCGGGAATATATGGAGACGGAAGGAAGAAGTATTCTGATCAGCTCCCACATTTCCTCAGATCTGGAGAGCCTGTGTGATGATATCTATATGATTGATAAGGGTCGGATCGTGCTTCATGAGAATACAGATGTGCTGCTGGATGAATATGGTCTTATCAAGGCTGACGAGAAGCAATATGAATTGCTTGATAAGCAGCATATTCTCAAGGTGAAGAAGGAGCAGTACGGTTACAGCTGTCTCACAGATGAGCGTGCATTTTATGCGGAGAACTACCCGCAGCTTGCAATAGAACGTGGGTCTGTGGACAAGGTTATTACTATGATGATCAAGGGGGAAGTATTATGAAAGGTATGTTTGTAAAAGACATGGAAATTATGAGGGGAAACATGAAAACGTTCATTGGCGTATATATTATAGCCATTTTCTGTTTCCTTAGTACTTCCGCAGGTCCTTCTTTTCTAATCAGTTATGTGTCTGTTCTGGCTGCTGTTATGGCACTGAATACCATAGCAAGTGATGATATGGATAATGGTATGCCTTATATTTTTACTTTTCCTATCAGCAGGAAAGAATATGTGAAGGAGAAGTATCTGCTGGGTGCAGGGATGGTCACGGTATTGTGGGCTGTTGCTGTTGCAATTGCAATTGGCGTAAATGCTTCCGGATATCATATGGTGTCTTGGGAAGAACTGATCGCTTCTGCAGCTGCCGGTCTTTTTCTTGCTGTTTTCGCAAATGCGGTTGTGTTTCCGGTACAGTTGAAATATGGAAGCTCTACAGGAAGGCTGGTGCTGCTTATTCTTGTATTTGGCATCATGGCTGTAGGATGGATTGGCGTAGAACTATGCCAGAAAATGAATGTGGATTTTTCCGGTCTGAAAAATCTGGGCCTGCGCATTTGGAACCTTGGAATCCCAGTCTGTCTGGCGATGCTGTTTGTTCTTATGTTGCTAATGCTTCTGATTTCCTGTACAATATCCATAAAGATTATGGAGAAAAAGGAGTACTGATCCGGAAATGAAGAAGAATCAGATTTTTATAAAATGCGGAACTGAATATAAGGAGATGACGAAAGAACTGCTGGAGGCGTGTGATCTGGCAGGAGAGATAGAGAAGAAGTTTGAAACAAAGAGCAGTCTTATTGACAACTCTGAAGCAGAAGTGGACTGTTTTTATTCTTCGGATTCTGTGGAAAAACAGAATTCAGAATTTGGTTTGTACAATATGCGGATCGGCATCAAGCCAAACCTGGTCGCCCCCATGGAAGCCTACTGGGGCGGCACCACTCACCCGGAGGTAGTCGCCGGAATCGTAGAATATCTTCAGGAAAAAGGGTTTTCCAATCTGGTGATCATGGAAGGTTCCTGGGTAGGAGATAAGACCTCCGAATCCTACGAAGTCTGTGGTTTCAAGTCCCTCTGTGAAAAATATAACGTTCCGTTCCTTGACATGCAAAAGGAAAAGGGTGTGCCTGTACAATGTGGCGATATGACCTTAAACATCTGCAAAAGTGTCCTTGACCTGGACTTCCTTATTAATGTTCCGGTACTAAAAGGTCACTGTCAGACCAAAATCACCTGTGCATTGAAGAACATGAAAGGTCTTCTCCCTAATTCTGAGAAGCGCCGTTTCCACGCATTAGGTCTTCATGACCCCATTGCCCACCTGGGCCTTGCTATCCACCAGGATTTCATCGTGGTAGACAATATTTGTGGAGACCTGGATTTCGAGGATGGCGGCAACCCTGTGGAAATGAACCGTGTTCTGGCAGCTGTGGATCCGGTTCTTATGGATGCCTATGTCTGCGACATGATGTACTACCAGGTAGAAGAGGTTCCCTACATCACAAAGGCTGCCACCCTTGGTGCTGTCTCTTATACACATCTGACGCTGCCGACGAATAGCCTTGTGTAGATC
>ENA-OYWV01000914-OYWV01000914.1-human-gut-metagenome-genome-assembly--contig:-NODE-914-length-11040-cov-3.385071_pt1 | contig 11040 bp, 9 predicted proteins | sample MGYA00244812_ERZ653400 | MGnify/ENA primary metagenome ERZ653400 (study PRJEB26926, sample SAMN06165097) | human gut metagenome | biome: ENVO:00009003; feature: ENVO:2100002; material: ENVO:00002003... | reverse complement strand
TGGGCTCGGAGATGTGTATAAGAGACAGAACTAAAAGAAGAGATGCCTCTGAGTGAAGAAGCAAAACAAATCAAAGCTACAAGAGACAAAGAAATCCGTGATGTATTCACAGGCGCATCTGATAAATTCTTAGTTATCATCGGGCCATGTTCTGCAGATAATGAAACTGCTGTTATGGATTATCTCGGACGTTTGGCAAGAGTTCAGAAAGATCTTGCTGATAAGTTACTGATCATCCCTCGTATTTATACAAACAAACCTCGTACCACAGGTGACGGATACAAAGGTATGGTTCATCAGCCAGACCCTGAGAAAGCACCAGATATGGCTAGTGGACTTCGTTCTGTCCGCAAACTTCATATGGAAGCATTAGAAGAATTCCATATGCCTGCTGCAGACGAAATGCTTTATCCAGGAAACTGGCCATATATGGAAGATCTTTTATCTTATGTTGCCGTTGGAGCTCGTTCTGTAGAGAACCAGCAGCATCGTTTAACAGTTAGTGGATTTGATATTCCTGCCGGAATGAAGAACCCAACTGGTGGTGACTTAACTGTTATGATGAACTCTATCACAGCTGGACAGCACCAGCATGATTTCATTGCAAATGGATATGAAGTCAAGACAGATGGTAACCCTCTGACACATGCCATCTTACGTGGATCTGTCAACCGTCATGGAAACAATATTCCAAACTACCATTATGAAGATCTGACTCGTGTTGCTTATATGTATGAGAAATTCCAGCTTAAGAATCCTGCTGTTATCGTTGATGCTAACCACTCCAATTCTGCAAAACAATGGGATCAGCAGCCTCGTATCGTACAGGAAGTTCTTCACAGCAGAAGTTTCTTACCTGAGATCAAATCTCTTGTTAAGGGTATCATGATCGAAAGTTATATCGAAGATGGCAACCAGTCCATCGGTAACGGTGTATATGGACAGTCTATCACTGATCCTTGTCTTGGATGGGACAAATCTGCTGCTCTGCTTTACCGCATGGCAGATTATATATAGAAACTATAAGATCCTAGATATATCACTTCCAAAGGTTCAGGATTCCTGACATGATCGACGGATTGATGAAACTTTCCAGGATGCATCCCAGTATTATAAATGTTATTTCAAACCAAATACTGAAACGAAATAAGAAGGAATGTCTCTGTTCATAGAGCATTTCTTCTTTTTTTTGGGCATAAAAGTTTCGCTTGATCAGCAGCAGCAAGGTGATCACATAACAGATAAAATGTGGAAATAAACTCATAAATACAAGAACCAGTCCTTTGATGCCCATTTGCACGATCTGCAAAGATAACATTGATCCAAAGAAAAATGCCATACAAAATGCAAAACTGTATAAAAAAATCCAAGGTTGCAAAAGATATGCCCCCAGATAAATAAATGCATATTGTTTTCCCCTTTTAAACAAAATATAAAAAAACAGACTGATACTTGCTTTATATAGATCCGTATTATTTAAAACCAGTGATCTTACAGTACCTCCATATGCGAGATAATCCTGGTATACAAAATTCGTAAATACACTCCCAAAGATTAACCCAATGATGATCCATAATCCTGAAAAGAATTTCTCTTTTTCCACAATTTTTTCCTCCTGTCATATCTTATGCAGTGCCTGTCTTTTATATTCTGTTTTCCTGATCTAGTCTTTTATTTCTCCATATTCAGATATCCAAGAACTCCTGAAATTGTTTTTGCATCAATGATCTTTCCAGAAAAGATCATATCTTTGATCTCATCGATTGTATATTCTTCTACATCGATAAATTCATCCTCATCCAAATGCTGTTTAGACAGCTTTAGATCAGTTGCAACATAAATCGGAATCTTTTCATCACAGAAACCGATGGCTGTGATCACAGTCATTAGGTGGGTCATTTTTCCAGCAATAAAACCTGTTTCTTCTTCAATCTCTCTTGTGACACACTCCAGAGGTGTTTCCCCGGGTTCAATTCCACCTGCCGGGATTTCCAGTGTTTCCTGATCAAGGGCATTACGGTATTGTCTTACAAGTAAGATCGTTCCTTTGTCTGTAACAGGAACAACAGCTGCTGCCCCTTTATGTTTGACCAGATCCCATGTGACAACTTTGCCGCTTGGAAGTTTTACAATATCCTCATAAAATCCAACAACTTTTCCCTGATGTATCAGATGTTGTTCTAGTTTCTCGTATCCTTTCATAAAAAATCTCCTTTATTTATACTTTTGACACTCACGTTATAAATTGGAAAAAGCGATAGATTTCTCTATCGCTTCTTGTTATTTCGCATAGTCAACAACTCGTGACTCTCTGATCACATTGACCTTGATCTGTCCTGGATAATCCAGATTCTCTTCGATCTGGTTTGAGATATCTCTCGCCAGTAAGATCATATCATCGTCACTGATTTGTTCAGGAACTACCATAACTCGAATTTCTCGACCTGCCTGAATTGCAAAAGTTTTATCAACACCCTGGAAGGAGTCTGCGATCTCTTCCAGCTGTTTTAATCTTGTTGTATAACTTTCCAGTGTCTCGCTTCTTGCACCTGGACGTGCTGCTGAGATTGCATCAGCTGCCTGTACCAGACATGCGATCAATGATTCTGGCTCTTCATCCCCATGATGAGATGCCACTGCATTGATGACAATTGGATTCTCCTTATACTTCTTACACAGATTCACACCAAGTTCTACGTGAGAACCTTCTACTTCGTGGTCGATGGATTTACCAATGTCATGAAGCAGACCTGCTCTCTTGGCCATTCTCACATCGACACCGATCTCTGCTGCTAAAAGTCCGGATAACTGAGCAACTTCCATGGAATGCTTTAACGCATTCTGTCCATAGCTTGTACGGAACTTCATTCTTCCAAGAAGTCTGACAAGTTCTGGATGGATTCCATGAACCCCAAGTTCTAATGTTGCTGCTTCCCCTTCTTCGCGCATCATAGTTTCGACTTCTTTTGTAGCTTTCTCAACCATCTCCTCGATGCGTGCTGGATGGATTCTTCCATCCACGATCAATTTCTCTAAAGCGATTCTTGCGATCTCGCGTCGAACCGGATTAAAGCTTGACAGTACAACAGCTTCCGGTGTATCATCGATGATCAATTCAACTCCCGTAGCGTTCTCAATGGAACGGATATTACGTCCTTCACGACCGATGATCCTTCCTTTCATCTCATCGTTTGGAAGCTGTACCAGCGAAATCGTTGTCTCTGCCACATGATCAACTGCACACTTCTGAATTGCAGTTACCACATATTCCTTGGCTTTCTTTCGGGCATCTTCTTTCGCTCTTGTCTCCATTTCTTTGACATACATTGCTGTCTCGTGTTTCACATCTTCTTTTACTGCTGATAATAATTGCTCTTTTGCCTGATCAGAGGTCAACCCAGAAATTCTTTCCAGTTCCTGTAGATGTTTTGCCTGCAGTTCCTGCAACTGAGCTTTCTCTGTATCGATGTTCTTTTCTTTGGCTGTTAATGACTGTTCTTTGCGTTCCAGCACGGTTGCTTTCTTCTCGACAGTCTCTTCCTTAGAAAGAACTCTCTGCTCATACTTCTGCAGTTCTGCCCTGCGTTCTTTTGTCTCTTTTTCGAAGTCATGTCTCGCTTTTATAGTTTCTTCTTTTACTTCCAAAGAAGCTTCACGTTTCTTCGCATCTGCTGCTTTGATTGCTTCATCTATAATCTCTCTTGCTTTATCTTCTGCATTCCCGATCGTAATTTCCATTGCCTTCTTGCTTCTTGTATTCGCTACATAGGCGGATACCGGAACTGCGATAACCAGAGTTGCGATAATGGCTATAATAATACCAACCACAGGTTTCCTCCTTATTCAATTTTTTGTGTATTCACACTTATTTAATTTTATATGTTTTTAACATAAAAGTCAAGGAAGGGATACCTCTTCTGTTCGAATTATCATTGCTGTTTTTCCTTGGATCGTAAGTCCCCCGCCAAAATCAACGGAATCTCCTGTGATCAGATCAATCCCGCATCCTGCCTGAGCATCAAAATGTGCTGTAAATTCGCCATCACCACAGTTCATTGCAAAAATGATGCGGTCTTCATTCGTTCTTCTCTGGAATACAAGAACATCTGGTGCGATCGCTAATTGTAAGTAATCACCGTATTTTAAAGCTGGTGATCCAGCTCTTACTTTTGCCAATTGTGCGATATAGTTTGTTAATTCATTTTCTACTAAATCTTCTTTATGGATTCTTGGACGCAGGCTGTCATCACTTCCCTGTTCTTTCTTTCCTTCCATTCCCCATTCACTTCCATAGTAAACACCCGGAACTCCTGGCATCGCAAATTCCATTGCATAGATCAATGGTAAATGCTCTTTATCCTCTAACTGACTTGCGATTCTCTCCACATCATGGTTATCTACAAAATTATATAATGGAAGTCCTTTGTACAACGTCCATTCTTCTGGTCCAAACTGACGGTTTAGGGAATATCCGATCTCATGCATATTGTGTGTATTGAAACTTGAATACAAACCTTTATAACATTCATAATTTGTCACAGAATCCAACAGCTCTGGATTCACAAGCTGTGTGTAATCACCATGAAGCATTTCTCCGATCATCAAAAATTCTGGTTTCTTACTGTGAACAAAGTCAACCAACACTTTCATGAAATTGCGGTTTAACATATAAGCAACATCCAGTCTTAATCCATCAATCCCTAATTTATCGATCCATATTCCGACAGATTCTAATAAATAATTTCTAACCTGTTCGTTGTCAAGATTTAATTTGACCAGTTCAAAATGTCCTTCCCATCCTTCGTACCAGAATCCATCATCATAGCAGCTATTCCCATCAAAATTAATATAGAACCAATCTTTATATGGAGAATCCCATTTCTTTTCTCTCACATCTTCAAATGCAAAGAACTCTCTTCCGACATGATTAAATACCCCGTCTAAGATCACCTGGATTCCTTCTTCATGCATGGCATCACACATCTTTTTAAAGTCTTCATTGGTTCCAAGTCTCTCATCGATCTTCTGATAATCTTTTGTATCATATCCATGATCACTGGATGAAAATACAGGTGAAAAATATACTGCATTCATTCCTAATTTTTTAATATGTGGAATCCAGTCTATCATCTCGAGAATTCCATGAGATGGCTGCCCATCTGTTAATGCTCTTAGTGGAAACACTTGATAAATCATTAATTCGTTCATTTTCATAGTCTCTTTTCCTTTCTGTCACTCTGTGCTTTTTAACGATTCAACCATATCAATCTTCTTCAATTGGAAATACACGAAGGCATTTACAAGAATCGAAAAAGCGATTGTTAGTAAAATACTGTAAATATAGCTTTGCACATAAATCTGCCTTCCAAACATGATCAAGTCAACTTCTGTTGTGAAGATTACGTATTTGTGTAAAATAATTCCTAAAACAATTCCTGCGATCGTTCCAAGGATCGTTAAAAGGATATTCTCTCGATACACATACGCTCCGACTTCACCGTCATAGAATCCAAGAACTTTGATCGTTGCAAGTTCCATTCTACGCTCGGAAATGTTAATGTTATTTAAGTTATATAATACCACAAATGCAAGAAGTCCTGCAGATACGATCAGAACAACCACCACAATATTTAAGTTATTGACCATATCTGACATTGTCTTCTCATCATCGGCACAAAAATGCAGTGTTGAGGCTTCATCTCTTGCAAGAATCTGTTTTCCATTTTCCTGCATCTTTTTCTTAGATATATTCTTTTCAATACAATATATACCTGTCGTTTGTGCTTTTTTATGATACAGTTTCTCATAAAGTTTTGGTGTCATGTAGACTTTATGCTGCATGTAATTTTCTGTGATCTGACTTATTTTTGCCGTGATCTGTTTATCTCCAGACCGTTGGATCTTGATCGAATCTCCTTTTTTCACACCAAGCAGGGACGCTGCCTTTTCTGTTAAGATGATCCCATCATCATCTAACTGATACTTTGTTTTACTCTTTCGATCCTGAAGGCTGATATAGCCATTCAGATCTTTTTTGGACATTGGCTGGATCATCGTTGCATCCTGCTTTTTCCCATTAGCACGGATCGTCACTGCAGATTCGCTTACTTCTATCAAATCTGTCATATGTTCTTGTTTCTTTGCATACTGGATCAGATCTTCTTTCTTTGTCTCGCTGATCCCGTCTTTGTGTGTGATCGAGAAATCATAAGTAATGATCTCCCCATACTGCTTTTCTGAGATTGCTGAAATCGAATCTTTGATTCCAAATCCTAAGAGTAATAATGCCATACATCCGCCGATTCCAAAGATCGTCATAAAGAATCTCTTCTTGTAGCGGAAGAGGTTTCGCATCGTTGCTTTCCAGATAAAACTTAATCGTTTCCAGATAAATGGAATCCGTTCTAACAAAATCCTTTTTCCTTCTTTTGGAGCAACTGGACGCATCAGCTGTGCAGGTTTTTCTCTTAATTCTTTATAACATGCAGATAATACTGCTAAAACAACAACTCCAACCGCCAGTCCACCTGCCATCACAGAATATTCGATCTCTAATGGCGTATAGACATCTCCCAGTCCTGTATACATCATTTTATAAGCGTTAATGATGATCCATGGAAGCAGTTTTTCACCGATCACTGCCCCTAGAATACTTCCACTAAGCGTTGCTGCGAGGGCATAGGTCACATATTTCATTGCAATATGAACTCCACTGTATCCCAATGCTTTCATCATACCGATCTGTGTTCTCTGCTCTTCGACCATACGTGTCATCGCTGTTAAGCTTACCAGTGCTGCAACTAAGAAAAAGATGACCGGTACCACTCGTCCTAACGCTGCAATCCTGTCTGCTTCCTGTCCGTATTCCACATAAGACTGCATCTTCTCACGGTTTAAGACATACCATTTCCCTTTCTTGATATCCTTAACATCCTGTCTGGCATCTGCAATCTTCTGCTCGGCTTCCTTGAATTTCTTTTCTGCTTTCTTTCTTGATCTCTTTAATTTTTTCTCCCCGGATGAAAGTTTCGATTCTGCTTTTGCAATCTTTTTTTCTCCGGAGGTGATCTGTTTTCTTGCTGATACTAATTTTGCTTCATTTGTTTTGATCGTTTGCTTTGCTTTCTTTAGCTGGCTGCTTTTTTGATCCAAGGTTGTTTCAGCCTTTGCAATCTTTGTCTTTGCCCTGCTGATCTGTTTTTTCCCTACATTGATCTTGCTTCTTGCTGTCTTGATCTGTTCTTTTCCTGCATTAATCTGTGCTAAGGAAGCTTTCGCTTCTTCCTGTGAGATCATTCCAGCCTGCATGGCACCCTGAATCTGCTGTTCTTTTGTCTGTAAGTTCTTCTCCTGTGTCTTTAGCTTTGCCTCCTGTGTTTTTAATTCTTTGCTTTTCGACCGAATTGTTTGTTTCTGTGTCTTTAACTGCTTTCTGGCATTCTGAATCTGTCTGATCCCTGACTGATACTGAGCTTTTGCATTCTTGATCTGCTGCTCTCCATCAGAGATCTCTTTCTTGCTTTTCGCTAATTTTGCTTTGGAATCTTTGATCTTTTGTCTGGACTTCTTTAGCTTTTTCTCGGCCTGATCTAGTTTCTTATATGCTTTTTTTCGTTCTTTTTTGAATTTCTTTTCTTTCTTGTCGATCTTCTCTTCGGCTTCTTTCTGAACAGATCTTAACCGTTTCTCATTTTCTATTTTGGAAATATCTTTGATCTCTTCTTCCAGCTGTTTTACTTTGTTTTTGTAAGCATCACTGTAGGCTCTCTCTTGCTTCGCTCCCTTCGCAGTCAGATAAACTTCTGTATAGATATCTGAGGAAAATTCTGATGGTTGCACCACAATAAAGCCTGACAATGTTCCCGTTCCAATGCCAGTGCTTCCTCTGGATCTTGAAAGATATTCTGATGAACTTCCGATTCCTGTGATCTTATAGGTTGTATCTTTCAGAGTATCCTTAAGATCATCTTCATTTCCAGAAGATAAATTTAAAACATCCCCTGTTTTCAGATCATTTTGCTGGGCATACCATTCATCTACCAGACATTCTCCCGATGCTTGTGGAAGTTTTCCATCTATGATCGTTATCTGGTTTAATTTATCAGTCTTCCCCATAACTTTGATCGCATGTTCTTCGTCACTTCCCTGCTTCCTTGCAATCACATCTATAGAATGTCCTCCTTCGACCGACTGCACATTTTTTAACTTCCGAAGGGCTGTCAGATTCTCTTCTGAAATCCCAAGTGTTCCCATGACTTTGACATCCATCAGCCGACTTCCATCAAACTGGTGGTCTGCTGTGATATACATATCTTTTTGTGTCACACGGATTCCTGAATAGAATGCAACGCCCAGTACAACGATAAAAAAGATTGATAAAAATCTCGGAAGGGTTCCTGTGATCGTTCTGTATATATCTTTATGTAATGCCGTTTTCTTCATACGCATTTCCTACCATTCAATCGTCTCCACCGGCTGAGGGTGTTCGTTTATCGTAATATTGCTGATCTTTCCGTTCTTCATCTCGATCACACGGTCTGCCATCGGTGCGATCGCAAGGTTATGTGTGATCACAACCACTGTTTTTCCTTTCTTGTGACAGGTATCCTGCAATAATTTTAAAATAGATTTTCCTGTTTGATAATCTAGGGCACCAGTTGGCTCATCACAGAGCAAGATCTTTGGATTCTTTGCCAATGCACGTGCAATAGAAACTCTCTGCTGTTCCCCACCAGATAACTGCGCAGGGAAATTATTTAGACGGTGTCCAAGTCCCACATCTTTTAATACTTCTTCTGCTTTCAGAGGATTCTTACTGATCTGAAGTGCCAATTCTACATTCTCTGTTGCAGTAAGATTGGGCACCAGATTGTAAAACTGAAATACAAATCCTATGTCATCTCTTCGATATCCTGTCAGTTGTTTTTTATTCCATTTGGAGATATCTTCTCCATCAATATAAACAGCGCCACTGGTCGCAGTATCCATACCTCCTAAAATGTTCAAAACGGTAGTTTTTCCTGCACCACTGGCGCCAATGATCAAGGCGAACTCACCCTGATCCACCGTAAAATCGATCCCATCTACGGCTTTGGTGATCACCTCTCCTGTCTGATATATTTTCTTTACATTTTCTAACCGAATCAACTCCATAAATATGTTCTCCTTTACGTACAATTTTAACATATTTTCATTGATTCGACTAGTCTGCTACTTAAACTGATTTAATGATTCATCATATTCGTATCCGATCATGGAAAGCTTTTGTTTTACTTCATTTTGATCGAGATCGAGTGACTTACAAAGGTCTTCATATGAATCATAAAAATCTCGTAATTGTGTATTGATGTAGCTTAATAACATCACTGGGTCTTTTGGTATCATGTCTGTCTGCTACTCAAAATGTGATTAAACATACTCACATCGAGATAATGTAGACTCTCACGAGTTCTACTTACTACTTCATCGTGTATGCTTTGGATTGACCGAAATCATATCTACTCACAAGTTCTTGTACACTCCATAGTCGTAAATTCCCGAAATAGCCTTCGGTACATACCTACGTTTGCATTTATTTATGCAATTTCGTAAGTCGTAGCATCTCTCAAATTAAGTGCAGCATTGAAATCTCTATCTTCGCTATAACCACAATCACATTTGAAAATTCTATCTGAAAGTTTTAAATCTTTCTTGATTGCTCCGCAACAGTGACAGGTTTTAGATGATGGATACCATCTGTCTACAACTCGAAGTTCAATTCCGTTTTCATTGCATTTCGCCTGAAGCTTTATTCTGAATTCATAAAACTTCTGCGAAGCAACTGCCTTTGAAAGATGTTTGTTCTTCATCATTCCTGATATATTTAAATCTTCTATCGTTATATAAGATGGTTTGGTTTTCACTATCTCTGCGATTGTTTTATTGATGTGATCCGTACGAATGTTATCAATTTTATGATGAAGTTTCTGTACTTTAAGCCTCTGTTTTTGTATATTTGCTTTTTGAGTAGATTCTCCTTTCTTTAAATTTTCATACTTTCGAGAAAGATTTTTCTGTTCTCGAATAAGTTGTTTTCCAAGTTTTTTTAATCTTACTGATCTATTAATGTTCTTATAAATTTTACCATTGGAAACAATGGCAAAATCCTTTATCCCTAGGTCGATACCAATTCCTTCATTGAAACTATTAGCTATCTTGTTATTTGGAATTTCTACAAGAGCTGAAACATAGTATCTACCAGCTTCTGCTTTTCTTCCTTGTCGTTCCCTAACAGAACAATTCTCTTTGCATCCTCATTCATAATATATTCCTCCGTCGCCTTGTTAGCCTCAGATATTTCTCCTTTCAAATATTTCTCCAACATCAATTTACCGATAGGCACCGCATAGGTAGCACCGAATCCGGCGTTTTCCACAAACACGGCAATGGCGACCTTCGGCTTTTGATAAGGAGCGAATCCCATAAAAATAGAATGGTCCTTACCATGCGGATTCTCCGACGTTCCCGTCTTTCCACAAACCTCGATATCCGGTAAAGCCGCCCCACGACAGGTTCCACCATAAGCGGTTCCCGTAACAGCCCCTCGCATACCCTCGGCAATATAACTATAATAATGCGTATCCACCGATGTATAATGCCTCTTACTATATAATGTATCCAGCGGAGTGTCTTGAATCTCTTTTACGACATGCGGAGTAATATAATATCCCCGATTAGCGACAGTAGCCGCCAAATTACAGATTTGCAAAGGCGTAGCCAATATCTCACCCTGACCGATAGCGATCGAGATAACCGTACTGGAATTCCAACGTCCCCGGTACACCTTATCGTAGAACTTACTATTCGGAATGAACCCTCGCTTCTCTCCCGGAAGATCAATTCCCAACTTATAGCCATATCCCATTGAGACCATGTGATTCTTCCAAACCTCAAAAGCCTCCTGTACCGACGGATATCGCTTCCGGCTGTCGATCATATCATGCAGTCCCCAAGGGAAAAAAGAGTTACAAGAGGTCGCCAACGCCCCGACCAGATTCAGAG
>ENA-OYWV01000913-OYWV01000913.1-human-gut-metagenome-genome-assembly--contig:-NODE-913-length-11045-cov-3.958417_pt1 | contig 11045 bp, 15 predicted proteins | sample MGYA00244812_ERZ653400 | MGnify/ENA primary metagenome ERZ653400 (study PRJEB26926, sample SAMN06165097) | human gut metagenome | biome: ENVO:00009003; feature: ENVO:2100002; material: ENVO:00002003... | reverse complement strand
AGGCTATTCGTCGGCAGCGTCAGATGTGTATAAGAGACAGCACTACGATCAGGGCCAGAAGACATATCATCATTACTTTTGTGATTTTCTCCAGGCCACGCTGCACTCCCAAAGAGCACACTCCGAAGGATAAAACAACTACAATGATCATCCATAAAGTCATTGTACCAGCTGAATCCTGAAGTCCTGTAAAATAGTCTGCCACCTGTGCAGAATCTTTCCCGTCCAGTTTGCCGGCTGCCATTGCATAACAGTAGTAAAGCATCCATCCTGCAACCATGGTGTAGAACATCATCAGCACATAGTTGGAAACCATGCTCATGTAGCTGAAATTATGGAAGTTGGCACCCTCCGGTTCCAGGTCGTGAAATGCTCTTGCCGTACTTTTACGGCTTGCACGTCCTACTGCGAATTCACATACCAGTACTGGCAATCCCAACAAAACCAGAAATATCAGGTAAATCAGAATAAATGCCGCTCCACCATATTTTCCCGCCATATACGGAAACTTCCACACGTTTCCAAGTCCAATGGCGCATCCTGCAGAGACCAGGATAAATCCCAGCCGTGATCCAAAGGTTTCTCGTTCTTTCAAATCGTCCCCCTTGTTTTCTTTTTCATTTTATAGTGCCTGGCAGCTGCACCTTCCAGGCTTTGTTTTTGTTGGAAAGTAATAAAAAGGACCGGTTATATCCAGCCCTTTTTCATATTTTTCCTGATATCTTATTGTAACGCGCCCACACTTTTATGTCAACGCTTTTATGTGATGGAAATTTGACGTTTTAAAGTCGAAAATAAATCATTGGTGATAATTTACGATTTTTTTCGCAGTAACAGAGACCAATGTATTGGTGTCCGCAAACTTTTATACATAAAAAGAACAGTCTCACCTTAAACACCATTTTCCAAGCAAAACTGTCCTCTTTCATTATTCCTTAACTTTTCACACTAAGTCTCACCAGCGCCCTCTGCAGCTTGGCTTCTACGATCTTGTATTCCTTATCGGAAAGTCCACCCTGGGCCAGCTTTTCCTGGGCACGCTCTTTGGCTTTTCCAGCGCGGTCGGCGTCGATGTCCTCCTGCCATTCCCAGGTGGTTGCAAGAAGACTGCAATTGCCATCCATTACGGTGAGCATGCCGCCGATGCAGGCTGCACTGCGGCTGGTGCCATTCTCCAGTATCACATGGGCCTCGCCCATTCCAAGAGCGGTACAGAAGTTGCAGTGTCCTGCCAGGATTGCCAGATCACCGGTAATGCTGCGGCACACAATGCGCTGCACCTCTCCCTCAAAAAGCAGGCCGTCGGGGGTACCGATTCTAAGGGGAAATGTCCTCATAGGCAGCCTCCTTTACTGATTCTGGTTATTTTTTGCTTTCTCAAATACATCGTCAATAGTTCCGGCAAACAGGAAGCAGCTCTCTGGAATACTGTCGCACTCGCCATCCAGGATCATCTTAAATCCACGGAGAGTCTCTTTCAGCGGAACGTACTGTCCCGGCATACCTGTAAACTGCTCTGCTACAGAGAAGCTCTGTGACAGGAATCGCTGCACCTTACGCGCGCGGCTTACTGTCAGCTTATCCTCTTCTGAAAGCTCATCCATACCCATAATTGCAATAATATCCTGCAGTTCTTTATAACGCTGCAGAACTCTCTGTACTGCACGTGCAATCTCATAATGCTCCTGTCCAACTACCTCCGGGGAAAGGATACGGCTGGTGGAATCAAGCGGATCCACTGCCGGATAAATACCCTGGCTGGCGATCTCACGGGAAAGTACGGTGGTCGCATCCAGATGGGTAAATGTAGTAGCCGGAGCCGGGTCTGTAAGGTCATCGGCAGGTACATAAACAGCCTGTACAGATGTGATGGAACCCTTTCTGGTAGAAGTGATACGCTCCTGAAGGGCACCCATCTCAGTAGCCAGAGTTGGCTGATAACCTACAGCGGAAGGCATACGTCCAAGAAGTGCGGAAACCTCTGAGCCAGCCTGTGTAAAACGGAAAATATTATCAATGAAAAGAAGCACGTCCTGATTCTTCACATCACGGAAATACTCTGCCATAGTCAGTCCGGAAAGACCAACTCGCATACGTGCTCCCGGCGGCTCGTTCATCTGACCATAAACTAGTGCAGTCTTGTCGATAACGCCGCTTTCCTTCATTTCATTGTAAAGGTCATTACCCTCACGGGTACGCTCTCCAACACCTGTAAATACGGAAAGTCCGCCGTGTGCTGTGGCAACATTGTGGATCAGCTCCATAATAAGAACTGTTTTGCCAACACCAGCACCTCCGAACAGACCGATCTTACCACCTTTTGCATAAGGGCAGATCAGGTCAACAACCTTAATACCGGTCTCCAGGATCTCAGTTGCCGGCATCTGCTCCTCATAGGATGGTGCCGGACGGTGGATTGCCCAGTGCTCTTTCGTCTCTGGTGCCGGAAGATTATCTACCGGATCACCAAGAAGATTAAATACTCTTCCCAGGCACTCCTCTCCAACCGGAACCTTAATAGGTTCACCTGTATCCACAGCCTTAGTTCCTCTCACCAGACCGTCGGTAGAATTCATTGCAATACAGCGCACTGTATTATCCCCGATCTGCTGGGCAACCTCCGCTGTGAGCCTGGTGCCTTCATGATCAATTTCGATGGCATTAAGAAGTGCCGGCAGCTCGTCATGACCAAACCGGATATCCAGTACCGGTCCGATTACCTGCACCACCTCGCCAATGTGTTTTTCGCTCATTTAGCAGTCTCCTTATAACATACTATGCGATGGGTCATACACCCTCCGCACCTCCAACAATCTCTGTGATCTCCTGCGTGATGCTTGCCTGACGTGCCCGGTTGTAATGCAGATTCAGCTTCTCGATCATTTCCTCGGCATTGTTGGTCGCAGCCTCCATGGCGGTACGTCTTGCAGCCAGCTCACTGGCTACGCTCTCACAAACCGCACCATAGATCAAACCAGCCAGATACTCTGGAACGATGGCATCAAATACTTCCGACGCATCCGGCTCATACAGAATCAGATTCCGGATGCTCTTTGTATCCTGTTCATCTGTCAGGTCCTTCAGAGGCAGCACCGGAATCGCCGATGGCTGCTGGGAAAGCATGGAAACAAATTTTGTGTAACAAAGATCAATGTGTCCAAATTCTCCCTTCTTAAATTCCCCGCAGAGCAGATTCGCCATCTCAAAGCAGTCTGCAACAGAAACATCGGCAATTTCACCAAAGCTTTCTGTAACACAGGCAAATCCATTTCGCTTCGAATACTCCACAGCCTTTTTCCCAATGGGAAGAACCAGGAAATCCTGATTCACAGAGGCTGCTTCCAGACATTTAAACAAGTTGGTGTTATATCCGCCAGCCAGACCACGGTCTCCGGCGATCAGCACATAACAGCGCTTCTCATTCCCGGATTCTCTGGCATATACAGAAGAAAAATCTGTATTCCCCTGGGCAATATTCACAAGGGTCTGATGCATGGTCTCAAAATAAGGCCGGCAGACTTCCGCCCTTTCTTTTGCTTTACGCAGTTTGGAGGATGCTACAAGTTCCATTGCCTTGGTAATCTGCATGGTGCTCTGCACACTTTTGATACGCAGCTTTACCGCTTTCATGTTTGCAGCCATAAAAAGTCCTCCTTGTCACAATTTATTTCTCAGGTCTTGTATTTACAAAATTCTCAGTATACTGTTCCAATGCGCCCTTCAGCTTCTCTTCTGTCTCCGCAGATAATGCACCTGTGGAACGGATTTCCTGCATTGCAGCAGCACCCTGTGCATCACTGTCAATCCAGGTATAAAGACCAGCTTCATAGGTTCTTACATCCTCTGTAGCAACCCTGGAAAGGATTCCCTTGGTTACTGCATAAAGGATAGCTACCTGCTTCTCAACTGGAACCGGCGCATTCTGGTTCTGCTTCAGAACCTCCACAATACGGGCTCCCTGCTCCAGTCTGGCTTTTGTATCTGCATCCAGATCAGATCCAAACTGAGCAAAGCTCTGCAGCTCTCGATACTGGGAATAAATCAGCTTCAAAGTACCGGCAACCTTCTTCATTGCCTTGATCTGTGCATTTCCACCAACTCGTGATACGGAAATACCAGGGTTTACAGCCGGCATAACACCGGAATGGAACAGCTCTGTCTCCAGGAAGATCTGTCCGTCTGTGATGGAAATAACGTTGGTCGGGATATACGCGGAAACGTCTCCTGCCTGTGTCTCAATAATAGGAAGAGCAGTCAGGGAACCGCCGCCGTGTGCCTCGTCCAGTCTTGCGGCACGTTCCAGAAGTCTGGAATGGAGATAGAAAACATCTCCAGGATATGCCTCACGTCCCGGTGGACGACGGATCAGCAGGGAAAGTGCACGATAAGCAACCGCATGCTTACTTAAATCATCGTAAATGATAAGTACATCTTTTCCCTTATACATAAAATATTCACCCATTGCACATCCGGAATACGGTGCAATGTACTGCAGCGGGCTGGCTTCTGAAGCAGTAGCCGCTACAACGATGGTGTAATCCATAGCGCCGTTTCTGGTAAGAGTTTCAACCAGTGAAGATACTGTGGAACGCTTCTGACCAATTGCAACATAGATGCAGATCACGTCCTTACCTTTCTGATTGATAATCGTATCTGCTGCCAGAGTGGTCTTACCAGTCTGACGGTCACCAATGATCAGCTCACGCTGGCCTCTTCCAATGGGAACCATGGAGTCAATTGCCTTAATACCGGTCTGCAGAGGCTGGTTAACGCCCTGTCTCTCGCAGATACCTGGTGCCGGGCTCTCAATCGCCCTGTATTCACTTGTCACTACAGGTCCTGCACCGTCAATAGGCTGTCCAAGGGCATTTACAACTCGCCCGATCATAGCCTCACCAACCGGAACGGATACCACCTTTCCGGTGCGCTTTACGGTCTGACCTTCGCCAATACCGGAATCATCCCCAAATAAAACGATAGAAACACTGTTTTCTTCCAGGTTCTGCGCCATTCCGAAGCTTCCATCCTCAAACTCAAGAAGCTCTCCTGCCATACAGTTGATAAGACCGCTGGCTCTTGCAATACCATCACCAACCATAAGAACCGTACCGGTCTCATTCTGTTTGATAGCGTTATCGTAATATTTGATCTGACTGCGGATGACTTTTGAAATTTCTTCAGGTTTAAGCTGCATTTTCTCTATCCATCCTTATACTATAAGCTCGTTTAATTTCCTGGAAAGATCATCCAGACGGCTCTTTACTGTACCGTCCAGCTGTCTGCCCTCCAGTTCCACTTTAAGACCTGCAAGCACTGTAGGATCTGTCTTCTGGGTCAGGGTAACGGTCTTACCGCTTATCTTCTCCAGCTTGTCCTTAAGCGCTGCCATCTGCTCATCTGTCAGTGCAACCGCGCTGGTCACCACTGCAGTGGCAATGTTATGGTCCACATTGTACCGCCGTGTAAATTCCTCACAGCATCCGGAATACTCTCCCAGGATTCCGCGCTCACACAGCAGCTTCAAAAAATTCACCAGATACCGTTCTGCTTCTGTTCCAAATGCAGTATCAAGAAGTTTTGTCCTCTCTTCCTTCGGGATAGAAGGCTCTGACAACAATTTCACATAATCGGGATTCTCCCGGAAAAGCTGCCGGATTGTCTGCATCTGGTCCAGCACAGTGTCGGTAAGCTGTTCTTCAGCAGCAAGATCATACATGCTGCTGCCATATAATCTGGCAATCTGCGTCATGATGCCTCACCTACATTCGAAATAAACTCGTCGATCAGTTTCGCGTGATCCTCTTCTTTGATCTCACGCTCGATCACCTTGCCGGCAATCTCCATTGCCATGCCGCCGATCTCATTCTTCACCTCATTGACAGCTTTTCGTTTCTCCTGTGCAATGTCGCTCTCAGCCTTCTCTTTCATAGCACGGGCTTCCTGGGCTGCACTTTTCAGGATCTCCTCACTCTGGAGGGAAGCTGTCCTCTGTGCCTCTGTGACAATATCGCTGGCCTTTGCTTTGGCCTGCTGCATATTCTGTTCATACTCTGTCTTCATGGCAAGAGCTTCTTCCTTCGCCTTTGTAGCATCCTGGATTTCGGCATCTGCCATTGCTCTTCTCTTCTGAAGCATTTCATTGACAGGCTTAAACAAAAATCTTTTTATCAGATACATTTGAAGAAAAAGATTGCAGATCTGTGCGATAAACGTCCACGGCACAATTCCTACAAGTTCCTGTACCTGCATGTTCTAACCTCCTGTTGTAACTGCTACCATTCATACCGTTCCAGTATCTTACCAGTATAGAAACCAGCTGCTTTGGTGCCGTCTCTATGGAGCTTCCATAACAGCGGTCTGTGAATGGTAACGCCTGTGATACTTGTCCTTAATTATCCAAGGAACTTCATGAAGGTACCAGGTGCAACAAAGATCAGAAGCAGACCGGTTACGAAACCGTAAATACCTGTAGTCTCTGCGATCGCACAACCAAGAAGCATGGTAGAGGTTACATCACCTTTACACTCTGGCTGACGTCCGATTGCTTCCAGAGCTTTTGCAACTGCGTTACCTTCTCCAATACCAGGTCCGATACCTGCGATCAGTGCAAGACCAGCACCAATTGCACAACCAGCCAGTGCGATACCTTTTGCCAATACTGTAAAATCCATAATCAAATCCTCCTGTTATTTATGATTTCTCTTGTTAGAAATTCAATTCATCCGGAAACTGCAAAATATTTTCTGCATTTTCCGATTTTCTGCCCACTTCGTGAACATCCGCCTTCTTTACGCTACTCTTCTGCTGCATTCGCGATATACATTACAGTCAGCATACAGAAAATAAATGCCTGCATGATTCCGGAAAACCAGTCAAAATAAACTGACATAATTGCCGGAATACCAACGTCCAGGAATGGGATCTTCGACAAAACATCTCCCACAATACCCGGAATCAATCCAAACAGTTTGGAGCTTGCCAGCGCCAGCGCTGCATAGATCAAACCATTGATAACTACACCGGAAAGAATATTTCCAAAATGACGGCACGCCATACTGATCGGTGTGGCGATCTCAGAAAGAATATTAAATGGTGTCATAATAGGGATCGGAGTTGTAAATCCCTTCATATATCCACCGAAACCATTTGTCTTAATCTTCTGTGCCGTGATCATGGTAAATACAACAACTGCCCATGCAGCTTCTGTGGAAAGATCTGCTGTAGGGCTTCGCAGTCCTACAAGGCTGATCAGGTTGGATACCACACTGGTGGCAAAAAGCGCCGCCACAAAAGGAATCATATAGCTGAATTTCTCACCCATATTTCCGATGACGAACTTATTTGCTGTCTCCACCAGAAGTTCAGCCACAGCCTGTCTCCTGGATATTTTCTCCACTTTCAGATCATGTGTCAGCCAGATACAAAGTCCTGTGATCAACAGCATAACCAGCCAGCTTACAACCAGAGTCTCCGTTATCTGGAATTTCCCCAGGATGGGAATCTCGAACGGAAACGTATAGAATATCCTGCCACCGGTTATTTCGATATCCATGTACTCTCACCTCCTGTCATTATAAATTTGTAACTGTTCCGTACCACATCTGTCACACACTTCGCGGAGCAGTACCTGCTGAATAGTTACATAAAATTGTATATATCATTATGCGGCCTTCCTCCCCCCAATGATTCCAACTGTCTTGATCACAATGTTTGGAAAAAGCAATGGTAAGATTCCGGCTACAAACTGAAAACAGGGAACCGCAATCGCCAGAACGCCCCAGATAAGCTGAAGCATCATTCTCTGACTATAGCTGGCCTTCATCTTCGCTGCAGCCTGTTTATCGTCCTCCATGGAAACTATCTTCTGAACGGTCAGTCCCATAAGGAAAAAGTTCAGTACTGCCACCATCCCGCCAATAAATCCGGCGAGAAGCACTGTATAATCAAACGGAATCTGCTCCGGCACTGCCAGATGTCCGATTCCAAATACAGCCCACATCAGGACTACGCATACAAATGTACCAATCGCCACCTTCTTCGTCTCTTTCCTCACTGCCGGCTGCACATCTGCAAACATTTTGCTCATACAAATCTCCCTTCTGAAACGTGTTTGAAAAAGGTTTTCTGCAAAATGTACGTCACACTTTGCAGGAATGATTCCTCAAACACACTCTAATGATGTCTGTTAAATGAAACTTTATTCTTCTTTTTCTCTTTCTCTTTCTTCTGATGGCCGGTTACGGACAGGTAAAGCTTATAGGCTACTGTAAAGGAGCCTCCCAGTCCGAAAAAAAAGCCAGGAATAAAAATCCATTCTCCTATTCCCAGGCTGGTACTCATCCACCAGCAGATCAGCAGGCACAGAAGCAGAGGAGTGATAAAGGATAAGCTAAATTGACTAAGCAAAGTCATATTCTTGATAATATCTCCCCATTTTTTCATAAAAGTCTCCTGTCTCAAGTCTCATTTTATAGACAGATTTTAACACAATTCAGTATGGATAGCAACTTCTATTGTGCACATTATTTAAAAATTGACTTCCATTTTATTGCATATCGTCAATTTTTTCACACTTCAAAAAGTAATTACATGCTAACAAATTCTTGTTATTTTGTCGTTATACAATCGTTAAACATTGACTAAAATTCAGACACGGCAGGTAGTATTGTCTAGTACATTGAATATTAAGTAACCGCCATATTGACTTGTCTGATTTTTCATCTGCTGCGTTGTCGTCAATCGACGTAGCCACCGCTACGCCTCATTCCTCCGCCTTGCAGACTGAAAATTTATCCTGCGTTATTTAGCTGAAAGTCAATGATACAGTACACCAGTGTATCCCAAGGTTTTTACACATTTTTGAAAAAGGAGTGAAAATATGATAGCAAACAAAACAAACGTATCTTCAGCCAAATCAAGGTACCGTGATATCAGCACAGCAGCACTTCATATTATAGCCATGCTGTTTATGCTGATGGACCATCTCTGGGCTACTCTTCTCCCGGCGCAGGACTGGCTGACCTGTGTTGGAAGGGTGGCATTCCCTATTTTTGCATTTATGGCAGTAGAGGGGTATTTTCATACTCATAGTTTCAAAAAATATGCACAGCGGCTGCTGGTGTTCGCACTTCTGTCAGAAATACCATTTGATCTGATGTATGGCGGAACATGGTTTTATCCTGTTCACCAAAATGTAATCTGGACATTTCTGCTTGGCCTGTCAGGAATCCATCTGATGGAGACCGTTCACAAAAAGCAAAAGCCCTGGGCTTATGTGACGGTTTCTGTGGTGGTTGTGATATTGGGAAGTGTGCTTGGAACCTTAGGCATGGTAGATTACTACGGTGCCGGTGTGCTGACCGTGTTCGCTTTTTACATTTTCCGGGGCCGGAAATGGTGGTGCCTGCTGGGACAGGTGCTGACCCTGTACTGGATCAACGTGGTGCTTCTGGGCGGGCTGATGTACCCCATCCGGCTGTTCGGCATGGAGTTTGAGCTGTGTCAGCAGGGGCTTGCGCTGCTGGCGCTGGTGCCCATCTGGCTGTATCGCGGGCGGCAAGGCTGCCACAGCAAACCGTTCCAGTATGCCTGCTACGCCTTTTACCCGGTACACATGCTGCTGCTTGTGCTGGCGCTGAATTTCGTGAACCGATAAGAACGTAACTGTTCTCCCTGCGGGCTATGGGTGTCCGCAATCTGATGGGATCCCGGGGGGATCTATTCTGCACTTTCCTGAGTCTGCTCTGTGGGCTTGATGGTCTTGACCCGCAAGGTGAAATACAGAAGATGGCAGACCCACACCACTGCAATGCAGATCCTGCCGATGGGAGCATTTTTCATACAAAGAAAACCGATCGCCATGACAGCGGTGACCATTGCAATGATCTTGCATTTTGTTCCTGCTGTCATGGCTTTTTTCTGAACAAAGCTGTCCAGATGCTTTTTGTACCGTGGTATACTGAATGGAACACCCGCAGGAGGTAAAATGCCCCATGAAAAAAGATAAATCGTTCCGCCCGGACCGGGTTCTCTCCTATTTCAGGGTGGAGTGGTTCCCGCTGCTCCTTGTGACCCTTTCGGGCCTTGTCTATAACATCGGTCTGCTGGCCGCGCCGTGGTTCGAGGGCCGGTTGGCCCAGTGCCTGGCGGATATCCTGGGCGGCAGTGAGACTGCTGCCCAAATGGCGCTGCTGGTGCTGGCCTACATTGCAGTCACACTGCTGGTGCAGGCGGCGCGCTTCATCAAACGCTTTTATGTGCGCCGCTTCGCCAACAATATCAACCGCCGGATGAAGGGCATCCTGTACGCCAATCTGGTGCGGCAGAGCCGGGCCGCGCTGGAAAAAGAGGGGGCCGGTGAGCTGATGACCAAGGCCATCTCCGATGTGGACGACTGCGTGGAGGGAATGCGCAAGTTCACCACGGAGGTGTTCGACACCGGTGTGGCGCTGGCGGGCTATGCGGTCATGCTGCTGGTGTACGACTGGCGGCTGGCGATCCTGGGCCTGCTTTTTACCCCGGTGTCCTATGTCTGCGCTGCAGGGATGAAAAAGCCGGTGCAGCGTGCCGGTGCGGCCTATAAAAAGGCCGCCGGTGCCCTGAGCAGTGCTACGCTGGACCGTGCCCGGAATGCCGTGACCTACCGCATCTACGGCTGCGAGGAGGCCCGGATGGAAAAATACGAGGAGGCCCTGAGCCTTTACGAAAAGACTGCCGTGCGGAACAACGTGTGGCAGTCCGCGCTGCCGCCGCTTTATCTGGCGGCATCCGAGGCAGGGACCCTCTTCATCTTGTGGTTCGGCGCAAAGAATGTGCTGGGTACCGGCTGGAGCAGCTGGGATATCGCTGCCTTCACCACCTTCCTCTCCTGTTTCACCAAGTTGGTGGTCAAATCCTCCAAGGTGGCCAAGCTTTTCAACGCGGTGCAAAAGGCAGAGGTCTCCTGGAAGCGCATCAGACCCCTGATGAAAACGCCCGAGCAGCTGGATACCCTGCAGCTGTCTCTTATACACATCTCCGAGCCCACGAGACTCCTGAGCATCTCG
>ENA-OYWV01000893-OYWV01000893.1-human-gut-metagenome-genome-assembly--contig:-NODE-893-length-11156-cov-7.356635_pt1 | contig 11156 bp, 9 predicted proteins | sample MGYA00244812_ERZ653400 | MGnify/ENA primary metagenome ERZ653400 (study PRJEB26926, sample SAMN06165097) | human gut metagenome | biome: ENVO:00009003; feature: ENVO:2100002; material: ENVO:00002003... | reverse complement strand
AATGCCAAAACTGCTTTTTCGTTTACCCCATCATCGATTCTAACCTAAAGAATTTATAAAATCACAGCCCAAAACAGGGCACATCTTTTAACTGCAATACTTTATTCGTGAATTTCCAAGGGTAGATTGTCAGGATCATGAAAGAATGTCATTCTTTTGCCTGTGTAAGTATCGAGTCTGATCGGCTCAGTTATGATGCCCCTTTTATTCAATTCTCTTACAGTATCATCGATCGAGTCTACAGCAAAGGCAAGATGCCGGAGACCGTAAGCCTCTGGATAACTTGGACGCTTCGGACAATTTTTAATGATAAAAAGTTCTAATTCTATCTCATCAAGTTGAAGATCAATTTTATAATCATCACGTTCTGGTCTGTAATTTTCTCGAATAATAGAAAAACCTAACAGATCCACATAAAAGTGCTTTGATTTCTCATAGTCGCTCCCAATAATGGCAATATGATGAACTTTTTTTAAATTCATGGTGTATTTACCTCTCTGCTACTTTGTTTGAATATATGAAATAATGTATCACAATGATACTATTTTGTAATATATTTTTTCAAAAGCTTATAAGTATTCTCCACGCCATCCATATGTGAGCGCTCATAGTTATGCGATGCATAAACTCCTGCACCGATAAGCCCATGACGGATATCATATCCGCTGTGCAGTGTTGCCTCAACATCTGAGCCATAGTGCGGATAAACATCGATTGCATAGTCAAGCCCCTCGCTCTTTGCCAGATTTGAAAGCTCTGTGACAAGCTCATAGTTGTAAGGTCCGCCTGAGTCCTTCGCACAGATTGAAACCATACGCTCCGTACAGCCGAGGTCGGCTCCAACACAGCCCATGTCTACGGAAATCATCTCCTCCGTATCAGCCGGTACAAAGCTTCCGCCATGGCCTACCTCCTCATAAACCGTAAAGAGCAGTGTGACCTTGCGGTTTAGCTTCCAGCCCTCCTCCTTTACGGAATGAGCCACCCCGAGTAAGATGGCGGCTGACAGCTTATCATCGAGGAAACGGCTCTTGATATAGCCGCTCTCCGTGATGACTGTACGTGGATCCATGGCGATAATATCCCCTGTCTGGATGCCAAGTGCCGCTACGCCCTGCTTGTCATTTACATTTTCATCGAGCAGGATTTCCATATTCTCTTCCTTTGTCTCAACCTTTTCGTCTGCTACATGTGCCGATGGCTCTGTATTTAGCACCACGCCTGTGTACATTCTGCCATCACGCGTAAAAACCATGCAGTTTTCTCCATCTGCTGTGCTCCACTGATGACCGCCAATGGTGGTCGGGCGCAAACGTCCGTTATCCTTTATTGAGCGAACCATGGCTCCAAGTGTGTCCACATGCGCTGCCAATACCAAAGGTGCTCCCTCTCCACCGATTTCCACGCTGACATTTCCTTTATTTGAAAGCTGAGGCGCATATCCCATAGCCTCAAGCTGCTTCATCAGATAGTCTGTGGCATTTTTTGTGAAGCCTGTAGGGCTTGCTATTGATGTGAGTGCTTTGAGCTGTGTTCCGATATATTCTTTAATCTCTTCTGTTGACATAATTGTTATCTCCCATTTTGTTATCTTTATTAATTCAATTGCATTATAACATCTCATATTTGCGCATGCAATCCGTATTAACCATTGTTTGTAGTATTCTATTCGCAAGCCAACAATTTATGGTCAATCCACTTGCGATCAACCTGCAACAATGCTATTCTTAGGATATGAATACACAGAATATATATAACAATAAAGATAAAGATATAAATATAAATACAAATTCCAACACCAAAATAAAAATCTGCGGTCTGACTTCACCTGCTGAAGCCCGGTATCTCAACGAAAATCACGTTGATTTTGCCGGAATGGTATTATTTTTTCCAAAGAGCAAGAGAAATATATCCATCGAACAGGCAAAGGAGATTATGGCAGCCCTTGATGCTTCCATCAAAAGAGTCGCCGTTGTAGTTTCGCCATCCATAGAGCAGGTCAGACAGATTGAGGCTGCAGGCTTTAACTATATCCAGATACATGGGGAAATTCCGGAGACAGAGGCGGAGGCAGCAATAGCTATCCCGATTCTTAAAGCCTTCAATGTCTCTGATATGGGCAGCTATGAGAAGTATCACAACGATTCACGCATCGCAGGCTATGTGTTTGATGCCATTGAGCCCGGCAGTGGAAAAACCTTTGACTGGAAGCTGGTTGACAATATCCCCCGCGATGAAAAGCTTCTGCTGCTCGCAGGGGGCTTAAATCCAGACAATGTACGCATGGCAATTGAAGCCGTGCATCCTGACGGAGTCGATGTATCCTCAGGTGTGGAAAATGATGACGGAGCGGGCAAGAATCCGGACAAGATACATGATTTTGTTGCGGCAGTTAAATCATAAAATATGACAACTGCACGACACTAAATACCTCCCTCTATATAGTTGTAAACGGATGGCTCATGCGAGCCATCCGCCACTATTTATCTGCCACTTCTTCTAATGCCTTAAAATCACAACAGAACTTAACCACCTTTCCGGTTGCCATCTGTTTGTCGTACAACTTGTTAGCCCTTCCGATAACTTCATCAATTACCTTCAAGCAAAAAGAATATTCTTTATTTAGCAAATCCTTATATTTCTTGACATCATCGGTATCTGTGTCATCTGGATTAATATTTACCCTACTGTAAACACCATCCACAATCGGAATCATTTTCTTAATATCCATAACAGAAAGAATATGCTTTACATCATCCTCTTCTGCTGCCACCCAAATATCTCCTTGCGCCATACTGGACTTCTTTGCCATTTCATAAACCAAATAGCATTCTTTATCGACATTTTTCCATGTCTTATGCTTCTCTTTCGCTGAGGATAATGGAATTACATATTTTCTGTCATTTTTGTTTATCAAAATCCCTATGTATGGTTTATTCTCATAACCGCTTGGCTTATAATACACCTCTGAGCATGCATCATGCAGCTTTTTGAGGTAACTTTGTTCAATGTTGATAAATGTCAACTTTCCCTCTAGTATAAACATAATACTGCTCCTTTATATTTTAGATTAAAAATGTGGGAAGCCTAAGCTTCCCACTCGTTAATGCTCATCTCTTTACGGATTGATTACCGAAGGTTAATGGAGACCTTCTTTAATGTTCATCTCTTCTACGATTCAAGACCATAAGGTTAATGGAGACCTCTCTATAATTATAATATGACAATTAACAAGCTATGTCAACTGCAGTATTATATATTGATTATATTTTGTCCATTAGTATTCACACGTCAGCTTGTAACGAAGAAACCGATGGTATAAACTTATTTCAGCTACTCTGTCGAATATATTTGTATTTTCATCTCGTCTCATCATAATCAGGTTTTAATGCTAAATATTATGTAACTATTATTTTTCTTTGCCAATCTTGAAAAACAGATTTGCCTTGATGAGCACCGGTCTCAATGCCATATACACGATTGTCGCAGCAATCACCGATATCACTGCATTGACTCCTGTTGTGGTCACGCTCCATGCGATTTTGAGCTGTGCCATCGGCTTTCCGAGGATAAGCATATCGTAGAAATAGCTTATAATTGGATCAAAAATAAAGTTGAAGAGCATTCCTGCACATGCTGCAAGGACTGTCCATTTAAATACATGCTTCTTGTCTGTTGAATATGTAATCTTTCCAAGCTTGTGTGCTACAAGACCGGTGATAATACCAATCATAAGCTTGAGGAAAAATGTCTTTGGTGCTCCGGTGATATATATCGGGTCAAGTAAATCACCGATTGTCATTCCGATTGCTCCACCGATTCCTCCGTATACTCCGCCTAAGAGCAAAGCTGCAAGTACTACGACTGCGTTGCCAAGGTGAAAGGATGTGGCGCTGCCACCCGGTAATGTGACCTTAATCTGTAAAAATGTGAATATGACATATGATAAAGCTGCCATAAGTGCTGTAAGTGTAAGTTTTTGAACTTTTTCGTTTCTCATAAAATGCCTCCTAAATATTACAATTAAACTATATAATACTCTTATGTGGCATCAAGTATATATCCAATTTTATATAAATTTATATATCCAGTTTATCTAAAGTCCATTTACTCCTGTGGTTTAATGCTGCCATAGTGTTTTTTCAACATTTCTATTATCATCTGCTGGCTCTGCTTCGAATGGGTGATAGCGTAATAGCTTCCACCAAATTTTGCCTTGCGCTCTTCCTCATCTATTCCTACGCTTCTTCCCTTTTCGGTGACACGCTTTATCTTGTTCTCGCCCTCTGTAACTTCCTCCAGATATCCTTCCGCAATGAGAAGCTCGTTTATAAACGAGGCTGCAAGCTTTTTGTGCTCCTTATCCGCAGGGCACAGCTCATTTATTTTGTTTGTAAGCTCTGTAAGCCTGCATTTGTCGGTGAGCTCTACCTCATCAAGCCTCTGTGGCTCGATGTAAAACGGAAGCTTCTTTTTTCTCGTGCTGCCGGTTTCAGCAGCCTCCTCATCGCTTAAAACAGTCTGTGGTCTTTCACCGGTCGTGCTACCTGATGGATTTGGGTTATCTGCAACAAATGAATTTACCGCCGTCACAAACGCTTCACCATAATTTTGTATCTTCTGCTCACCCATGCCGTACACATCGGCAAGCTGTTCCTTATCCCGCGGCAGCTTCGCACATATATCCTTTAAAGTCTTGTCGGAGCAGATGATATACGGAGGCACCGACTTTTCTGCAGCCAGCTCTGTACGCACGCTGCGCAGCTTTTCAAACAGCGCAGCACCAAGCTCGTTAAGCCCTGCAAGCTGTGCTGCCTTTTTGCGCTTTTTGCCGGTTTCAACGTATGTCTCCTCCTCTTCATCCTCCACAACCACACAGTTGCTGCATTTGTTGCAGATGCAGGGGGTTGTGTCTCCGAAATATGAAAGTATAAACTCTCTCAGGCATTTGTCCGTCTCGCAGTAATTTATCATCTGCTGCAGCTTCCTCCTGTCATTGGCTGTCTTTTGCATGTCGGATGCCACATCGCCAGCTGAAGCCTTATTCTGCAGAAGGAACTTGTTTATCATGATATCCTGCTTTGAGAAAAACAGCACACATTCCGCTTCCTCACCGTCTCGTCCCGCTCTTCCGGCCTCCTGATAGTAATACTCGAGGCTCTGTGGCATGTTGTAATGCAGCACATATCTCACATTTGACTTGTCGATTCCCATTCCAAATGCGTTTGTGGCAACCATCACACGGATTCTGTCGTATGTAAAATCCTCCTGATTCTGCTTACGTTCATCATTTGAAAGCCCTGCGTGGTAACGGCCCGCCGAAATGCCCTGCTCATTTAAAAGAGTATACAGCTTATCCACATTCTTTTTCGTTGCGCAGTATATTATTCCACTTTCGTCCTCATGCTTTTTCACATAGTTGATGATACTGTTGTCCTTCTGACTGCCTCCCCTTCTTGTAACAACCCTGAAAAACAGGTTAGGTCTGTCAAACCCTGTCACCATAGTAACCGGATTGTTAAGTCCAAGCGAAGCCACTATATCATTTTTCACGCGCTCCGTGGCGGTCGCTGTAAACGCACTGACTATCGGTCGTCTTGGAAGTCTCGTTAAAAATCCGGCAATTTCCAGATAGCTCGGCCTAAAATCCTGCCCCCACTGCGATATACAGTGTGCCTCATCAACTGTCAGCATTGATATGTCCGCGTTGCAGGCAAAATCCAGAAAACGTGGCGTGTTGAGGCGCTCCGGAGCGACATAGATTATCTTGTAGCGTCCCTGTGAGGCATACGAAAGTGCCATCCTTATCTGGTTTTCGGTCAGTGAGCTGTTAATATAGGCGGCATGCACTCCTGCCTGGTTTAAAGCCTTGACCTGATCTGACATAAGCGAGATAAGTGGCGAAATGACAATCGTAATTCCTTTAAGCATAAGTGCCGGAAGCTGGTAGCACAGCGATTTTCCTGCGCCTGTCGGCATGATACCGAGCACATCGTGCCCTGCAAGTATGCCGTTTATGAGCTCCTCCTGCCCTGTTCTAAGACTGTCGTAGCCAAAGTATTGTTTGAGTGTCTGGTTTATGTTCATTTATGCTTGTTGCCCTCCCTTAGCTGCACGATAATCCTGTAGACCTCAGGCCTTCTCTCCTTCAGATGCTTATCAAGCAGGTGTCTCCTCTGTGCAAACCGCTCTGCAAGCTCCGGATGCTCTCTTGCTATACGCTCATGCACCTCGCGACGGTGCATCTCGATATCTGCCGCAAGCGTGTGCACATCCTTTCCTGATATGTTGACGATTTCTTTCAGATGCTCCTCCAGATGCTCCAGCCACTCATCCTGGTCAAACTCATCCATATGCGCCCAGCGGCCATGCATGATTTCCTCTATATCCTTTGTCTTTTTGAGCTGTTCTATCTGAAGCTTTATCTGCTTTTCAATCTGCTCCTCACTCTCGGCGCCAAACGCCCAGACAAACTCCTGCACTCTGTTGTCAGCACGCTTTCTTGAGGCACTGCGCTCCTCGTTATCTACGCCACCCTCAAGCGGATAAGGTCTGTTTATTCCCATATCCTTTAGCGCAATATGTATTGTCCTTCTGACACAGCCCTGCTCAATTAAATAGCCTAAGCCCAGCTTCCTGAGTTGCTCGTTGAGCTCTGCAATGTGCTCTGTTATGTATAGCTTTACACCTTTTTGTTTCAGTGAGCGGTAAAGTGACTCTATGCTGTCAGCTCCTGTGATATCAATACTTCCGATAGCTCCGGCATCGATTATGACAGCTTTTGTATCATGCTTTAGGTGGTCCTCAATATCGCGCACAAGTACCTTTGCATTTGCAAAAAACAGGCCGCTCGAAAATCTGTAAATAATCACACCGTCAATCTCGTGGATGTTTGTGCTCTCCCTGATATCGCGGAAATGACTGTGTCCCGGCTGCACACCGAGAAAGCAGGTGGCCGGCTTTGCGCTTCTGATTATCATCTCGGCAAAAGACAAAATGATTCCTATCAAAACTCCGTTTATCGTACCCAGAATAAGTACTCCGAAAAAAGCACCAACAAATATGAAAAATTCTGTCCTGCTGACCTTCCACAGTCTCTTTGCCAGATGAAACTCCGTGGCACCCATGAGCGCTGATATGACAATCGCCGTGAGCACCGGAACCGGCAGATATCCTATAAAGCCTGTGCAAAAAAGAAGCACTGCTATCATGGAAACGCCTGCAACAAGCCCTGTGAGCTGTGTCTTACCCTCGTACTGCTCGCTCATCGCAGTTCGTGACACTGAACCGTTTATCGGACAGCAGCCCGTAAAAGCCGCAGCCATATTTCCTATGGAAAATGCCAAAAGCTCCGTGTTATCATCTATTCTGTATCCGTTTTTCTGTGCGAAATTGTTTTCTGCCAGAAGTGTCTCTGCCATGATGACAACAGCAACCGAAAGACTTAAAACTATTACCTCTGAGGCCTTTTGAACTGAAAAAACTGCCTCGAAATCCGGTATATACCACCGCGGCATGCCGGGCTCAACTGCTGAAAGAGTCGGCACTCCCCACTCCTTTACCGGTCCAAAATATGTAAAAAGCGCGCCTGTTACCATGAGCACAACCGCCATAGGAAACTTTGGAACAAGCCTCTTACTCACAACCAAAATGGCAAGCGCTACAATCCCCATGACAAGTGCGGCTGCATTTATGTGGTGTAAGACCTCCCATATATGCTCAGACAGTTCAAAAAGCTCTCCGGTTCCTGCCGCAGAGCCCATGAGCTTTGGCACCTGCATCAGTATGATTGTAGTACATATGCCTGTGATAAATCCACCCATAACCGGCGCAGATATGTAGTTCACCAGCTTTCCGGCATTCATGAAGTAAAATGCCAAAAGCCACAGTGCCACAAAAAATGTAAACACCGGTACAACCGTCATGGCCTCTTTGCTTCCTGCCTCTATTCCCATGCCAAGCACTGCTGCTCCGACAAGCGCCGCCGGAGCAGCATCCACACCGAATATAAACTGCGGTGATGTGGAAAACAGAGCAAACAATATGATTGGGAATACCGAGCCATACAAGCCATATACCGCCGGTAGCCCGGATATCTGCGCATAGCCCATCGATATAGGAATCGAAACCGCCATGATGATGATTCCCGCAAGAATGTCCTTTGGGAGATTTTTCTTGTCGTAGTTTTTGAGTGTTGGTGCAACTGATAATTTTTGTTTCATTTAGATTTGTGCCTTCTTTATCAATACTTTCTTTCCTTCAAATGCGAAACCATAATGTTGAATTGCTTCTCTTTTATATCCTCGTTCCAAAAGCTTTGCATCATAATTTTTCTCTTCAATCTGCTTCAAAGCACTATCCGCAGTCATATCCAGTGATGTCTCCTCTTGCGAATCAATAACCTTAAATTCTATTATTACAGCCTGCGAATTTTTATCACGTGGAATGATCATCACATCATATCTGCCATAGCCACTTTCACGGTTTGACTGCACTTCATATTTATCTCTAAGCTCGACCAGCAGGCCTAAGACAAAACCATGATAAAATCTCTCCGGTTCAGATTTTCCCGAAGGATGCTTTCCGCTGTCAAAGCTGCTGAAGGTAGATAAAGCGACCTCATTCATGTATATGTTCATTTCCTTTACATTGCCTCTAAGCAATGCCCTTATGAATCCATTATAATTCGAAACAGAGGCATTAAACCATCCTCTGAACATATTTGAAAACATACTTACGGTTTCAAGATTTGTAATGCTCAGATGATACCACGGTTCAAGCGTAAGACCTCTTTTTTCTAAGGAATCAACCTTTAAATAACCGCTGGCAAGCAAAAGACTCCAAATGGCATTTTCATCGTTATCGAGCTGTTCAAACACCAGTTGTTCGTCAATGCTAACCTCCACAGAATCGCCTTCCAGAAGTGTTTCCATCATAGATTTTATTTCTGCAGATGCTGTTCTGATCAAACGATTTACCAGACCGTTTGAGCTGGTAGATGCCCAGTATGGACTTATCTGTTTTTCCTTTAGAAAATTCGTTATAGACCATGGATTATAAATATCACTGTGATTTCCAAATTTAAAACCGTCATACCATTTTTTTACAGTATCTTTTTCACCGGACAGACCATACTCTTCCATTGCATCAAAAACTTCATTCTCTGTAAATCCAAAGCTCGTTGCATAACTGCTTGAGGTCGTGGTTATTACATTCAGATTATTGAGGTCTGAAAAAATTGATTCCTTTGATACACGCGTGATTCCTGTCATAATAGCACGCTCCATATACGGATTTGTCTTGAACGTTGCATTAAACAGGCTTCTTATATATGCAGTAAACTCATTCCAATATCCATGAAGATATGCCTCCTGTATAGGAGTATCATACTCATCAAGGATAATTATCGTCTTCTTTCCCCAGTAACGATGAAAATACTCACACAAAATATTTAATTTTAATCCACTCTCAGCATCACCCATCCTGGTATTTGTTCCTTCAAAATCAGCTATTTCGTCTGCTGTCAGAGTATCCCCCTCAAGCAGATATCTGTGCCTTTTGTAAACAGCCTCTATCTGTGCTTTTATCTGGATTTTTGCATCTCCCAGATTGTCGGCCTTAACCGAAGCAAAGCTCATAAAAATCACAGGATAAGTACCCTGAATTTTTCGATAGTCCTCATCCTCCCATATAGACAATGAATCAAACAAATCGCTCCTGTCCTTATACTGATTTGAAAAAAAGCAGTTAAGCATGCTCATATTAAGTGTTTTTCCAAAACGCCTCGGACGCGTGATGAGAGTCACATCATCCTTTGAATCCCACCATTCCTTTATAAAGCTCGTTTTGTCCACAAAAAAGCAATTATCTTCTATAACAGAAGCAAAATCCTGTTTCCCAATACCAATCGTTTTTACCATATCTGACTCCCTGTATAGTCTCAAATCATTGTTTTATATATGATATTATAGCCAATACAATTATGCACTGCAAGAAACAAATATACTCTTCTTAATCACGTTTTTAAACATAGATTAAGAAGAGTATAATCTCTTTTGTCGTATTAAATTATAACTACTTAATTACAGCCTCAACCTCACCCTTCTCAGGCATCACGCGAAGTGCGCCCTTTCTCGTGGTAATAAGCGAAGCTGCTGCATTTGCGAATGTGAGCATCTTTTTCACATCGTCATCCTTCCGGTCATTGATACCATGCTCCAGCACATCGTGAAGCAGGCACGCACAGAAGGTATCTCCTGCACCTGTAGTCTCGACAGTGTCATCTCGCAGGAACGGAGCTGCCTCCACGATATGTCCGTCAAAAAATGCCATACTTCCGTTTTTGCCCATGGTGGCACAGATAAACGGAATGTGATACTCATCTATGAGCTTCTTCACACCTGTCTTTATGTCCTTTTCGCCTGTCATGAATTCAATCTCATCATCAGATATTTTTAAGATGTCACACTGACTCAGGCCCCAGCTTATCTTCTCTTTTGCATCGTCCATGCTCTTCCAGAGCGGTTTGCGCAGATTAGGGTCAAAGGAAATCAGTACGCCTGCCTCTTTTGCGGCAGCTATTGCATGCTTTGTCGCATTCTCACAGATCTTATCTGTCATTGAAAGACTTCCGAAGTGGAAAATTTTTGCGTTTCTCACAAGGGATAAATCCACCTCATCCGCTGTCAGCATCATATCTGCTCCCGGATTTCTGTAAAATGAGAAATCTCTGTCTCCGTCTGCTGCGGTCTGGACAAATGCAAGAGTGGTATGGACATTATCATCATAGCGCACGCCTGTTGTGTCGATGCCCTGCTCCTTTACGGCATCAACAAGCAGCCTTCCGAACGCATCCTGTCCCACTTTTCCGATGAAAGCAGTCTGATGACCGAGCTTTTGAAGCATGGCAAGCACGTTACATGGAGCTCCACCCGGATTAGCCTCAAAAAGCTTATTGTCCTGCGCACTTGTACCGTTTTCTGTAAAATCTATAAGTAATTCACCTAATGCAACTACATCCATATTGTACCTCTTTCTTTCCTGTCAAAATATCCTGTATATTATTCTACAAATAACCGGACCAATAATTTGTCCGGTTATTATTTGTATGCTCTACTGATACTGTCTCTTATACACATCTGACGCTGCCGACGAAT
>ENA-OYWV01000889-OYWV01000889.1-human-gut-metagenome-genome-assembly--contig:-NODE-889-length-11165-cov-21.766157_pt1 | contig 11165 bp, 8 predicted proteins | sample MGYA00244812_ERZ653400 | MGnify/ENA primary metagenome ERZ653400 (study PRJEB26926, sample SAMN06165097) | human gut metagenome | biome: ENVO:00009003; feature: ENVO:2100002; material: ENVO:00002003... | reverse complement strand
CGCTTTCTGCGTCCACCTTGACAACCTTGATATAGCTTTCAAAGTTTGCGTTGTTGATGAGATAGCAGTAGGTCTGTCCGTTCTGAGAAATGAACACATCGAAGTCGTCCATTAACTCACGCCCCTCCCAACCGGAGGTCTGATGAACGGTATATACGCCGTAAGGCATATCCTTTGTCTGACCGAAGCCGTTTTCATCACAAACAATTACATCTCTTTCATCTTCCTCTGCTGAATCAAAGCTGCCGGAAGATTTCAGATAGATTTCAAAGGTTGCACCGTTTTCCGGTGTTTCAATCTTTGTTTCGCCGTCATCGGTGTGCTTGATAATGGCGATATTGCCTTTCATAACCTGTTCGGTAACATCATTTGCTGTCTGATTGTGTTCCACCGTATAAAGCTGCGGTTCAGCACCGACCTTGTGAACAGTCGTATCAAGCAGATAACCCTCGGACGGCGTGATTTCACGGATTGTCCAGTCATTATCACAGACATATTCCTTTGTGGTAAACTGCCCGTTCTTATCCGTAACATACTTATCCACAAGGGTTTCGCCTTTATAGATACCGTAAACTGCTCCGGCAAGGGTAGCGTCGCCCTGCGGTGTGCCTTCCTCTCGGTCGCTCTTTGTTACGGTTACGCTGAACTTTTTGAGAATGTTCGTGAAGTTTCTTGTGGTTACTTCTTTCCAGTTAATCGGTGCGGTCTGATTTGCAGGCACAACATAACGGATTGCGGTATCCACTTCCTCAATGGTGTATGGGGTAGTGCCGCTGATAAGCACATCATCAAAAGAAGCAACACCGTTCTTATCTGTCACGGCATACTCATCGACAGCAATACCGGAAAGAGATGTGCCGTAAAGATGGAAGGTAACGCCCTCAACCAAGTTATCCTCAGAAGATTTGATGACCTGAAGATTGCCTCTTTTGAGAACATTATTGAAATTGACCTTTGACACCTGACCGGCAACAACAGTTACTCTGTGAACCTCCTGCGGAACATATTTGTCGATAGACTGTTCTGTTACCGTGTAAACACCGGGCATAAGGTTATCCAGTTGGAATTTACCGCCGTTTGCGGTTGTTACAGTCTGATTGACACCGTTACCGCTTATGGTAAACTGAATGCCGTCAACCTTTCCGTCCTCACTTGTCTTTACAATCTGACAAGAGCCGTAGCTTACCTTCATTTTGACAAAGCCGCTGACAGGGTCGCTGACCTCTTGAGCATAAGTGACCACATCCTGAATGCCGTTTCCATTCTGATGGATACCGTCAGACCATACGACAACACCTCTGCGGACACCGTTCTTTTTTGCGGCTGTGATGGTAAATTCCTTGCTCGGAGCTTTCTCCATCGAAACAGTCAATTTGTTTCCGCTGACAGAGAAAGAAACCCCGTCAATGTTTGCCGAGAAATTGTAATTACCAAGCACACCGTTTGTGTCGGTGAGAGTAGCAACATACTTGCTTCCGTTCCATTCAAGCTCGTTCACCTTGGCAGAACCGCTTGACCTTGTGCAGAAGCTCGGTACTTTGGTGTGATTCTGAACGCTTGTTACCATACTGTTGTAGTATGACAAGATTTTACTGCGGAGTGGGTGTGCAGAGCTTACACATTCAAGCACGGCATTGTACCCGCCGGTAGAAACGTGATTAAAGCCTGCGTCTCTTTCGCCGACAATCGTTTCCCAAATCAAAATCTGTGTGGCATAAGCGTGTGCGATGCAGTTGGCGTCGCTTTCATTTTGCGACTTCCAGCTTGTCGAAATTCCACCACGATAGCCGTACTGCAAGATACGACCGATAAGCAGACGAATATCATCGCCGGAAATCGTACCGTTCGGACTGATGTTGTTGAAGAAGTTCTCGTCCTTTTCGGTGAGAGTATCTCCTGTCCGCTGACCTGTACCCGGCTCGATACAGTAGGCGATATTGCCCGAATACGAACCCATTGCACGAAGTCCCGTATATTTCGTGGACAAGCCTTTCCAACCGTTCATATAGTTGAGATTGCCGTGTCCCCATTCGCCGTTGTTATTGGTATCTCCGCTTCGGGGATAATCGACGAGGTACACATCGGCTTTTTCGCCTACGGCTGCAAAGGCTGTCGTTGCCCCAATGCCCATAAAAGCAGTAAGGCTCATAACCGCCGCCAACATAAGCGAGACGGCTTTCTTGAATTTTGTTTTAACCATTGCGTTTTCCTCCTTGAAATGCAAAAACGCACCGATTTTACTCAGTGCGTCCGCTTAAAATTATTTTGTTTTAGCAGTAGCCGATATAGATGTTGTAATCCGTATCGGATAGCTTTTCTGTCCATATCCACACAGCGGTAAAACCCTCGCTGTTCTTGTATCGGTTCAGTCTGCTTTCAATATCAGACTTGATACCGCTTCGGTTAGGATTTGCGGATATGGGGTTGTCCCAACATTCTGTCGCCGTGCTGTCAAGAGAAAGCCCTATGCTTACCGCATACTCTTTTGCGTAACTAACATAAGGGCTGACATCGAATGTCTGCTTGGGCGGCTCTGTCGGTTTCGGTTCTGCCGGCTTTTCAGTCGGCTTTTCAACCGGCTTTTGTTCGGCTGTTGTCTGTTCTTTCGGCTGTTCCGGTTGTTTTTCGGGTTCAGCCTGCGTGGTTGTCTGCTTCGGTGGCTCTGCCTTTGGCTTTTCGGTTGCAGGAGTATCAGCCGTTTTTTCTTCCGCCGGTTTTGTCTGTACCGTCGTAACCGTCTGACTTTCAGCGGTTGATTTGCTTTCTTCTGCCGTAATCGGTGTTTCTTCCTGAACTGCCGTGCTTTCCGGTTCTTTTGCCGTATCTTCCTGAGAATTTGTTTCGGTATTACCAGCCGGAAAAGAAGTCTCCGTTTTCGTTATCTCCTGTGCAGCTTCTTTGGCTGTGTTACCGTTACAACCTACGAGGAAAATCATCAGGCAGGCAAGAACACAAGGTATCAGCCTGTTTTTCATATCCATCGCTCCTTTCTGCTTTAATCGTAATCAAAACCGGTCAAAACATCAAAGGTGCGATTGGCTGAACTTTTTATCGTAGCAGACATTTTGCTTTTGCTCCAAATGTGCAAACCCTTTAATAGACAGCTATATGTTATTGAGATAGATATACTCAAGGGAGATAGAGTATATTTTTTCAGCAGGTTAATAGCCGGTATATATAGGGGTTAGAGTGTGAGAAAGGGGGAAGGCTATCGGCTGTCACGGTCGGCTCTGCTTCGCAGAAACTTGTTGTAATGCTCCAATGCCTTGCACACAAAATCCTCCGTTTGGCTTATGGGAATATTCTTCGGGATAAGCTGTCGAACCCTGTCGCCCCTTAAAACAATTTTCTCCCTTTGGTTTGGTTTTTCCTCCGACATAATCGCTTGGATTGCTTCGGTTGTGAGCTTGCCCTCCTCAAAGAACTTTCGCATACGGATTGTTTGGTCGTGGGACGGGGTTGCGTCGTTCAGGTCGATTTCATCAACCACATCACGCTGACTGTCCTCATCGAGAAAAGACAATTCAACCGCCGGTCGCATTTTTATTCGCCCCTCATCAACATAATCCAAAAGTTCGGGAACAAGGTTTGTAAGGCGAATATAACGCTGAATTTGCGTTTGGCTTTCGCCACTTTGAGTTGCAAGTTCTTCCCTTGAAAAATTTTGTCCCACTGGGACTAAATTATCTTTGCTCGGTCTGCCCGCTTGCCTTTTCATCGCTTCCAAACGCATTTTGTAGGCATAGGCTTTTTCAGAGGGAAGTATTTGCGACCTTTGATAGTTGCTCTCAACCATTAAAATCGTGGCTTCGTCTCGGTTCAGTTCAACGACCTCACAGCGGAGAGTATCAAACCCGGCAAGCTCACAGGCTCGCTTTCGTCTGTGTCCCGATATGAGTTCGTATCTGCCGTCCTCTTTCTGCCTTACCGTCGCCGGTGTGATTACCCCTCGTTCCTTGATACTCTCAATGAGCTGTGCCATATCCTCGTCATCACGCACCTTAAAAGGGTGGTCGGGGAAATCGTCAATCTCAGTCAAGGGAATATCTCGGATTTTGGAAAGCTTTTCTTCATCTCTCTGTTCCTGCGTTGAGAATAAGTCATCGAGCTTCGTGAGAGTGAAGTCGCTCTTTCTTCCTGCCATCGGCTAACACCTCCTTTGTAAATTCTGTGTACGCCTTTGACACCGTGCTGCCCGGTTCGTAGGCAAAAATGCTCTTGCCTTTGGAAGAAGTCTCTGCGGCTTTTACGGCAATCGGGATATATGTTCGATACATCTTGATTTGACTACCGAAGTTCTCTCTCAGAGCTTCTACCGTGCTTTTGGCGAGGTTGGTACGGCTATCCACCAAAGTGAGAAGCATACCGTCAATCTTCAAGTTCGGATTGATACGCTTCTTAACTCTTGAAATGGTCTGAACAAGCTGCGTCATACCCTTTGCCGGTAAATACTGAGCCTGAACAGGAATAATAACGCTGTCTGACGCAGATAGAGCATTGATTGTTACCATTCCGAGGGAAGGCATACAATCTATAAGGATATAGTCATATTTGTCCTTCACTTCGCTGAGATAATTTCTCAATGCCGTCTCTCTGCTCATTGCGTTGACAAGGTTAAATTCCATTGCAGAAAGCTCAAGGTTTGCCGGAACAAGGTCAACACCCTCGTCGTGGTGCAGAATACCGACCGTAGGGTCATTCATCGTTTCGTTTAAGACATCTGTGAGTTTCGTTGCAAGCGTGATACCCAAGTTGTCTGTATCCTGCCAACCGAGACAAGTGGTTAAGTCGCCCTGTGGGTCTGCGTCTATGAGCAGCACTTTCTTTCCCTGCATTGCAAGACCGACGCCGAGGTTTACCGTGGTGGTCGTCTTTCCAACTCCGCCTTTTTGATTGCATATAGCAATCGTTTTGCAGTTCGACACTTTGTGCGTCCTCCTTTCGTAAAATTCATAGCCATCGCAGTATGGCTATGTACTTGACCGGCTCATTTCCTAACCGGTCGGGCAATATTTGTTCTCAACACCCCTTGCCGAGCAATAAGCTCACGGGAAGTCACTAAGGAACAGACTGCTAATCTGTATCATAGGAATTTCACCTCTGCCGGGTACTCCGCCAGCTCCGTAGAGAAGTATCATTATCCTTCTGACTGTCATCGCCGTAACAGGGGCAACCTTTTACTTATACCGGGAGTTCTCGCTGTTCTGCAATGCAGAAGTCACGGCGTACCCGATAAGGTGGCTAAAATCATCAGAAATAAAGTCTTAGTGAATGATTTATTCAGTTGTCAAAGTACAAGTGAAAGGCTTCCGTTTTCGTGGTTCGGAATTAACCCCTTCACTTGTTTGAAATGGGAGAGCGTTTTTGGGGGGTGTTTTTCAAAAATTTCTTGAAAAATTTTTTGAAAATAAAAAAAGCCGCCTATTTTCCTCGTAACTGAGGTCAATAGACGACGGGTAGAAATATTCATAACTTTGATTTACAATATGTTGTAAACAGAACGGAGAACTTGAACCTGCTGATTTCTTGAATGCAAATTATATTAGTATGTAGTGAACATTTTCAGCGATAACTTGCTTTTTCTGATTGATTTAAGGAATCGCTGTTTATGGTAAAGACATTTACTGAGCTAAGTGATAGACTAATACCATCACAGAGGTGGAGGAAGATAAATGGATATGGTAAAGATGGGAAGCTTTCTTGCAGAGCTTCGCAAAGAACAAAAACTTACACAGGCTGAATTGGGAGAAAAACTCGGTGTCACAAATAAGACTGTTTCAAGGTGGGAAACCGGAACTTATATGCCGCCCGTAGAGATATTGGAGGAACTTAGCCGTCTTTATGGTTTAACCATTAACGAAATCTTGAGTGGTAGAAAATTAACCACGGAGGAATATAAAGAAATGGCGGAATCAAATATTAGAGAAACACTGAAAGCAAGTACATTTGAACTGAAAGAGAAGCAAGAGTTCTTTAAGAAAAAATGGCGTAAGGAACACATATCAACAATTATTGCCTGTACCGTTGCTTGGATTGTTTTAATAGCAGCCCTGATAATTCAAAATGTTGAAGCATATCTTTGTGGTACTATTGGAAGTCTGCTTGCAATTATATATTATTGTGTACTGAATAATCGTATGTTAGCTTATGTAGAAGACCATATTTACGGCGGTAAATGGAATGAATATAAAAGCGATTCTGATAATAAATAGGGAAAGTATCAATATCAGTTTGTCCAACAAAGTCTAAACAATCAAAGACCGCTGAGCGAAGAAGTGCATCCAGATTTGATAATGGCTCATCTAAAAGTAAAAGCGATGGGCTTCTAACCAAGGCCCTACCAATTGCAACACGTTGCTTTTGGCCACCTGAAATTTTATCTACCTTCTTTCCTAAAATGTCTTCTATTTGCAACATTTTTGATATAGTTATTACCTTTTCCTTTATCACCTCTTTCTTTTCACGCCTATTAACCAATGGAAAAGCTATATTGTTTTATACATTCATATTTGGGTATAAAGCATAATTTTGGAATACCATCGCAATGTCTCTGTTTTGGCAAGAAACTGTATCACAATTTCTTCCGTCAATAATAATGTTACCATCATTTTGCTTTTCAATGCCAGCAATAATGCTTAAGATAGTTGACTTACCACATCCCGATGGGCCCAGCAGTACCAAAAACTCTCCGTTCTCAACAGAAAAGGAAACATTTTTTAAAACCGGAACATTTGTTTCGTATGATTTGTTTATATCAACTAATTCTAATTTTTTCATTTTGTTTATTATTGCCCCTCATATCAATTGAAATGAAATCGTGCAAAACAATTTATTTAAGGCGTCATGAATGAGACGTGTTGTGCTTTTTATTGCGTGCACTGTTTTGCTTTTGTTGGGAATTAAATTTGTTACTGTTTTGCTTATTCTTGTTCTTGGAAGGTTTACGAAGATTAGAGTCGGTGAATTTTGAACTGATTTGTTTGTTCTTTTTGTTTGTATTGCTTACCAGCTGACCACAGGCGGCCTTAATATTGTTGCCTCGTGATTCTCTCATTTTGACTTCTAAACCAGCTGCTTCAAGTCGTAATTTAAAAGCAACTAATTGTTGTTTGTTCGGCCTGTTAATATTGCAATTTGCGGTATCGTTATATTGTAAAAGGTTTATTAAGACATTTTTTTCACGAAACCATCTTCCTAACTGTCGTACATCAGCTGCTTTGTCATTCAGTCCAGGAATCAACAAATAAGCGATTGTAACTTTTCTATTATGTCTCTCTGAATATGATAAAACTGACTCAACAATCTTATTTATATCATAACCTTTCATGTGAGGTATAATTATATCTCTTGTTCTTTGGTTTGTTGCATGAAGAGAGAGGGTGAGCTGTATCTTCAAATGTTCTTCTCTTATTTTTTTTAATTGTTCTAAAGGTCCTACTGTCGAAATATTGATTCCATCCGTAGGAAAGTTAAGCCCATTTCGATCTCTCAATATATGGATTGATTTAATTACATTATCATAATTAAAAAAAGGTTCCCCCATTCCCATATATACAATTCGATTAACTTTTTCCTTCAGTAATGTTACTTGTTGCACAATTTCTGAAGGAGTTAAATTTCTTATAAATCCATTACTTCCAGATGCACAAAAAATGCAACCTACGGGACATCCTACCATTGTACTAACACATACAGTTACACCAGTTTTTCTCTTTATGCAAACGGTTTCAATGCAGTAACCATCCTTTAATTTGAAGGAGTATTTTCTTGTGTCACCGCCATTATATATATCATCAATGCTCATTGTTTGATATTTCTTTTGTGGCTTTTCTTTATAAAGAGCATGCATAAGTGCTCGAGCTTTTTTTTCTCCAACACAATCACAAATTTCTTTGTATGTATAACCGTAAGGGTCCGAATTTATCATTTCTTCAGTGATAATTACTGTGTTTTTATTTTTCATATCATCATACCTTTCGAGAAATATAATTGCAAAATACAACAAATAAGTATTTTTATTATAACATTTTCAAGTTACAAAATCAATATTATACATATTTATTTTTAGTTTAAATGAAATCCCATTTAGCTTATTCCTTTCAGAACATCTATGTGAAAAACTATTGACTTGAAATTTAATAATACGCTCTGAAAATTGTATAAAAGGATACCTACCTGCATTTATAGTTAATTCATATACTATAAGTTTTCGATGTCTAGATAAGTGATGTCAGCAAGAATCGACACCACCTTTTCCTTTTTTAGAAGACGAAGAATAGTGATCATTTTGAGCAGTTTGAATATAAGCTTTTCAGTAAAGGATTCTACATATTATCTTCTCATATTTTTGAGAACACATTAGTGTCTTATCCATCCTTTTTATTTGACAGACCCCACTAAATTTCAAATTAAACATCTGCAACAATTTCATTATCTAACAATACAGGAATATTAAATTCCGCCTTTATTCCTATATATTTTTTCAAACCTCTCATCAACCTCAAAGAACTCCGGCAGATCTTCATAAATGCTTTCCGTATATAATCTGCAAAGGCTTTTATACACTTCAGGTATCATAAACTTAGCATAATCAGTCATAAGAACATAATAGTACAAAACCTCTGTTCTACAAGCTGTTTTATACATAGGAAGCGTAAGGTCCACAAATCCCTCTTCATCCCTCGGAGCAGTCATAATACAATTGATAAACGCACCCTTAACGTCACCGTTTTCGTAGTCCTCAATAGCTCTTTCGAATTTCTTTATAAAGCTATCTCCTGCCCTGTCGCAATATCTTTCTTCTCTGATTATCTCAAGCAGATCGAGAACAGCATCTTCATCTGAGAAAATTGCATATCTTATTTCTTTGTTACACATATCACGCACAAGGTCAGTAAACATACGGTTATTGATAGCTGTGCGTCTGCCGTCATTCCAGTCGGGGATGCACCCGATAGTCTTTATATCTATCACAGTGGCGATATGCTTTTTAAGCTCTCTTTTGGTAAGTGATGTAAGTAAAGGATGGCTACATGCTCTCTCTGAAATATAGTTTATATGCTCCTGAAGGCACTTATAAAGCTCATCGAGGAAAGCACCGCCATTTTCAAGACGGTGACCGTTGTAATAACACTGTACAGACGGTTTATCTTTGGTAAAAGCAACTGCTACACCGACATAAGCAGTATATTCACGACCTAAAGGCTCGTCCTTGCTTTCATGTATTCTGAAAGTAGAGCAGGGATCGTTAATAGATTCAGTTGTCTCTTTTATATAATCATCAAGACCTGCATAACAGTACTCTTCATCTATATAACTTTTATCTTCATTCTGCATATGAAGAACAAATCTGACATGGTCATATAATAACGCCATTTCCTGAGCAAGAGTTGAAATAAACTCTTTACTAAGAGTAACATCTGTGAAAACCTTCGAATCATATTTCAAGTGAATATATGTACCCTCTAAAGCAGAGTCACTTTCAGTCAGATAGTCGTCAGCTTCACCATTTTTAAATTGAATACTTTTCACCTTATCGTAGGGTCCGGTTTTCGAAGAGACCAACATAAATTCCGTTACATACTGATTGCAGGCAAGCACAGGGAACTTATACATACTGTCCCAGCAGGGCTTAGGCTCAAAGGTTTTATAATCCGGTGAAATATAATCAAAAAGAAATTCATTATAGTTTTCAGCCTGAACTCCTGCGCCAAAATCCGTCAGCCTTTTCTTCCATTCAGTACCGTCCGAGGCCACTTCGCCAAGCTGGAGACCGCCTCTGTTGGTAACGAGATGAATTGAAATCGATGAATCCTTGAACAGGTACATCGTGTAGGCGGTCTCTTTTCGTGTTCAGATATATTTGATTTTGAACTTCCTTTTCTTGGCAGACAGCACCTTGCAGAGAACGTCGTCAACTCCATCGGTGTATCTGCCTTGTGCTATCAGGCTGTTCTTCAAACGGATAAGTGATTGCAACACTTCGCTGTATTCGTCATCGGAAAGATATAAATGATATTTCTGTTCTTTCAAAACAACCACCTCCTGTTACCGCAATTATATAATAGGAAAGGACAAAGAGGTAGTGTGCGATTGCTGCTTGACCACCCCTGAATAAACGAATTAACAGGGTAACGACCGCCTTTTCCATTAGCAGAAATTTTACTCGAATTTTTCTGCCATTAGCAGAGAGGGCATTTTCATTAGCAAAACGGTGATTTTTTTGCTAATTTTTATTAGCAAGCCGTCCACCTGAAAGGCGGACGACATTAGTCCTAATTTCCATTAGCTGGCGGAAGATTTGCTAATGAAAATCTATGAATTTCACGATTTTTCTCTTTTACCGAAAAAATGAAAAAACGCCGGAAACCCTTGATTTTACTGGGTTTTCCGGCGGAGTTTTTGGCGTTCCCGAGGTGATTCGAACACCCGACCTACCGCTTAGGAGGCGGTCGCTCTATCCAGCTGAGCTACGGAAACATCTTTGAAATCTATTCAATTTTAGGCTTAGATTAACTCATTGTCAATCACTTTTCTTCAAAAGGCGGTCGTTATAACATATTCTTAGGAGGCGGACCCTCTATCCTGCTGAGGTACAGAGACCTATATACAATTTTATCTATATTATCGCTTGCCTTTTTTGCAAAGGCAAGCGATTGAACACCACCTTAGGAGGCGAACGCTCTATCCAACTGAGCTATTGGCACATAACATAACTATTGTATATGATGGCTTGCGATTTGTCAAGAAATTGGGAAATTTTCTTATTTTACTGAATATTCAAAAAAATTAAAAATAAGTGTTGACAAATAGAGAAACTTGTGTTAGAATAAATCTTGCTGAAATGCTGAAAGGCAAGATGAGCATACGGAGAGGTGTCCGAGTGGTTTAAGGAGCTAGTCTTGAAAACTAGTGATCCCGCGAGGGACCAAGGGTTCGAATCCCTTCCTCTCCGCCATTTTATTTTATAGTGAATTTAACTTCACACGGAGGATTACTCAAGTGGTGAAGAGGCTCCCCTGCTAAGGGAGTAGGTCGCTAACGCGGCGCGAGGGTTCAAATCCCTTGTCCTCCGCCAAGAAAAAAGCACTTGCTTTTGCAAGTGCTTTTTTCAGCTAAATTCACGCAAGCGTGAGCTAAATTTGCTATGCAAGCTAAATTATCCT
>ENA-OYWV01000872-OYWV01000872.1-human-gut-metagenome-genome-assembly--contig:-NODE-872-length-11280-cov-5.745122_pt1 | contig 11280 bp, 14 predicted proteins | sample MGYA00244812_ERZ653400 | MGnify/ENA primary metagenome ERZ653400 (study PRJEB26926, sample SAMN06165097) | human gut metagenome | biome: ENVO:00009003; feature: ENVO:2100002; material: ENVO:00002003... | reverse complement strand
AGTTCTCGGAAACCTGCCATAGTGATATGGTAAGGCGCCGGGTTCTTACCCTACTAATGACCAGTCTGGCCCCCCTTCCCGTTGCCACGCTTTCCAACCGGGAGCTGGGCGGTACAGGGCAGAACTACCTAAAATCCCTGTTCGCCGTGGGCTTTCAAGGGATGCTCATACTGGTCTGTGTTGCGATCTATGCGGTGCTCATCCAGGGCATCGCCACAGGCGGCGATCCGATTGGAGCGATATGGGGAACCATAGGCTATACGGTTCTTCTGTGTTTCATGCTGTTTAAGACAGGCGGCATCGCCCAGCGCATCTTCGGGGCGCATTAAACGGACGGACTTCGGGACAATTTGTCCCGAGGCCGGGAAAGGAGGAAACGATTTTGAGTAAGGATGTCATATTAACCCCGGAACAGATCGCCGCCGAGGAGCGACGCTGGCTGTTCGATGCGCCGATTGCGGAGCTGGCCGAGGTAAAAGGCGTGACGGTGGACGAGGCGGTTAAGCTGCGGACGGACGCAATTTCGCAGGAGGCCGCTGTTCCCATCGAAGTCACGGTTCGCCCGATTGAGCCCCAGGGCAAGCTCATCGGCTTTGCCAGCGTCAACTATGGCGGTGTAGTGATTGACGATTTCAAGGTGGTGGATGGAAAGAACGGGATTTTCCTCGGGGCTCCCAGCAAACCCGATCCCACCAGCAGGACGGGCTACCGCTCCACGGTGCGGGTCAATGACCGGGCCACCCAGGAGCGGCTCAATGCGGCGGGAGCCCAGGCGTACCATTCAGCGGTGGAAAAGCTCATCGCCCGGGCCGAGGCAGTCCGCCCCACCCCGATCAAGGAGCAGATGGCACAGGCCGCAAGGGAGGCCGGGAAGGAAAATGCCGCCCGAACCGCCCCGGCAAAGAAAAAGGAGGCCCGGGATGACAGGTGATGTGACCTCGAGACAAATTGTCCCGAAGTCTCCAGCCTGCCCGGAGGGGCTGTTTTTGATGGACGGGATTGAAGGGCTGCGCTCTTTGCCGAAGCACTCGGTTGATATGCTCCTTACCGATCCGCCCTATGGCACTACCCGGAACTTTTGGGATGTGCCGCTCCCGCTCCCGGAGCTGTGGGAGGCGGTCAAGTGGGCGGTCAAGCCGGATGGCGCAGTGCTGTTTTTCGCACAATGCCCCTATGATAAGGTGCTGGGGGCATCCAACCTCTCTATGCTCCGCTATGAATGGGTGTGGTACAAAAGCAGGTGTACTGGCTTTCTCAATGCAAGGCGGGCTCCCTTAAAGCGGACGGAAAACATTCTGGTGTTTTATCAAAAATTGCCCTATTACGATCCGCAGTTTGAACAGGGCAAGCCCTATAAGAAAATTTCCCGGACAGGGGACAACAGCCCCAACTATGGAAAATTCCTGCGTTCCAGCAGTGGATCAGAGGATGGCCTGCGTTTCCCCGGAAACCTGCTGGCCTTTTCTTCCGTACAGCGTACCGTCCACCCCACGCAGAAACCCGTGGAGCTGTGCGAGTATCTCATCAGAACCTATACCCGGCCCGGGGAGCTGGTGGCAGACATCTGCGCTGGCTCCGGCACGACTGCTGTGGCTGCTGTCAATACGGGCCGCCGCTTTGTATGCTTTGAAACCGCCCCGGCCTTTTACGCCCCGGCTACAGAACGCATCCGGCTGGCTACTGAGGCGGTCAAAGCCGGGCAGAAAGGAGTATGACTATCGGAAACTATTCTATCATTTACGCCGATCCCCCTTGGCAGTACCAGCGCAGTAAGGTACAGGGGGCGGCAGAAAACCATTATCCCACAATGGGGATTGACGAGCTGTGTGCGCTCCCGGTGGCTGATCTGGCCGCCCCGGACAGCGCACTTTTTTTGTGGGCGACTTTCCCCCAGCTCCCGGAGGCCCTGCGGCTCATAGAGGCGTGGGGCTTTCGCTATAAGTCGGTGGCCTTTGTCTGGCTGAAAAAGAATAAAAAGGCGGACAGTTGGTTTTATGGTCTTGGCTTCTGGACGAGGGGAAATGCGGAAATCTGCCTGCTGGCTACCAGGGGCCATCCCAAACGGAAGGCGGCAAATATCCATCAGTTTATCATTTCCCCGATTGAAGCCCACAGCAAAAAGCCGGACGAGGCCCGGGAAAAAATCGTGGCCCTTATGGGCGACCTGCCCCGGGTGGAGCTCTTTGCCAGACAGTCCCCGCCCGGCTGGGAGGTGTGGGGAAATGAAGTGAAAAGCACGATCCCGGACTTTGGGACAAAGTGTCCCGAGGTTAAAGGGGCCGGAAAGGAGGCTGATCCATGCCCTATGTGAATGTACCCAACGACCTGTCAAAAGTAAAAACCAAAATGGCCCTAAACCTTACCAAGCGCCAGCTCATCTGTTTTGGCTGTGCGGCGGCGGTAGGCATCCCGTCCTATCTGCTGGCCCGAGGCTCTATCGGCAATACCGGGGCCATGTTCCTTATGCTGGCCGTGATGCTCCCGGCGTTTCTTCTGGCCATGTATGAAAAAGACGGGCTCCCGGCGGAAAAGGTGCTGAAAAACATCATACGGGCCCGGTTTCTGCGTCCCGGAGTCAGGCCCTATCAGACACAAAACATTTACGCCCCCTTTGCCGGACGGGGCGCTGTGAGAAAGGAGGATGCGATTGCGAAAGGCAAATCCAACCAGCGGAAGAAAAACCGCAAAGGCTAAAAACCGGGCGGCCCTGTCCGCCCAGCAGACGATCCCCTATGTGGCGATGCACCCGGACGGGGTATGCAAGCTCCCCGGCGGGCTCTACACAAAGACCGTGGAATATGAGGACATCAATTATTCCGTGGCATCCACCGAGGATCAGACTGCGATCTTTGGCGGCTGGAGCTCATTCCTCAACTACTTTGACAGCTCCCTGCCGTTCCAGCTTTCCTTTATCAACCGCCGCTCCCACTCCCGGAGCCGCTATAAGGTAAACATCCCCCAGGCGGATGATGATTTTAACAGCGTCCGGGAGGAATTTACCGGGATGCTGAAAAACCAGATCGCCCGGTCTAACAACGGGATTGAACGCTCCAAGTACATTACTTTCGGCATCCCAGCCGGAGGGATCGTGGAGGCCCGGCCCCGTCTGGAGCGTGTGGAGGCCGATGTGATGGGCAACTTTAAGCGGCTGGGTGTTCCCTGTGAACCGATGGACGGGCGGGCAAGGCTGGCCCTGCTTCACAGCCAGATGCATCCGGGCAACCGGGAACCGTTCCGCTTTTCATGGAAGGACATCCCGCAGACGGGGCTCGGCACCAAGGACTATATCGCCCCGGACAGCTTTGACTTCCGGCACTCCCGCCTGTTCCGGGTGGGCCAGTATTGGGGCGCTGTTTCCTACTTGCAGATTTTGGCGTCTGAGCTCTCGGATAAACTGCTGGCAGAAATTCTGGAGCTGGATGCGGAAATGACCGTAACCCTCCATATCCAGACGGTGGATCAGCTAAAGGCTATCAAAACCATCAAGGGAAAAATCTCCGACATCGGAAAAATGAAGGTGGAGGAACAGCGGAAGGCTGTCCGGGCCGGGTATGATCCCGACATTCTCCCGCCCGACCTCATTACCTTTTCCAAGGATGCGGCGGAGCTTCTTGCCGACCTCCAGTCCCGCAACGAGAGGATGTTCCTTTTGACTTTTACGGTAGTCAATATGGCCCCTACCCGCCAGCGGCTGGAAAACGATGTGTTTACCGTGGGCGGCATCGCACAGAAATACAACTGCGCCCTCAAGCGGCTGGACTGGCAACAGGAACAGGGCTTTGTGTCCTCGCTGGCCCTCGGCTACAACGAAGTGGAGATCCAGCGTGGTATGACAACCAGCTCCACGGCAATTTTCATCCCCTTTATGACAAGGGAGCTGCGGATGGACGGACAGGCCCTCTACTATGGCATGAACGCCCTTTCCCACAATGTCATTATGGCTGACCGCAAAAAGCTGAAGTCGGCCAACGGAATGTACCTCGGCTCTACGGGCTCGGGAAAATCCTTTGCGGCAAAGCGGGAACTGCTCAATGTCTTTCTGACCATCCCCCAGGATCGGATTATCATTGTCGATCCGATGGGCGAATATGCCCCGCTGGTTCGCAGGCTGGGCGGACAGGTGATCGAGATTGCCCCGGACAGCCCCCACCACCTAAACCCGATGGATGTGGAGCTTAACATGGCCGCCGGGGAGAGCCCTCTTTCCATGAAAGCGGATTTCCTGCTTTCCCTGTGCGAGCTGGTGGTAGGCGGAAAGGAAGGCTTACAGCCCATCGAAAAAACAGTTGTTGACCGCTGTGTGCGGCTGGTGTACCGGGAACAGGCCCTTGGGCTTGATACAGGAAAAACCCCGCTTTTGCAGGACTTGTACGAGGAGCTCTTAAAACAGCCGGAGCCCGAGGCCCGGCGTGTGGCAACTGCCCTTGAGCTCTACTGCACTGGCTCCCTCAACCTGTTTAACCATCCCACGAATGTGAAAACCGACAGCCGGGTGGTGTGTATCGTGCTGAAAAACATGGGAGAAAACCTCCGCAAGATCGCCATGCACATCACAAATGAATTTGTGTCCCAGGCGGTAGATACCAACTTCCGGGAGGGCGTGGCGACATGGTGCTATTTCGATGAGTTCCATGTCCTGCTCCGTGATCCGCTGACCGCCAGCTATTTTGTGGCGGTGTGGAAAATGCTGAGAAAGAAAGGCTGCGTTCCCAGCGCCCTCACGCAGAATGTAAAAGACCTTCTGGCCAGCCGGGAGATTGAGAACATTCTGGATAACACCGATTTTATGATTTTGCTCTCGCAGGCTCAGAGTGACCGGGCGATTTTGGCAAGACAGCTCGGTATTTCCGAGCACCAGCTTTCCTACATTACCCACTCTAATTCCGGCGAGGGCCTGCTGTTTTACGGGAATGTGACCATCCCGTTTGTGGATCGGTTCCCGAAGGGGGAAATCTATGACCTCTTAACCACCCGACCGGAGGATATGAAGAATGAAGCGAAAACCGAATAAACCACGCCCGGAGGCCCAAACGCATACGGAACCCGTAAACGGGGCTGCCGAGCCCGAGGGCTCTGCTTTTGGGGCTGGCTCTGAACAGGAGCCCGGGGCGGCTGGCACTTCGGGACAAAGTGTCCCAAAGTCAAAATTCCGGCAGAAAAGCCAGCAGGAACAAGCGGCGGCATCCAAGCTCCGCATGGAAAAGCGGGGCGAAAAACGGGAGGCCGCCCGGGAAAAGCTGGCAAAGCAGAAGCCGCCCAAACAAAAAGGCCCGATCCGTAAGGCGGCGGGGGCCGCCGGATGGGGCGTTCACGGCTTTGTGCATGGCAAGCTCTACGAGGTGGAGCAGGAAAATGTAGGAACGGAAGGGGCCCACCGTTCGGAGCTTGCCGGGGAGGTTATCCTGCGGCATGGCTCCCGGTTTGTAAAGCGCAAAGTCCGGGAGCATCCGGCAAGGGCGGCCAGCCGGGCCGAGGCCAGGTATCAGAAAGCGGCGGCGGATTATCATTTCCACACCGCCGCACAGGAGCACCCGGAGCTTTCCAAAAACTATTTTACCCGGTACTGGCAGAAACAGCGGCTTAGAAGGCAATACCAGAAGCGGGCGAAGGAGGCCGCAAAACAGAGCGCAAAAGCCGCCGGGAAAACAGCCGCCGCCACGGAAAAGCTGACAGCCCGGGCCGCCGGGTTTGTGAAGCACCATCCAGTCGGATGCCTGCTGGCGCTGGCCTGTGTCCTTGTGATCGTCCTGCTCCAGTCCTGTTCGTCCTCGCTGGTGTCCATCGGCAACGCCGGAGCCGGGGCGCTGGGAGCCACCACTTACCCCTCTGCGGATGAGGCGATTTTAGGGGCGGAGGCGGCTTATGCCGGGCTGGAGGCAGAACTGCAAACCTACCTTGATACTTACGAAAGCACCCATGATTATGATGAGTACCACTTCGATCTGGACGAGATCGAACACGATCCCTATGTGCTCATTTCCCTGCTGTCGGCACTCCATGAGGGGGAATGGACGCTTTCACAGGTGGAGGGCTCCCTGCAAATGCTCTTTGACCGCCAGTATATTCTGACGGAGCGTGTGGAGGTGGAGACACGCTATGACAGCGACGATGAACCCTATTCGTGGTACATCTGCTATGTGACGCTGGAAAACAAGAACCTGTCCCACCTGCCTGTTTCCCTGTTGAGCGAGGAACAAATGTCCCGGTACTCCATCTATATGTCCACCCTTGGCAACCGTCCCGACCTGTTTCCCGACTCCCCCTATGTGGACAAATACATTACCAACCCGCCGGAGGGCTATGAGGTTCCGGGGGAATATCTGGACGATGAAACATTCGCCGCTATTTTCTCGGAGGCAGAGAAATACATCGGCTATCCCTATGTGTGGGGCGGCTCCAGCCCGTCTACATCCTTTGACTGCTCCGGCTATGTGTCATGGGTGATCAATCATTCCGGCTGGAATGTGGGCCGCCTTGGGGCGCAGGGGCTTTACAACATCTGCACCCCGACCAGCTCCCCAAGGCCCGGCGACCTTGTGTTTTTCAAGGGAACCTATGATACCCCGGGCGTGAGCCACTGTGGGATTTATGTAGGCGATGGGCGGATGCTCCATTGTGGCGATCCCATCGGATATGCAAACTTAAATACAAGCTACTGGCAGTCTCATTTTTACGCCTACGGGCGTTTACCATGATTGGAGGTCATTTATGGCAACGGCAAAAAGCATGAAAATCCAGGCCGAGATTGATAAGGTCAAGGCCAAAATCAGCGAACAGCAGGCCCGGCTCAAGGAGCTGGAGCAGAAAAAGCTGGAGGCGGAAAACAGCGAGATCGTGGACATCGTGCGTGGCATGAGCATCCCTCTTGCGGAGCTGCCCCTGCTGTTTGAAAAGCTGAAAGGCGGCGGGGCTTTGGGACAAAGTGTCCCGAAGTCCGAGGATGAGGAAAAGGAGGAAAACTGAATATGAAACGGTTTCGAGTTTTGACAGCGGCGCTTTGTGCCGCTGTTTTGTTATGCGGCTTTAGCGTTCCCGCCTATGCCTACGCAGGCGGCGAGGGCGAGGACTACGGCGATCCCACAATGGAAACCCCGGCCCCGGAGCCGACTATTACGCCGGGCGAGGGCTTTTCCGAGGAGGGAAACCTTGTAACCCGTGATCTGCTCTATGACGAGCACACCAACAAGCAGTTTATTACCGTCCAGACCAGCGGCGGCAATACCTTTTACATTGTCATTGATTATGACAAGCCCGTGGACGAGGAAGGCGAACAGTATGAAACCTACTTTTTCAGCGTTGTGGATGAGGGGGATCTGCTGGCCGCAGCCGAGGCCGCTGGCGTGGAACAGGCGGTCTGCTCCTGTCCGGAGAAATGTGCGGCGGGGGCTGTCAATACCGACTGCCCGGTATGCTCCGTCAATCTGGCAAAATGCGTAGGCGCAGAGCCGGAGTCAGAGCCTGCCCCGGAGCCTGAGCCGGAACCCGAGAAGCCGGGCAACGCCGGGATGATCCTTTTGGTGCTGGCTGTCATGGGCATCGGCGGCGGGGCCGCATGGTATTTCAAGATTTACCGTCCGAAACACCAGCAAGCTGACCAGCCCGAGGAGGACGATGGAGGGGAGTACCAGGACTATGACGAGTTTGAACATGACGGCCCCCCGTGGGACGAGGAGGACGAAACCGAAGAAAAGGAGGAAATCAGATGAATTTTACCAGCAGTCCCTTTGAACGAATGATGAAAGAAAAACCCCGTCCCCAGGCTCCCGCCGAGAACAGGCCGCCCAGGGGCTCCGCCTGTTGTGGCTGCTGTTACTGGCGGGGGATCGCCTGTGTGTCCTGCTACAAGGAGCTTTTGAAGGCCGGGGCTGGCGGGAGGTGATGGATTGTCCCGTGAACTGACACGCAAGGAAAAGACAGCGATCCGCTCTCTTGTGGTAACATGGTGCGCTAACTATGACCGGGAATACGGATGCCTGCCACTGGATAGCGATTGCTATATGCTGGGTAAATGCTGGACGGGATCATACTGCCGCTATTTCCGGGAGTCCGTCCTGCCCCTTGATCCGGCGCTGGAAGCGTCCCTTATGAGCGAGGGCCCAAGACCGGATTTTAAGATATGCCCGGTATGCGGCGGGCCTGTTCCCCCGGACAGGCGGCAGGCGTACTGCTCGGCGGCCTGTGCAAAGAAAGCCCACCGCCGCCAGCAACGGGAATATATGCGGAAAAAGCGGGGTGCATCCGTTGACAATTAGGGCCTGCAAAACCCGCTTATATCAAGGCTTTTCGGGGCCGTTCCGTTGGCCTGCCGTATCATTCTACGGTCTGGCCCCGCTTGCCCCGATGCTGTCAACATCCATACAGCGGGACTTTGGGACAATTTGTCCCGAAGTACCCGCTTTCTGAGAGGAGGAATTATGCCGAAATATTACCCCATCAATGAGGAGGCCGCCCGGCGTGCCAAAAACGCCAACAGCTTTTCCGACTATGTTCCCGGCTCCGCTACCGCCGCTTACCGTGAAATGGTGGATCTGGCCTATGCCCTCGGGGAACAGCAGAAAGGGCGTGTCGATCCCATGTACCACGAAAAGATTGACGGGCTCATAGACCGCTATGCCCGCAAGCTGGCGGAGAACATCAACCAGAGCAATCTCATAGATGCCCGTGTACCCTCCATCCTCATCGCCGGAGGTTCCAACTTCCCGGTGCGGAAAAAGGAAAAGCAGAACGCCGCCCGGGATAAGAACATGGGCGAATATATGCAGATCGAGGGCCTGCTGGATAAGGTGCGCTCAACGGGCATGGGCGGGATCAGCGCAGACGATGACCGGGCCGTGGAAAAGCTGGAGGCGAAGCTGGCAGGGCTGGAGGCCATGCAGGAGGAAATGAAAACCGTCAATGCCTACTACCGCAAGCATAAAACGCTGGATGGCTGTCCCGTCCTGTCCGCCGAGGAAATTGGAAAGCTCCAGTCCTCTATGGCATCCGACTGGCGCAAAAATCCCGTACCCTATCCGTCCTATCTGCTTACCAACAACAACGCCAACATCCGCCGCACACGCCAGCGCATTGAGGATTTGAAAAGCCAGTCGGAATATGCGGGCTGGGCCTTTCCCGGGGGACGGGCGGAAATCAACGAAGGAGAAAAACGCTTGCAGCTCTTTTTTGAGGAAAAGCCATCGGAGGAACAGCGGCGGGAACTGAAAAGCAACGGTTTTAAGTGGGCTCCCAGCCAGGGAGCATGGCAGAGACAGCTTACGAAAAATGCCATCTATGCGGCGGGCCGGATGGAATTTTTGCGCCCGGAGGATGGGCAGAGCCCTTACCAGCTCCAGCCCTTTGCCCGGAAAACGGAAAAGGATATGACACGATGAAGGAGGTGTATTTGTGGACAAAAATCAAGGCTATTCCATTTTGAAGGCTGTGATGCTGGAAAATGGCAGGGGCTTTGCGCTGGGGCATCATCCCACAGCTCCATCCCCCTATGTCACATGGGCCTGTTACGATGATAAGAACGGCCAGCGGCAGTATGAATGGGGACATTACGGCAACGATCTGGCCGCTATGGAACAGGATTTTTCAGACCGGGTAAAGGACTATCAGCGGCTTTACCATGTGGGGATCGTGCAAACCGAGGCCCCCGGCCTTTACAAGTATTACTCTACCCAGCGGCCTGTGGACATCGGGACATTCCCCAAACCGCCCCACAATGCCCCGGATGAGATCGTCAACTATGACCGCCGCATCCCGGTGGAGGGCGGCGCATTTCTGGCATGGGGGCATCTGACTTATACAAGACCGCTGACCGAAAAGGAGGCGTCTGACTATGAGCTCCGTCCTGCCCCCGTCATTTCTGAATTATCCCGAAAAAACGATGACAGGCCCCTCTCGATTGCCCAGCAGATGAAAGAGGCCGGAGCTCTGGCCGAAGCCAGCCAGGGCGATCCCATCCATAAGAAAAAGGCCCCCGACCGGGGCGACCGATAGGAGGATTTGTATGGAAGAAAGATATAACCCGATGAAAAGTGCGGAGATCGCCACCGAGCACAATTACAATATGCTGGACGGTGTTCTCAATAACCAGGCCCCACCCCCGGAGGAAAAGGAGCTGGATAAGGTTAAGGAACCGCCCCACAAGCGCCGGAGCCGGGAACGGGAGGAACGATGACAAAGAAACGCCGTCGCCCGATCCATCTCCATGTGATGGTGTCCGAGGAGGAGCAGGCCCTTATTCAACAACGCATGGCCGAGACGGGCATCCGCAATATGGGGGCCTATATGCGGAAAATGGCCCTCAATGGCTATGTGCTCCATGTTGACCTCTCGCCCGTCCGGGAGTTGGTATCGCTCCAGCGGCGGTGCTCAAACAACCTCAATCAAGTGGCGATCCAGGCCAACACTTACGGCGGGATTTACCTCGAGGAGATCGCCGCTTTGCAACGGGACTATGCAGCATAAGGACCAATGGGCTCAATAACAAAGGAAGTAGAGACTACCGTAACAGCAATCGGATACATCATCTTGGAGGGGCTGCACTTTAACTGTTTGCACATGCTGATAACCAGAGGATAAACCATAGCAAACATAGCTGGCAGGCTGGGGACAAACTGACCGAGCAGGAAGATAACCAAAATGTAAGACGCCAATACTCGCGTGAAGGACCCATTGTTCACACGATACAAAAGCTTGGTAATATTATTGACCATCTGCGTGCGAGAAAGTCCCGCAGCAACAATAAACATACCAGCCATCGTCAAAACGTTGTTGTTGCCGAATCCAGCAAACACGGTAGCCTTATCCACACATCCTGCGACATACAAAGCAACAATAACGCCCATACTGGTAAATGCCATTGGTATCTTGCGGTTAAAGAATAGAATAATCATAACCGCAAAAATAATTAGGCAGATAACCATGCTGTTCATAGTAAGCCTCCTTATTTTTTGAAAATTTTATTGTCCTTCACGTTTGCAAAAACTTCTCAGCGTAAAGGACGTTTCCATCCATTCTCTCTTTCTATCTTCAGCAGATACACACCATCCATAGAACCTTTAGCCGGCAAAAGAGGCTCTATTTCCTGCTGAATACTCGTCAGCGTATAATCAATAATGACTAAAAATACTAAACGAGTTCCTTGACAACTATTTAACCATATTGTATACTTTTCGTAAAGCGACAAATTATACAAGCCGCTTTGCGAAAATGTCAAAGCAGAGGTCCAAATGGATACACAAAAATGGTCACTACTTCTTAAAGTATTGGACTCTGGCAGTATTTCTGCAG
>ENA-OYWV01000831-OYWV01000831.1-human-gut-metagenome-genome-assembly--contig:-NODE-831-length-11628-cov-6.583427_pt1 | contig 11628 bp, 10 predicted proteins | sample MGYA00244812_ERZ653400 | MGnify/ENA primary metagenome ERZ653400 (study PRJEB26926, sample SAMN06165097) | human gut metagenome | biome: ENVO:00009003; feature: ENVO:2100002; material: ENVO:00002003... | reverse complement strand
ACTATGTTTCACGTGAAACATAGTACCCATTTCTCACTGACAGATTATATTTCCTGCTGGTAATATTCCAGAAAATCTCTGATTTTGCCGGCTGCTTCTTTTAATACTTCTATTCTTGGTAAATAAACCACTCTGAAGTGATCCGGCTGATGCCAGTTAAATCCACCGCCATGTACAAGCAGAATCTTCTTCTCTTTTAATAAATCTAATGCAAATTTCTCATCATTTACGATATTAAATTTCTTTGTATCAATCTTAGGGAACATATAAAATGCAGCTTTCGGTTTCACAGCGGTAATTCCCGGAATATCTGTCAGCGCATTATAAATAAATTCTCTCTGCTCATAAATACGTCCACCAGGAACAATATAACTCTCCACACTCTGATGTCCGCCCAATGCAGTCTGAACAATTGACTGCGCCGGTACATTAGAACAAAGTCTCATATTAGAAAGCATCTTGATTCCTTCTATATAATCTTTTGCAACTGCCTTATTGCCACTGAGAATCATCCATCCGATTCTAAAGCCCGCGATCATATGTGATTTGGATAAACCGCTGAACGTTACACAGAATAAATCCGGAGCCATTGAAGCAATGGAAATATGTTCTGCTCCGTCCATTACAAGACGGTCATAGATTTCATCAGAGAAAATGATCAGATGATGTTCTCTGGCAATATCTACTATCTGTTGTAATACTTCTCTCGGATACAAGGCACCAGTCGGATTATTCGGATTTATAATAACGATTGCTTTTGTTCTGCTGGTAATTTTCTTTCTGATATCATCCATATCCGGATACCATTCTGCCTGCTCATCACAAATATAATGTACTGCTTTTCCACCAGCTAAAGTTGCACATGCAGTCCACAACGGATAATCCGGAGATGGAATCAAAATCTCATCTCCATTATCCAACAGAGCTGACATACAGAGATTAATCAGTTCACTGACACCGTTTCCTGTATAAATATCCTCAATTGATACATTAGGGAGCTTTTTCAACTGTGCATACTGCATGATTGCTTTTCTGGCAGAAAACAAACCTTTTGCAGGAGAATATCCCTCACACTCTGTCAGCTGCTGTCTCATATCATAAATCACTTCGTCCGGTGTTCTGAATCCAAATGGTGCCGGATTTCCGATATTCAGTTTCAAAACCTGAGTTCCTGCGTTTTCCATACGTGCAGCTTCTTCTACAACCGGTCCTCTTACATCATATAATACGTTATTTAATTTAGATGATTTTTTAAATTCACGAACCTGTACTTCCTCAACTGTCTCCCTGGTATTTTCTTTCATATTATTATAATTGTAATCAAATTTCATATTTTCCATTTGAATTCCTGCCTCATTTGTCTCTTTCTTTAAAGTGTCTACAGATACATCGGTTCCTTTCAGCCATTCAGTTTCTACTCCTAATGTTGTCGCCAGAAAATTAAGAATTTCTGATCTGGGAGTTGTTTTTCCACTCAGATACTGGCTCACATGACTCTTTCCAAGTTTCACGCCCTGCTCTGCCGCCTTTTTTACAAGGTCGATCTGCTTCATATTCTTCTGTTCCATTGCTTTTTTTAATCGTTCAGCAAATATATTATTCATAAATACTATCTCCGTTCTCTGTAAAAAACAAATTACATTGTTATAATCAATGGTTATTGTTATATTTCTTAATTCTTTCGCATATATGTTATAGAAAGAACAGATATATTATATTGTTTATGCGGAATCAAAATACATTCAGACATACAAACATTAATTAAGTTCAAATGTATTTCTTTCAGCATCATACACGAATATATGTTCTGTTCATTTTTAAATCCCGCATTTTATCAGCTTTTTCAAGTTTTTTTCTTTGCTATTATACTATAATTGAACTAATAATTCAACGGCAAATTTTATTATTTTCAATTTCATCAGCATGGTTCAACTTTTGGTTCATTTTATAGTTCATTGTTAATTGAACTATATTGAACATATTAATTGTTTCGTTATACAAGTTCAATTAGTTTAATTTATGTTTTTGAACTATATATTGAACTATAATTTAACTTCTCTTGTTTTGGTTCAATATGCGTTCAATTTTAGTCTTGATATTTTTGAAATTCCTTTTATTTATGCGGTTTTCATGTCATTCCGCAGATTCTATTTGTTCAATTTCAAGTTCAAAAAAGCACATGTTTTCGTCGGAGATCAGACTCCTACTGAACAATTCTGTCTAAGAAACTTTTTCTATACAATCAAATTTACATGCTTTTCCCCGTCCTTTCTTTCCTTATTATCCCGTCAAATGATTTATTATGTGATATGAAACATATTACAGTGTCATTCTCTGACACAAGAAAAATCCTGCAAGCAAGATTCTCCGTCTGCGACACGTAGCTTCAGCGACATAATTCCTCTACACCGCAGTACGCTCCTGCCTGGAAGGCTTTACTTTTTCTGCATCTTTATGTATGTTATAGGAACATTACAAAGTAATCTCCTATAACATAAAATAAGTCCACTGCTTATTCCTTTTATAAATAATGCAGTGGACTTATCCGTTAATTTTATTCTTTTTTTGTTATTCTGTAGTTTCGTTGCTCATCTGTACGATTTATATCGCATTGATTTTATTGTACGTTTTATTTCTCTGGATTTACAATTTTACCAGCAATTGCACACGCTGCTGCTGTTTTTGGTGATGCAAGGTAAATCTCTACCTTAGATGTTCCCATTCGACCAAGGAAATTTCTGTTATTTGTAGCTACTACACGTTCACCGTCGGTAAGGATACCTCCTGCACGTCCACAGCATAATCCACATCCAGGATGTGTGATCATTGCACCTGCTTCTGCCAGAGTATCCATAATTCCCTCTGCAATTGCCTGACAGTATATTTTACGACTTGCAGGAGTTACAATCAATTTAACGTAATCTGCTACCTTTTTGCCCTTTAACACCTCTGCTGCAGTTCTGAGATCCTCCAGACGGCCATTTGTACAGGAACCGATAAATACCTGATCTATTTCTGTTCCTTCAAGTTCACTTACATTTTTAATCTTATCTACCTGAGACGGACATGCCATAACCGGTACAAAATCCTCTGCGCGATAAGTGATTGTTTTCATATAGGTTGCATCTTCATCTCCTGTAAGGCTCTTCTGGAACTCATTCAACTCTATGTCACAATATTCTGCAGTTTTTTCATCCGGTGTAAACAGTGCACATTTTGCACCTGCCTCAATCGCCATATTTGCCATAGTCATACGGCTTGCTACTGTCATATTCTTTACTGTACTGCCGGTAAATTCAAGTGCTCTGTATGTTGCTCCATCAGCTCCCAGATCACCGATCAGACGCAGGATGATATCTTTGGACATAACATTTCCCGGAAGTTCTCCCTCGATCACAACCTTAATTGTCTCAGGAACTTTGATCCACATAGTTCCTGTTCCCAGAATACTTGCCATCTCTGTATATCCGATACCGGAAGAGAAAGCGCCTACACATCCGTAGGTAGTGGTATGGCTGTCTGTACCAAATACAATATTTCCCGGTTTTACATAACCTGCCTCTGTCATTAACTGGTGGCAGATTCCATCACTTCTGTGAACATTTTTCATGCCATATTTCCTGGCAAAAGCATCTCCCGCATGGAAATGTCTGGTATCATCTAACTGACTTGCAGGAACCAGATGGTCATATATGAGTACTGCTTTATCTGGATCCCAGAGCTTCGTAAAGCCCATTTCTTCAAACTTTTCTGCTACAAATGGAATAAATATATCATGAATCATAACCCTGTCTACATTGACCGTTACAATGTCTCCAGGCTTTACTGTTTTTCCAACATTGTTTCTTATAATTTTCTCAATAACTGTCTCGCCCATTTTCCTCTCCTTTCCAAATCAATCCAGCCCATTCAGTTTGCGCATGGCTTTTACAAGTCCGCCAGCCTGAATAATGCTCATCAGATTTTCCGGAAGAGAAGCAATCGGGTACTGTTTTCCATTGTAATCTACATGTTCATTCATTACCACAGTGACTTCATCACCTTCTTTGATATCATCATGAAGATCTGGCTGCTCGATCAGTAACAGACCATTATTAATAGAATTTCTGAAGAAAATCCTCGCAAAAGATTTGGCAATTACACACTGAATTCCCAGTGCTTTGATAATTTCCGGTGCCTGTTCTCTGGAAGAACCACATCCAAAGTTCTTTCCTGCAACAATAATGTCGCCTTTCTGAATCTGTCCTGCCAGTTCCGGACGCAGAGGACTGAATCCGTACTGTTTCATATCGTCGATTGTTTTCAGTGCGAGATATTCTGTTGGAATAATAATATCTGTATCAATGTCATCATCCAGAACCCACACTTTTCCTGTGAATTTTTCCATAATCTTACCTCTTATCTTCTATCTTCACTTGTAACTGTTCAGTACTTTCACAGTCACAAGTTAAAATTCATTCAAACGAATTGTGATATACCATACCGAATAACTACTCCGCAGTTTATCAGGATGAGCTTGCTCTCCTCCTGATACAAACAAATCTCCACCTGCTGTCTGTTGCTTTTCGCAACCTTCGCAGGAAATTTACTTGATTCGGTTAAATGTTTCACGTGAAACATTTATAATTAGCATCACACCTCACTTGCCAGCGCAATCTTTCCTGTAATGGCAGATGCTGTAACAGTAGCTGCTGATCCCAGATATACTTTGGAGCTTGGGTGTCCTGCACGACCTTTGAAATTACGTGTTCCTGTACTGATCAGAACTTCGTTCTCACCGATCACACCCTGACAGCTTCCCCAGCATACACTGCAGTTCGGATTCATAACAATGGCTCCAGCCTCCATAAACGTGTCAATAAGCCCCTCTTTTAATGCCTGGCGGTAAATAGTCTGGCTTGCAGGCACAACGAGAAATCTGACGCCCTCAGCAACCTTCTTGCCCTTGATGATTTCTGCACCGACACGCAGATCTTCAATACGTCCGTTGTTACAGGATCCCAGAAATGCTTCATTGATTTCAATTCCGCAGGCTTCTTCTGCAGGCACAACATTGTCTACAAAATCAGGTTTCGCAACTACAGGACGGACTTTTGATAAATCAAATGTATATTCTCTCGCATAAACTGCATCCGGATCACTGTGATATACAGCCTTTGGCTCACGTCCATGTTCTTTCAGATATTCAATAGCTTTCTCATCTGCTTCAAAGATACCTGTCTTTGCACCGGCTTCTACTGCCATGTTGCAAAGCGCCATACGATCACTGATACTGAGTGTTTTCGCACCCTCGCCTGTAAATTCCATTGCCTGATAGTTACATCCATTTGCTCCGATTTCCCCAATGATTGTAAGAATCAGATCTCTTGCGTAAACTCCTTCCGGAAGTTTACCTGTCAGATTAAATTTTACGCTCTCAGGAACCAGTACCCATGAAGTACCTGTTACCATACCATAAAGGAAATCTGTACATCCTACGCCTGTTCCAAATGCACCTAATGCACCGTATGAACAGGTATGGCTGTCTGCACCAAAGATCAGTTCACCCGGACGGACATAATTCTCGATCATAACCTGATGGCAGACACCTTTTCCTTCCCAGAAATCAATGTTATGTTCTTTTGCAAAATCTCGCATCTTCTTCTGAGATGCTGCTGTTTTCGGGCTGTCAGATGGTACATTATGGTCCACGATAAACACCAGCTTGCTTGTATCTGCAATGTGCGGATTTTTCAATTTATTGTTATACATATCAACCGTAAGATGTGTGGTTCCATCATTACTCATGAGACGATCGAGTTTAACTGTATGGATATCTCCCGGTTTTACGCTGTCAACACCTGCTGCCGCAGCAATAATCTTTTCTGCAATTGTCATTCCCATTTTACTTCTCCTCCTTGTTCAGAGATGCGATCAGACCACCCTGATTCAAAATATTCTGCATATATTCCGGAAGCTTTGTACAGGAATATGTTTTTCCGTTAGCTTCAACTGTTCCCTCTGACATATGAAGAACCATCTTATCTCCGGTATTTACTTCGTCCGGAAGATCTTTGCAGACAATTACCGGCAAACCAATATTAATAGAGTTTCTGTAAAAGATTCGTGCAAAAGATTTTGCTACAACTGCCTGTACTCCCAACGCTTTCAGAACACCAGGCGCCTGCTCTCTGGAAGAACCACATCCAAAGTTTTCTCCACCTACCACGAAATCTCCCGGTTTTACTTTCTTTGAAAAATCCGGATCCAGAGATTCAAATGCATGACCTTTCATCTCATCCAGATTAGGAAGTAACAGATACTGTGATGCTATGATCTGGTCTGTATCCAGGTCATTATGAAATTTAAAAATTGTTCCTGTTTCCATAAAAACGGTTTCCTTTCTGTATCATTTTATCTTTTTACAATTTATCACTTGTCTCTCTTTAACGATTTAGTCAGATAAATTCTTTTCCTATTTTAGCACAAAAGACAGGAGATTGAAAACGCCTGTTTTCAATATTCCTGTCTTTTTTTACAATCGTTATTACATTAACTCTTTTAAAACAGAATGTCCAATTGTTCCCTCAGGCATTGGCACTCCAAAATTCTCCGCCACAGAAGCGCCGATCACAGCAAAAGTATCTTCGTCTTTTATCGCACCACCATTTTTCATTCTCTTTGAGTACGCAATAAATGGTACATATTCTCTTGTATGGTCAGTTCCTGTATAAGTCGGATCATTTCCATGATCTGCAGTGAGAATAAGCAGATCATTCTCTCTCATTTCTTCTAACAACACACCCAGATTTTTGTCAAATTTCTCAATCTCTTTTCCGTAACCTTCCACATTTCTTCTGTGTCCCCATAATGCATCAAAATCTACAAGATTAACAAAACATAACCCTCTGAAATCTCTCTTGCAGATTTCAATTGTCTGCTCCATTCCATGTACAGAGCTGTCTGAATGATGAGTTTCTGTAATGCCTTCTCCGCAAAAAATATCATGAATCTTTCCAATACCGATCACATCAAATCCATGATCTTTCAACACGTTTAACGTGGTAAGTCCGGTGGGTTTCAATGCATAATCATGACGGTTACTGGTACGTTTAAATTCATCTTTTTTCTTACCAATGTACGGTCTTGCAATAACTCTGCCAACTCTCCATTCATCCTTCATGGTAATTTCTCTTGCAATTTCACAGCAGCGGTACAGATTCTGAAGATCAAAAGTTTCTTCATTTCCGCAAATCTGAAGAACAGAATCAGCTGAAGTATAAACAATCATTGCACCCGTCTGAATCTCCTCTTCACCCAGTTCCTCAATAATCTCCGTTCCGCTTGCGCTCTTGTTTCCTATCACTCTTTTTCCGCATCTTTTCTCCAGTTCTGCGATCAATTCCGGCGGGAACCCTGTTTCTGTAAAGGTTTTAAATGGTTTTTCTGTTTTGATTCCCATCATCTCCCAGTGTCCGGTCATGGTATCTTTTCCATTGCTAGCTTCACCCAGATGCGTATATCGCCCCTTGGGATTCTCAACACCCGCCATTTTTCCTGCCGGATGAAGATTCAACATTCCCAGTTTTCTAAGATTTGGGATCTCCAGAGAGCCCATTTTCTCAAGAATATGTCCAAAAGTATCCACCCCAATGTCACCAAATTTTGCTGAATCCGGCATTGCCCCGATCCCCAGAGAATCAAGTACAATTACAAAAATTCTGTCGTAATTTTTCATTTATGCTTACTCCTTCTCTTACATTTTATTAATCGCTGACCTTTTCCTGTTCCCTTTTATTCGTCATTCACTTTTTTACTTTTCGCAATTAAAAATCACTTGCAATGATGGGCGTTTACCTTATATTTCTCGGGAATTTATCAGATTTCGTAGTCCAAATCCCAGCGGTAGCAAATCCTTCAGTGTGTAGATATCATAATGTTCTTTATCTATTGCCAGAATAATCCGAAATGTCTCCGGATCACAGAACTCCATCATTACCTGACGGCAGACACCACAGGGAGCTGTATACTCTGTCAAAATCCCATCTTTTCCACCCACAATACAAATTGCGTCAAACTCCCTGACGCCTTCGCTCACTGCTTTAAAAATTGCGGTTCGTTCTGCACAGTTCGTAGGTGTATATGCTGCATTTTCAATGTTACACCCTGTATAAATCTGTCCGTTTTTTGTAAGTAATGATGCACCAACCTTAAAATTTGAATAGGGTGTATAAGAAAATTTGAGCTGTTCCATTGCAGTCTCAATCAGTTTGCTGATCATTGATTTTTCCAGATTCTGCATTCTCTGTCACCTCCGTCCTTACAGAACTTGTCCCTGATCTTCTTTAATCATTCTGCGGATTGCCTCTACAGCTACCCGGATTGCCATGTCTGTGTCATGTACAACCGGATTCTCAAGACCCAGCTTCTCTCTCTCCTGATTTGCCAATACCAACAGACAGGAACCCATCCTCGCCCTGAGTTTACCGGCTACGATGAAAAGTGCCGCAGATTCCATTTCAGAAGCAAGACATCCCATTCGTTTCCAGGCTTCCCATTTATTGATCAACTCATAACCTGCCGGCATTGCTTCCGGCTCATGCTGTCCATAGAAAGAATCTTTGGACTGTACCACACCTGTATGATATATAAATCCTTTCTCCTTCGCAGCTTCAACAAGAGCATTGGTCACATCCAGATTTGCCACTGCCGGATATTCAATTGGCGCATATTCTCTGCTTGTTCCTTCCATACGTACTGCTGCTGTCGCAATTACAATGTCTCCACTTTTTATTTCCGTCTGCATTCCACCACAGGTTCCGATTCTGACAAAAGTATCCGCTCCGCAGCGATACAGCTCTTCCATTGCAATGGACGCTGATGGGCCACCAATACCGGTTGACGTTACACTGACCTTCACTCCATCCAGTGTTCCTGTATAAGTGATATATTCCCTGTTGTCTGCGATCAGCACAGGATTATCAAAATACTGTGCAATCTTTACACATCTTTTCGGATCTCCCGGAAGGATCACATAACGGCCCACTTCACCTTTTGCCACTTGAATATGATACTGTCTGTTTACATCTTCTGAGTAATTTTTCATAATCATCCCATCCTTTTCGTTTTCACGTGAAACATCGGTTGCCACTGTTTAACAATCCTCTTAATTAATGCATTTAAGACAGTTCAACAGGATTTCATGTTCTGATGAGCTGAATCAATATACATTATTTACAAGAATTACTATAGTATCTTCCTTTTATTATGATTATAAATCATATACCTGTATGAGAAAAGTTCTTTTTTAGACCTGAATCCAATATCCGTCCATCTGCAAATATCTTCCTTGTTAATTTACGGTTATAAAAAAACTGAGGTCGTCGCTCCACGATAAGGAACTCTGACCTCAATGGGTTTGTGGCTGTTTTATAAGTTAACTCTCGAGAGGTAATTAATTCTCATATTATTAACTACATATCTTGAATAAACCGCATAAATAAGCCATTCTTTTGAATCGAGAGTTAATTTTACAGGAAGTTAAGAAGAGTATTTCCATCCGCATCCTGCTCTATCTTTGGATACAGCGCAACTTCAACTGTATTGGCACCAAGCCCTGCAAGAGCTACCAGTGCACGATAAGCATATTCTGTATTGAAATCTCCGATCGGTTCACCAAAATAGTCCCACTGACCAAGCTTTTTGAGAATTTCTGGCCCTCTTTGATAAGCTTTAACCGAATTTCTGTCAGCATTGTCTTCCAGTTTTCTGCAACATCACCGGTAAGAACAGAAGTGTCAAATTCCATACCAGGACCTATATTCACAACTGCTATTTTTTCAAGCATTTCCTTATCCGCAGCTGCCGGAGAATTCTTTACCATCAACTCATTGGCCTTATTAAAAAATGTGATCGGATCCACATTAGGAGTCACCACAGTCCTGAATTGTGCTTCCGCCCCAAAGCTTTATGGGTGAACCTCACATGACTGAAGTCACATGCTTCCAGACGCTTTAGGCGTCCGACTGAATATCGGTGGATACGCCTGTAACTTAGGTACGCAGTTATGCGCATTTCCCATGCCAGATATGGCAGGTTCCCACATTACAGGTAGTCCGCTGTATATCTGCCTGTATCTATGCTGCTTTTAAACGTTCCATTTCTGAATGGAGTTTCCTCAGATCTGCATAAACGCATGAGGTTCTACGCTTTAGAGGAGGGACTTTTGCCTCCAGTAAAGACCTTTCCGTTGCCGGAAGGGGTTTTAAAAGTTCCCTTATAAAATATCTCGCCCCTATATTATAGGATGCTGACAGGTCACAATTATATCGTTTTCCTGTCTGGAAAGTACAGAGGCTGTGATTTTCCCAGTCACGTGTTACCGTCCCGGAACCATCATAAGCCAATCTGCTGGTATTCCATGCGCAGATCCTGGATACCCGCATCCCTTTCCTGTGTGCCTGATGTTCACAACACTTCTGGATATCTCTTTTTCTCCACAGGTGCAGTTTCTGTTTTTTCTTTCCCGATATCTTCCCCTGCATCTCCAGATACTCGAACACGATCACATCTGCATGGTTTTCTTCCGCATATCTTACAATCGCACCTGCAGTCTTTTTACCCAGTTCTGTGTTCAGACGTTTCGTATATGCCCATCTTCCCTGTGTCTGCGCAGAGCCATGTTCCCTCTGGGATCTGCGGATCCGTCCCAGTGTGCGGTACATCCGGTCTTTTTCACTGGGATGATCTATGAATCTTCTTCCCAGGACAGTTCCGTCTGCCCGCATGATTGTACAGACTGCATCGGTATTGATCCCTAAGTCCACGCTGCAGATGATCTGTTCTTTCACAGGTGTTTTGGTAAGTGTTACTTCCTCTTTATAGGAAAAACGCAAAAAGTACTTCCGGTGTCTCTTTTCCAGAGTCGGGGCAGATGCCTTTTTCCCTGACCAGCATTTTCTCAGATATTCCATATCCGTATGATCCAGACGTACACAGGACCATTTCCAGTCATGACCGTCATAGAGTTTCAGGTATGCTTCGTCTTTCCCTTCCGCTCCCTCACGGTACATGACATCACGGTAGAAGACCGGCATGGCGTGGTTTTCATATACAAGCTTTGGTTTCCCGCTCTTTCTGTCTGTCTTTTCCCATAGATCCAGCCGTGTTTTATAAGAGGATACTGTCCCCAGTGCATGCTGGATGGCAGATCTGCGCAGATAGGAAGGCATCTTTGGGAACCGGATATCAAAATCAAAACAGGCATGGTTTTTCTTCGTAGTATGTACCAGATGTTCTGCAGCATTAAAACGCCTCTTTGCATCCGGGATTTCTGCTAATTCTTCCCATACCTGCACATAAATCCCAATCAGATAGCTGACAGCAGAACGATAGATCTCCAGTGTCTGGCGGATCGGGATATTCTGTTTTCGTAATTCTACACCATAACTGGATATTATCTGCATTTTTATTTCTCCCTGATAACTCTTTTCTCAGATTCTGTTGTTTTATTTTTTCTATTACCCATGTCTATATTTTAGCACATATAGTGCCAGAAGTAAACATGCGTTCTTTCTTTGAGTAAAAAATTTGCCCGTCTAACTCATCACTACTACAATATATTTATGGGTAATCCCCTTACTTCCAGTA
>ENA-OYWV01000779-OYWV01000779.1-human-gut-metagenome-genome-assembly--contig:-NODE-779-length-12054-cov-3.929661_pt1 | contig 12054 bp, 8 predicted proteins | sample MGYA00244812_ERZ653400 | MGnify/ENA primary metagenome ERZ653400 (study PRJEB26926, sample SAMN06165097) | human gut metagenome | biome: ENVO:00009003; feature: ENVO:2100002; material: ENVO:00002003... | reverse complement strand
CTCCTACGCTGACGGAAAGACGCATCTTCGAGTAGCCCGGCACCTGTGCCTCATGGATCTGTGACTGAATCTGTTTTAATTTCTGTACAAAGTTTTCCTCATCCATCTCCGGCAGAACCAGCAGAAATTCGTCTCCTCCTAAGCGGATCAGACGGTCGGTACGTCGGGTGCAGCGGTTGACGGTCTTTACAATGGTGTCAAGCGCCATATCTCCGGCATTGTGGCCGTATGTATCGTTGTATAATTTGAAATCATCGAGATCGATCATGGCTACGCCGCAGCAAAAGCTGGCGTCCCGGATCTGGTCTTCGAAGTAGCGGCGGTTGAATACTCCGGTCAGCGCGTCACGATACAGCTCTTCGCTGTAGCTGTTCAGCTTGCTTACCAGATTCTGGCGTCCTTCGGAGTCCATCAGTGTTTCATCGTCGAGACGGTTGATCATCTCGATCACGCATGGTTCTCCTTCGATCTCCACGTATCTTGCAATGACCTGATACACTTCGACGCAACGCATTCCAGTTTTGATTTCTGCGATTTCTCCCGCAGGGCTTTTTCGGAAATACAGTTAAGGCACGGCATCGCTTTGTTCCATACTGCGTAGCATTCACACAGCTTGCCATTCTCTTCATCGATAATAAAATCTCCGATCTCATCCGGACGGAGAACCCGCACATACATGAAAATATTCTTCAGATGTTCCACCAGACGTTCTGCCTGTTTCTGTGTCATCTGAACATCCTTAGAAGGCTCTTTCTTATTTATTTTTTCACATTCCGGCAATTCGGTCTGATTCATCTGTTTCCCTCTCTTCTCCCCGGTACACACAAAACTTCATTACCCCTTTGTGTGCTTCCGCGTTTTGCTACATTTTCCCATTTTAATTACAGTTATACATAATAGTGTAACGATTGTTTCCCGTTTCTTCAAGAAAAAAGTGTACAAAAACCGTCCTGTAATGGAAATTTATTCAAAAAAACCGACCGGTTTTACGCGGTCGGTTTTTTCTTCTTATCATAGAAGACACGGCTGTATAACTGCGGATAGATGTTGCTGCAGGAGAGCGCCGGTCCTTCAATATAGCGGTAATGATCGAAATCGTAAACACCGTAATCCGGCTCGGAGTTATCCAGCCAGAAAGCATTGATGCCGTAATCGTAGTAGTTCTTCTTGCATACGTCCCAGACATATTTTCTTGTCTCCGGATTGAACACGTCGATCTCAACGCAGTCACCCTGGAAATCGTATGTCTACTTTTTCGCGCAGACTATCCCTGTATGTTTTTCATTTTATTAGATTTTTTTGTCTGTTTCTTGAAGTTTTTATCCGATTTCTAACACTATTTTGATCTTTTTACCAAATTTGCGGAATGGGCTTTATTTTTAACTGCACAAATTCCATTTCTTATGATAGAATATTTACGAAAAAATAAAGTATCTGATTCACTATACTTTGATTCACAATAAAATGAGGGAGTAATCCATGATTCAAACGAAAGATTCGAACTTAACCTTCCGCCCGCTGACCATCGACGACGCAGAGCAGTACAATGCACTTCTGCGCTACGCCTTTCAGGTTACAGAGCAGGAGCTTTCCGAAAGCGGATGGAAAGACGATGAAATCAAGCAGTCCAAATTCCCGGTTCTCGTCCGTGCCGATGTGCTCGGCTGTTTCTGCGAGGAGGATCTGGTATCACAGTTCGCGGTTTATCCGCTGGACATGAATATCTACGGTGTCCGCTATCCCGTCGGTTTTGTCACCAGCGTCTGCACCTACCCGGAATACACCGGCCAGGGCATCATGAAAAAGCTGATGATCCGGAGTCTCACGCGCATGCGGGAAAACCACCGTTCCTTTGCGCTTCTCTATCCCTACTCTATTCCGCTCTACCGGAATCTCGGATGGGAAATCATTTCCAATAAGATGACGTACACCATCAAGGACACGCAGGTGCCGCGGAAACTCAAAGCCCCTGGCTATGTGCGCCGCGTGGCATGGGATGACAAGGATTTTAAGGAACTACATACCAAATTTGCTTCGAAGACGCACGGCTGCCTCTACCGCAACAATCTGGCGTGGGAAGAATATTTCCGCTGGGATGAGGATGATACCGTCGTTGCGATCTACTATTCCGCTGATGATGTGCCGTACGGCTACATGGTCTATCTGATCAGCTCCGATATCATGCATATCAAAGAGATGATCTATCTGAACCGCGAAGCGCAGCTGGGACTCTGGGAGTATATTCATGCGCACGATTCCATGATCGATGAGGTCAAAGGAAATAACTACTACAGTGAACCCATCGCGTTCGAGCTTGAGGACAGCGATATCAAAGAAACGATTCGCCCGTACTCGATGGGGCGTATCATCGATGTCGTGCAGTTTATGGAACATTACGCCTGCGACCCGGACGAGCCGGATGTGTGTATCCGTTTTGAGATCGAGGATGAGCTGCTTCCGTGGAACAATGACAGCTTCACATTCTTCTTTGAAAAAGGACACTGTGTGCCGACCGACCGCGAGCCGGACCATGTGATGAAAATGACGATCGCATCGCTCACGACACTGCTGCTCGGCTACAAGACGGCTTCCAAGCTGTATGAGATGGCGCGCATCGAAACAACGCCGCAGACTGTGGAATGCCTGGACGACCTGCTCTTCCACCATATTCCATATGTTTCGGACTATATTTAATTTATTTTACGCATTGCAAAAGAGGGACTCCCGTGAAAGGAATCCCTCTTTTTCTATGTAACATTTTTTAGTTTTCTTCCAGTTTGATTTTCTCCTGCAGCACAACGCAGCCTGCCATATCGCCGATGACGTTGACGCAGGTGGCACCCATGTCACACAGTGTGTTGATGCTGATGTAAACGCCCATGACGCCGGCCGGAAGACCTGCCATCGTGGCGAGTGCTGCGAATGATGCGATCGCGCCGCCCGGGATACCCGGTGTTCCGACAGAAAGCAGGACGTTGGCAAGCAGAATGATCACCATCATCGAAATGCTGACGTTGATGCCGCAGGCATTTGCGAAGAACATGATCATAAACGACATCAGGATCGATACCGCATCCATGTTGACAGTGGCACCGAGCGGGATTGCGATACTGCTGATCTGGTTCGAAACGCCGAGTTCTTTCTCGACACAGCGCTTGCTGATTGGGATCGTCGCGGAACTGGAACATGTTCCGAATGCATTCAGGGCTGCCGGCATGATCGCCTTAAAGAACTTGACCGGACTCGTCTTTCCGATGAGTTTTACAGCGCCGCCGTAGACGACGATCGCAAATCCATAGAATGCCACATACAGAATGATGAGCTGGGTTGCCAGGGAAACGATGGTTTTGGTTCCGTTTGCCTCGACAACCGGCACGATCGTACAGAAGACACCGATCGGGGTGAAGTACATAACGGTGCTGATGACTTTTAAGCAGACCTCATTCAGGGAGTCGATCACGTTTAAGAGCGGCTGTCCCTTCTCTCCGACCGCAATCAGCGTAAAGCCGACAACGACAGCGAACACGAGTACCTGGAGCATGTTGCCCTCCGCAAACGCCTTCACCGGGTTGGACGGGATCAGGTTTTTGATCGTGTCGAGGATGCTGGTCATCTCGGTCGCCTGGATATCGGAAGTTGCCATCTCAAAATGGACTCCCTTTCCGAGGCGGATCAGTCTTGGAATGATAATGCCGACTGCACTTGCAATCGCGGTGGTGCACAGGAAGAAAATCATCGAGTAGCCGGTGATCTTACCTGTCGTTTTTGCATTTCCGATGCTGCAGATACCCATGACAATTGAGCAGAATACCATCGGGAAAATCATCATATTCAAGGCGTTCATGTAGATGCCGCCGATGACGCCGGTTACGGTCAGAATCGGCGTAAAGCGGTCCGCCAGCAGAAGTCCGGTTAAGATACCGAGAATCAGTCCGGTAAAGATCGCACCTGTAATATGCTTCTGATACCATGCATAAAACTTTTTCATATGTTCTCTCTTCTCTCCTTTTTCACAGAGTAAGAGGCAGGTGTCCCTGTATCTTCTACCTGCCTCTTCGCATACATCCATCTTATCACACAACCGCGGATAATTCCACTTAAAAATGGATTTATCCGCGGTTTTTCTGGCTTTTGGTCTTTTTTTTCTTTTTTATACGGCTGCTGCCCGGCTGTGGACTTTCTTCCGCACAATCAGATAGCAGATCACCTGCATGATAATCGTGATGATCCACGATCCCGGATACGAAATGAACAGCACATACAGCGAGCGGTGCTGCGGGAAAATGCCGAAGATCCACACGATTCGCGTTCCGACCGTTCCGATGACGGACAGAATCATCGGCACCGCCGAGCATCCCATACCGCGCAGGGCTCCCGGGAAGAGGTCCATGATGCCGCAGAGGAAATACGGAACCGTCGTGATCGACAGAATTTCCATACCGCAGCGGATAACCTCCGGGTCCCCGGTGTAAATCTGCAGGATTTCCGTACCGAACAGATACGCGCCGCCACCCATCACCAGTGCCATGCCGCTGGAGAGAATCAGGCAGTCGATCAGCACCTTATCCATTCGTTTGTATTTTCCGACACCGTAGTTCTGGCTTGTGAAGCTCATGCACGCCTGGGTGACGGAGTTGACTGAGGTGTATAAAAATCCCAGCACATTGTTGGCCGCCGTGTAGCCTGCCATTGCAATCGAACCGAAGGAATTGACGGATGACTGCAGCAGCACGTTCGAGAAGTTGATGACGGTACTCTGAATACCCGCCGGGATGCCGACCTGGAAAATCGGGATGATGTAATCCTTTTTCAGGCACAGCTTCGAGAACCGGAGCTGATAACTTCCCTCGCTCTTATAGAGGCACCGCAGAACCAGCACGCAGGAGATCGCCTGCGAAACCACCGTTGCAATCGCCACACCTGCCACGCCGAGACTGAACACGATCACGAGGAACATATTCAGACCAGCGTTGATCACACCCGATACAATCAGGAAATACAGCGGCCGCTTCGTGTCGCCGACGGCACGCAGAATCGCCGCACCGTAGTTGTACAGCATGAAAAACGGCATTCCCATAAAGTAAATTCTCATATACAATGCCGACTGATCAATGACATCCGCCGGTGTATCCATCAGCTCCAGCGCGCCTTTTGCAAAAAATACGCCCACAAACGCCATCACAACGCCGCTGATCAGCGCCAGCATGATCGATGTATGTACCGTTTCCGACATCTCCTTCGCCTTACCTGCCGCATAGAACCTGGCAGCCAGTACATTAGCTCCCAGTGAAACACCAATAAAAAGATTGGTAAATACATTGATCAAAGCGGTAGTAGAACCAACTGCTGCCAGGGCCTGACTGCCGGAAAACCGTCCCACCACAATAATATCCACAGCATTGAACATCAGCTGCAGAATTCCGGAAACCATCAGCGGAATGGCAAAAGAAACCAGCTTGTCCATAATGGTTCCGTTACACATATCAATTTCGTACTTATTCTTACTCAACTCTATCGCTCCCTCATCCATATGCCAGCACCACCGGAAGTCCCTTCCGGTCTGCCGCCAGAGTATATAAAAAGCTCTGGCAGGTACTGGCTCACATCATCCTTTCTGTCCTCGAAGCCATTTTTCAAGGACAGAATAAATCACATTCATGTCAATTGGCTTAGTCACATAATCACTCATCCCACACTCTGCAGCCCGGCTCTCATCCTCCTGGAACACATTTGCGGTCATGGCGATCACCGGAATATTTTTCCAGTAATCGCTCTTTCCTGCACGGATATTTGCCGTGGCCTCATAACCATTCATCACCGGCATCTGAATATCCATGAAGATCAGTTCATAATAATTCTCCGGCCGGGTTCCAAGAAGCTTGATCGCATCCTGTCCATTCTCTGCCACATCCACGATCAGACCGGATTCGGACAAAAGCTCGTAAGCAATCTCCCGGTTCAGCTCATTGTCCTCCACCAGCATGATCCTGCGACCCTTCAAAAAGCCCGGATCCTTTTCCTTCTCTTCACCAGCCTCTGCTGCCAGTAAGGCCTGGTCAGCCTCCTTCTCTTCTCCCACAAGCTTCAGATCCAGCCGCACAAGAAACGTCGTACCTTTTCCCTGAATGCTCTTTACCTCAATACTTCCACCCATCTGCGCAATAATAGACTTGGCAATAGAAAGTCCCAGTCCTGTTCCCTGGGTAGCATTTGTCATGCTGTTATCTTCACGGGAAAAAGGCTCAAACAGCTTCTTCTGAAATTCTTCCGACATTCCGATTCCATTATCCTTCACCACAAAAGAATATCTTGCTTTGCCCTCTGCAAAGCTATTGCCCTGGGTTACCTTTACCTGCACACATCCATGCTCAGGCGTGTACTTCACTCCATTTGAAATCAGATTGATCAAAACCTGCCTGAGTCTTACCGGATCTGCCAGCACATGATCGTCCCGGATTTCTTCTATATCCATATCAAAAATCTGGTGTTTGTCAACAGCTGCCTGACGGCATACTCCATCCACAATTTTCATGGTTTTGCTCAGGTACAGTGGTTCCTCATGAAGCGTCGTATCCCCACTCTCAATTTTCGACATATCCAGAACCTCATTGATCAGCTCCAGAAGGTGTCTGGAAGAATCGTCGATCTTCTGAAGACAATCCAGAATACGCGCAGGATCGTTCAGATGATTCATGGCGATCTGGGTCATACCAAGTATTCCATTCATAGGAGTGCGGATGTCATGGGACATACTGCTGAGGAAAATGCTTTTTGCCTTGTTTGCCTCTTCTGCAGACTGATATGCCTCCTTCAGACTGTTCATCAGCTGTTCATTTCTGCTGTGGCTTTCCTGAACATCTGTCGCGATCACAGTCATCATGCCAGGCATAACATTTTCCTCGTCCAGACAGATAAACTGGAACCGCACCCAGCGGTAAGCATCTTTTGCCCTGATCCGGGCTTCACACTCATAGCTGCCCTCCTGCTCCAGAAATATATGGGAAAGCTCTGACAGTCTGATTTTCAGCCGTACTTTTTCCCAATCACCCGGTTCGCAGTTTGGCGCCAGATATTCTTTCAGGAAGTCTCCATAATAACCGTCCGGAATCTTTTTATCCAGAAGTCTCTGGTTTCCGCGGTAGTATACCTTGTATTCGCCAGACATCATATCCACATACAAAATGATCAGAGAATTCCTTGCCAGTGCTCCAAGAAGCTGACGGCTCTCGTTTCCGCTTTTGTGAAGGAAATCGAGAATCGTATCTCCCTCTTCATCACTTTGCTTCCGGCTGCTGGCTTCCCAGTTTTCAATATCTGTGAACAACCTGCTCTCTTCTATTTCAGTTTGATCTACTGCCTTGCCATATACCGAATAACAGGTACGGATGCGTCCCGCTCCCAGCAGATATCTGAGATCTGCCTGCAGTTCTTTGTCCTCTTCCAGAAACTCCACCAGCTCCGGACAATAAACAGAACCCTTTCCCCAGGAAAACTCCTCCGCTACCTGTTCCAGCTTCTTGGCATTCTTATAGCTTCGTCCCACAAAGTCAGTGGCTGCATCCAGACAATCGCTGATATGCAGTATTTCAATAAGAATACGCTCATTTGACCTGGTATTGTCAAAATCTGCCGGATATCCTATTTTTCCATCCCAGGATTTGTGATGTCCCAGAACAGCATCCCGATATTTGCGAAGAGCCGGAATCTCCTCGACGAATTTAGCCCCTTCACAGGGATGGCTGAAAATACCATTCTTTTCCCTTTGTGTCAGCTGCCGTGACTGCTTGTTCACAATAGATGCAAGTCTGATCATTCCAATATCCAGAAGCTGTGCAGACTGGGAAACATAGTCCAGAATCGTCTCCTGATTTTCCAGCACTTCCACCACATTCTCATAACCAAAGGTTCCAATCAGAAGCTCCGGCCGCTTTTTCATCACTACATTCAGAATTCGCCTGGCAATCTGCTCCACCATTGCACTGTGCATGGCAGTGCCTTCATCCCGGCTTACCATGATCTGCATAAGAACCAGGGTGTTTATTTCATCTCCGGTAATATATTTCAACACATCCCTGAGAGAACGCCATACTACATCATTCACAAAGGTATCGTTTTCTGTCCTGGACAGCCTGCGAATAGCATGCACATAATTGGATACACAAAAATCACGGAGATCTGGTGCTCCGTGATATTCATCCGCATATTTCTCCAACAATTCCAAAATCGTCGGCAGATGGTTGATCGCAACCTGAAAATAGCGGCTGTCAGAAAAAGACACTCCCTCCTGGCTGTCCAGATCGTCATGCTCCATACTGTGTTCACAGAATTTCCGATAATCCTCCAGAAGCTCTGTGCAGGTTATCTTCCCCTGATAGAACAGACAGGACTTATAATTACAGTATATTTCATCCAACATTTCGTAGGGCTCCGGATTCTTCTCAAGCTCACGCTGATAATATTCTTCCAGAACCCGGGATGCTCTGGAAAGAAGCTTCGGATCAATCTCCCTCACGGTAAATCTCAGGACTGAATTTCCAAGAAGATCATAATTCAGTTCTTCGATCAGTTCATCAAAATCAAACCTCTCTCCGTCTAATTCCCGGACTTTCTCATCATTATAAAATTCCAGTGCCTCATCAATGTACTGCAAAAGCTCCTTGGACGTGTCCAGGTTAAAGTTCATCAACACGATCGGAAAATTATAATAGGAAAAAAGGATTCGCTTCCTTACGTCAAAATCCTCAATCTCAAAATATCTGGAAGAAAGTGCCCGCAGTCTGTCAAAATACATGGCTCCTTTCTTTCCATCTTCATCACTGAAGGGACGGTTATAAAAATTTCCCAGAAGATTCAGGGTCCAGATATAAGAGTCCAGATCATCACTTTTCTGAAAATATCCATCCAGAAGCTCCAGAATTTCCAGCATGGCAAGGTTATCCTCATAGCCCTCCTCATCGGCCATGCGGATCTGATGCAGAAATTCTCTTGCCAGTTCCTCGTTCAGCTCCGCCTCTCCGTCAAGGAAGGGGCGGATATACAGATTCAGAAGTGCCTCATTCTCAATGTAAAGCCTGCGCATCATTCTGGATTTGTTCTTCAGATTTTCGATCCACGCCTCCTGGTCTTCTGCCTTCAGCAGATTCTCCTGAATCTGATCTTCCGTCTTCAGATTTTCTTTGTATTTGGTGTAAAAATGAATAATATTTTCCCGCGTGATCATTCCGCCGCACCTCTTTTGGAAATACGCTCATGATTCCGGCTCTTGCACTGATACATTCTTTGATCCGCTTCCTTCACCAAATCTGCGATTTTTCCCTTTTTTTCCTCAAATGCCACAATGCCATAGGAAAAGCTGATGTTGCGGATTTCTCCGTTAATATCAAAATGGATCGGGCTCTTTTCCAGAATTTCGTTTAGCCGTTCCTGTATCTGCTCCGGCTCCAGTGCAGACAAAATAAGGAACTCATCTCCTGCATACCGGTACAGAAGATCCTGCCTGTCCATAGCACACTTCATATTCTCTGCAAAACACACCAGGTAACGGTCTCCGTTTTCATGGCCATAGCAGTCATTGATCAGCTTCAGATAATCCAGGTCAATAAATACAAGGCTGCCCTTCTTATGATTCTTCATAAAGCGCTTGCTGTTGTGGTCAAAAGCCGCACGGTTCAGACAGCCGGTAAGGGCATCCTTCTCCATGGACACCTTCAGGCGTTCAATCCGAAGCTCCTCACGGGTAAGGAGACGTACCATCTGGTCGTAATTCTCCTTCTCCTGCTCCAGAGACTCCAGATACATTCTCTCGAATTCCGGTATCTGTCTCCGAAGCTCTTCCCGGTCACTTCCGTATGCAGCCGTGCGCATAAGCTTATAAACCGGACAGAAGCTTCCGCTGAAATTCCGGGCATTCTTAATGTAGCTGCCAATACGTATAATATCGTCCCAGCGTTCTTCCTCCGCCATTACCTGAAGGAACTCTCCGAAATAGCAGACGCAGAAGCTTAAGGTATCCCTGGCACCCTCCCCGGCTTCCATTTTCTTCATATAGCTGTTAAATTCTTCCGCAATGACCGCCTTGTCTTTTTGCTGGTAAAGGCGAAGATACAAGTCCGTAAATTCCTTCTGAAGCAGGAAAAAGGCTCTGCCATCTTCAGGAATCTCCCGTTCTGTAAGAATCGCCTGCATATCCACTGCCGCCTGCTCCGCGCCTGCAACATCTCCCATGCCCAGCTTCACGTAAACCTTGCTGTCATAATAGACCAGCTCATTTAAAGTATCCGAATTCCAGAAATCCACACTGCTGTCACAGGGATCCAGTCTGGAAATATCCATCATTTTCTCCAGATAAAAATCCGCCTCAAAAAACAGTCCACAGTCTGAAAAAGCGGCTACGATAGTGTTATAAACAGATTTCAGAGGGGATCTTAAGGTAAATCCGGAATTGGCATATTTCAGGCCATATTCCACAATCTTCGGGGGAAAACCAAGGCAGAAATAAAGTCTTACCAGGGCAAGATAAAGTCTGGATTTCTCCTTGGAACGCTCCATGTGAACTCCGGCCTCCCGGCAGATTTCGATCAGAGGATAGGCATATTCCCGAAAATTATAGGCAAAAATCCCATAACTTATATAATAGATTTCTTCTGTATAAACAGTAAAATCCGATATCTGCTTCAGCTCCTCCACACAGCGTGCCACATCCTCTTTTGTCCAGGTTCCTGTTTTTACTTTATTTTTTATTTCTTCAACTGTATACATACAAGTTTTATTCTCCTGCTTATTACTGTTGTTAATTCGACAAAAGACCCGGTGAGTTTAATAGATCACCCGGTCTCTTCCCTGTTCTTTGCCCATATAAAGTTTCGCATCCACATTTTTCAGCAAGGTGTCTATATTGGACTTGAAATCATTCTCCTCCACGCCAAACGTCATAGTAACCGGAATCCATTCTCCCCTCCAGTCAAACAGATCGTTGCCCAGCTTCATGCGAAAAGTGTTGAGCATAAAGCATACTTCGTCTCCGTTCATATCCGGGAAAAAGAAGATGAATTCTTCGCCTCCCCAGCGGCACAATTTGGCATGCTCACCCAGTTCCCGGCTCATGTGCTGTGTGATCCATACCAGTACCGCATCTCCGCAGTCATGTCCCCAGTGGTCATTAATTCTCTTAAAGAAATCAATATCGCCCATACCAATGGTAAACGCCATAACAGGCTCTTTCCTGCGCTTCTCCGTAATGTACTGTATCATCTGACGGCGGTTCCACAAACCTGTCAGCGGATCGGTCCCTGCCTGTTTCTTCAACTGCTCATTATACAGCACCAGCTTCTTCTCCGCAGATTCCACATTGGAGCTGAACATACTGCACGCTACAGCCATAAGCACAAACGTCACAATGGTATTTATGATCTGTAATACAACTGTAGCCGTTTCTGTCAGGGCAAAAACAGAAATATTTACCCTGCAGTACAAAAACAGGCTGAATCGTACTGCAAACAGAACTACTGTATAGCTGACCTTATACACAAGAGAATTGTAGACAGCAAAATATACCAGTACCAGCATCTCAAACATCAGATGCTGAATACCGCAGTCCCATCCATAGAGAATCACAAACACAATTATCCATGCCAGCTGCAGACTGCTGCAGACAAGCACACTGGTGTGTACCTTCAACCGGTATGTTGCATAAAAAGCAGCAACCGCCATTGCTGCGAAAATATATCCTGTCCAGACCTCTGTCTTCGGTCCCACAATGCAGAATACTAACGGAATGATCAGAAAATAAAGTCCCAGAATCAACAATATAATTCTGAGAAGGAACAATATACGCTGAGGCTCATTCTCATGAACTGCTTCTTTCCTCAACAATGCATAAAATTTCCTGCACAGCCCTTTAAACATTACAGGTGCCGCCTTTCCCACGAGTGTTCAATATAATAATATTGCACTATTTATCACAAAAATGCAACCTTTTTTGTAATTATTTATATTATTTGCGCTTTTTACTTTACGGTTCAATGGTAACGTTCCGCGAGGTGTTTTTTGTGAACA
>ENA-OYWV01000772-OYWV01000772.1-human-gut-metagenome-genome-assembly--contig:-NODE-772-length-12117-cov-7.347289_pt1 | contig 12117 bp, 15 predicted proteins | sample MGYA00244812_ERZ653400 | MGnify/ENA primary metagenome ERZ653400 (study PRJEB26926, sample SAMN06165097) | human gut metagenome | biome: ENVO:00009003; feature: ENVO:2100002; material: ENVO:00002003... | reverse complement strand
CGAGATGCTCAGGAGTCTCGTGGGCTCGGAGATGTGTATAAGAGACAGGTATAAGCTTTTGTCAGGAGGAAGTCTGATAATCATAGCTGCAGATGGTACCCGCGTGGTCAGAGAGCTTGAGAAAACAGGACAAAATGCTGTTATAGTCGGTGCCACAACCGATTCAAACGACAGAGTGCTGATTTCCGGCGAGGAGAGACGATTTTTGGAGACTGCCCAGACTGACGAGATATACAAGGTTTTCAACTAATATATTTGAATCAGGAGAATATATATCATGAGAGAAAAGATATTAACATTTATAGAGAAAAACAGCAGGATAAACCTTAAGGAGCTTGCAATCATGCTTGGTGTGGATGAGGCAAGTGTGGCAAACGAGATTGCTGCTATGGAACAGGAGAATGTCATCTGCGGATATCACACACTGATTGACTGGGACAAGGCAGGCCTTGAGAAGGTCACAGCCATGATAGAGGTCAGAGTGACACCACAGCGCGGCATGGGCTTTGACAAGATTGCCGAGCGTATATACAACTATCCTGAGGTGAAGTCTGTATACCTTATCTCAGGCGGCTTCGACCTCATGGTCACACTCGAAGGTAAGACTCTGCGTGAGGTATCACAGTTTGTGACAGATAAGCTTTCTACACTGGATCAGGTGCTTTCGACAAAGACAAACTTTATTCTGAAGAAATACAAGGACCATGGAACTATCATGGCGGCACCTGTCAAATCCGATGAAAGGGGAATTATGTCATAATGAGAGACCCTTTATCCAGTACAATAAAGACTATCCAGCCATCGGGCATCCGTAAGTTTTTTGATATAGTGAGCGAGATGAAGGATGCGATTTCGCTCGGAGTAGGTGAGCCTGATTTTGACACACCGTGGCATATCAGGGATGAGGGCATATATTCCCTTGAAAAGGGACGCACCTTCTACACCTCAAATGCCGGACTCAAGGAGTTAAAGATTGAGATTGCAAAATATCTCGACAGAAGATACGGCATGACATATGATTACAACAAAGAGATCATGGTAACTGTCGGCGGCAGCGAGGCTATAGATATCGCACTGCGCGCCATGCTCGATGTGGGAGATGAGGTGATTATCCCACAGCCAAGCTATGTTTCATATGTGCCATGTACTGTGCTGGCAGGTGGCACACCTGTGATTGTGGAGCTAAAGGAGGAAAATGATTTCAGACTGACAGCCGAGGAGCTTGAGGCTGTTATCACTCCAAAGACAAAGATACTTATCATGCCTTTCCCTAATAACCCAACAGGCGCTATCATGGAAAAAGCAGACCTTGAAGCAATTGTTCAGGTGGTTAAGGAGCATGATCTGTTTGTGATAAGTGACGAGATTTATTCGGAGCTTACATATGTGGATAAGCATGTGTCTATAGCATCGTTTCCGGGAATGAAGGAGCGCACAGTGCTCATAAACGGTTTTTCCAAGGCTTATGCCATGACAGGCTGGAGGCTTGGATATGCATGTGCACCTGAGAGCATTTTAAAGCAGATGTTAAAGATTCATCAGTTTGCAATCATGTGTGCGCCGACCACGAGCCAGTATGCAGCTGTCGAGGCTATGAAAAACGGCGATGAGGATGTTGTACAGATGAGGGAGGAATACAACGGCCGCAGACGTTATGTGCTTCACCGCTTTAAGGAGATGGGGCTTAAGTGCTTTGAGCCTTTCGGAGCCTTTTATGCGTTCCCAAGCATCAAGGAGTTTGGCATGACATCCGATGAGTTTGCCACAAAGCTTCTAAACAGCAAGAAGATTGCCGTGGTTCCGGGAACTGCATTCGGAGAGTGCGGCGAGGGATTTTTACGTATATCATATGCATATTCGCTTGATGATTTGAAGGAGGCGCTCGGCCGCATTGAGGAGTTTGTCACAGAGCTTCGCGCCGGGATGGATAATAAATAGTTTAAATTGACAGGAGACAAAATGGCAAAGCTGAACATAGTGTTACATGAGCCGGAAATTCCGGCAAATACAGGAAATATCGGAAGAACCTGCGTCGCGACAGGCACGAGGCTTCATCTTATAGAGCCGCTTGGATTCTCACTTTCAGAGAAGGCACTAAAGAGAGCCGGAATGGATTACTGGAAGAATCTGGACGTCACCACATATGTGGACTGGGAGGATTTCCTTGAGAGAAATCCGGGCGCAAAGATATATTATGCGACAACAAAGGGCAGACATGTGTACTCTGATGCTCATTTTGAGCCCGACTGCTATATTATGTTTGGCAAGGAAAGCGCAGGCATTCCGGAGGAGATACTAAAGGAGCATCCGGATGAGTGCATCAGGATACCGATGATAGGTGAGACAAGGTCACTTAATCTGTCAAATTCAGTAGCTATCGTGCTCTACGAGGCATTGAGACAGAATAATTTTGATCATATGAGGCTTGAGGGAGAACTTCATCACCTGAGCTGGGATGACTAAATCAAGCGGCAAAGCGCATATTTTTGCAGCTATTTGGGCTTTAACAGCTATGATAATTGTAAATACGGTAGATTTTTAGGAAAAAGAAATGGGCATAATTAAAACAAGCAAATTAGTACATGAATTTATACGAAGAGACGAGGAAGGCAATGTAGAGTTAATCACTACAGCACTCGACAACGTAAACCTCGACATAAAAGAGGGGCAGTTTATTGCAATCCTCGGCCACAATGGCTCGGGAAAATCAACTCTTGCAAAGCATATCAACGCACTTTTGGCGCCGAGTGACGGCACCATATGGGTGGATGGCATGGATGTGTCAAAGGAGGAGAATGTCATACCTGTCAGGAAAAGTGCAGGTATGGTTTTCCAGAATCCCGACAATCAGATTATCGCCAATGTCGTGGAGGAGGATGTGGGCTTTGGACCTGAGAATATCGGTGTGCCGACAGATGAAATCTGGCAGCGCGTGGACTATGCACTAAGGGCTGTCGGTATGACAAAGTACCGCACACATTCACCGAACAAGCTCTCCGGAGGACAGAAGCAGCGTGTGGCAATCGCGGGAGTTGTGGCAATGGAGCCAAAATGCATAGTATTTGACGAGCCTACAGCCATGCTTGACCCAAACGGCCGCAAGGAGGTCATAGCCACAGCCCATGAGCTCAATAAGAAAAAGGGCGTGACCATTATTCTCATCACCCATTACATGGAGGAGGTGGTCGATGCAGACCATGTCTATGTTATGGAAAAGGGCAAGGTGGTCATGGATGGCACACCGCGTGAGATTTTTTCAAGGGTGGACGAGCTGAAGGAGCACAGGCTTGATGTGCCGCAGGTGACACTGGTAGCCGATGAGCTCAAAAAGGCAGGTCTCGATATCCCTGATGGAATCCTGACGAGAGAAGAGCTTGTAAATGCGCTTGTTGCGCTGAAAAACAGATAGGCGGGAGAAAATATGTCAATAATTCTAGATCACATAAACTATTGCTACAGTGCCGACTCAGCCTACAAGGTGCAGGCACTTAAGGATGTAAGCCTTGAGATAAATGATGGAGAGTTTATCGGAATAATCGGTCACACCGGTTCCGGAAAATCCACACTTATCCAGCATATGAACGGCCTTTTGAAGGCAACAAGCGGTCATATATACTACAACGGACAGGATATATATGACAATGATTATGATTTAAGCAAGTTGCGTCACAAGGTTGGAATGGTGTTCCAGTATCCGGAGCATCAGCTTTTTGAGACAACCAACTTTGAGGATGTATGCTTTGGACCAAAGAATCAGGGCCTCGATAGGAAAACAGTGGAGCTAAGAGCCTATGAGGCGCTGCAGAATGTACATTTTCCGGAGGACCTTTACTATCAGCCACCGTTTGATTTGTCCGGAGGACAAAAAAGGCGTGTAGCCATAGCTGGAGTACTTGCAATGCACCCTGACGTACTCATACTCGACGAGCCGACAGCGGGACTTGATCCTGCGGGCAGAGATGAGATACTGGGGCTGCTTTTACAGATGAAAAAGGATCTGGGTATCACAATCATACTCGTATCACACAGCATGGAGGATGTTGCGGAGTATGTGGACCGTATCATTGTCATGAATTCAGGAGAGGTGATGTTTGACGGAGTGCCGAAGGAGGTATTCTCACACTACAAGGAGCTCGAGGCAGTCGGACTTGCAGCACCGCAGGTCACATATCTGATGCATGATCTGGTGGAAAAGGGCATACCGGTTGATCTTTCGGCGACGACAGTTGCGGAGGCGAGGGACTCAATACTAAAAGCCTTTAAATAGCTCACCAATGCTGACATTTTGATACAAATTATGAGGAAGGAATACAAAAATGATTCGTGATATTACCATAGGCCAGTATTATCCGGCTCAGTCGCCAATACATAAACTGGACCCAAGAGTAAAGCTTTTCGCAACACTTATATATATTATTGCGCTGTTTTCCTACAAGGGAATAGCCGGTGTGCTGTTTATAGTTGCCGCGCTTGCCGCAGTTATAAAGATATCAAAGGTGCCCTTTAAGTTCATGGTAAAGGGACTCAAATCCATTATAATACTGCTGCTTTTTACAGCATGCTTTAGCGTGTTTTTCACACAGGGAGAGTATACAATCTGGGAGTACGGTATACTGCACATTTCTGACACCGGACTGATAAATGCAGCAACCATGATGATACGACTTGTGCTGCTCATTATAGGAACCTCGCTCATGACACTCACCACCACACCAAACCAGCTCACGGACGGTCTTGAGAAATCACTGGGCTTTTTAAATAAAATACATGTTCCGGTGCATGCGATAGCCATGATGATGTCTATAGCGCTTCGTTTTATTCCAATCCTTATTGAAGAGACGGACAAAATAATGAAAGCACAGATGGCAAGAGGTGCTGATTTTGAGCATGGAAATATCATAAAAAGAGCAAAGAGCATGGTGCCTCTTTTAGTGCCGCTTTTCGTATCGGCCTTTAGGCGTGCGGATGACCTCGCAATGGCCATGGAAGCCAGATGCTACAATGGTGGAGAGGGCAGGACAAAGATGAAGCCGCTCGTATATGAAAAGGACGATAAAATAGCATATCTTTTCATATTTGCGTTTTTAGCGGTTGTGATAGTGCTTAGAATCCTTCTGCCGGTGAATCTGGGCAATCTTATTTTCAGATAGTGAAATAGATAGTGCAGGCAAAACAGGAGAGATATATGCGTGTAAAAATGATTGTAGCCTACGATGGCACAAATTACTGCGGCTGGCAGATACAGCCAAACGGCATAACAATTGAGCAGGTATTAAACGAGCACCTGAGCCGCCTGTTAAAGGAGGATATAAAGGTGACAGGAGCAAGCCGCACCGATGCGGGAGTGCATTCACTTGGAAATGTGTGTATGTTTGACACCAATACCCGCATGCCGGCGGAAAAGATATCGTATGCACTGAATCAGAAGCTGCCGGAGGATATAGTGGTGGTCGATTCCTGTGAGGTAAGCGATGATTTTCATCCACGCTTCTCAAAGAGCCATAAAACCTATGAATACCGCATTTTAAATGCGAGGTTCAGAAATCCGACACGCAGGCTTGACACATATTTCTATCATTATCCGCTTGACACAGCCAAGATGAGTGAGGCTGCAAAATATCTTATAGGAGAGCATGATTTTGCAAGCTTCTGCTCGGCAAACTCGCAGGCACAGACCACAGTCCGCACGATATATGACTGTACGGTGTCAAAGGCCGGTGACATCATCACAATACGTGTGACAGGAAACGGCTTTTTGTACAATATGGTGCGCATAATCGCAGGAACACTTGTGAAGATAGGTGGAAGCGATATGCCGACCGATGCGATGAAGGGCATAATAGCCGCAACAGACAGGGCAGCAGCAGGTCCTACAGCCCCGGCACATGGGCTTACAATGATAGGACTGGAGTACGAGTAACAGCTTTAGATTTTTAATATTATATTAAGATTTTTGGAATATCCGTTTTTAGCTTCGATAATAGGTTATAATATCGTTACGGTTAAGACATGGTACGGTAAAAAGAAGCTTGGAGATGAAGATGGTTATGAGATTTACAGAAGTTAAAGAGAAAATTATAAAAAACAAAGCCATAAACAGCACAGACAAAGTAAAAGGCAGACACCGTAGAGTGATCCGTATAGGAGCGTTTGCCCTGATATTTGTAGTGCTGTTTTCGTTTGTCTCGACATTTTTTAAGATGACGGATGCTGTCAATATTGCGACTATAGAGGGCTTTTATAAGGAGCCGAAGGACTCAATTGATGTGATGATGATAGGAGCCAGCGAGGTATACGCTGATTACAGCGCAACAGAGGCCTGGAAGAATTATGGATACACCTCATACTCGCTGGGGGTATCCGGAGCGCCCGGCAGCCTGTACAAATCAATGCTCAGGGAAGCTCTCACCAGACAGCATCCGAAGGTTGTGGTGTTTGAGGTGAATGGCTTTTTACAAAAAGACAGCTACTACGACAGGACGGTAAAGCTGCACAGCTGGATAGACAATATCCACAATGAGGAAAACAGGCTTGATACAATAAAAGAGATTGTGCCAAAGGATGAGCAGGACAACTTTACAAATCCTTTAAAGCTGTATCACAGCAACTGGAAGGATATAGACAAATGTGCACACACCTTTGCTACAAGAGTTGGAATGTATTTTACAAAAACATCATGCATGAAGGGCTTTTCATCTATTGCTAAATATTCCGATTGTCCATCAGGCAAGCAGAAAACTCTCTATTTTACCGACAAGAGCAGAGCGTATATGACTGATCTGCTTGAGTATTGTAAGGCACAGGGTGTGGAAAAGGTGCTTTTTGCGAGGTTCCCTCATGAGAAGGAGGTAAAGAATCCGCAGGTGCTTTGCGACGTGAAGGAGCTGGTGGAGTCTTATGGCTATGATTTTGCGAGCTTTGAAGGCGATAAGGAACTTATCGGAATCAATAGTAGAGATGATTTCTACAATTCAGAGCACCTGAATATAAATGGAAGCCTCAAATTCACTACATATATGGGAAAATATCTGTCTGATAATTACAGGCTTAATGCAGACCACTCACCGGAGCTTAAGAGTGCATGGGGCGAGTGCGCAAGGCGCGCTGACAAGGTGATAAGTGCCTGCGCAAAGGATACGGATCTGAGTCTGGGCAATCATTATTTTGAGATGTCCGTTTATCTGCCTTATAATTTTTCGTCAAGCCTTGCGACAAATAAGGTAGCAGATACGAACAACGATGCAAAGCCTGTCAAGGAGTTAAATCCCCCGGTTAAAAAATAGCATGATAGTGTATGGACTTTAAAATAAATACTGCCTGTTAATTAAAGTATGTCTGGCAGTATTACATTAGAAAATAGATTTGGAGTAAATAAAATGGAACTCATTTCATTAAAATATGCGATATTTGTAATAGCATTGCTTGTACTATATTATTGCTTTCCGAAGAAATACCGCTGGTATGTGCTTCTGGCGGGAAGCATGGCATACTATGTGATTATATGTAAGTGGTATGTGCTGTTTATCATTTTCACAATATGCACCACCTATGGCTCAACAATATGGATTGACAAGCTGCTAAAGGAGCAGAATGCCATCGTAAAAAGCCATAAAGAGGACTGGGACAGGCAGACCAGAAAGGAATACAAGGAAAAGGGCAGAAAAAAGAGAGTGGCAGTCATGCTTTTTGCGCTGCTTTGCAATTTCGGCATTCTGGCATTCCTTAAATATATACCATATGCGGGCGAGCTTGGACTTTTGCTTCCACTTGGCATATCCTTCTACACCTTCCAGTCCATGGGCTATGTGATGGATGTATACAGGGAAATTGTCGAGCCTGAAAAGAATTTCCTTAAGGTAGCGCTGTTCGTGTCGTTCTTCCCACAGATAATACAGGGACCGATTGCGATATATGATAAGCTTGCGGGACAGCTTTACGAGGGACATTCCCTGAGACTTGAAAATCTGCAAAAGGGTGCGCTTCTGGTGCTCTGGGGAGTCATGAAAAAGCTTGTGATAGCAGACCGCGCGGTAAATATCATCAATTTTGTGATGGATAAGCCGATGGATTTTTCGGGCACTTATGTATTTTTTGCGGCAGTAGTGTATGCGTTGCAGCTATATGCGGATTTCTCGGGAGGAATCGATATAGTGCGTGGTATTGCGGAGATGTTTGGCATAACGATGTCAACAAACTTCAATCATCCGTATTTTTCGCGCTCGCTCACTGAGTATTGGCACCGCTGGCATATGACTCTTGGAGACTGGTGCAGAAACTATATCTTCTACCCGCTTTCAATCTCAAAGCGTTTCCTGAACTTTGGCAAATGGCTAAAGCCGAGATTTGGTGCGCATATCAGTAAGGTGCTGCCGGGCTGCATCGCGAGTGTCATCACATTTATCGTCATCGGAGTATGGCACGGTGCCAATATGAAATACCTGTATTTCGGACTCTGGAATGGCATTGTAATCATGCTTGCAGAGCTTTTTGCTCCGGTAAACAAAAAGGTGTCAGGCGGCTTTTTTAAGCTGACCGGCCTAAGGGAAAAGGGCATATTTGCAACAATTGTATCAGTGCTTTGGACCTTTATGCTCATACTGGTAGGCTACTATTTTGACATAGCAGCAAATGCATCGACAGCATTTCATATGCTTTTTAAATCAGTCACGGATTTCCATATCAGCGAGCTTGGAATAAATAACATCATTTTGAATCTAGGAGCATGCGGACTGGACGAGTACGATATACTTTTACTTATAATATGTACTCTGCTGTGGTTCTTTATCAGCTTCGTTGAGGAAAATAAAAAGCTCGACATGCGCGATTTCATACTTTCAAGAAAGCTGCCGCTTCGCTGGGCGATAATATATCTTGGCATCTTTATAGTAATAATATTCGGTTACTACGGACCGGGAGTGAATCCGGCTGATTTTGTATATATGCAGTTTTAAAGAAAAAGCTGGAAATAAGGGTGAAAAACACTTGACAACAGTCGGTTACGCAAGTATAATATCTAGGTCTGTAAAAGTAGATAAATGGAAGCCAAAGCCCCGGCAACCATTTAGTATAGATAATGATAGTCATCTGAGATGGAACAGAGGACTATAAGATGTCAAAAAGGAAGTGGCGTCCGGACATACGCGATTTCAAGAGGCATCGGCATTAAAAGTAATCGAATCATTTAAGGAGGAAAACCGATGAAAACATTTATGGCTAGTCCTGCTACAATCGACAGAAAATGGTACGTAGTAGACGCTGAAGGTAAGACATTAGGACGTTTAGCATCAGAAGTTGCTAAAGTATTAAGAGGAAAGAATAAAGCAATCTTTACACCACACATTGACACAGGTGATTATGTAATCGTTGTCAATGCTGACAAGGTTAAGGTTACTGGTAAGAAATTAGACCAGAAGATTTACTATCATCACTCAGATTATATCGGTGGTATGAAAGAGACAACATTAAGAGAGATGATGAACAAGCACCCAGAGCGCGTTATCGAGTACGCTGTAAAGGGAATGCTTCCAAAGGGACCTCTTGGACGTCAGATGTATACAAAGTTATTCGTATACGCTGGACCAGATCACAAACATGCAGCTCAGAAACCTGAGACATTAGAGTTTTAATAGGAGGTAAAGTAAATTGGCTACTACAAAGTATTACGGAACAGGAAGAAGAAAATCATCTGTTGCTAGAGTATATTTAGTACCTGGAACAGGAAAGATTACAATCAATAAAAGAGATATCGATGAGTACCTTGGTCTTGAGACATTAAAGGTAGTTGTTCGCCAGCCATTAGTTGCAACTGAGACAGTTGACAAGTTCGACGTTTTAGTTAACGTTCGTGGTGGTGGATACACAGGACAGGCCGGAGCAATCCGTCACGGAATCGCTCGTGCACTCCTTCAGGTAGATTCAGAGTACAGACCGGTTCTTAAGTCTGCTGGATTCTTGACACGTGATCCACGTATGAAAGAGCGTAAGAAGTACGGTCTCAAAGCAGCTCGTCGCGCTCCGCAGTTCTCAAAGAGATAATTCAACCGAATATCAGAAGAACGTCAAAACCCTTGGAAATTCAGTATTTTCAAGGGTTTTCTTTATGTCTGAATGTTTACAAAAAGTCGTGAAAATCGGTCGATTTTTCACGGTAGCATACAATAGTGGAGTTAGATGGCCCAGAGAAAAGTGCGATATCTCACAAATGATGAGTTTACATATCTTTTACCATTATGTGTGGATGAGCATACTACAAAAAATATAGTTAGAAGTATAAAGAGATATCGTGAGACCGGTGAGAAGGATTTTGATGATATTATCTTATCTGTTTTGATGGAAAAAGATAATTATAAGCAGGCGTTGAACTTGTTGAAAACAGAGCCTATCTCAGAAGAATTGATATGTAACATTGGAATCAATAGAAAAAGTGCAAAATATGACAAGCCATATTATACCTTATATTCCTTATTGAAAAAGATTGTATTTTCAAAAGATAATCTTGCATTAGAATTTTATGAAGCTACAAAGAAATTAACAAATAGTAAGGTTGGCGGAGCTTGGAGAAAATATTTTTCAACAGCAGTGCACGAAGTGTAATCTCCAGAGAGGGGCTATCTGTACTTAATGCTGTTCCAATATACAGGTAACAACAGAAGAACAGTTTAATGAAGAATTTTTTAAGGTAGTGCATATTTTTAAGGCAAGAGCAACATTATCAGATTACTTTGATTTGAACAGAAGATATTTCAAAATAACAGATGTCGTTTTGTTTGAGGATAATAACATAAAATTAGATGTACTTCCACAATGTTATATTGAGATTATAGCGGGAAATCTGTTAAATATAGCCTTTGAACAGACAGAGTTATTGTCAAAAAATTCAATGCTAAAAGATATAGGCTCATTTTTGATATAGACATAAATATATTATATCAAAAATTGGGATATGCTCTGGGGACTAATGTTACAAATAAGGAGATGGCTCAGAAAGTTATAAAAGATGAGCGCTACACAAGATTTAATAAGCTTATAGATGATAAGTTTGATAAAAATACTATTGTTAGACTGCTTGATGATTTTGAAAGCAGAAATGATGATGAAATAAGAAGCATAGTTACAGACAATGCAGATATTCCTACAATATTTGAATATGTGCTTGGTATATAATCAGCGAACGAAAAGGTGATGTTCTGGAATATATGAATTTATCATTAGAAGCGGATTTGTTACCTAAGACTCATGCTGGAGGCGGTGAAGCAGATATAGTATGGAAGTATGAAATGACATATGAGTATCCTAAACATACATTGTTAATAGAAGCAACGCTGGCAGATGGTCAAAATCAAAGAAGAATGGAAATGGTGCCAGTATCAAGACATTTGGGAGATTATTGTTTGGCACATCATGAAGACGAAGCATATTGTGTGTTTATCACAACATTTTTAAATAATAATGTAATATCAGATTTCCGAGCCAGAAGATTTATGGAGTATTATAACAATGCAGGAACAAAGTATATTACAGGAATGAAAATTCTTCCTATACAGACTACCGAGCTTAAAACATTACTAAGATTTGATGTTAAGTATCCGCAGATATATAAAATGTTAGATGCAGCTTATAAAACAGACGGGTCACCTAAAGAGTGGTATGAGAATAGTATTGTGAGAGAAACTGGTCTGTATAATGGACTGGAGATTTAGAATAATTTTATAAGTGGCATTGTTATTTATATGTTAATTTGGTTTAATTGCACTTCAGGATTGATTTCAGGAGTGCTTTTATAATATATATTTGTTTATTATCTTATATTTATGATACCAAATAGAGTCATTGACGAATAATTGTAAAAATAAAATATAATTCTAAAAAAACAATAGAGTCTATTGAAAAAAGCCTTGAATAGTGTTATCCTAACTATAAGAATTATATTAGGAGGTATTTTATGGCATTTGTTATGGCTTTTTCCTATGATTCAAGACCAATCCAGACTATATTGAATCAAATTAGGAATATAAATAAAAGAGATGGTATTGATCTTCAACCTAATTATCAAAGGGGATATATATGGAGCTGTCTCTTATACACATCTCCGAGCCCACGAGACTCCTGAGCATCTCG
>ENA-OYWV01000741-OYWV01000741.1-human-gut-metagenome-genome-assembly--contig:-NODE-741-length-12428-cov-9.806272_pt1 | contig 12428 bp, 15 predicted proteins | sample MGYA00244812_ERZ653400 | MGnify/ENA primary metagenome ERZ653400 (study PRJEB26926, sample SAMN06165097) | human gut metagenome | biome: ENVO:00009003; feature: ENVO:2100002; material: ENVO:00002003... | reverse complement strand
AGATGCTCAGGAGTCTCGTGGGCTCGGAGATGTGTATAAGAGACAGGGTAATTGTTCGTTTAATTCTTTATCTTGAAGTTTTTTCTCACACTGGCAAAGATAGTCTGTTAGTGCAGTAGAATATTCTGTAGAAATATAACATTCTTTATCTAATACGTAATCTTCTGTAGAACTGTCCATTATCTCAATTCCTAAACATTAATTTCTTTAATCTTAACGCCCTCTTCATCAAACACATCTACTTTGCTGATAACGTCAGATTGGACGTAAATATAATTTTCATCACAATTTAGAATTGTTTTATTTTTGCCCCAAGGCGGACAGCGCATAAATCTCTTATTATGATGAACAATTAAGAGCGCACCTTGCAACTTATAAGGAAATTTTTTAATGATACCAACACCCAGTTCTGAATCTTGTATATAATCAATCATTTTTTGCCCACCTTATCAGAAATATTTTTTCAATGAATTTAAAATAGCCTCAGCCTTAGATAGATTTTCGTTGATATGATTGATAACGATTTTATTTTCTTCCGCAAATTTTAGTGTAGAAATATCTTGTTGCACCTCTTTAACAATCGGCATAAAATCCACATAGAAAGATTTCGTCATTTCCGCTAATACTTCAATTTTGGCTTTATATATATCGTCATCAGTCATTTTGGTTCACACTCAAAAATCAATATCATTTATAGAAATGGTTTTTACTTTATAGCCGTCTTCATTAAAAACATTGACATCATTGGAGATGTGACGATCGCGAACATAAATATATTTGCCATCAAATTTTAAAACTTCATCACCAGTATTGCCACAACCTCGTCCTGAAAAATCGGCACCGTTTCCATTAGCATAAGAACCAGTTAAACATCCTTGCATAATATGAGGAAACTTTGTAATTCTTCCTGTGCAACTATCACTTAGATAATCAATCATTTCTTTTTCCTTTCAAAATTTAACCATTTTCATCAAAAATCATACTCACGCCAAAATATGACGTGTTATTTTATAAACTCATCTATATCAGATTTATTTTGAGCAGATTTATAAGCGTATGTTGTTGTTCTGCCTAAGCGATTTGAGGCGGTAAAACCATTTTTGACAGCTTTGTTCTGTAAATCTTTAATTAAAGATTTACTATGAGCTGTAATCTCTTTATTTTCAGAAGAAAATTTATAACAAAGCTTAACTTCTGATGTAACGCCATCTTCAAAAGATACTTCAATTTGCTTGTAGTTTTCACCATCACCAATATTTTGCCAGTCAAACCAACAACCGTAAAAACCACCACGGGCATTGTTAACCCATTCAATATTAAATTTGCGTCCTTTGAGGGCAGAGTTCAGAAAATCAAACCATTTCTCTTTATACCAAGTTCTTATTTCGGCATCATCACAATTTTTTATCCGTTTTTCTATGCTATCCAGTCGGAGATAAAAACTCTCAAAAATCAAATTATTCAAAGAATTCGTTTTTAACAAATCCAACATATCTTTACGCCGTAGAGAATAACAATCACATTGCGGCAATATATTTATATCAGAAGATTCATAAGAGTGGACATAATCAAGCGTTTTTAAATAACAGACTTTGATTTTTCGCCCCAAAGACAGAGTCTCATTTTTTAAAGCCTTAACATATTTAATAATCTGATTACTATGTTCTTTTGTAGCTGTTTTGTCTTCAATAATCAACAAATGAGAAGATGTAACTACCAACACATCAATGTCTAAATATTGTTTTCGGATTTCTAAAATTTCTTCATTCGCACCAATACCACACATAGCTAAGAACTGATGAGCCATTTTGTATTCATTAGGATAAGAAGTTTTGTATTTTTCTTTTCCAAATGCTAAAAGATAACAAATAAAAGCGTCTTGAGAAAGCTCGCTTGTAGCATAATCAAAAATATTAGGTTGTTCCATTTTTCACTCTCCAATTAAAAAGTAACCACCTTTTTATTAAGGTGGTCGGAGAGTTCAGAAATCATATTGGTGTCAATGATTCTCTTAGCCTTTAGAAACATATTTTTTCAGAGATGAAGATATGATTCTTGGACATACGCTAAAAGCTCCCCGACCATATCACTATGAATCGGGGATATATTAACTATCAGCCATTTACGAATAGCCGATAATCTGACGATGTTATATCCTAACACCGACACCAATATTGAGCTTCTGACAGCTCTCTTGCACCTAAAAGGCACTCAGAGTGTAGTTTCCCACACCCAAGAAAACTTTAACGCCAATATCATTGAAAAGCAATCAATAGTTCAAACTATCAAAAACTTATTTGAGAGAAAACAAAACTATCCCCAACTTTCAAAGGGTTAGCGTAATAAGTGTGGACATTTAAGCGAAAGAGCGCGAAAATAAGGGGGCGGGGCGGAAAAAGCCAAAACCTAATGAGGCTAATGAGGTTGGTTTTAACACCTTGCGAAAACATAGTGAATAAGTGTCCTAAAGAGAGTTTAGGGATGAAAAAGGGAAAACTTTTTATCGGGTTAAATTTCCAGCCTATTAAAGAGTTAATAAAAAATGATTTCTTTCCTAATAATGAAAAAATATGAGAGTTGTAAAAACGCTGAAAGGTAATATTTACAAGGGTTATAAAAAAATACTTGATTTCTGTTTTTTTATACTATATAAGACAGAAGAAATTTGTAGGGGTATAGCTCAGCTGGTAGAGCATCGGTCTCCAAAACCGAGTGTCGTGAGTTCGAATCTTACTGCCCCTGCCATATTTGACAGGAGCCTATTTCAGCTAGTGCTGAGATAGGCTTTCTTATTGAAATAACTATGTTTTTCCCGTCTAATAAAATTTCCGAACAAAGCAATTTTAAAATCTTCTGTTTTTGCTCAATTTTCGGAAAATTCCAAATCTGGTCTGCGTGTAAAAATAAGCTGGCTAAGTATTTCAGCGTTACAAAGTCCTGTTTTGCTATGTGCTGATAATTTAAAAGTTCTTCTTCAATTGTTCTTTTCTCTTTAGAAAGTTCTGTTAGTTTTTTGCTATGAAAATCTCGTGTAATACTAGCTTCTGCATACAGCTCATGCCATCTGGCCTCTTTGTCGTTAAAACTTGCAAGTTTCCGTTCCAGAGCTTTCTTGCGTTCAATTTCAATTTTATGGTCTTCGTAAATCAAATCATCAAGGCAAGCAACCATTTTTTCTAACACCCCCCCAGGCAGCGTTTTAAGAACGTTTAAGGCCTGTATTATTTTTTCAACACCTTTTGCTTCGTTTACATGCGTCCCCTTGCATTTGGGGCAAAAAAGGTATTTATACGCGATTTTTTCTCCACCTTTCTTTTTAGCAGGGTGAATGCTGATGTAAGGCGATATCATTGCACCGCATTTTTGGCATTTCATTATTCCTTTGAACAGATGTTCGTGCTTTTGTTCCTTATGATTTATGCGACCTTCAAGAATTTCTTGGCACCGATTAAATGTTTTCCAGTCAATTAAGGTTTTGTATTGGTGGGCATAATAATCTCCTTTGCCGTACATTTCTCCGGCATAAAATCTATTCGTCAGAATATTTCTTATTGTTTGTTTATATAATTTTTTACATTTGGGCATTGTGAAGCCGATTTCCCGAGCCTTTTTTGTTATCTGTTCCAGCGTGTAGATGCCGCTTGCGTATTCTTTGAACAAAGCCGTTATAAGAAACCCTCTGTCGGGGTCAACAATAATATCGCTGTTGCCTTTACTGTCTTTTACGTTTTTATAGCCGACAGGTGCTTTGTGAGCCCATTTTCCCTCTTTTCTCATCTGATTAAAACTGCGTTTAACATTGTCAGCGATACAATCTGTATAGTTTTCTGCCATCACGACAATCATTCTGTAGCAGGCAAGGTCAGAGCCGTTGGTGTCCTTTTTGATGACTCTGTTTTCTCTTGAAAAATGCAATTCGATTTTTCCTTCTTTACGAAGTTCTTCCAGTATCGGAACTTCTGAAACCCGTCGTTGCAGCCTGTCGATTTTGTCGCAGATAATGGCGATAGATTGTTTTTGGCGTTTTACCCAGTTAATCATATCATGAAATTGTTTCCGGTCTCCGTGTGTTGAGCTTTCTGTTACCTCAAAGGTTTTAATAATTTCTATCCCGATGCGTTCAGCGTATTTTTTAGAGTTTTCTATTTGTGCATCTAAAGAATAACCGTCTTCTTGTTCTCTTGATGATACACGTGCCCAAATGACACCTTTTGTTGCTTTAGTTTGAAGTTTCTTTGTTTGTCTTGGCATGTCTTTTATCCTTTTAATTCTGTTTATTTTTTATATTAATGGTTGGTCAGGTTGTTAAAGTCAATGAAGGCCGGATTTGTTATCCAGCCTTGATTTGAAAGTTTTGTGAGCCTTATTGCCCGTTATTTTGGCAATGCTTCAGAGAGGTTTGGCATTTTTGCCAAATGTCTTTCTCCGTCAACTGTTCATAACAGTGCTCATAGATTTCACCATTGTGGCTGAATTTTCCGGCATAAAAAGGGTTTTGCAAAATTCGCTTTATAGCTTTAGTGTCCAGAGGTTTGCCGTTAACGGAAGTTAATTCAACCTCCCGGCTCCAAGCGACAAGTTGCCTGATACTGCTTCCATTTGCAAATTTCGTAAATATTTCTGCGACTAGCGGAGCTTTTTGTTTGTCCGTATAAATCCAAGCCTGCCCATATTCATCCGGTCTGTTTTCGTAGCCGAGAGGAGCATGCCCCGGATAACGTCCATGTTCACAGCAGAACTTGTTTTTTAGCTTGGTAGTTTCTGAAATTTTCATAGCCGTTTCTTCGGCGTCGGCAAGAAGCAAACGGAATTTTTTAATTTCTGTTGAACTAGAATCCTTTGTTAAAACCAATTTGTCCAAGACAAAGTGAAGCTGTATTTTGCCTTGCCTAATCAAAAGGTCTAATTCCTGAACCTCGTTGAAGCGTCTTGACAAGCGATCAACAGAGGCACAGACGATGGCTGTGCATCCACAAGATGCCGAGATATCATTTAACATTTTATGGAATTTGGGGCGATTTCCCTGTGTCGAACTTTCCTTGATAGAATAAACGTTATATTTTTCAAATCCAAGCTTGCGAATATAATTTCGGCAAGGTGGTTCCTGTTGGTTCATTGAACTGTCAATATCTTGCTTGGAGCAGGATGTTCTTAGTAATAAAACGGCAGCATCTGCCTTGTTTGCGTTAATCATGTTTTACCTCTTTTAAATTGATTTTTTTGTTATTGTCGATGATTTTTTGTATTTGGCTGTAATGTTTAGTCAGCCAGTCTTCTTGCGGTTCAATCTTTTTGACGCTTCTCAGTAAGTCGTAGATTGCCGGTGATAAAACCTTGCCAGCGTGAAACCTGAATTCTCGCATTCCCATATCATCGAGTATGCTGACTAATCCGACAATTTGCAGGGTTTTCAAGACTTTGTAGCCTTGGTTGAGAAGTCTTTTGAATAAATCTGCTTTGACTTCTTGGCATAGCCACCGTGCCTTACAGGCCTCCATGAGCGTATTCCAGTAAAATAGATTAACCTTGCGGCTGATTTCACTCCGAAACAGATTTTCAAAAGTTAGCTCAGGGACATTGATTCCAGCCTTGTTTAACGCTTGTCGGATGACGTCTGAATTGCCAAGTTGCACTTCAAAACGCAAGTATTGCTCGCCATCCAAAGATGCCCAATCCAGCAGTTGGGCATTTTCACCGATAGCCCGACGAGGGCTGTAGTTGGCTTTTTTGATATCTGCCAACTTATCGTAAAGAACAATGTTTCGGTGTGTTGACAAGAAGTGTAAAGCGTGACCGTCGTTTTGGTAGACAGCTTTACTACAATCCAAACGTTTGCTGATGTCCGCTTTCGATATTTCTTGCAGCAGCAAAGCCGGATTAATTTGAACCTTGCAGTTCTTGCCGTAGTCGACACGCACCACTTGTGCTTTTTTTATTTTTTCAGGTGGTACAGATACGCCTAATTCAAACAATCGTTTTTGCAAAACGGCAATGATTTCTTCAAAATCTTCATCGCAAACTTCTTCCAAATTATTCGGCGGCTGATTGATTAATTTCATGGCTGAAAATTCAATTTTTAGCTTTTGGCTGTATCCGCCTAATCGTCTATGACAGGTTACAGATAATCGGGGGTAATAGTGGGCTTGCTGTTCGATTTTTGTTGCAAAGTTGAAGCAGGTTACTGACTGAGCCGTTCCCATATTGTGCAAAATATCAAGACTGGGCGAAAATCGCTCAGGCCTCAGTATGTCATCTTGTTCGTATGGAATAAGCAGTACAAAAGTGTCTGCGACATTATTCTTGTTCATCTTTCTCACCTCCATCTTTTGGTGTGTTTATCAATTCGTTCAGCTCGTTATTTTCTTGAACCGTATCTGACAACAGCTTGGCAATTTGAAGTAAAGCATCACCTGCCTCGATGGCTTCTTTTTCAGAAAGCCCGGGGCAAATTTTACGAATTTCTGCGTAATATATTTCTAGGTTTTGCGTCACTTCATCTTTCCTTTTGGCCGTAGGTGCCTACAGCTAACTTTTTGTTATGGCGTAAGAATAACCCGTGACGTGCGCTTTGTCATTTGAAGGAAAGGGAAAAGATTGCTATCATTTTGGAAGAAAAATGCCAAATCGTGGAACATTTTTGAAATGACCCAAAAAAAGGCCTCAAACATGAGGCCTTTGGGTGCGAATCGCTTAGTCTTTTGCGGGAATTATATCCCGAATGTGTTCCCGAATCGTTCGTTCGGTAGGATATGAAGAATTAAAGGCATTGAATACCCCTCGAATTTCAATTGTTGCCTGATTTAAGTTATAGCCGGCTTCCCGAAGTTTAATGGCGAAAACACGGTAAGCTTTTTTGATGTCGCTTTTGCCGTTTTTTTCCTCGATTTTATCCGATAGAGCCTCCTCAGCTTCTGTCATATCCATATCGTCTGCCATTTTTAGCAGTTCCAGTTCTTCGAAATCGACGACGACAAAGGCAAAGCCTTCTGTTGCGAAAGATGGATGCCCATCAGCAGCATTTGTACAGAGGGGACCTTTTAACACAAGGCTGTGTTGCCAGTCTATTTCATAAGCCGATAAATCGGCCGGTAATATCTCTCGCCCAAGAGAGATATTACTAACTGGATAGCGGTGAGAAAAATAGGAATTTGACGTTTCGACGTCAATCCATTCGTTGAATGGATATAAAATTTCTTTGCCGTTTTGGGGCGTTACTTTTAAAAAATTGTCGTCCATCGATGGAACGTCATTTATTTCAATTTGACCGGAAATTCCGTAAAGCTTTAATAATCCTTTTTCAACGTAAGATCGGATGGCAGCTTTTGCTGCGTTTATTTCTTCATCGCCGAAGTAGTAACTACGTTCTTTATCCAAATGATACGGCAGTGGTACTGTTCTATTAGCGGTAAATTCAAGAGCTTGTTCTAGACTGATAAAATTTTTATTTTCTTTAATCATTTAATTTCCTTTCTTAAAATATTGCATTTTAACTGATGGCACTACAGCCGTGGAAATTAAAAAAAATCATGAGAATCCTAAGCTGTAATGCTGTAGGTTCTTCATGATGTTTTAACAAGCAGCAAGACCTGAATATGCTTGACCCGATAGGATTTGTCGCAAAAATAACAAAAAATTTTTCATTGTCAAGGGTGCTTTTACAAAAAAACAACCCCGAATAAAAAATATCCGAGGCTGCTTTGTTTTGGCGGTTTAACGCTTAAAATTTATACTTAGCGTTAATCAATCCTGTGTGGTCTTGGTAGTCCTCACGGAATTTGCCTTCGTAACTGAGTGAGAGTTCGACATTGTCATTAACTTCTGCGGTTACACCGGCACCAAATTCCATTCCGAAACGGTCAAGTGCTTCGCCGTTAACTTGGTAAGCCGAACCATTAGCCAAGATTACGACCGAATTAACATCATCGTTAAACAGGTCATAGGTTGCGGCAACTCTGGCTTCCGGCTTGATATTCATACCATTGGACAGCTCAAAGTTCCTGCTGACCTTTGCTCCGATGACACCGGTTAAGATATCGCTGTCATTGCCGGAAACTTTTTGGTCGGCAGAATCTTTATAAGCGTCCTGCTTGATGTGAACGTAACGCAAGCCTGCTTCCGGTGTTAAACCAAAGCCGTTGACTTGCATATCATAACCGGTCATAGCCTGTAAGCCGAAGGTTTCAACATCGTAGTCAGCTTTGACACCAACTCCGGCGACACTCTTCTTTTCTTCATAATCAGACCAGCCATAGGTCGCAATACCGTTTACATACCAGTTGGACGGTTTATATTCGCCATACAAGATAGCAGTATGCGTATCAACATCTGTGTCACGCATGAAACCGTCAATATCAGTATTAGTATAAGCGTAACCAATACCAACCTTAGTATCATCGGTTACAAACTTCTCGGCACCGAAAGCAATACCGGAACTGTCTGCGTCAAAACCTTTAGCTTTGGAAGTATCGTCCAGTTTGGATTTGTTGAACATACCCTGAACCCACATTGCACCACGTTTGAAGATATTGTCACCAGAAGACATACCTTCACCACCGGTTGAGATTGAACCGCCAGTCAGACGAGTGCTGACGGCACCAAAGACCTGATTGGCTGTTTCGGTTTGGGTTTTCTGAACCATCGGCGCAACTTCGGGAGCAACAGCGGTCAAAGCATCAACATAGGCTTTCTGCTCGGCGGCATTTGTACTGTTGGAAAGTTGAGCTAGCTTTTCTGTAACGGCAGCAGCAACCGGAGAACTTGTTGAAGCACTGACACTGTCCCAAGCCTCGGCTGTTCCGGCATTATTGGCAGAACCACCGGCATCAACAACGGCATCTGTGGCAGAGCCGACAGACGTAACTTCAAATGTTCCGTCACCATTATCAACAAACTCGTAACGGGAATTTTGACTCAGGTTGGCAAATTTGCCTTCGATTTCAACTTTGTCGGAATCCTCACCGTTAAACAATTTTAAGGTTGTGGTTTCGCCTTTAGCCAAAGCAGCGCCGTTCAAGGTCATATTTAAATTTGTACCGTTTTCGCTGATTTTGACGTAGTTGGCCTTGATTTTGCCATAAGTGTCTTTGTCTGTTACTGTAAAGGCTAAAGTTGAATTGTCAGCAAAGAAAACACCTTCACCGTCTGCTTTATCACCGGTTGAATGCAGGGTTTTGTCGCCGATATCAAGTGTTGAACCGTTGCCAACTTGAATTGTTGTGATTGTGTCTGTCGGCTCTTTGTCAAATGTCAATGTTCCCTTATTGATGGCTAAGACATCCAAAGCTCCGATATCACCACTAATGGCTTTGCTTAAAGAATGGCTGTCTTCAAAAATCAAGCTGACGGCTTCAACATTACCGTCAATTTTGGCTCCGGAATTTTGAAAATGAATTTTGCCGCGATCATCACCGTTAATATTGGCACTTAAAGCACCGGCCAAATTAATTTTTGAAGTATTGTCATTCATGGTGATTGTTGCTTTGTTGCCAAAAGTTACAACATCAAGGTCAGAATTATTTAAATCCGGCTCATCGATTTTGTAATTTTCATAAGCAAATAAGGTGGCTCCTTCTTTGATATTCAAAATGGCATCACCTTTTACTTTGATAGATGTACCAAAAATAATGTTGCCATTGTCATAAATATCATTTGCCGAACTGCCGAGACCAACGCCGCCTTTGACATTGATTGTGCCACCGCTGATATCGGTTGTTCCACCGGCATAACTTGTTACAGTTCCTTCAACCTTTTTGGTATCTCGTCCAACAGAACCTATTTGTGTCTGTCCGTTTGCGTTAATTGTGCCGCCGGTCATAACAAATGAATTATTTCCTCTGAGTTCGCCCTTATTAAGGTTAATTGTTCCTCCGCTAATGGTCAATTTATTGGTTTTGATATCGCTATCGTTATTTAAATTAATGACGGCATCTCCGCTAATTTCAGTATTGCCGCCAAAAGTTTTAATTGTGGAGTCATTTAAAGATAATGTTCCGCCGTTAACCGTTAAATTTTTCCCGTCAGGATAATTCAGACTGACTGTGGAACTGTCTTTAGCTGTAACATTACCTCCGGAAATGATAATATTATCAGTATAGTGCTCTTCCAAAACCGTATCTGAATTAATAGTTATGTCTGCATAAGCATTGCCGGACACTGAAAGTGCCACTAATGCCGTTGTCATTAATAAAGTTTTTTTCATATGATTAGACTTCCTTCTTCTTTAATTGCAATTAAAAGAAAACCACCTGTATTAAAGGTGGTCGGAGAGTTCATCAATCATATAGTCGTAAATGATTCTCTTAACCTTTAGAGCCATATTTTTTTCAGAGATAGTAATATGGTTCCTGAACATACGCTAAAAGCTCCCCGACCATATTGCTATGTATCGGGGATATATTTACTGTCGGCTATGATGAGTAGCTGACAATATGACGATGTTATATCCAACACCGACGACTATAAGAGCCGATGAAAGCCCCGTACCACTAAAGGTACTAAGCTCAGAAAATTCCGAGCCTGAATTTATATTATAAAGCCTTTTGAAGACAATCAAGCTAAAAGTCAAAAACCCTCTGGAATTTTTATAAATAAGCCGATATAGTTGCTTTATAAGGGGCTTAACGTATGATAAAAGTATTAATAACTCTGCTGTTTCTGTCCGGTTGCTCAACAATCACGGCTCCGGCTGATTTTGTGTATAAAAAAGTTGAAACAAGATATTTTACCCTTGCCAGTTGGCAAAAACTTACCAATCCGGCCGCTCCTTACAAAATATATATTGAAGGCGACGGTTATGCGTTTAATGCCTATGGCAGAGCAACACAAGACCCGACGCCTCATGGAACTTTAGTCAAAGAGCTTGCTTTTGGTGACAAAAATCCGAATGTCATTTATCTTGCTCGTCCTTGTCAGTATGTCAAAAGTTCGATTTGTTCAAAAAGGCATTGGACGACCGCCCGATTTGCACCGGAAATTATCAATGCCGAATATGAAGCGATAAAGCAGATTGTCGGCAATAACCCTGTTATTTTAGTCGGCTTTTCTGGTGGTGCACAGATTGCCGGACTGGTGGCAACTGCCAAACCTGAGCTGAATGTCAAAAAAATTATAACCATTGCCGGAAATCTCGACCATCTGGCGTGGACACAATATCACAATCTGCCGCCGCTTAATGAATCAATGAACTTAGAGAGCTACCGCAAACAGTTCGCCAAAATCCCGCAAATTCATTATGTCGGCAGCAATGACGAGGTTATGCCGCCGATATTGGTTCGGGAATTTATCAAGGATGATGATTTAATTATTAAAGTCAATGGTGCAAGCCATAATGAGGGGTGGGGAAAAATTTATAATAAAGTATGGAGCGAACAATGAAAAAGACCATATGCTTATTAATATTCCTACTTTTATCCGCACCTGTTTTGGCTTCTGACAGTTCAGTCGTGGTGATGAATACCAAGACTTATATTTATCATAGCCCAACTTGTAAATGGGCAAAACGCTGTACCAAGAATTGTATAAAAACCACCAAAGACAAGGCAAAATCACAAGGTGCCAGACCTTGCAAAGTATGTGGCGGCTAAAACCCATTATATAATTTAAGTTTTATAATGAGTCCTTATTTTTCAAACGTTACAAGACTTTGAGCCTAGACTTTTATTTTATACTCATTATAATTTATAGTGTAGATTCAATGACATAATAAGTTTAAGGTGAAAAATGGCACTCAATAAGCAGGCAAAAATCCTAACGACCAAGCAGCAAGAGCTGACATTGGGTTACTTGGAACGGACAAGATATCCGCTCCGCAATAAAATTATTTTTATGCTGAGTTATAAGGCAGGGTTACGAGCAAAAGAAATTGCGAATTTGACTTGGCTTATGGTTTGCGACTCGGAAGGGCAACTAAGTCACGAAATCAATCTTATTAATAAGGCATCTAAAGGCAAACAATCCGGCCGAACAATTCCCATGCACAAAGATTTAGCGGCTTTACTGGCGGAAATGTTGGCTGAGCAGAAGGAAAACGAGCATTTTGCATTGATGAATCGGATTATCACAACAGAACGTGACAATAAAACAAGTCCGCAGGCAATCGTCAATTTCTTTTATAATTTATACAAGGACATCGGCTTTGAGGGGTGTTCCTCACATAGTGGCCGCAGAACTTTCATCACCACCGCCGCAAAAAACATCAGCCTTGCCGGCGGAACCTTAAATGACATCCGCATGTTGGCAGGACATTCCACCCTTTCCACCACCCAACGCTATATTGAATATAATACCGACGCCCAGAAGAAAATTATTGAGATGGTTTAAGAAGAAAACTTTGCTTTACTGTACCCTACTATTTCTTCTGCATTTTGTTCTATCATTCTAAATCTGTCTCTTATACACATCTCCGAGCCCACGAGACTCCTGAGCATCTC
>ENA-OYWV01000732-OYWV01000732.1-human-gut-metagenome-genome-assembly--contig:-NODE-732-length-12517-cov-4.977451_pt1 | contig 12517 bp, 9 predicted proteins | sample MGYA00244812_ERZ653400 | MGnify/ENA primary metagenome ERZ653400 (study PRJEB26926, sample SAMN06165097) | human gut metagenome | biome: ENVO:00009003; feature: ENVO:2100002; material: ENVO:00002003... | reverse complement strand
GACATTCAGAACCACAATCTGACGCTCTAACCAACTGAACTACAGTCACCATGTTTGCGTCATTTCTCAAACGCGGTGCAAAGATAGGTATTATCTTTGATACTGCAAATATTTGGCGAAATATTTTATTGAAATCTGCATTATTTTTTATTCTCCTTAATTCCTACATTGTGCTGTTGGAGGAGCTTTCGGGAGTTTTTGACGAAGATATTCAAATGGTTACGTGCAGCTTCCGGGAGCTTTGAAATAGATGTGGAATCTGTGGGATAAAGCACATAGTTTTTTTCTTTGGTGAAATTGGGACGTGCTGTCCATACGAAATTATATCCGCAACGTTGTACTCGAACTTGTGTGGAGGTAGATGTTGTGGTGTCTCTTTCTAATTCTAATGTGAAAATAAGTCCTCCGTCAGTATTTACTTTACTCATATTGGAGATGAAATTCCCTAAAGAATATACTACAGTGTGTTGTGTTCCGGTAATGCTATCCGTGCGTAGTTCCATGGGTTGTATAACATGAGGATGGCTACCGATGATATGGGTAACGCCCTGTTTCAATAACCAATCAGCCAATTGTTGCTGTTCGCGACTGGGTAGCGATTGGTATTCGTTTCCCCAATGCATACAGGCAATGATAACATCAGGTTGCCATGTTCGTGCTGTATCGATATCCTGTAACATGATTTTCTTATCAATATAGTTCACTATGTTGGGAGAGGATGGCTTAACTCCATTGGTATCATAGGTATAGTTAAGAAGGGCAATTCGAAAACCGTTTTTGTGAATGAGTAATGGGTATCGTTGACGGCGTTCTTCTTCATTTCTATAAGTTCCGGTGTAGGGGATACGTAAGGAATCTAACATTAGGATTGTACGTTCCAAACCTTTTTTACCGCGGTCGAGACAGTGATTGTTAGCAGTTAATAGAACATTGAAACCGGCCTCTTTAATGGCATATAAATATTCATCAGGTGCACAGAAAGCCGGATAACCACTATAAGGTTTTCCACCGATAGGTACTTCTAAATTGCCGATAGCGATGTCCGCTCCACTGATTTGCTCTTTTACTAGAGAGAAGCAGGGAGAGTAGTCATAGGTCCCTTTATCTGTACGCGCGGCGTCAAGCTGGGCTTTGTGTTGCATCAGATCACCTACAAATAATAGAGTGATTTTTGCAGGGGGGATTGTATCAGTGGATTCCGGTACTACTTGTTCCTGTGCTGTGCTACAACACGATATAAAGAAGAAAAGTAATGCAAGAGGGATTGTCTGTCTCATGACTTTGAGCGGATTAAGGTTCCACTGGATAAAATAAATACCGAAAGGAGTCAAGTTGTCACAAGAGGTTCCTTCCGGTATTCGGTATTTTTATTATTGATATATTGCTTTCTTGCCAGCCAGCAATGTATTCTTCATCAAAGAAACGATGGTCATCGGTCCTACACCACCCGGCACAGGAGTGATAAATGAACATTTCGGAGCAACCTCGTCAAACTTAACATCTCCAGTCAGTTTGAAGCCTGATTTTTTTGTAGAATCCGGTACACGTGTAGTACCTACATCAATAACTACGGCACCTTCTTTTACCATTTCAGCTTTCACAAAGTTGGGTTGTCCCAATGCAGCGATGATGATATCGGCTTCCTGGCATTCTTTTACAAGATCTTTGCTCCGGCTATGGCATACGGTTACAGTAGCATCTCCTGGATAGGCTTTCTGCATCATCAGTGCAGCCATTGGTTTACCGACGATATTACTACGTCCCAATACTACACACTTCTTACCCGAAGTTTCTATTTGATAGCGTTTCAGTAGTTCAAGAATACCGTTAGGGGTTGCTGATACATAGCAAGGCAATCCTATGGACATGCGACCTACATTGATGGGATGAAACCCGTCTACATCTTTACGATAATCGATAGTTTCAATCACTTTTTGCTCAGAGATATGCTTGGGTAATGGGAGTTGTACGATAAATCCGTCAACATCTGCATCTTCATTTAATTCACGTACTTTAGCAAGGAGCTCTTCTTCCGTAACATCCGCTTCATAACGGATGAGGCTGGATTTGAATCCACAAACTTCGCATGCTTTCACTTTGGCAGCAACATACGTTTCGCTGCCACCATCGTGGCCTACAAGAATTGCAGCAAGGTGAGGGCATTTGCCACCTTTTGCTACAATTTCTGCTACTTCTGCAGCAATCTCCTGTTTTACTTGTTCAGAGATTGCTTTTCCATCAATTAATGTCATATAAATATTTTTGTTTTGATTATAATTTATCTTGTATTAGGGGTCTAAAAGAGTATCGCAAATATAGAGCAAATAACCGAATATAACAACAATCCCGCTGACTTCATTTAAAATATGAAATTAGCGGGATTGGTATGCTTGCAGTTTATCTTTATTATTTCATCTTCGGCATCATTTTGCCCATCTTGCTACCCGTTACCATTTTCATCATCTTGCGGGTTTGGTCAAATTGTTTCAACAGACGGTTTACTTCTTGAATATTCGTACCACTACCTTTGGCAATGCGTTGACGACGCGAACCGTTCAGAAGAGCCGGATTACTGCGTTCTGCCGGAGTCATCGAATAGATGATAGCCTCAATACTTTTAAATGCATTATCATCAATATCAATGTCCTTAATAGCTTTACCTACACCCGGTATCATAGAAGCCAAGTCTTTCAGGTTGCCCATCTTTTTGATCTGTGCAATCTGACTCAAGAAATCGTTGAAATCGAATTGATTCTTGGCAATCTTCTTTTGCAGGCGTTTTGCTTCTTCTTCATCGTACTGCTCCTGGGCACGTTCCACCAATGAAACGATGTCACCCATACCAAGGATACGGTCTGACATACGTGAGGGATGGAATTGATCAATAGCATCCAGTTTTTCACCTGTACCCACAAACTTGATCGGCTTGTTCACCACCGAACGAATGGAAAGAGCGGCACCACCACGGGTGTCACCATCTAATTTAGTTAGTACAACACCGTTGAAGTCAAGTCGTTCGTTAAACTCTTTTGCTGTGTTTACAGCGTCCTGGCCGGTCATGGAGTCTACTACGAATAGGATTTCGTTTGGATTGATTGCTTTTTTAATAGCGGCAATCTCGTTCATCATCTCTTCGTCTACTGCCAGACGTCCGGCTGTATCGACAATAACTACATCGTATCCTTTGGCTTTAGCCTCTTGAATGGCGTTTTCAGCAATTTTCACCGGATTCTTGCTGTCAGGTTCAGAGTATATTGGAACTCCAATTTGTTCAGCTAGTACGCGCAACTGTTCAATAGCGGCAGGGCGGTATACATCACAAGCCACCAACAATGGCTTCTTGTTCTTTTTCGTTTTCAGCATTCGTGCCAGCTTACCTGAGAAAGTTGTCTTACCGGAACCTTGCAGACCGGACATCAAAATAACTGCCGGCTTTCCTTCCAAATCAATCTCTGCTGTTTCGCCACCCATCAATTGAGTCAGTTCATCGTGCACGATTTTTACCATCAACTGACTGGGCTTTACAGCTGTCAGCACGTTTTGTCCTAATGCTTTTTCCTTAACAGTATCAGTGAAAGTTTTGGCTACTTTGTAGTTTACGTCAGCGTCCAACAGTGCTTTACGCACATCTTTCAGGGTTTCCGCAACATTGATTTCGGTGATCTTTCCTTCACCTTTCAGAATTTTAAACGACCTTTCCAGTCTTTCGCTTAAATTATCGAACATGATGATATAATTCTATTTATAAATTACAAATTACTCTTATTGAGGCGCAAAAGTACAAAAAATCCACGTATCTACCTTCATTTAAGGCAATAATATTATTCAACCGAGGTAGCGGGATAAGTGAAAAGAATAGTTGGACCTTCTTTGCTATCGGGGATTACTTGATATGTACCGCCAAAGTGTTTTATAAACAGACGGTTGACATCATTACGCAAAGCAGAGTCTTGATTGGCATATTTGAGGTCTGCGAGGGGGCAGTTGGTGATTTTAAAACGTAATATTTCTCCGTTCTTGTTCAGAGTGAAGTTGAGATCGCGTTCTTCTTTGAAAGAAGCGAATGGACAAGTTAGAATACTGACAACGAATTGCATGAACCGGTTTGTGTCTGTATGGATGATATATTCGTCAATGTTACTGATGAAATGAGTATGCAAGGTAGAATTCTGCATATGTGCCATTCCTACAGCATCGTTGCAGAGCTGTACGATGTCATAATTACTCATTTGGAATTTCATCATACCGGCTTCCAGACGCGACAAATCAAGGACATTGTTGACTAAACGCATTAGCTGATCCGTGTTTTGCTGAATAATTTCCGCATATTCTTTACGGGTTTGATCGTCTATTTCCGCTTCGTTTGCTATGATTTGTGAGAACCCCAATACTCCGTTTAGGGGAACACGGATGGCGTGACTCATATTGGAGAGGAAACGATTCTTCATTTCATTGGCTTCTTCTGTCTGTCGTGTGGCTTTATGAGTCTCTTTTTCTGATATCTTTAGTGCTTTTCGTATCAGATTGATGCGGAACATATAGCCGATACATAAGATCAAAATGATTCCGAGACTCAAAAGAATACTGGTTTGTACACGATTTCTTAGTTTTCCACGCTCCCATACCAATTGGTTCAGATGATGTATTTCTTTGATTTCCTCCAGCTGTTTAGCTGATATGGCGGCAGTCAGTGAATCCTGAATATGATTGGAACTTTCGTACAGTGGCAGGGCTTCTGCATATTTACCCATTTCTTGCAGAATGTCAGCTTTCCGCGATAATTGTTTGGCATACTCCATTTGGGCAGATTCAAATTGTTTCATCTTTATCAGAGCAGAATCTATATAGAGAAGTGCAGCCTGATAATCTTTTGTATGCCGGTAATACTCCGCACTTGCATCATAATACAGGGCCATATAGGGAATATAACTCTGCGGAGTTATGAAGTCTTGAGCTTCTTCTATATGATATTTAGCCGAGTCTATCTTTCCTATCCCTGTATAATAGTAAGTTTGAAAAATTTCTGAGAATAGATAAAGATTGAAATATGATTCATACATATCCGGATCTAAACTAAGCATTTTTTGCAATAGCTGTTTGTTTTCTTTCAGATACGTCTTCAGGCTTGAATAGTCTTTCTGGTCTTTACTGAATACAATTAATTGATTCAGAACATTAAACTGTGTACTGCTGGTTGTTTGTTCCGAAACATATTTGTGAGCTTTTCGAAGCGCTTCTCCTTCTTCTTTTGTACGGTTGGTTTCATGGTATGCACTTGCCAGACATGAATAAGCAGCTATACGGCCGTCTGTGTTATTCAGTTCTTCTGCTTTCTCAAGCATTTTTAATGATTCATTGATGGCATATTCATATTTCTCCTTATATGTATAAGTATAAATAAGCAATTTTTGTGCATTGAAGTACAACCTGAAAAACTCCATGCGTTCAGCAATGGGTTTCACGTAGTTCACCAGTTTACTGACACTATCGACTTCATTCTTATTATAATAGTACAATATTTTGAAATATGTACTGCTGCATATATATTTAGGATTCTTTTGGTACTGTGCTTCGTTGAACATTTCTTCAGCATATTCTATATAATGCGGAGAGTTTTGTTCGGTAAGCACGAGTTTCTCAAGTAATTTTAATCTTGTGGTGTCATGCGGAAGTGCACGCAGTTCGATTAACAGACTGTCTGCCACAGATGATTTTTCTGTTATATTTTCTGCAAATGCGAGGAAACTTTGCAGGAAAAGAGCGAGTATTAACAAGGTTTGTTTCATTGCGCTACCTCCTTTCTGTTGGTAGAGTGAATTGGATGAGTAAACAAGAAGCGGGAACCATCCTTATATTCAGGATCTATCCATATTCTTCCGCCGAAACGTTCTACAATTAATTGACAGATAGAGAGTCCCAATCCGCTGCCTTGGGCATTTTCATTCAGCTTTTCAAAACGGTTAAATATCTGTCCCTGTTTTTCCGGGGCGATCCCACAACCGGTATCTGTAACCGAAAACACAGTCATTTCTTCTGATTCTTTCTCCAATAATAAGGTTATGCTACCTTCTGTGGTAAATTTGGTTGCATTAATCAACAGATTGATAAGTAACTGCTGGAGGCGTGCCTCATCCGTATAGATTTCCATTTTTTCCTGAGACGTTTGGAATAGGACTGTGGCGGATGTTTGCTTTATCTTCTCTACCGTATCCACTACATTGCGACAAATAGCTACTGCATCGCTGTTTCCAAACTGGAATTGCATTTTCCCGATTTCCAAACTGGAAAGGTCAACAACATCGTCTATCAGCTTCAAAAGTAAGTCTGAATTTTGCTGAATGATTTCATTGCATTGTTGTCGGGTTCCGATGTCAATATTAGCATCGGTCAGAATAGATGAGAAACCGGACAAGGCATTTAGTGGAGTACGTATTTCATGACTCATATTCGACAGAAAAAGACTTTTGGTACGAATGGAGTTCTCAGCACTTTGCCGGGCTTTTTCCAATTTATGTTGAGATGCAATCAAGCGTGCATTGATTTTACGAATATAAAGTACGGATACAATAGATATGCCTAGAATGAGGATACAACCTATAATTGAATAAAAAAGCAGACGGCTTCGCTCGCTTTGATTATCCATCTCGAGACGGTCCACCTGATATATGGTTCGCAACAGATTTATCTGGGTGGAATAGTTACGGGCATTGATAGAATCTCGTGCAATATTGATGTCTTGAAAAATGGCACATGCCTCTCTAGGCCTGTTTTGTTTGGTATACAGTTGTGCCAGTGAATTCTTCATTTTTAGATATCTGTTATAGACATTGGCACTGCTGGTATTTATGGTCAGCTCATTATATAATTTGATAGCTAGTTCGTCATCTCCAATTCTTTTGGCATATTCAGCTTGTATATATTTCAAGATAGAACTATGAAAATAAAACGGATAGTATTCATACCATTCTTCTGCTTCCTGAATATATTTCCGGACTTTATCCATATCATTATTATGGAGGTAATAATATGCTTGGAAGATATTTTCTATGAAACGGCTGTGCTGATAATCATTCATTTGTTCCATTTGATCCAAATAGGCTTTAGCTTTATCCATCCTCCCCATTCTGATGAGGGTTGGAATTAGTTGAATCAAGACTTTTTCCTGTAATTTTTCGGAGTCGGATACTTTATGCAATTTCTGCATGGCTATTTCGTATTCTTCGATAGCCTCATTATTCATGTTGGCATTAAGATAAGTATCTCCTATTGCATAATGGGCTATGGCTATGCCGATATCGTATTTCATTTGAGTGGCCTGTTTCAGCATAACATTTGCTTTTTCCAACGCTTCGTTGATGTGGCCGTCTGAAACGAGGGCATATACAGCCATCTGTTGCATAAGGAACATGTATTTATAGTCCTTTCTGCTACGGAATACTTCTACAAGTTCATTTTCCCATTGGGCGATATCTCTTAATCTGACTTCCTGAGAATAACCTAAGTTATTATCCATCAGGTATTCCATAAGATGTATACGCTCATCTTCCGAACCCTTGCTTGCAGACAGGATATAGGAAGTACCGTAAAATAACATCAACAATAATAGTATGATCGTTTTACTGAGCTTCACCTTATTAACTAATACGTTTATACAATGATATGTGATTAATTGCGACAAAAATAACTAAAAAGGACGAGATATCCGAAAATGTCTCGTCCTTTTTGTATATTTAATCCTATTTCTTGTTGATTATATCCTTTGGCTTCAGTTTTAGCTGTTCATACTCATTAGGAATTCGTCGTTGTCTTTGGTTTTTTCCATACGATCTTTTACGAAATCCATAGCTTCTATCGGGTTCATATCAGCCAGATATTTGCGGAGTATCCACATGCGATCCAATGTTTGCTTATCCTGCAACAGATCATCACGACGAGTGCTGGAAGCAACAATGTTGACTGCAGGGAAAATACGTTTGTTGGACAGGTTGCGGTCGAGTTGCAACTCCATGTTACCTGTACCTTTGAATTCTTCGAAGATAACTTCGTCCATTTTAGAACCGGTATCAATCAATGCAGTAGCCAGGATAGTGAGTGAACCACCATTTTCAATATTGCGGGCGGCACCGAAGAAACGTTTGGGTTTGTGTAGTGCATTGGCGTCCACACCACCTGAAAGAACTTTGCCGGAAGCCGGGGATACCGTATTGTAAGCACGTGCCAGACGAGTGATAGAATCCAGGAAGATAACGACATCATGGCCACATTCTACAAGTCTCTTTGCTTTCTCCAGTACGATACCTGCAATCTTTACGTGACGTTCGGCTGGTTCATCGAAAGTTGAAGCAATCACTTCGGCATTTACGGTACGAGCCATGTCGGTTACTTCTTCGGGGCGTTCGTCGATAAGCAACATGATCATGTAAACTTCCGGATGATTTGCTGCAATTGCATTGGCTATATCTTTCATCAGGATGGTCTTACCGGTTTTAGGCTGTGCCACGATCAATGCACGCTGACCTTTACCGATAGGAGCAAAGAGATCTACTACACGGGCAGACATGGAGTCGGAGTAGCCACCTTTGCATAATCTGAATTTTTCATCGGGGAATAACGGAGTAAGATGCTCAAATGGTACACGATCACGTACGAAAGCCGGATCACGTCCATTGATTTTTCCCACCTTTACCAATGGGAAATATTTTTCTCCTTCTTTCGGCGGACGAATTACACCTTCCACAACGTCACCTGTTTTCAGTCCGAACAATTTAATTTGGGATTGTGATACGTAAATATCATCCGGTGAAGAAAGATAATTGTAATCGGAAGAACGAAGGAATCCGTAACCATCCTGCATAATTTCCAGTACACCGGTACCGGTCAAGATATCATCGAATTCGTATACTTTTTCGCGCTCAATTACCGGTCTGCGTTCTTGCACAGGAGCATAGTTATCACCAGCATTTTGCTGCGCGGGACGTTGTTGCTGAACAGGACGCGGGTTGTTGTTACGATTATTATTGTTGTTATTATTATAAGGAGTATTATTATTGTCGCGAGGACGAAGGCGTGGGCGTTGTGCGGTTGCAGGCGTGGGTTCTGCCACGGGTGCTATAGGAGTCTCGGCTTTGGTAGCTTCGAATTTGCCCAGCAGTTCTGAAGGGAGCTCTATTTTCTCAGTCGGGAGATCTTCGATGGGAATGAAGTCATCTTCGGGTTCTGATAAGATAGGACTGTCCTCTATTACGACTTTCTTAACTACTTTAGGTGCTTCGGTTTCAAAGTTCAATTCAGGTTCAGCTTTTTTAGGCTCTTCCTTCTTTGCAACAGGCATAGGTGCGGGTATGGGAGCTTTTTCTTCCGTCTTGGTTTTGCGCGGACGCCCCGGTTTACGTTTCGGAGTAGCGTCTTCGGCTTTTTCGGGAGCGGATGCAGTGGTTACAACTGCTTCAGGAGCTTTCTCAGCTACCGGTGCTTTTGTTGCCTCAGCTACTGGTTGTACCTTGGCAGCTGCAACTGTGGTTTCAGCTTTTGCCTTAGTGAGGTCACCATTTTTGTTGGCGGTGAAGACTTTGTCAGTACTCTCTTTTTTTACGGTTACGCGGGTACGTTTTTGTTGTCTATCCACTTTACGCTCTTCTTTCAGCTTTTCAGCAGCAACCTTTTTGGTAGCACCTGCGATGGCTTGTTCATCAAGTATCTTGTAAACAAGTTCTTCTTTTTTTAGTGAGTCTGTCTTTTTAATACCCAGTTCTTGGGCAATAGATTGAAGTTCCGACAAATTTTTGTCGTTCAATTGAATGATATTATACATACAGTATATATGTGAATGGTTTAAAATTTCTTTTGTTATTGGACAGATATGTTCACACGGCTGCGGTTGTCGTCACAAGCAACGTGGCAAATATACCTTTATTTAATATAATGATTATGGGATATTTATTATTGAACCGGAAAACTGTTAGCTACCCGCACTTAGGAGTTTACAGAATGTTTCAACGGTGCAAAGGTAATAAATATTTTTGGTTTCATAAACAATTCGTCTTTTTTTTAATTTTAAAACTTTATCTTTGCTTGATAAACCAAGAAAAAGCGCATATATTTATGGATATAAACGAAGTTCATTTCATCTATTTTTCGCCTACTCGTACATCTAAACAAGTTGGCGAGGCAATTGTTCGCGGAACAGGATTAACAAATGTTGTTACTACGAATTTAACACTGCATACTGCTGAGGTAGATATTCCGGAGAATACACTGACTGTTATTGCTGTGCCAGTGTATGGTGGCAAGGTAGCTCCTTTGGCTATGGAACGTTTGCAGGGTATTCGTGCGTCAGGATCTCCAGTTGTGTTGGTAGCAGTCTATGGTAACCGCGCGTATGAAAAGGCTTTGATAGAATTGGACGCATTTGCTTCTGCCCAGGGTTTCAAAGTTATTGCCGGGGCTACTTTTGTGGGAGAACATTCATATAGTACAGAACAAAATCCAATAGCCCCAGGGCGTCCGGATGCAAATGATTTGCAATATGCGGAGGAATTTGGTGCGAAGATACGGACGAAAATAAATGCCGCCGTTGATATGGAACACTTGTATCCGGTGGATGTGAACCGTATTCAGCGCCCGCGCCAGCCTTTTCTGCCTTTGTTTAAGTTTTTGCGCCGGGTGATAAAGTTGCGTAAAAGTGGTGTTCCTTTGCCGCGTGTACCGGAAGTGAATGCGGAACTTTGCACGCATTGTGGCGTTTGCGCTGTACATTGTCCTTCGGGAGCTATCCTGAAAGGTGACGAATGTAATACGATTGCCGAAAAGTGCATAAAGTGTTGTGCATGTGTCAAAGGATGTTCGTTCAAGGCGCGGACGTATGATACTCCGTTTGCTTCATTGCTTTCAGACTGCTTTGTGCGGCAGAAAGAGGATCGGATTATTTTATAGCTTTAATCCTACATGCAATAAACTCCTTTCATTCAGAATTTCTACAGAATTCTCCGATACATTTGTGTCTGTATTTAAAATTAGGAACTATGAAATTATTGATAGTAGAGGATGAATGTGAATTGTCCGACAGCATTGTGAGCTTTCTGTGTCGGGAAGATTATCTGTGCGAACAAGTCTTTTCCTTTGCTGAGGCTGCCATGAAGGTAGAACTCTACGAATATGACTGTATCTTGCTGGATTTAATGCTTCCCGGAGGAAATGGATTGGATGTGCTGCGAAAAATAAAAAGTACATCGCCTCAGACGGGAGTCATCATTGTGTCGGCAAAGGATTCTTTAGACGATAAAGTGGCGGGACTGAAGATCGGTGCGGACGATTATTTAGCCAAGCCTTTTCATCTGCCAGAATTGAGTATGCGTATTTTTGCTTTGTTGAGGAGGAAATGTTTTACGAACAGCAACACTTTACAGAATGGTCCGATAAGTATTGATTTGCTTGGTAAGGTGGTTAGTGTCGGAACTGTCACGCTTGATTTGACCAAAACAGAATATGAACTTCTGTTATTCCTCATTGAAAACCGTCGTCGTGTTGTTTCTAAGAGTGCATTGGCTGAACATCTTAGCGGGGACATGGCGGATATGATGAATGACTTTAACTTCGTCTATGCCCACATCAAAAACTTAAAAGCGAAAATGGCGGATGTGGGTATGGCAGATTGCATTAAGACATATTATGGAACCGGATATAAATGGGCTATAGAATCATGAAAAGTCTTTTGCATAAAACACTCTCGCAGTTCCTTGTCTGTACGGTGGCAATCTTTATACTAGCCACTCCCTTGTTTTTCCTGCTCACCAAGTATTTCTATGCGGAGGATATGATAGACATTATCGAGGCGGTGCAATTGGGGACGTCTATTCCACACATTGACTTAGAACGGGATATTATGGTGGGAATGATGCTTCAGTTCCTGCTTATTTTTCTGGTCTTGAGCCTTGCTTTGTTTATTATGATGCGTTTCATTACACATCGCCTGTGGTTGCCGTTTGATGACACGTTGCAGAAGACAGAACAGTTCAACTTGGCGCAAAGTGTAGTGCCTCAGTTTCAGAAAACCGAAATAAAAGAATTTGCCCGGCTCAACAAAACAAAAGGTACAGGTGAATCAGCTTGTTTGGCATATTGCAAATTTCATAATAATGTTTTGGCAAGCAGCAATTTAAAAGATACAAAAGAATACTGCCGAACAGAAAATATTACATATTTGACAACTTTAGATTTTTTGTGGTATGCAAAGAAAAATAAAGTAATGACCGAAAAAGAATGTAATGATTTTATTCAAACGGTCATATCAAAAAACAGTATTTTACCAAATATCTCTATCACAATATACACACCAACCATTAATTTTTTATAGTATTCAATAGGTCTTGTGTCCCGATTTCTACGAAAACCCTACTTCGTTACTTTCAACTTTCAGTATGCATGACAATCCAAAAAACAAAACACCGTTGTAGATTACTACAACGGCGTTTTAGTGAGGTATGAAGCGGATTCGAACCGCTGTACAAGGTTTTGCAGA
>ENA-OYWV01000694-OYWV01000694.1-human-gut-metagenome-genome-assembly--contig:-NODE-694-length-12868-cov-4.316866_pt1 | contig 12868 bp, 9 predicted proteins | sample MGYA00244812_ERZ653400 | MGnify/ENA primary metagenome ERZ653400 (study PRJEB26926, sample SAMN06165097) | human gut metagenome | biome: ENVO:00009003; feature: ENVO:2100002; material: ENVO:00002003... | reverse complement strand
CGGGCTTATGATCGCGGCGTTGGGTCAGCCCCACGAGCGCCAGCAGCTCTCCGGCACGCCGCTCCACTTCGGCTTTCGGACGCCGTCCGATCAGGCCAGGGATACAGACATTCTCGAAAGCCGTAAATTCGGGCAGCAGGTGGTGGAACTGGAAAACGAATCCGATCTTCTCGTTACGGAACCGCGACAAAGCCCGATCACCGAGCGATGAAACATCCTGTCCGTCGATCTCGACGCTGCCGCGATCCGCTTTGGAAAGCGTACCCAGTATCTGAAGCAAGGTCGTCTTGCCGGCGCCGCTGGCACCGACGATCGAAACCACCTCGCCGCGCGACACCTCGAGCGATACTCCCCGGAGCACCTCCAGCGCACCGTAACTCTTATGGATATCCGTAGCTTTTATCATGGGCGGAATGCTTTGAAAATACGTACCGTATCGACCGCTTCCCGCACGTCGTGCACGCGCAGAATCGCAGCCCCCTGCCGCAGGCACTCCCAGCCCAGAGCGATCGTCCCGGCGAGCGCCCGGTCGGGCGTCGTATCGAGCACTTTATAGATCATGGACTTGCGCGACACTCCGGCCAGTACGGGATAGCCCAGCGAGCAAAGGTTGTGCAGCCCCCGAAGCAGATCGTAGTTCTGTTCGAGGGTTTTGGCGAACCCGAAGCCCGGATCGAGAATCAACCGACGCACGCCGCAGCGACGCAACTGCTCGGCACGGAGCCGGAAATAGGAAACGACCTCCTCCACCACATCGCGGTAAGAGGTCATCCCCTGCATCGTCGCAGGAGTACCCCGCATGTGCATAGCGATATAGGGAGCGTCGTACTCGGCGACCACATCGACGATGGCCGGATCCATCTCTCCGGCCGAGATGTCATTGACGATCACCGGGCCGAATGTTTCGAGCACCCGCCGGGCTACCTCGGCACGGAACGTATCGACCGAAACGGGCAGTGTGGGAGCGATCCGCCGCACGGCGGCCACCCCCGCTTCCACACGACGCCACTCCTCCTCGGACGTCACCTCGGCGGCTCCGGACCGGGAGGAGTAGCCTCCGACGTCGAACAGATCGCAACCGGCATCGGCCGCTTCGCGGACACGCCGTTCGATAGCCTCGGCATCCGGTGTGCGGCTGCCGGCGAAAAAGGAGTCGGGCGTGACATTGACGATCGCCATAACGCGCGGCGTGGTCAAATCAGGCAGAATGTTTTCGGTTTTCATCGCGTAACAATTTATCCAGGCGGGCAACCTCGTATTCGAGCTCCCCGAGATTTATATTGACAAGGGTATAGTCGGCCCGCCGGCGCAACTCCTCTTCGTCGAGCTGGACCGCGATACGGCGTCGTACCTCCTCGGCCGAAGCCCCGTCACGCAGGCAGGTGCGTGCAATACGCACGTCGATAGGAGCCGTGACCGCGATCGTACGGTCCACATACCCCTCCAATCCGGCCTCGAAAAGGATGGCGCTCTCCAAAACCACATAGTCGGCGCCGGACTGCCGCCCGCACCACCGTTCGAAATCCTCCATCACGGCGGGGTGCACCAGCGCGTTGAGCGCCGAAAGCTCCGCAGGATCGGAAAAGACACGGCCGGCCAGCAACTTGCGATTCAGACGTCCGCCCGCATAGATCTCCTCCCCGAAGCGTGCGGCGAGCCGCCTCCGTAACGGCCCATCCTCCTCCATAAGGCGTTTGGCCTGCGTATCGGAATCATAGACAGGGGCGCCGCAAGCGGCAAAAAGCCGGCAGACGGTCGATTTACCGCTGCCGATACCTCCTGTTATACCTACCTTAATCATTTTTCTTGCTGACGGGGATCCGGAATTTCGGGAACCGATCCGACGGAGATGACCTTGATATCGCTCAACCGGACGGAAATGGCGTTGTGCAGAGAGAGAGAATCTATCTTCAGGAATTTCTCTCCGTCTTCGGCCTTCACGGAACGGAATTTCAACTCCGACAGGGGAATCCGGAGCCGCTTACTCATATAGACTCGATAGCCGAACAAGTTGGTACCGACTCCTTCCACCACACAGGAAACTTTGAAACGCTCGCCGTCCACATTCACGGTGAAAGGCTGCTCGGTCGTATAGGTATAGTTCAACTTGGCGATATACCAGAGAATGAACGACGCGACGAGCAGGGCCAGAAAGACCGGAGATATATAACGACGCAACCAACCGAAACGCTCCATGACAGACAATTTTTAAGTTAGGCAAAGTTAAAAATAAAATAGGCCGCAACAATACGTTGCAGCCTATTTTATTCAAAAAGCGGACCTTTATTTCTTGCCGAGGCCCTCGCGCTTCATCAGACCGTAAGCGATCGGAGTCGCCACAAACAGGGTCGAAAGCGTACCGACAACCACACCCAAAGCCAATGCGAAGATAAACCCGCGAATCGTCTCGCCGCCGAAGAAGAGGATGGCGAGCAGAGTAACCAATGTCGTACCCGACGTATTGATCGTACGCGACAGGGTCGCATTGAGCGCATTGTTCACGTTCTCGCGCAGATCGCGCTTGGGATAGAACACCAGATATTCACGGATACGGTCGAAAACCACCACCGTATCGTTGATCGTATAACCGATGATCGTCAGGATCGCCGCGATGAAGGCCTGGTTCACCTCCAGGTTGAAGGGCAGCCAGCCGTAGCAGAGCGAGAAGACGCCGATCACCACCAGGGCATTGAATGCCAGCGCGGTCGTAGCGCCGGTCGCATACTGCCATTTCTTGAAGCGGAGCGAAATGTAGAGGCCGATGGCGATCAGCGAGAAGAGCACCGACCAAATAGCGCCCCAAGTCATATCCTTGGCGATCGAAGGACCGATCTTGTCTGCCGTAAGAATACCGTTGATATCGTTTTGCGTATTGCGGAAATTCTCGAAGGTGATGGGATAACCGTACAGACCGTGCAGCGCGTCGTACAGAATCCGATCCACTTCCGAAGTAGCCTCGTCCGAAGTGTCGTCGTACTTGTACTGCGTCACGATACGCATCTGGTTCTCATTGCCGTACTGCTTCACCTCGAAGCTGACATTAGCGGCATCCTCGTAACCGGAGAAGACATCCTGCAACTTCATACGTACCTCCTCTGCCTGTACCGGGCGGTCGAAACGAATCACGTATGCACGGCCGCCGGTGAACTCAGCACCCATGTTCAGACCGCGTACCGCGAACGAAACGCACGAAACGGCCAAAACGACGATCATAACGATGTAAGAGATCTTACTCTTGCCCAGGAAGTCGAAATGAGCGTTGCCCATAAGATTCTCCGACCACTTGCGCGAGAAGGAGATCTTTCCCCATTTATTGACTACGCCCTCGATCAGCAGGCGGGTAATGAAGATCGAACAGAAGAGCGAGGTCAGAATACCGATAATCAACGTAGTGGCGAAACCCTGCACCGGACCGTTTCCGAAGATGAACAGAACGATACCGGTGATGATCGTGGTAAGGTTACCGTCGATGATCGCGGAGTATGCTTTCGAGAAACCGTCCTTGATAGCCAGGCTCAAACCCTTACCGCCGCGAAGCTCCTCCTTGATGCGTTCGTAAATAATCACGTTGGCATCCACGGCCATACCCATCGTCAGCACGATACCCGCGATACCGGGCAGCGTCAGCACGGCACCGAACGAAACCAGAACACCGAGCAGCAGGAATACGTTGCACAACAAGGCGATATCGGACAACCAGCCGGCTGTCTTATAGTAGAGGCCCATATAGAGAAGCACCAGCACGAACGCGAGTACAAACGAAAGAATACCCGCATTGATCGACTCCTGCCCCAGCGACGGACCTACGACGGTATCCTGAATAATACGTGCCGGAGCGGGCACCTTACCCGACTTGAGCACGTTGGCGAGGTCTTTCGCCTCCTGAATGGTGAAGTTACCCGAGATTTCCGAACTTCCGCCTTCGATCTTCTGGCGAACGACCGGAGCGGAATAGACATAACCGTCGAGCACGATGGCGATGCAGCGGCCGATATTGTCGCCCGTCAGACGCGCCCAGTCCTGAATACCTTCCGAGTTCATCGACATCGAAACCTTGGCTTCGGCACCGCGCTCGGCATAGGTTTCACGCGCATCCACGATCACGCTGCCGTCCAGCGGAGCCTTGCCGTCGGGCGTGCTGACCTTGAGCGCATAAAGAGAGAAACGCCCGTTGTTCTGCGGTTCGCCCTTGATACCCCACTCGAAACGAACGTCCGAAGGCAGCAACTCGCGCACGGCATCCATACGCAGGTAGCCGGCAACGGTCGCCGTATCGGCAACGGCTACGGAACCCACGACAGCGCCTCCGCCATCATAGGGATTGAGCAGCGAGAAGAGCGGATTTTCCTCGCGGGTATAGCGGGATGCCCCCGAAGCCGAGGCAGCCTCCTCCGCAGCCGGAGCATTGTTCTGCACCTCTGCGATCAGGCTTTCGGTCGTATCTTCGGTACCGGCAGCAGTCGGCTGCTCCTCAGTAAGCGTTTCCTCCACGGCCGCATCGGTCGCCCCGGCAGCCAATTCGTCGCGCAAAAGCTGATCGGCCTGCTCCAGGGCACGCACCAACTCGGTGTTATTATAAGTCGTCCAGAACTCGAGCGAAGCGGTACCCTGCAACAGCTTGCGTACGCGCTCCGGCTCCTTCACGCCCGGCAGCTCGACCAGAATACGGTGCGAATTGGGCAGGCGCTGGATGTTGGGCTGCGTAACGCCGAAATGGTCGATACGACTGCGCAGGATGTTGAACGAAGCGTCGATCGCAGCGTCGGTTTCCTCCTGCAAGATCTTCTCGACCTCGCTGTCCGAGCTGTTCGGCGTGATATCCTTACGATCCGGACTTACGAAAAGCGCAGCCAGCGGAGCACCGCCGGAAACCTCACGATAAGCCTTGGCGAACTCGCCGATGTAGTTGTTGGTACCCTCTTTAAGCGCCTTGTTGGCACGGGCGATGGCCTCCTCGAACATCGGATCGTGTGCGCTGTCACCTGCCAGGGCTTTCAGCACGTCCTCCACCTGCACCTCGAGCATGACATTCATACCGCCCTTCAGGTCGAGACCCAAGTTGATCTCCTTCTCCTTGACCTCCTTGTAGGTGAATGAAATGAATCCGAGATCATAAACGGGCCTGTTCTGCACGGAGTCCAGGTAATAGATCTCCGCCGCCTGACGGAGCGAATCCGACTCCGAAACTTTCGCGGCATACTCGGCCGCCTTTTTCTCCACGCTTCTCGCTTTCAGTGAGAAGGAGAGCTGGTAGATACAAGCAATCGCCAGCAGGATTGCAAGTAACTTGATTACGCCTTTACTTTGCATTGGGTATAAATTAGTTTGTTATAATTTGTTTGTTTCTTTTCCGTTACCCGAAACGGGATTTCAGAAATCCCAATAAACGCACAAAAATAGAAAAAATTGCGGGAAACAAAAAAGGAATAGACAAAAAAACGCTGGAAACCATCCGATTTCACCGTTGAAACCGAAAATCGAAGGAGTGCGATTTCATTTCCGGGCGGCACCCCGACAGCAAAGACCGCACACCGGACGCGCGGGAAAACACCGAAGGAGTCCGACCGTCCCGACCGGCAACAAGGGCGCTGAAAAGCGGTATCGAAGCACCTGTTCCCCGAAACCGCAGCCCGCAATCCGCCCTACAGACAAAAAAGCCAGGGCCGACATACTGCCGACCCTGGCTCTTCTACCGGAAAGTCCGCAAACCGAACCTTCCCTCCAACTTTTTATTTAACCTCTTCGAACTCTACATCTTCGGGCTGATTGGATCCACCCTGCTGCTGACCGTTCGTACCGGCTCCTGCATCGGCATGGGGAGCACCCTGCTGGGCACCGCCCTGCTGCTGTTGCGCGGCATAGATATCCTGCGAAGCAGCCTGCCATGCTGCATTGAGCTCGGCCAAAGCCGTATCGATAGCGGCTACGTCAGCGTTCTTATGCGCTTCCTTCAACTTGCCCAGCGCCGTTTCGATGGCAGCCTTCTTGTCGGCCGGCAACTTGTCGCCGTACTCTTTGAGCTGTTTCTCGGTAGCGAAGATGTTCGAATCGGCGGCGTTGATCTTGTCAATACGCTCCTTCTCCTCTTTGTCCTTCGCCTCGTTAGCCTTGGCTTCGTCGCGCATACGCTGGATCTCCTGCTCGGTAAGACCCGACGAAGCCTCGATGCGGATCTTCTGCTCCTTACCCGTACCCTTATCTTTAGCCGATACGTTCAGGATGCCGTTGGCGTCGATATCGAAGGTTACCTCGATCTGCGGCACACCGCGCGGAGCAGCCGGAATGCCGTCCAAGTGGAAGCGGCCGATCGACTTGTTGTCGCGGGCCAGCGGACGCTCACCCTGGCAGACGTTGATCTCCACCGAAGGCTGGTTGTCGGCCGCCGTCGAGAAGACCTCGCTCTTCCGGGTCGGGATCGTCGTGTTGGCCTCGATCAACTTGGTCATCACGCCGCCCAGCGTCTCGATACCCAACGACAGCGGAGTAACGTCGAGCAGCAGCACGTCCTTCACCTCACCGGTCAGGACACCGCCCTGGATCGCAGCGCCGATGGCAACGACCTCATCGGGGTTCACACCCTTGCTGGGCACCTTGCCGAAGAAATCCTCGACGACCTTCTGGATCGCGGGAATACGGGTCGAACCGCCCACGAGGATCACCTCGTCGATCTGCTTGGCATCGAGACCGGCATCGCGCAGGGCCACCTTGCAAGGCTCGATGGTCTTGTGGATCAAGTGATCGCACAACTGTTCGAATTTGGCACGCGTAAGCGTCATAACCAGGTGCTGCGGAATGCCGTCGATCGGCATGATGTACGGAAGGTTGATCTCCGTAGTAGTCGAGGACGACAGTTCGATCTTCGCCTTCTCGGCAGCTTCCTTCAGACGCTGCATGGCCATCGGGTCCTTGCGCAGATCCACGTTGTGCTCGGCTTTGAATGCCTCGGCCATATAATCGATCAGCACATGGTCGAAATCATCGCCGCCCAGGTGCGTATCGCCGTTGGTCGATTTCACTTCGAACACGCCGTCGCCCAGCTCCAGGATCGAAATATCGAACGTACCGCCGCCCAAGTCGAAGACGGCGACCTTCATATCCTTGCCTTTCTTATCCAGACCGTAAGCCAGCGCAGCGGCCGTCGGCTCGTTGATGATACGCCGCACCTTCAGGCCCGCGATCTCACCGGCCTCCTTCGTAGCCTGACGCTGCGAATCGGAGAAATAGGCCGGAACGGTGATTACCGCTTCCGAAACCTCCTGCCCCAGGTAATCCTCGGCCGTCTTCTTCATTTTCTGTAAAATGATCGCCGAAATCTCCTGCGGCGAATACTGGCGGCCGTCGATATCCACACGCGGCGTATTGTTATCGCCGCGAACCACCTTATAAGGCGCACGCTCGACCTCTTGTGCCACCTGATCGTAAGTTTCGCCCATAAAACGTTTGATCGAGAAGATCGTACGCTTGGGGTTCGTAATCGCCTGACGTTTGGCCGGATCGCCGACCTTACGCTCGCCGTTGTCGGTGAACGCGACGATCGAAGGAGTAGTCCGGTGTCCTTCGGAATTGGGGATTACGATAGGTTCGTTACCCTCCATTACTGCGACGCACGAGTTCGTCGTACCTAAATCAATACCAATAATCTTTGCCATAATATCGTTGCTTTATAGTTTAATAATTTCTTTTTCAACTCCGCCTCCACAGCCCTGCCGCTGCCGTGCGGACGATCGTTTAGTGAACAAAGGTTGTACCAAATGTTCTTTTCGCACCATCCTGCTTTTCCGGAGCGTAAAATCTGACAAACCGCCGGAAGGACTGACATTCCGACTGTCACAATGTCAGCCCGAAACTCCCTTTCGGACATCGCTGTCATTTCGCAGCCTGCCTGCCCCCGATCCGCACGACGATACGGAATGCAACAGAAAACCCCGGCCTCTGGAGCCGGGGTACCATAATCGGGGATTCCGATCCTATTTTTCATTCAGAATACGCATCGCCGCATCCAGGATCGTCGTATCGTCCAACGTCACAACGCCGCCGTCGGGCCCTTGTTCGATATGAATGCCTACGCCTTCCTTCGCCTCGGGGTGCCGTCCGCCGAAATAATTACGAACCGAATCGACCGAGATTCCCAATTCGTCTGCAATCCGTTGCGAGCTGCCGCTGGGCAGTCTGTCCTTGATACGACGCAACTCATTAAATGTGATAATCATACTGCTAATTATTTAGGTTGAATTTATTTTTCGTCTTCTCCGCTTCCGACAAAGTCCGACCCTGTTCGGCACCCATTTGTCGGCAGACCGGAGATGGCCTCTTTTTCTTTCCTCTAAATTAAATCCTTTTCCGATAATTTCAAAATTTTCCGGAACAAAAAGTTGAAAAAATCGTCAATTACACCCAATTTACCGACAGAATCCGTCTTACAATCGAAATGTTCCAAATCCAATGCCGGGAATGAGTCGGGAATGAAAAGCCCCGCAGCCCAAAGAATAAAAACCGAAGCCGCCCGCAGGAATCCTGCAGACGGCCAGAAAACAAAACCGGCAACGGACTATTGAGCCGGCTCGATATAAAATTCGATCAACAGCGGCGTATAGGGCAAAACCTCGGTGATCGTCGTACTGGTCGATGTGGAGTTGTCTACATAGTAAGGATTATAGACCGAACCGCCGTAAAGACCGTTCATATAGCTGCCATAATAATCGTCGTAATAGTTGCCCATGTAATTATTACCGTAGTAATTGTTCATCATGCCGTAATAATTCATCATAGCGTACGTAGCGGCGTAATTCGTAGAAGAACTGGTCTGGGTTGTCCCGGTAATGCCGACCACACCGTACGCATTGCTCGAAACGGTCAGCAAAGCGCCCCAGCTTCCGTAGCGGAAGTGCGGCAAGGCGTAATACCAGGCCAGAATCTGTTTGTCCTTATTCAGCGAAGGGGTGTAGCTCATGTACGTACCGGTGGATTCCACCTCGCCGTAAACGATTCGTTTCACCTCGTCGATATTGGTACTCTGTACGAACCCGTCCAGGAATCGGGCGATGTACCAGACCCGGACATTCTTCTCGGGATCGATCAGTTCGCCCGGTTCGTCCGTACCGAAGCGCTCGACCAAAGCTTTGTTAATCTTACGATCGATCTCGTCCGCCTTTTGCTGCGATCCCACATAAACATTCGAATAGGTGAAAAGTCCGGTCGCATCGTCCGCAGGATTGAAACTCTCGTTCACATAGATTTGAGGCGCCTCCGACGTGGCGATTTTCCAACGATACGACGGGGCCGGCTCTCCGGCTTTGACCGAAGCCGTTTCGGAATCGTCGTCCTGCGGAGGAACCGTCGGGTCCAGTCCGCCGTTCGCCGCCGCAAAATCATCGACCGCGACGCTCTCCGTTTCAATCGGCTGACTCGATCTTCCGACCAGCTTGATCCGGGCGATCATCGGGTGGTTGGCACTCAATGCATACTGCCCCTCGTAACCTCCGTCGCCATTGGCTTCGGTGGATATGATCGTCGCAGGCATATACAGCACGACCTCGGCCCCCACGCGCAATTCGACCTCACGGGGAAATCCCTTCTGCGCGGCATACGTTTCACCCAGCTTCAACGGGTTCCGCATAGCCAGATAAGTCCCCTCCTTAAAAGTTCCGCTCGCCAGCTCACCGTAGAACTGATAGTAAGGAACGTAATGTGTATAAGGAGTAAAAGTTCCCTGCTGAAGCGCATAAACGGAATCCCGGGCCACACTGATATTCCCCTGCAAATCCCGCCCCGTGATATCGTACCACACCCAGCTCTCCGTCTCCAGAATCGCACTGTCCGCCAGATCGCCCAGCGAAACGACATCCACGTAATACTCCCCTTCCTCCTGGTAATTCTCCAGCAGATCGGGACGATTCTGCGTCATCCAGGCTTTCAGAGCTTTGTTCTGGGTATTCCCCGGATAAGCATTGTCAGGCTCCTCAGCGCAGGAGCAGAGCGTCGTCAGACCGAAAAGGAGTATCGCAGGCAACCAACGTCCCATACTATTCATTGTTTTCTTATTTACGAACCGAATCAATCGTATAAAAAACGGCGATCGGACTCTGCTCCGGAATGAAATTGATCAGCGCATCGCCGTAAGCCATATTGTATGTCATATATACTTCGACCGTATCTTTCTCGCGGCAGCCCGGCAGCGACAATTCGACCCCTTCGACGAAAGAGCCGCCGCCGACACGGACGGGACGGGGTTCGAAACTCCAGTATTTCGTATCGAGTCCCTGCTCCTGAAGTTTTTCGGCCCACTTTCTGTCATTGGTGTAGATCGGCATCGTACTCGCAGTGATTGCCCGATTCTCGAACAGATAGACCCAGAAAACAAGATCCACCTCATCGCCGATCTCCGCTTCAGGACGCGTCTGACGTTCCGAATCGTAATAATGGTAAATATATCGATACGACCAGCGCCCGAACGTGGAGTAAAAATCGAGATCTTCATCCGAACTCATAGCCTCCTGCTCGGTCACCAGACGAGGCTGGTGGCTACCGGAAAGGAAACTCTCGAACTGCTGCTGCTGTTCGGGAAGAACCTTGTCATCCTCGCCGCAGCCGGTGACAACCAACAGCGCAGCAAGCAAAATATGGAAACGGATTTTCGACATACAATCGCGCAAATTTAACAAATCCTGCGGGACTTGCAAAATTTACCGGGCTTCATTCTTCGTTTTCCCGACCGACATCGCTCGGACAGTCCCGAAGTCCGGAAACCCGGAATCATTCGCATCGCGTCCCCGGCCCGGCAACTCCACACACCGAAGCCCGCCTCGCCCGCCAGTGCTCTTCTTAACAATACGGCAGACCGGGCGATTTTAGTATTCGTACAGGGATAAAAAACGACGATTACACCCCGAACGTATCGCGGCTCGGCTATACACTGCATCGCTTACGGCGGCGATACCACGCCCACACACCCCGCGAACCGTGATTGCAAATCCGCTGCAGCGACTGCGAGGCCGGATACTGCCAACGCAGACGCCGCAGTCAGGCCACCCCCCGAAAAACAATGTTTCCCTCTCTGGCAAAGAAACCCGACGGTCCGGCGGCCGGTTTTCCTGCGCTCCCGACACAGAACCGGAGTTGCACACGAAAGCCCGCGTCACGACAAAACGATATGGAGTCCGACCTTCCGAATGTTCGGACCATCCGAAACGTCCGGAAACGAACCGAACAAAAAAATCGACTGCCGGAGCGAAAGAATCGCTCCGGCAGCTCCAATAACTTTACAAAACAAAATCAGACTCTACGCTGTCCGTCCTGAAGCCACTCCCTGCGATGCCTCTTAACGGCACATACGACCAGGGTTATGATGACCGATAAAACAACAAGACCAAACATAAGGCCGACAAAGCCTGCAAATCCTTCCATTTTTACGATAAACATTTTGGGGGTTCGTTTACTCTTTTCGGCGCAAAACTAATATAAAAAAAATTTCCCCCCCCCAAATATTTTAAGAAAAATATAAAAAAAGTTTCAAAAATATTAAATCGACAAAAACAAGAAGGCCGTTACAAAAACGTAATAATTAATCGGGAACGTAGCGCCCCACGCCCCTTTCGAGAAGGATATTTAGGGAAAGGTCCGCGTTACAGACGCAGACACATACCGCGAATAAGCGACCCTCGGATTCGATGCTGCAACCGTCAAAAAAAGATACATCGAAAGATATGAGTAACCTGCGAAATAGAAATGTACGATTATATGCTACAATCGTTTAAGGGACATACGGACCAGATCCTCCACCGAAGCTCCGGGATTTTCCCGAGCAACGATTTTTACGACTTTATCCGCCGCCGCTTTCCCGAACCCGAGCATGACCAGCGCCGCAAGCCAGCCGGGCACGGCGTCAAGGTCGAGGCCCGTTGTCTCGTACTGCATGCCGATCAGCAGATCCGCGCGGGCGGTCTCCCAGTCCGGCACCGTAATGACGGCGGACAGTGTTACCGCGCATAAGACCCCCAGCAGCAGCGCCGTGACAATGCTTTTTGTTTTCTGCTTCATCCGCATCACCTGATTTTATATGGGCAGAACGACAGACCGTCGGCGGAGATCAGCCGGTAGGTGATGCCGTCGCGCTCGCCCTGCGTTGCGTAGCGGATGGACTTGCCGTGCAGGTGGCCGTAGTAGCACTCGGTCACGCCGAACTCATTCAGCACATCCACCAGCTCCTGCGCCTGTGCGCCGGGGTAGATGGGCGGGTAGTGGAGAAAAGCGATTTTTTCTGCCGCATCCCCCGCCGCCTGCAAGGACATGCGCAGACGACCCGCCTCCCGCGCCATGAGCTTTTCGCCCTGGGCGGCAACGTCGTCAAACGGCCAGCCGCGGGTGCCGCACAGCGCCACATTGCCCACAGTGCAGGCGTTGTTGTGCAAAATATGCAGCGTGTCAAAGCCGTTGGCAGTCAGGAAGTTCTCCATCTTGCGGGTCGTCGTCCACCAGTAGTCATGGTTGCCGCGCAGAATGATTTTGCGCCCGGGCAGGGCGGCGATCCAGTTCAGGTCGGTCAGCGCGTCTTGCAGATCCATGGCCCATGAGGTGTCGCCGCAGATGATGACGGTATCGTCGCTGCGGATAAGTTGATGCCAGTTGGCTGCAACCTTGGCGGCGTGGTCTGTCCAGTGTTTCCCGAAGATTTCCATAGGCTTGGACGGAGGCTTTCCGGAAAGGTGCAGGTCGCCGATAGCGTAAATTTTCATGAATTATGCTCCATTTTTGCTGCTTAATGTTAACTTAATGTTAGCTTATTTTAAGAAGGAATGCAAGGAATTGCTGACAGGGTTGACCCTGTCTCTTATACACATCTCCGAGCCCACGAGACTCCTGAGCATCTCGT
>ENA-OYWV01000676-OYWV01000676.1-human-gut-metagenome-genome-assembly--contig:-NODE-676-length-13136-cov-5.086232_pt1 | contig 13136 bp, 11 predicted proteins | sample MGYA00244812_ERZ653400 | MGnify/ENA primary metagenome ERZ653400 (study PRJEB26926, sample SAMN06165097) | human gut metagenome | biome: ENVO:00009003; feature: ENVO:2100002; material: ENVO:00002003... | reverse complement strand
GTCGGCAGCGTCAGATGTGTATAAGAGACAGTTACAAAGCTACTTTAGCAAAGTCTAAGAAACATACATGAGAAGTAAACTGTAACTATTATATAATTGAACATGCAATATTGCAATAAAATTTCTGTGAAATAATAGTGGCGCAGAAAAAAAAATGGTTGTATAATAACTCTGATTTTGTTGACTATTCAGAGCCAGTAAAATTGCTTTCTGTAATATATGGATTTATTTTATATGGCTGAATAGTTCATACACGCATTTTACTATTGACACTTTTATTTTTCTTCAGAGGAGGTAATTATGCCTGTTAAGTACGTATTTGTCACCGGAGGCGTCGTATCCGGACTTGGAAAAGGAATCACTGCCGCATCACTTGGCCGTCTGTTAAAAGCCAGAGGCTACAAGGTTACTATGCAGAAATTTGACCCGTATATCAATATTGACCCGGGTACCATGAACCCAATCCAGCACGGTGAAGTTTTCGTTACCGATGATGGAGCAGAAACCGACCTGGATTTAGGCCATTATGAACGTTTCATTGATGAAAGTCTTACCAAGAATTCTAACGTTACTACCGGAAAGGTTTACTGGTCTGTACTTCAGAAAGAACGCCGTGGAGACTTTGGTGGAGGTACTGTTCAGGTAATTCCACATATTACCAATGAAATCAAGAGCCGATTCTACCGTAACTTTACTTCCAATGATACCCATATTGCCATCATTGAAGTAGGTGGTACTGTTGGAGATATTGAAAGCCAGCCTTTCTTAGAGTCCATCAGACAGTTCCAGCATGAAGTCGGACATGAGAACGCAATTCTTATTCACGTAACACTTATTCCTTATCTTAAAGCATCTGGTGAGATGAAGACTAAGCCAACTCAGGCAAGTGTTAAGGAACTTCAGGGAATGGGAATCCGTCCGGATATTCTTGTGTGCCGTACCGAACATCCACTTGAGGCTGGTATCAAGGATAAGATAGCACTTTTCTGTAATGTACCTAAGTCTCATGTACTTCAGAACTTAGATGTTGAGATTCTTTATGATGCACCTCTTGCGATGGAAGAAGAACATCTTGCACAGGTAGCATGTGAATGTTTACACCTTGACTGTCCAGAACCAGACCTTGATGAATGGAGAGCGATGTGCAAGGCCTGGAAGAATCCTACTAAGAAGGTAACTGTTGCATTAGTCGGTAAATATATCCAGCTTCATGATGCTTATATCAGTGTTGTAGAAGCATTAAAGCATGGTGGTGTATATAATTCATGTGATGTAACTATCAAATGGATTGATTCAGAAACTGTAACTCCTGAAACTGCTGATGAGCTTCTCTCTGACGTATCTGGCATATTAGTTCCAGGTGGATTCGGTGACAGAGGTACAGAAGGAAAGATTGAAGCTATCCGTTATGCCAGAGAACATAATATTCCATTCTTAGGATTGTGTCTGGGAATGCAGCTTTCAATTGTTGAATTTGCAAGAAATGTTATAGGATATGACGACGCACACAGTGTTGAACTTAATCCTAACACAACTCACCCTGTTATACATCTTATGCCAGACCAGGAAGGCATTGATGATATCGGCGGTACATTAAGACTTGGTTCTTATCCTTGTGTACTTGATAAAACAAGCAAGGCTTATGAACTCTATGGCGAAGAGCTTATACATGAACGTCACAGACACAGATATGAAGTTAATAATGATTACAGAAAAGTTCTTACTGAGAATGGTATGATGCTTTCAGGAATATCTCCTGACGGAAGAATTGTTGAGATGATAGAATTAAAGAATCACCCATGGTTTATTGCCACACAGGCTCATCCAGAGTTAAAGTCAAGACCTAATCGTCCACATCCATTATTCAGAGGCTTCATAACAGCAGCACTTGAATATCAGAATAAAAACCATTAATTATATTATATATGCATAACAAAAAACATCACCTGACGAATCCGACTTTCGTATCAGGTGATGTTTTTTATTGCTTTTGCTTATAAAATTATTATTTATTAAGACCATTAAGAATCTTCTTAATTCTCTTAACTTCATCGTCTTCTAACTTCTGTGATTCACAAATAGAAGCAACCATATCAACAGCCTTTCCGTTGAACCAGAAATCAGCTTCTTCCTTTAAAAGCTGTCTTCTATATTCTTCTTCTGAACGAAGTGGATGAATGAAAGCTGCCTTTCCTTTACGGTATGTATCAACAAATCTCTTGTCCTTCAACTTACCTACGAAAGTAACAACTGTTGTTCTTGCGTAATCCTTACCATAATCGTCTCTTAACTGATCAATAAGTTCCTGTACAGGAATATCCTGTGGTGCTTCCCATATAAGCTTCATAATTAATGCTTCACATGGACTTAATTCATTAAAATGATTTCTGCTCATAAACCCTCCTTAGGCTCTTCCATAGATATACATATTCTATATTATACTGCCATTATTAATATTTTTCAACTGTATAATGAATAGTCGGATATGGATTTCACAATTGTATTACCGATAAACTGAATCCATCAACTTCCTTTTCTACAATAGTGAAATTCTGGGGAAGTCCGCACATATATGCTTTCATTTTCCCTTTCTCTAATCTATAAACTATTTTGTCCAAAATGTCAAGCACACCTTGACCTGTAGCCTTGCCATAAGCCTCTTTTAATGTCCATATTCTGAAGAATCTTTGATCACTATCGCACTCTTTAATCCATTCTGCTTCAGATATGTCAAAGAAGCGTTTTGCCAGATTCTGTCTACCTTTGCGGGCTTTTTCAATATCAATTCCTACCGGTCTGTCGCCTATCACGCATGCTACATAATTAGACGAATGTGAGATATTGAAAAAAATTTCACGATTTGACAAAAAATAAGGTTTTCCTTGCGAATTATATGCTATTTCATAATCAAAGTACTGATTATTCGCTTCAATCACAGAAATAATATCCACCTTCTCATATAGATTTTCATCTGTTTTATAATCTCTTTCTCCTGTTTTTATAGACCATTTTCCTACCGCATAATTAAGAAGTAGGCCTGCCGTCACGGTTTGCAGCTTATTTTCATACATTTTCATCTTATCAGCCTTAGTTTTCCTGTATTCCGGAATAAGCGAATAGGCCTTTTCATATAACTTTTCATCAGTTAATGCATCTGTCGTTGTCACAAATATCATCATAATCATTCACCATCTATACACTTATTGTCTGTGCATCTGCCATATAACGCTTTGAGAACACGAATACTATATCACCTGATTTAATCAAGGTATCACCATTAGGAACTATTGCATTATCACCGCGTCTTATCATAACTATAAGTGTATGCCTTGATATATCAAGTTCTTTTATCTTGTGTCCAACCCACGGATGATGTTCACGCAGTTCCACCTGTTTTAGGTTTACATCAACATTAACATCACAGTCTCTTGCTCCGATTACAACACAATCTCCCTCAAAAAGCTTCATATCTCCCTTTGGCATAAGTGTCTCACCATTTCTTAATACTGCTGCAAGAATAAGTCCTCTTGGAAGACTAAGCTCGCATACCTTCTTTTCATTCCAGTTGTGGTCCTTAGTTATAATAAGCTTAATAAACTTAAGTTCCTTCTCCATAAGGTAATCTGTAGACTTCTTAATAAGGCTGTACTGCTCAACGAAACCTGCAGATAAGATACCTGTTGGAATAGCGACCATTCCGACGCCAAGAAATGTAATGATAATACTGAACATTTTTCCAAGCACTGTCACAGGATAGATATCGCCGTAACCTACTGTAAGAAGTGTTGATACCGACCACCATATTCCTGAAAATGCATTCTTAAACACTTCCGGCTGTGCCTTATGCTCCAGACTGTACATGCACAGTGATGATGCTATGATAAGCATCACAATGATGAATACAGAGGATAATATCTGGTCCCTTTTTCGCCTTATTACCTCTGTTATAACATTTAACGCATCATAATATGAATTGACACGGAATATCCTTAGGATTCTTATAACCCTGAACATACGGAAAGCAACTGCTCCTGCCGGAAAAAATACAGGCAGATAATTGGGCAGGAACGATAAAAAGTCAACAATACCGCTTCCTGAGAAGATGTATTTTATTCTCGCAATACCTGTACATTTATTAGGATACAGATATTCTGCCGTCCATACACGCAGTATGTATTCAATTGTAAAGCCGATAACTGTAATCCACTCTATAACATCTAACACAGGCTGGTACGGAATTGACTGTTCAAATGTATCAAATATCGCAATGAACAGGTTGATTATAATTGCAGCAGTTATCGCAATATCAAATGTACGGCTTGCAACATCACCCACATATCCAATCTGGATAATGTCAAATATACGTTTTTTCTTATTATTCACCGTATCCCATCCTCCTACTTAAGCATATACCACGGAAGCAGCAATGCTCTTATATATTTTGCAAATGGCACATATGCCGTTATGTTAATGAATACCGGACATAATATAAGACACGCTATAAGAAGCACCGGTATTATTGAAATCATTGCATTGGCTCTCCTTACAGGTATTGCCACAAGCCATGCAAATAAAGTAACCGCTATTACATACACAACCATATGAAGTATATCTGCTGCCCCCTTAAGTTGTCCTGCCACCGCAAGTGTTAACATTGCTGATACTGCAAAAAGTACACATGATATGAATGCATACAACGGCTTTCCTGCCACACGGTACATACGAGGCAGTGTTATAAATGTTCCGGAATTCTTATCAAGATAATATTCCACGATTCCAAAAAGTCCGCCTATATATACAAGAATTATAAGTAATGCCCTTAACGGAAACTCTCCTGTCTTATCTTCAAGCTGTGTCCCATTATCCTGTACACCATCCAGCACCTTAAAATCAATTCTGAATGTGTCATCTCCGGATATGTATTCCTCGTACCCTTTTCTTATCTCTTCCTCTGCCTTTTCTGAATGCTTTTTAAATATGTCTACAGAATCAACATAATTAACTGCAACCTCAGGCGAATATGCCTTAAACATAGCAGAAAAGAATATCTCATCAGTCATTGAGCTGACAAAATCTGACCTGCATATAATAAGCTCTATAATGTCTCTGTAGCTGCCACTGTCAAGCTTATCCTTAAGCCCGGTACCAACTACATAGCCACACTCTGTGTATTTATTCATTATATCCTGCTCAAGCTTTTCCTGCGATTCTGCTTCGTAGAATTGAACTGAATAATCGCCATTTACAAGATAATCTCTTGTCATTATGGCAATCTTATCGTCATCTTCAAGCACTATCCCAACCCTTACAGGCTCTTTCTCCTTAAGAGACGCTGTATTCGTAATTATTAACGCTGCAACAGGCATTGCAATAAGCACCACGACAATCACAGGATTCTTTAACTGCCTTTTAACAAGCAGATACAGCCAGTATAACAATCTCTTCATTATCTGTCTCTCCTTATCTTAACCGCCAATGCCCCTGCTGCCTGAAATATAATTATCCACATAACATTTGTCATAATGGTACTGATATCCACAGTTCCCTTGATTATCTGACATGCAAGTGTGAATAAGCCGTTAGTCGGAAGATACATGCCAATAACCCTCACACCCGGCGCAAGAAATGCTGATGAAACAATACATCCGGATGCATACATGCACGCCATTCCAAGGATACACACCGTAATAACTGAATACACCGTGTCGTCAACTACTGAGAATATACAGTTTATAAATGAAACTGCCGCATACACAAGCACCACAATCCCCAGTATGGAAGCAATGAATTCTCCAACTGTCGAAACTGCCAGAACTCCTGATATTGCAGGCACCCCTAGCCTCATTACATTAATTATAATAAAAAGCACTTCAAATATCATTATATACACAATGCCAACTCCGGTAGTTCTTGCAATTCCGGTATCAAATGCTGATATTCCCGCACCTTTAAGGCTCTTTGCAAGCGACCTGCTCTCCCCCTTCATATTGCCTGCACAGGTTATTCCACTGAGTAAAAGCAGCATGACAATCGCCGTACACACATAGAACTGTACTGTACTTAAACCCTCTTTAACTGATATATCCCTTGTCTTAAAGTATATGCTTCTGTTAAGTGCATACGAAAGATATATGTCATTAAGCTCATTCTCATGTGTACCCCGCAAGCCCCTGTAATTCTTAAGCACACCATTGAACAAATCGTCAAATGTATATATCCCCGCCTCTGCAGTTGCAAGGTCAGAGCCTCCTGCCCTCACCATCTCACGGAATATCATCGAAGTATTATTAACACCCTCTGACTGACACACAACCTCAACAGGTGTATTCTCGCCCGACATAATATCACTTATCATATTCTCTGGCACAATAATAGCCATAACATAATAATTATTTCTTAATCCATCTATAGCCTGCTGTCTGTCAGTATATTCAAATGTACAGACATTCTTAATTGTGTCTATCTCGCTGACATAATTGAATGCCATCTTAATATATCGAAACTCCTTATTATTATCTGCCGAATCAGAGTTTTCTGTGTCATCATAATCAGGATACACAACAGCAACCTTCATCCTCATGTCGCTGTCCTGTGCCGTTGCAATGCCTATGCATGTACTTATTGCAATAACAAGCACTGCCGTCACTATCGTACCCAGAATTATCTTCGGTATAGATAAAAATGCGGATTTAATCTGCAATTTTAATAATTCCAGTTTCCTTCTCATCTAATCCCCCAATTAAATCTATCTGTGAATAATCTCTAAAAGCTCATTGCCGATAACCGGATGGTCAAGTTCATTAAGCTTACCATTCTTTAAAAGATACATTCTGTCAGCAAGCTTTAATTCACCTTCTTCGTGGCTTGTTATGATGACTGTACCTCCGCTTTTCGTGTAAGCAGACAGATAATTCATAATATCCTGTTTACACACAATATCTAATGAAGCTCCCGGCTCATCTAATATAAGTACGGGTGGATTCTTAGCCAGTGCACAGCATATGCTTAAACGCTTCTTCATGCCTCCTGACAGCTTATCAACACGTTTATCAAGATATTCTGATACTCCTAACACTGCAGGAACACCGCCCTGTAAGTCTGCGTCAATGTTTCTTCCTGTATCACAGTACCAGAATTTAAGATTATCCCTTGCCGACAGCTTCTCCATAAGTGGATTCTCCTGCGGCACAAAACCAATATATTTCTGAAACATCTTCACATCTGCAAATGCATCTGTGCCATCTATCTTAAGACTTCCTCCATCTGCCTTAAGACTTCCTGCCAGTATCTCCAGAAGAGTAGATTTGCCACAGCCGTTGGCACCGACTATGGCAATATACTCTCCGCTGGCAGCATGAAACGAAGCGCCGTTAAGCACTATCGTTTTCCTGCCATATGATTTTCTAATATTTTCCACCTCTATAAACATACATATATCTCCACATTAATTCTGGGCTGCTGTATCAAACTGGCTGTAATACAGCTTGTGATAGAATCCGTTCTTAGCCAGTAATTCTTCATGATTACCCTGCTCTATAATATGTCCGTCTTTCATAACAAGAATAACATCCGCAGACTGGATAGTTGAAAGTCTGTGGGCTACAATAAAGCTTGTTCTTCCCTCCATCAGCTTTGCAAATGCATTCTGTATCTTTATCTCTGTTCTTGTATCAATAGAAGATGTAGCCTCATCAAGAATAAGCATTGGCGGCTTTGCAAGCATAATTCTTGTTATACATAAAAGCTGCTTCTGTCCCTGTGAAAGGCTTCCACCATCCTCGCCTATAACTGTGTCGAATCCGTTAGACATTCTCTTGATGAATCCATATGAATGTGCTGCCTTGGCTGCTGCAATAATCTCTTCCTCTGTAGCATCAGGCTTACCCATTACGATATTCTCTCTTATAGTTCCTGACTTAAGCCATGTCTCCTGAAGAACCATACCAAAACCCTGTCTTAAAGACTTTCTGGTCATCTGTCTTATATCAGTTCCTGATACATCAATGCTTCCACTGTTAACATCATAGAATCTCATAAGAAGATTAATAACTGTTGTTTTACCACAGCCTGTAGGTCCTACAATCGCAATTCTCTGTCCCTTCTTGACATGAAGATTGAAGCCCTCAATAAGCTTCTTATCTGGCACATAAGAGAAGCACACATCATTAAGGTCAACTGTTCCGTCAACCTCCTCGACAACCTTAGCGTCTGGGGCGTCAGGAATTTCAGGTTCTTCTTCAATAAGTTCAAATATTCTGGCTGCGCAGGCAAGTGCGTTCTGAAGCTCAGTGACAACGCCTGATATCTCGTTAAATGGCTTAGTATACTGGTTAGCATAACTTAAGAAGCTTGATAACTGACCGACTGTTATACCGCCATTGATAGCCGAAAATGCACCAACAATCGCAACACTCGCATATACAAGACTGTTTACGAATCTTGTTGAAGGATTAGTTATAGATGAGAAGAAGATTGCCTTTAAGGAATACTTCTGAAGTCTTTCATTAATCTCATCAAATTTTCTTACCGCCTCATCTTCATATCCGTAAGCCTTAACTACCTTCTGTCCGCCAATCATTTCATCAATAAGTGCTGTCTGCTCGCCTCTTGTCTCAGACTGGAGTTTGAACATGCTGAAGGTCTTCTTGGCAATAAAGCTTGCAACTAAAAACGAAAGTGGCGTGATAACAACAACAGCAAGTGTAATCTTAGCATTGATTGTAATCATAAATATAAGTGTTCCAAGTATAGTCATGACACCTGTAAAGAACTGTGTGAATCCCATAAGCAGACCATCTGCAAACTGGTCAACATCAGCTATTACACGGCTCACAATCTCACCATATGAATGTCCGTCAATGTACTTGAGTGGAAGCACCTGAATTTTTTCTATAGCCTCATTTCTTATATCTCTTGTTACTTCATATGTGATTCTGTTGTTACATATGTTCATAAGCCACTGTGAAAGTGCTGTAATTCCAACAAATATACCAATTCTTATAAGTATATTCACAATCTTTGCAAAATCCACATTATTCACACCGATAATGCAGTCAATTCCACGACCTACAAGAATTGGCACATAAAGTGTAGTTGCAACAGTTACTGCTGCCATAATAAGCGATAGTATTATAAAAAAGCTGTGCTTCTTAATTCTTTTAAGGAGTTTTACAAATGTTGATTTATTCTTCTTCATTATGCTACACCCCCTTCTGAATCTGCTTTCTTAAACTGTGATTCATATATCTCTTTATAAACCTCACAATTTGCAAGAAGCTCGTCATGTGTTCCCATTCCTGCAACCTGTCCGTCATCTAATACGATAATGAGATCAGCATACATAAGTGATGCCGCTCTCTGTGAAACTATGAACACAGTAGGAGAATTGTTCATTCCCCTTATAGCTTTTCGAAGTGCTGCATCAGTTGCAAAATCAAGAGCTGATGCACTGTCATCAAGAATAAGCACATCCGGCTTTCTTACGATTGCTCTTGCAATAGTAAGTCTCTGTCTCTGGCCACCTGAAAGGTTCTTACCTCCCTGCTCTATAACATAATCCAGACGTCCCTGCTTAGAATCTACGAATTCCTTAGACTGTGAAATCTCAAGTGCTTCATCTATCTGCTCATCAGTAGCGCCCTTCTTTCCCATCCACATATTCTCTCTTATAGTACCTTTGAAAAGTACTGCTTTCTGCATGACGATACCGACCTTATTTCTTAAAGCCTCAATATCATAATCTTTAACATTTACACCATCAACAAGTACTTCACCCTGTGTAGCGTCATACAGTCTCGGGATAAGATTAACAAGACTGGATTTACCTGAACCTGTGCCACCTATAACACCGATTGTCTGGCCTTTCATAGCCTTGAAATTAATTCCTTCAACTGAAGGTGCACCTGAACCACTGTATGTAAGTGAAACATTCTTAAATTCAACACCTGGCTGTTCTTCCTTAGCTACAGCTTCCTTAACGCTGCCATCTGCCATTCCAGATGTTACATCGAATACAGACTCAATTCTTCCTGCACATGCAAGTGCCTTAGTTATTGTAATGATAAGATTGGCAAGCTTGATAAGTTCAACTAATATCTGTGACATATAATTGTAAAGTGCAACGACCTGTCCCTGTGTAAGCGCACCGGCGTTAACTCTTACTCCACCAATCCATATAAGTGCAATTATTGATACATTTACAACAACATAAGTAAGCGGATTCATAAGTCCTGATATCTTACCAACATATTTCTGTAATCTGTTAAGGCTTTCGTTATCGTTTTTGAAACGCTTAATCTCATCCTGTTCCTTATTGAATGCTCTGATAACTCTCACACCGGTAAGGTTCTCTCTTGTTATTCCAAGAATCTTATCAAGTCCTGACTGTACATTTTTGTACATAGGTCTTGTTGCAAGCATGATACCGAATACGATAAGTGCAAGTACCGGGATTGCCGCAACAAATACAAGTGCTGCCTTCACATCAATAGTAAATGCCATAATCATCGCACCAAATACAATAAATGGTGAACGAAGGAACAGTCGCAGTACCATGTTGATACCATTCTGTACCTGATTAATATCACTTGTCATTCTTGTTACAAGTGTCGATGTACCAAGTGTATCCATCTCTGTGAATGAGAATGTCTGAATATGTGCAAATAAACTGTGTCTCATTCCTGTTGCTGCACCAACTGCAGCCTTGGCACTGAAATACTGTGCTGTGATAGCACATACAAGTCCTATGATTGCAAGAAGTATAAGCATAAGACACATCTGCATAATGTATCCCTTGTCTGCATTAACAATACCCTTATCGATAACTGATGATACTACCAGCGGCACAAACAGCTCAAATATCGCCTCAAGCATCTTAAAAAGCGGTGCCAGAACACATTCCTTTTTGTAATCCTTAAGGAATCTCATAATCATTTTCATAAGAAAACTTCCTCCATTAATTCAGTGACACTAAAGCGTCCATAAGAAACTTATATGAATAACATCTCTTCATGCCAAAGTACTCTCTATAAACTTCATAATTGTAATATGAATGTTCAAACTGTCTTGAATACAAATGTGCTATATCAACGCGCATTGTAAAATCTGGCATACAGCCGGACGCCTGATTAGCTGCTGCCATAATGTCCACTGCAAGTATGCCTATAACCGCATTCTTGGCTTTAAGCAGGATATCGTAATCATTCACTGCATCAAGCATGTATCTATACACATAGTACATTGCAAGCTGCTCATATTCATGTGCAAATGCTTCACTTCCCGCATGGTAAGTTTTCATTACCGCTGCAAGCCCAGAATCATCCGCCAGCCCGTCTAGGAACTGTCTTACTCTCGCCACATGAATATTCCAGTCAGGATTGATTACCTCCATTCCTTTAAAGTCATCAAAGAAATGTCTCAATCCCTTTATCAGCCTTTTGCCATGCAGCTTCTCATCCCGGCTTTTCAGCTTGTCTAGCAGCTCCTCTCTGTAATCAGCTCCACAGAACCGCTTTGCAACACCAGCTATAAGCTCGTCCTTTTCGGCATCAAGATGCTTCTGGATACGCTTTGCATAATCAAGATAGAGCATCAGTCTCTCAAATATACTTATATCCCTGTCTGATATTATTCCAAAAGCCACTATTCTTGCCTGCCGAAGATGCATATATGTATATGCATCTATATCATTAGGCTCCAGCGTAAGACTGTTATCCTCAACCGTATCAAATGTAAGTTCATCTTTATATGAAAACATCAGCTCACCAGCCGTCTTACACGAGGGGGCTATGCCAATTTCTCTTATATTGCCATAATCGTTAATAAATCTTGGAAACTCTGCACATGTTTCACACAGCTTATCCTCTCCAAGTTCTATATATAAATCGCACAGATTATCATCATTAAGAAAAGGACATCGTCCTCCTTCTTGCAGTGTAAATGTACATTCTCCGTCCTGGGATGGTACCATTACACTCTTCAGGCGCTTTCCAAAAGCACCTTTAACTGTTTTATAATATTTGTAAGAATCCTTATCAACATCGACATCCCACCCGGCACAGCATGTATCTGTACAGGCTCCCGCAATGCATCTGAAATCCTTATAATAATGTGGTGTCATTACCTTCATTTTATTATCTCCCGCATATAAACCGGCATGTTAAGTGCATCTGTTAACTACGCAAAAATTGTCTGCCACACCTTATTAGTGCAGCAGACACATTTACATGTACATATTATTATAATTACTGTTCTTTTTCTTGTCTACAATATACTTATACACTGTGACACACGCAAGAATAATCATAAGCCCCTCTGCTGCCATGTATGTATAGAACAGATATGGCTGTCTTAACGCTGACACAAGAAGCGGTGAGCTGACTGCAAAATCATACATCCCCGTATCACCTATATATTTAGACATAACAACCGTACTCATGATTGTTATATTAGGAAAAGACATATTACTAAGCACAAGTGCCACAATCAGCACCGTATTGCGTATCAGAAAAAATGTCCTGCTCACCTTAGCTTTACTAAGACAGCTCATAACAATGCCTCCAATTATACATACAAGAAATAAAAGAAACATCATATACATCTCAGAAGCTGCAAATGCAGACACTTCTGTTGTCGCAGTCTCATATCCTGTAAGCAGTGCAAAGAACCCAAATATAGAGCGGCCACCCATAATACATGCCGCCACAACAAATAATAATAGTAAAAAATTCCTTCTGTTTAGCTTCCTGTTATCCATAATTCCTCCATTTGCATTATTATCGCAATTATGGAGACAGATTTCAATAAATATTTTCGCAAACTTCATATTTTATTGTCACCCGCCTCCACTCACCCCTCAGGCACGCACTGGTCCGCAGGGGTTGGAACGATTCGTTAGAATTGCGTTAATTTATCAGGTGGTGCTTTTGGCTTAATGTTTGTGTCCATTCGCAGATGAACATTTCTGGCATTATGTCCGCCTGTGGCATACGCCCTCAAGGATTGCTGCACTTAGTGGGAGTAAATGCCGCTATCTACAAAGCTTATTACGGTGTGCTAAATCAAACGTGCTCCGCTTGAACGTGCTTTAGCACACCGCCCTTATGTATATAGCGGCATTAACTCCCACACAGTTCGCA
>ENA-OYWV01000673-OYWV01000673.1-human-gut-metagenome-genome-assembly--contig:-NODE-673-length-13162-cov-6.013352_pt1 | contig 13162 bp, 11 predicted proteins | sample MGYA00244812_ERZ653400 | MGnify/ENA primary metagenome ERZ653400 (study PRJEB26926, sample SAMN06165097) | human gut metagenome | biome: ENVO:00009003; feature: ENVO:2100002; material: ENVO:00002003... | reverse complement strand
AAAGACAAAATTACTGAAATATATGGTTCGTCAGATGATTTTGAATACTTTTTTTGATGATCCTATCGCAAATGAACGTTTTAAAGCGAAAATCGTTCATTAGAATAGAAAAAACAAGGCCATCCTAAGTTAATAGAATAGCCTCGTTCCAGTACTATAAATATATATAGTCTAACGTTTCATAAATTTGCTCCGATATATCTTACCATCAGTTGATTGCAATACTACAATATAATAGCCTGCATCCAACCCTCCTACCGGAATAGAATACTCTTTCTTATCCCCGGACTCTTTTTGCTGTATCATTTGCTGTCCGGACAGGTTATAGACAGAAATCACTCGGGCGGCATGAGAAGTACGGATATTAAGAATATCTTCTACTGGCTGCTGATAGATAACTAATCCATCCTTATCGGCTACCTCATCCTCAATACCGGTAGCCGGTCCTACAGAAAAAAAGAGAGTGCTAATTGTCACAAGGTCCCCATTGGTACCCGATTTATACAAACGAACAGCATGCCTTCCTTCACCTAGACTCAGAGGAATTTCCATCACAAGATTTTCCGTCAGGTCTGCCTCCACAAATACATTCTGATAATGTACACTGTATGGGTAACCCATGGAATTTTCATAAACTGCCGCTACCAATGTTCCAGTATATACGTTTCCATCGCCAGACAATGACAGATCAGCCAGAAATTTCAGGGGCTCACCTACTTGAAGTTGTTCCTTCTCCAAACGTGATTGGCTCACTTTCAAATCTGCGGTTCCACGCACCTCCTTTATGGTGACCGGAGTAAACTCACCGACAGCATACGTACCTCCTCCCCAATCTATGCAGGGGCAAATATAATAATCTCCAACAGGAATATTAGTAGTCACAAGGTTCTTAGTAATAGCCAAGTCTCCGGATACAGCCAGTTCTCTATTAACTGTGCCCGGTTTTATTTCGACCTGTGCATCTCCGACTATTGCAACAAAGCTCGGGGTTTTATCTGCAGTAAAAAGCGCAACCCCCACTGAACCATAATACTCATCCGATGTACTTTTATTAGAAACCAATATTTTGAAATCCCCTTTGAGACCACTATATAAGCTATGGGCTAATTTCACACTAACCTCCATGTCTTCTTCAAGACTTAGATTACCACTGAACGGAGTCAAAGTACATTTATTACCGCTTACAACAAGAATGAGTTGTGCTTCAGAACCCACGTAACTACGCACACGACTCCATGTTGCTTCGCGCTCATCTTTGGTAGCTACATATACGGAATAAGTTCCATCAGCAAAATCATTAGGTATTTTCAGATTAGAAAAAGAAAAAGTATTATATCCTTCATACGTATTTATCAGCGTAGCCAAAGCCGTCTGCCCTAATATTGACTGTTGACCATCTTTTTCTGCTATTACTGCCAACTTACTATTCTTGCATGCCACACTCATATTAAATATCTCAGTAATCGTCAGTTTAAACACGTCTCCCTTAGTGACTTCCTCTTTATTTGCTGCTAACTCCGTCATAAAAAAATGAGAAGTAAAGTTTGAAGTAGTAGTAGGCGGTTGTATCCCTAAATACATTCCCTGACCTCTCGTAAAGCCACCTCCAAGATTGCTTCCACCACCAATACCGGGAGAATCCGGATTTAAGGAAGCAACTTCAAAGTAACCATTATTCATTCCACTCCATCCCCAATTGACATGAACCATATCCTCTTCATTATACCCATCAAAAACAAACGCATGACCTCCATCATCCGAAGATCCGAAATAGTAAACAGGACGCTTCTCGTTAATTTCTGATTTAATCAGGTTCATCCATTCGGAAGAAGTAAAATATTGGCGATATACCAAGCCCAAATTACCATCATATCCAAAGTAGTCAATTAAGGCCTGACCTACCTGATACGAATAGGCTCCCGAAGCAGATGGTGAATACTCCATATCAACCGCCACACCGCAGGCCAACATTAATTGGGCAACAGCGTCAGCCTGTTCGGCAGTACAATCTCCAGAATATTGCGGCAGCATATTATCCCAGTCGAAGGTAGCGTTCCCATAATCAAAAGAACACTTAATTCCATTAGAGGCTGTATAAGAATGAGTCCCCTTTCCTTTTACTGGATATTCATGATATTTCAAAATCATAGCCATTGCCGTAGCCACACATCCCGTCACGCAACGCTCTTGTTGATAAAGAGGACAGGCATTATTGTACGGTGCATCCTGATCCCAGCATATACTCCCCAGCAAAGGAGATACAGATGCCGGAAAACTTGTTTTAGTAAGCAGTTTAGGTTCAGTAACCGCTTTTTCGGCGTTACCCAGTTGAGCATAAGCGGCATTATACAGTTCCAACCACCCAAGTATATTTATCGGCAAGCTTTCAGTTATGAAACTTCCATTGTCCGAATAGCCCAGTACCGGCTTCATACGGTCATCACCGGATACTATAACATAAGCAGACTGCGCATAGTTATAGATATAAAAGGCTGTTCCTTCCACACTACGGGTAGATGCAGATTTTAGCAAATCATTAGAGACTGCCACCAATTGAACTTCACCGATATTACGGGTTACAGCCCCGGATGACTGCATAAAGAAAGTTCGTGCAATAGAAAGAGCTTCTTCCGGAGAGCGTTGGGCCGTCCATGCCGATAAGCTACACAAAAGAACCAAAGACAGGAGTAGTAATTTCTTCATAGGCATCATTTATTAGAATAATTAAATAATTATTAAGTAACGAAACCGCAAAGTTACAGAAATCTTACACTTCACAAATATTTCCCGCTACTATTTTGCAAATTGATAAAAAACAGGGGTGTATCCGTAAATCCGAATACACCCCATTCTCTTTTCCTATTTGAAAATGTGCTTATTAGTTCACCGGAGTCGGAGCCATTGCAGCCGGATTATTGTCCGCCTCTGTAATAGCACTGTTCACAGATGTTTCAGCCTCAGGAATACGGTAAATCATGATAGGAGCCTCAGCAGCAATTTCAGCAAATGTACTGTTGATGGGATAGTTAGCTCCCTGGCGGATAATAGGTTTCTTTAAACGCAAGATGTCGAATAATGCAAAACCTTCACCCCAAAGCTCAACACGGCGCTGGAACCAAACTTCGTCGATAAATGCGTCCAAAGAACCGGCAGTACAGGTATAAGACGGATCACGATATTGTCTTACGAACTCTTCCAATTTCTGCTTACCTGTAGCCAGATTATCCCGTCCAAGAGCTTCTGCTTCAATCAGCTTCATCTCTTCAACACGCATCAACGGCCAGTCTTGTGCATTGTCTGTATCTGCGAAAGTTCCATTGTCAGGACCAAACTTCACATTTGTATAAGGAGAAAATTTGCTAGGGAATGTTCCACCATTAAACATACCGTTTGCCCAATAGTAAGCATAGTCTTCACCAAGTCCGTTATCCAGAACAGGCGAGTGCAAATCTTCATCTACCCACCAACCTTTACGTACATCCGTTTCTGGTATCTTAGCCCATAAATTCTTGTTGATGAGACGGTAAGCTACGTCAGTAGCGCTAGCTGCCGTCGTATATCCCATACCCGTCAGTGAACAAAGATTAGAAGGCCAGTTCACGATACCGGTTTTTGCCAGATAATCTTCCGTAGTCACTACGATACCCCATATCCATGCATTATCTGTAGCATTATAGAAAGTCGGTTGGCTTACATCTGCAACAGAATAAGGAGCAGAAGTTCCATAAGCTTTAGCAGCATCAGAAGCCGCTGCCGCCCACTTACCCATCAGCAAGTTAGCACGAGCACGCAGACCATAGGCCACTTCTACTGATATTTCAGCTTTATCGGCACGTGCAGAAGCACCTGTCAACAAAGTAATAGCTTCATCCAAATCTTCCGTAATACGGCCATATACTTGTTGTACACTTGCACGCGGATTATTCATCAACTCAGTATCAGAAGTTGTTTCCAGTACCAGAGGTACACCATTAGCTGTTTCGTGACCTATGTAAGTCAACTGATAAGTCTGAATAAGTTGCAAATAATCAAAAGCACGTGAAGCCAATGCCTGACCACGATATTTCTTTAAAGAAGCGTCTGCCGCATCTGCCGGAATAGCTTTAAGAATATCATTAGCGGTTTTCATGTGTTTATAATATAGTTTCCACAGAAAAGCATTAAATGTAGACGTAATGTTTCTGTCTAATAAGCGTTGAGAACTGATAAACTTATTATAACCGGTCTGGTCATTCAAAGTCAGCAAATCCTGTCCGGCTGTTTCATAAATCATACAAGCTGCCGGAAAGCCATAGTCCATGTGGTTATTATAATCAGTCAACAGGTTTGTATGAGAATAAAGACCTGTTTTCAAACCATTCAATTCAGAAGAAATACGGTCTGGCAACAACTCAACCACCTCATTTTTCTGGTCTTGTGTCACGGTGCTTCCTTCAGGAAACTTATCGAGATCACAAGAAACCACCACCATGGTTGCAGAAAGCAGTAATATATATTTGTTAATCTTCATAATTCTATATTTGTTTTAGATTAAAATGAAAGTGATAAACCTCCCGAAATAGCACGAATAGGAGAATATACGTCTGCACTGGCAGTTGTATAGCTCTGACGAGGGTCGAAACCTTTGCGCTTGCTGAACAAAGCTACATTGTCAGCTGACATATAAACACGTAGTGAACTAATATTCAATGAACGTACCCAGCTCTTTGGCAATGTATATCCCAGCGTTATACTGTTGATGCTCAAATAGTCAGACTTAGTCAGGAAACGATCAGACAAATAGTTAGCATACTGGTCTGTTGCACTCAGACGAGGTATATTAGAGCCTTTATTATCAGCAGTCCAAGCTTTCAGAATGTCCTTATGCCAGTTCTGACCGGGATCGGTACCTGAATTCATCAAAGATGCATAACCATTGTCGTACATACGTCCACCCAACTGGTAAGCAAAAGAGATAGAGAAATCAAATCCATACGCATTCAAGCTCGTACCGAAGCCACCATATACCTTCGGCAGAATATCACCGGTTGCATAACGGGTAGCATTCGGAGCATCCGTAGTTTTTTCTTGTCCGGTCACATTGCCTTCCACATCTGTAATATCCTTATAGTATTGTGCTACTCCGTTCTCATCTACACCGGCATATTTACGCAGATAGAATTGATATCTGGATTCGCCTTCACGATAAATGTAGCTGCCACTAATCATCTCACCATTCAATGAAGGATCCAGTTCATTGATCGTATTCTTGAAATGAGTCAAGTTAAAATTCATGCGCCAGGTCAAATCATTCGTTTCAATCAAAAGTCCGTTCAAATCCAATTCAACACCTTTATTAGTCATAGAACCAACATTCATTGGAATACTGGCATAACCGGCAGAAGCATTCATCGGTTTGTTATAAAGCATATCTGTAGTCTTACGGCTAAAGTATTCAACAGTACCGCTCAATCGGCCTTTAAAGAATTCAAAATCAAAACCTGTGTTGAAACTATGAGAAGTTTCCCAAGTGATATCTTTATTACCTTTATAAGAAAGAGCCAATGCAAAATCATTATTACTGTTAGAAACAGTATATTGATCCAAGTACGCATAGTAATTACCGATATTATCATTACCCTGTGCACCATAACTGATTTTGAACTTCAACATATCAATCCAAGATGTATTCTGCAAGAATGACTCTTTGTTCATCAACCAACCGAGACCAACAGACCAGAAATTACCCCAACGGTTGTCCGGATGAAAACGTGAAGAAGCGTCACGACGGAAGGAAGCACTGGCAAAGTATTTTTCCAGATAATCATACTGAGCACGGAACAAGAAACCTGCTGTAGCATAATTAGCTGTACTGGAGTTTGCACTCGGAGTATTAATCGCATTATTCAATTCTACAATATTAGGATTGTAGACTTTCTGCTTGCTACCGGACAAAGCCTGATTTTTATAATCATAAGATTCAAAACCTGCCAGTAAATCAATGTTATGATCACCGAAGTTCTTCTTATAAGTCAATAAATACTGTTGATTGATACTGAATACACGACTGTGAGAAACACCTACCACACCACCGGTATTACCTGCATACTGTCCATAGTAAGGGTTGATCAATTCTGTATAACGTGTATTATCCAGGTCCATACCCCAGTTAGCAGTCGCTTTCAATCCTTCGATAATAGATACTTCTACGAAAGCACGTCCACTCAAGATGTCCATATTGTACTCATTCTTATCCAACTGCAGAGCAGATGCCGGGTTAGATTGAGAAAGGAACGGGCGGTTCAGAGCTGTAGTACCATCTGTATACATACCATTGCCATAGTCATACATAGTGAAACCACGAGCGTCTTTCTTAATGCTTCCGTCTGCATTGCGGATATATAAGGGATAGATAGGCGCAATGTTATTAGTTATATAAAATAAGTTAGTAGAACTTCCTGAAGTAGTTTGTTCATCAGGATAACGGCTTACGATATTAGAATAGGCAACATTCGCACCTACTTTCAACCATTCCTTCACCTGATAATCAGCTTTCAGGCGGAATGAAAGGCGTGAAAATGATGAGCCTGGGATAAGACCGCTATCATCCAGATAACCGGCTGACATATAATAGTTCATTTTTTCAGTAGAACCGCTAATGTTTACGTTATATTCCTGGCGTAAGTTACCATTGTCAAGCAACTCTTTCTCCCAGTCATCAGGAGTAATATAGTAATCTCCATACACTCGGCCAAGTTTAGCATTCGGATTAAGTTTACCGTCTACACCTATATATCCCTCACCATTAGGCACTGTGTAAACAGGATATCCCAAACCGTCTTTAGAAAACAGCAATGAGTTAATATACTGATTACCAGTCATTCCATTAGACAATACTCTATTGGGATCTCCACCAGCATAACCATTCAACATTGCTGTGTAGTAGTTCTCCACATATTCCTGAGAAGAAGTCATAACATCATAGTTAGACACACCGCGACGGTTAGTACCCCACTTAGCGTCCAGATTTACAGTTGCTTTTCCCGTAGCTCCTTTTTTGGTAGTCACCAAAATTACACCATTGGCACCACGTGCACCATATAATGCATTAGAAGCAGCATCCTTCAATACCGTCAAACTCTCAATATCCTGTGAGTTGATAGCTGAAATATCACCATCATAAGGAACACCATCTACTACATACAATGGATTGTTACTTGCAGACAAAGAACCAACACCGCGAATACGTACAGTAGAACCTGTACCCGGTTGTCCATTACCACTTGTAGTTTGTACACCGGCTACCTGTCCTGAAAGGGCATTCGATATATTAGAAACCTGGCGCTCTGCAATTTTATCAGCTTTAATAGTAGAAGCAGAACCCGTAAACTGGGACTTCTTTGCCGTACCATAGGCAACCACCATTACTTCATCAAGCATCTCAGCATCAGACTTCATTGTGACCTTCATAGTAGGTTTAATAGCCACTTCTTGTGTCTGCATACCAATGTACGAAACCTGCAAAGTCTTCGCAGAACTTAGTAGGTGATATTTTATTGATAATCAATGAGAAATATTTACGATAATAGTGAATTTTTTGCCGCATATGCGGAAATGGGAAGAAGCAAAGATGGTCTGAAAGCTGCTGGAGAGTGGCATCAGTTGCAACCGTTATTCCCTAAATTACAGGGAAAAAAAGTTTTGGATTTAGGATGTGGTTACGGTTGGCATTGCAAATATGCCGCACAAATGGGAGCTACTGAAATTCTTGGTATTGATAGTAGTCAAAAAATGATTGCAAAAGCAGTAGCTGATAACTCTGATGACAAAATCAAGTATAAAGTTTGCGGTGTTGAAGAATACATTTATCCTGAAAATACTTATGACCTAGTTGTTTCTAACCTGGTACTGCACTATATCGAAAATTTAGCTAATGTTTATCAAAAGGTGTATTGCACATTAAAAGTAGGTGGGTATTTCCTATTCAATATTGAACATCCGACTTTCACCGCAGGTGTTAATGAGGATTGGATTTATGATGAAAATGGGAAACCTAAATATTGGCCAATCGACAATTACTATTACCCAGGCGAAAGAGAAACCAATTTTCTTGGTCAACGAGTAATTAAACAGCACCACACATTAACGCAGATATTGAATCCACTTATAAAATGTGGTTTTCAAATTGAGGCTATTGAGGAAGCAATGCCTCCGGCAGATATGATGGGTATGCCGGGAATGTGTAATGAAATGCGTAGACCTATGATGTTGTTGGTTAAGGTTAAAAAGGTTTAATAAACAACTTCTAGTTTGTAGATGCAAATACATAGTAATTATGGTGTAGGGGACAAGGAATTGTTCCCTGCAAATCGGAATTTAATTTATACATTTGGAGGTGGTAAACAATGAGAAAATGTGCAAAATGCGGAAAAGTTATGATGTCAGATTTAAGACTTAAAGTAAATGGTGGGGGCTATGGGATTGTTGTTCATGTAGATGAAAAACAAAAGGCAAAAATTATAGATGATGTAAAAGTTGCGGTCTGTACAGAGTGTGGTAATATAGAAATGTATTTAGAGGATTTAACTAATTTGAAAGATTAAGCGATAACTTCCAGATGATAAAGCAGAAGTATAGGGTTTGATTCATATGATTTCAGAAAAAAAACAGAGAATTGCTGCTATTATGGTTTTAAGTTCCATCATGCTGATTTTACTTTTGTCGATAAATTTCCGAATCTGGAGTGGATATTATGCCGAAGGGGATTTGGAAAGTATAGTCATACAGCAGATGGAATGCTTGGAAAAGTCAAATAGTGAAAACGATATAAGCGAAAGTATATGTTTGCATTTCTATGAGTGTATATGTTTCGGTGGAATAGAAATAATGGTGATCTGGGTATATGATGGCTTTAAAGACCTCGGACAAGGTGAGTTTTCTTTCAGACCGGGAGTTACCCTTTGCAGTCTATCGGTTCGGATGGATGATTAAATACTTCTGATAATCAAATTTAAAATTTATTATCAGGAGGAACATCGATGTATGTATTAAATGCAAATCATATTTCAAAAAGTTATAAAACTGCAGGAGAAACTATGCGGATTTTGCAGAATGTGAATCTGCAAGTTATGAAAGGAGAAATGGTTGCTATTATGGGACCATCCGGCAGTGGAAAGACTACTCTGCTCCATGTGCTGACCGGGGTTGACACACCGGACGATGGAGAAATCGTAATAGGAGGAGAAACGTTTTCACAGCTTACGGAAGAAGAGAAGGCATTTTTTCGCAGAAAGCATATGGGAATGATTTTTCAGGATTTCCAGCTTTTGGAGAGTTTGACGGTAAAAGAAAATATATTGTTACCACTCATTCTTGAACGAAAAGAAGCAGACATCCAGCAAGAGCGTTTTTCAAGAATAGCGTATGTGCTCGGCATTGAAAAATTAGCTGACAAAGGAATTACGGAAATATCGGGAGGTCAGAAACAGAGAGTTGCGATTGGCAGGGCGCTGATCAATGAACCGGATATTATTTTTGGAGATGAGCCAACAGGAAGCCTTGACCGAAAGACCACAGGGGATGTGATGCGATGTATGAAACAGATGAATCAACGGTCTGGCATCAGCTTTATGCTTGTAACACATGATGCTTATACGGCATCCTTTTGTGACCGGGTACTTTTTCTACAGGATGGGAATCTGGCAAAAGAAGTAAAGAAAGAGAACACTGCCGATAATTTCAGAGAAGATATATGGAAAACGCTGTGCGGTTTGGGAGGTGGAAAAGATGACCTTTTTTGATATTTCCCGAAAGATGCTGAAAGCTGGTTTTTACAAATATCGATTGTACTTTCTATGCAATTTATCTGCAACGGCATTATTCTGTTGTTTTGCAGTTATTTCCACAAACAGGACGTTTATGAATGCGTCGATTGTAAATTCATCAATATCCAATAACATTTATCTTCCATTTTTTCTGTCTGCAGTGTTTCTGTTTTTTTTTCTTCCTGTTTCGTGTCAGGCATTTCTGGCATCAAGAAAACAGGAATACGGCGTGATGTTTTCTCTTGGCATGAGCCGGAAGGAAGCGTTTAGAAACTTACTTTTTGAAAATGTGATCATATCCGTGCTGGCATTAGCAATAGCACTTGCAGCAGGAACTGTGCTGTCATTTTTATTTTTTTCCGTTATCATTTATGCAATAGATGTTCACGGAGTGCAATGGCAGTTTTGCCCGGAAGCATATAAGCTTACAGCAGTTCTATATACAGTAGTGGTGGCAGTTGCCTTTATCCTGAATGCCGGGAGACTTATGCTGGATAAAATTGGAACCCTGCTAAAAGCACAATATCGGGCAGAAAAAACAGGAAAGATCGGTACGTTCTTATGCAGACTTGCACCCAACTACATGAGGTTTCATCTGGTGGAATGGTCATTTGTCCGCAGACACAAGAAAGAATGGGGATGTAGGTATGTTTTAGCATCTCTCATAATAGCGGTATCTGTTATGCTTACGGGGGTATGTGTGACTTTATATCCGGCTTTTCTACAGGATGCAAAAAGTTATTCTCCCTATGACATGGTGTACTCAAAAATCTATGGAATGAATCAGGTTTCAGTACAGGATGTCCTTCATATATTAGAGAAAAATGGTGTTACTGTAGAACAGGTCATTCAGATTCCCTATATCAGAGATGATGTTTTTAATTACCTTCCTGTGACAGAAATAAACCGGGATTTTGGATGTGATTATCAGATTCAGGAAGGCGAGTTTTTGAATTTGTTTCAGTACAATCTGGAAGATGGGTATGAACATAACATACAGCCAGTATCTACTGTAACGATTTCCGGGGACAGAAAGCTGCAGTCTGTTGGAACAGATGTAAAGATACTGTTTAATCAAAATCCGACCTTTGCAGATAAAACACTGATCATCAACGATTCTGATTTCGAAAAATTAAGTGCAGATATAACAGGTAGTGCTGGTATCGCAAACTTGTTTCAGTTTCAGAATTGGGAAGATTCTTATGCGGGAGTATGTGAAGTAAAAGAATATCTGCAGGAAAGCAATCAGTTGAATGAAGATGAGCAGACATATTATGAATTGTCTTCGAAAGTGGAGAAATACCAGGATGCAAAGAAATCAGGACAATTTTTATTATTTTTGATGGCATTTGTGATAGGGCTTATGATAATGGCAGAGTTTCTGTTAATTCATTCACGTATCCAGGCAGAGAAGGAAGAAAATAGCAGGGTCGTTTGTAGTTTGCGAATGTTGGGAATGATAGACAAGGAAATTGTAAAGTGCCTTTGCTATAAGAATTTTCTAAGATTTATACCGCCATCGGTTGTGGGAACAATCCTTTCTTTCCTGCCATCTTATTATCTGAATGAGAGTTATGGAATGGGGACGAATGGAATTCTGGCAGGAATCGTATTTGGAGTGATTATGACAGTCGGAACATTCGTGGTGATACGCAGGTATTCTGAAAAAGAAGAAAAACTTTATGAAAGTGGTTTTATAATACAAGGAAGAGGATTTTTCGAGAGGATTTTTTGATTATAGATAAGTAGAAAAAGATTCAAATCTTGTGTATAATTAAAAGATAAAGATAGAGACAACTCGAAGTTTTTAGGGCTAAAGCCAATATAAATAATACTAGACAGGTTTGTCCAATAGCGTAAATACGGCATTTTCTCGCTTTGTGTCGTGTTATGTTTAGTAGAATAATATTACTCTGTCAATGAAAGGAGGAAACAGTATGGATCAGAAAAAGATTGGACGTTTCTTAAAAGAACTTAGGAAAGAAAAGGATATTACACAGGAACAGCTTGCCGAAAAGATAAAAGTTTCAGGCCGAACGGTTTCTAGATGGGAAACAGGTGTTTGAGTTATAATATGACCAAGTTAGATGAAACACAGTAAAATCAAGGGGTTATGCCTAATTTAGTCCTTATTTTTATACCAATTTAGCGGTAGATAAGGCAGCGCTGTTATATCAAAACCGAAAAACCAAGTCAGTATCACAGATGTCCGCAATCAGTCTGAGAGTGAATCTGTGTGCTTAGATTAGGTACAATTTTATATTAAAACATTTAGTGAGGACTAAATTAGCACTTGAGATGGAATATTCCATCAGCTGGTTTGGTCCTCTTTTTATTTGAGAGGAGTGGTCGAATGGGCAAAGTGTTAATTTGGTTCGTAATCATTATTAGTACAGTGGTTCTCTACTGTCTTATGAAAGTTAAGGCAGAGAGTGATGAACTGTATTTAGATAAGGTTTTTTATGATGAAAACAGTATATCATATGCGTTCATGCATTGAAAATACTGTTCAGTTAAGAAATGCTGTATTTTTTTGGTGCACTAATGCGTAGAAAGCAGGTGTATGATGAGTTCAAATCATTTTTTTGTGTATGACAAAAAGACAGATTGCATATCTGCCTCATAATGCAGTATAATGGTAACGAAATTTATGCAACCCGATACATGAAATCCCTATTTCTCTTTGGACGGAGGGGGGATAGGATATTTTCGATTGTACCTGACAGGTGTCAGATACTTTTGTATGAGAAGCATGGTCTCTGTTTCGTTACCACTGTGTTTGAGATACGCCCTGCATATGTTTACTGCGATGGCGAAATTAATTTTATAGACGTGTTTGGTATTTTTAGATTTTTTTACCATAGCGTGAGAAGTCACTAATTCACAGAAATTATACAGAATCATATGGGCATTGATTTCCTGAAGGATTCCATCATATTTGCTGCTGTGCCAGTTGATCAGACCGATGGTGTATTTGAGTTCACGGAAGCTTGTTTCCTCGCTCCAGCGCATCAGGTAAAGTTTATTGATTTCTTCCAGAGGAAATTCTTCTGAAAGATTGGTGGCAATACAGATATAGGTTCCATTATCAAGGCGAACACGTACAATACGGAATTCAATATCGTAATACATGCAGTTTTCATCAAGAAAATCAAAATCGGTAGAAGGCTGAAGTATGGTATAGGTGTTAGGATTCCCCAGTGTTTCTTTCGTATGGCGTCTGGTAAGTGTTGTCCTTATATGAGTATCAAATTCGCTGTCAGGCAAATCATAAGAGGAAAGGATACCATTACTGTTGATATCCTTCATGCGGATAACGAAATACATTCCCTTCCGGATCAGGTGTGCAAAGGTATTAA
>ENA-OYWV01000658-OYWV01000658.1-human-gut-metagenome-genome-assembly--contig:-NODE-658-length-13346-cov-6.723723_pt1 | contig 13346 bp, 10 predicted proteins | sample MGYA00244812_ERZ653400 | MGnify/ENA primary metagenome ERZ653400 (study PRJEB26926, sample SAMN06165097) | human gut metagenome | biome: ENVO:00009003; feature: ENVO:2100002; material: ENVO:00002003... | reverse complement strand
CTCGTATTAATGAAACTTAAATCTGTCAGTGGTAAATGAGCGGTTGATTGGTGGCTTTCAAGCACCTATTTAGCACTCATAAACATCCCTATACTTTTGCGGCATCAACTTTAATACGAAGAAAATGGCTTATAAAGTAAATTCGTTGGAGGAAATGCCAAATGCGTTGTCCTACCTGATTGAGTCCGTAGAATCACTACAATCCAAAGTAAATGCCTTGCAACATAAGCAGGCAAGTGATTCACCCAAGTGGATGGATATAGATGAGCTATGCGCTTATCTGCCATCGCATCCAGCCAAGCAAACGGTTTATGGATGGGTATCAACTAAACAGATTCCCGTACATAAAATAAATAAGGCATTGGCTTTCTTGCAATCGGAAATAGATGACTGGTTGAAGAACAAATCGCATAAGACACAGAATGACTTGATGGAGGAAGCTAGACGATTTGTCGAATCCAAAAAGATTATCAGATGATGGGAACGACTGATTATTGTTTTTCATTCTTTCGCAAGCCTATCCAGAACATCGAACCGATAAGAGCTGTAGGTATTGTGGATGTGTACCGCTATATCACCGGGCATTATGCACAACCACAAACCGAAGCTCTACGTCTGATGTTAACTTCTCCTGAAGCCAAAAGGTACAAAACCACCCATTTTGACTATTGTACTTTTTCTGGATTATTCGGTAAGCGGAATGAGAAGGAACTGATAATGCACTCCGGATTGATGTGTCTGGACTTTGATCATGTGGAAGATATTATGGAACTAAAGCAAAAGTTACTCAACCATGAATATTTCGATACGGAACTGTTGTTTGTCAGTCCATCCGGTAATGGATTAAAATGGATCATACCTGTAGACTTGAAAGGCTGGGAACATTTCCGGTACTTTAAGGCTGTTGCCAACTGCATCAAAGCAACAGGCTTGCCGTTAGTAGATATGTCCGGAAGTGACGTTGCTCGTTCATGTTTTTTGCCACATGATCCACAAGCATATATTAACCCTAAATATAAAGATGATGTCGAAGAAAATATTTTTCGCCCAAGATTGGGAGAATGTCCCTTCTGAAATAAAGCAAACAGATATACCAAGTATCACTTCATTATATAATAAGGTAGAGGAAGATGTGGAACATGTTGTCTGGGAAATAGAGCAGCGTGCCATTGATATAGCACCCAATTATAAAGATTGGGTAGAATTGGGTTTTGCGCTTGTGGACGGATTGGGAGAAAACGGACGGGAGTATTATCACCGCATTAGTAGGTTTTATCTTCACTATCAAAGGGAAGAGACAGACAAACAATACACGCATTGTCTGCAATCCAAAGGACAAGGTATTACCATTCGTTCTTTCTTCCATCTGGCAAACCAAGCCGGAATCTCGCTGGCTCCATTCAGCAAAGAACATTTATCCATTTTTCCAAATATCCAAAATAGAAAAACGGGTAAATGGATAAAGTCAGAGGAAGAACTTCCAGCATTTCCTGAGTGTGTATTTGCGCATCTTCCCCCTTTCCTAAATGAGATTGTTAACAATTCTATATCGCTGGATGACCGTGATACGATATTGATTGGAGCTATTGTGTGTTTGTCTGTCTGCTTTCACAATGTTTGCGGAGTTTACGATGAACGAATCGTTTATCCGAATCTTTATCTGTTTGTTGTTGCAGATGCCGGTATGGGGAAAGGTGCGTTGACTTTGTGCCGGGAACTTGTAGCCCCTATCAATCGTAATTTGCATGAACTTTCCAAACGATTGGAGCAGGAGTATAAGGAAGCAATAAACGCTTACATCAAAGGCAAGAAAGATGGTGGAATGACCATGCCAGCTGAACCGCCCATGCGAATGCTTGTCATTCCTGCCAATAGTAGTGCAAGTTCTTTCTTGAAGATATTGGGAGATAATGACGGTATCGGACTACTATTTGAATCGGAAGGTGACACATTAAGCCAGACTTTGAAGTCGGACTATGGTAATTATTCTGATGTATTGCGAAAAGCATTCCACCATGAGTTAGTCAGTTTAAGCCGCCGCAAGGACAGGGAATATTGCGAAGTCAGCAATCCAAGAGTGTCAGTCGCTTTGGCAGGAACTCCCGAACAAGTAAGAAAATTGATACCTGATGCAGAAAACGGTCTGATGAGCCGTTTTTGTTTCTATATCATTCGCTTCAAGAGAGGTATAAGAAACGTGTTTGCCACAAATGATATTTCCCAATCCAAGAATGCCATGTTCAAACTATTGGGGGATAAATTCTGCCATTTACATGAAGAATTTGTTAGGCAAGGTAATTATTCCTTTTCTCTTCCCTCTGATTTGCAGGAACATTTTATAGAATATCTCAGTCGGGTGAATGATGAATGTTGTGACGAAGTAGATAACAAAATGCAGGGTGTAGTCCGTCGGATGGGGCTGATTGCCTATCGTATAATGATGGTGTTGACTGCTGTCCGGCATTTGGAGAATATGCCTCACGAATCATATTCCTCTGACGAGACTATACAATTAATTTGCCATAAATATGACTATTCCATAGCCATGAGTATCTGTGAAACCTTGCTTTGCCATGCAGTGTTCATCTATCGAAACTTGTCAGGAAATCAGCCCAAACGTTTACAATCCCTTTCACAAGAAACGGGCATTTACGCACGAAGGAATACCCTTTATAATATGTTGCCCGAAACATTTACCAAAAAAGATTATGATGCAACTGTTTTAGCTTTAGGTGAGAATGGAAGTACGGCAAACAAATGGATAGAAGCCTTTATCAAAGATGGCAAACTAAGCCGAATAGAACAAGGTAAATATAGGAAGATTTTTTGAGTGGCAAGTTTGTGTTTTAGTGTCACTAAAACCTAGGCGGCAAGCGGATAGAACTGCCACTCTCAAAAAATCAATTTATGCACATCAAAGTTTAGATAAGTATGAAGAAAAAGAAACTTGGTGGTCGCCCAAAGTTAGCGAATTACCAGAAACGCACGAAATGTTTCCGGGTAATGTTTACCGAGAACGACTATATCTATATCCAATCCAAAGCCCAACAGGCTGGACTGTCTGTCAATGAATTTTGCCATCAGGCTGCAATGGGCTGTGAAGTTGGTCAGCGTATCAGTCCGGAAATGGTATCGGCAATCCGTGACCTTTCCGGTATAGCCAATAATGTCAACCAGATTGCCCATCAGATGCACATCTATGGTTTGGAAGCAGTGAAACAACAATGTTTTTCTATTATATCAGAAGTCAGTAGAATTATCACCCAAGTAAAGAATAACAATCATGATAGCGAAGATTAAAACAAGAGCCGATTTTGGAGGGATAGTAAATTACGCCAATGATCAAAAGAACAAGAAAAAGAGTGCCATACTTTTAGCATACGAAGGTGTCTGTGCCATCAGCAATAAGACCATAGCCGATTCTTTTCAGATACAAGCTTCTATGCGTCCGAAAGTAAAAAGTTCGGTGAAACACGTATCACTTGCTTTCTCTCCGCAAGATACCATCCGTTTTTCCGATGATGAAAAAGGAGATACACTTATGGTGGAGATTGCCAAGAAATGGATGGAGCAGATGGGGATTAGCAATACCCAATATATCATAGCCAGGCATCATGATACGGAACATCCACATTGCCATATAGTGTTCAATCGGATAGATAATGACGGTAATCTCATTTCTGATAGCAACGAACGGATACGAAATGCAAAAGTCTGTCGAGCTTTAACCAAAGAATATAAACTTTACTTTGCCCCTAAAAACAGCAAAGCCAGAAATAAGAGCCGTTTACGTCCTCATCAATTACGGAAGTATAATCTACGTTCTGCAGCTCTTGATGCACTGGCTGTATCTCGCTCATGGAATGATTTTCTTGGCATTCTCAAAGGTCAGGGCATAGATATGCGTTTTAATCATGTTGAGAACTCTGATAAAATTCGTGGTATATCCTTTTGTATGGATGAATTTAGCATTGCAGGTTCTAAACTTGACTGTGATTTGAGTTTTAACAGCCTTTGCGTTACGTTGGGCAATGTAACTACAGAATTGATTATTCAACCCCATCAGGCCATAACTTCCAGTGGAGGTGGAGGAACAAGCAATGAACAAGGATGGCGAGACGATAAAAACAAGGATAGCCAAAGAAACGAACCTTTCTATAAACCCTCAAAACGTAGAAGATAATGAAAGAAGATGTAGTAGCTGCGAATCTTGCAAATTTGCGTCAAAGTATCAGTGAGCTAAAAGAATGTATTGAAAAACAGAATGCCACTGTTTCTAAATCGGAACAATCTGTAAAAGTGGACTTTGACGAAAAGATCATTTATAATGGAGTCGCTAAAGGTTTCTGCACTTGTTGGAATGAAGCCTTGTCTGTGGTAAAGAAACATATTTGGAAACAACAGCCGAACACTTTACCATTTTCACTATGGTTCCCGAAACTCATTGAATTATTCAAGCAGAAGTCCAAACTTCTTGAATATCTTTATCGGCACGTTTGCGATTACAATCTCAATCGTATGACTATTGAAGCAAATACGGATTGCATATTAAAACGGCAGGATGAGATACTTGCAAAAATCAATGAATTGAAAAATCCAGTAACCATTATTCCACCCAATATTAATGGGATGTTTATACGTGGGCATCATATAAAACTCCAGTATGTTGTGGTCTTTATTGTCGCTATTGTTACATGGGCTATTACTGCTTCTGTTAGCAGTATGAAGTATAAGGAAGAAAGCTTTGCGTATTATTCGATGTATCGGGCTGTAAAGGAACAATCTGAACTTATATTAAAAAAATGGAGAAACTCAAAATAAAGAAATAGAATTTGTTGCATATAAAAAATACTGCTTATTAAGGATTTATTCTTTTATATTCTTATAGAATATGGCTAAAAGGATTTTTCTTGTTATTATGGGATATTCTATAAAGTATAAATAATAAAAAATAAAATTATGATTTACGGATACATTAGAGTAAGCAGCGATAAGCAGACAGTAGAGAATCAGCGTTTTGAAATTAATAATTTCTGTGAACGTTATAAACTTGTAATTGATGGTTGGATTGAGGAAACCATTAGTGGTATGAAATCATACAATAAACGTGAATTGGGTAGGCTTTTACTACAGATTCAGAAAGATGATCTCATTATCTGTGCAGAATTATCACGATTGGGAAGAAATCTATTCATGATTATGGAGATATTAAATATTTGTATGACCAAAGAATGTCGTGTGTGGACTATAAAAGACAACTATCGTCTTGGTGATGATATCCAAAGTAAGGTTCTTGCCTTTGCTTTTGGACTATCTGCTGAGATTGAACGTAATCTTATTAGCCAGTGCACGAAGGAGGCTTTGGCAAGAAAAAAAGCTGAAGGTGTGACATTGGGACGACCAAAGGGAAGAAAAAGTTCTGTAGAAAAATATAAACTTCATGGAAAAGAAAATCTTATTCATGAACTTTTAAAGGCAAAAGTTTCTAAGCGTAAAATTTCTAAATTATGTAAAGTTGATAGAAATACGCTTGACCGTTTTATAAAACAGTTTTTGACGGAATGAAACAGAGCGTTTTCGTGCAGCAACAAGGCGTGGAGTGCGACTTTACAGGCTCTACCCCGTGGGTGATATTGTCTCCCATTGAACAGAGTATCAAACAGAAGATTGAAGCGGTTGGAACTCCACTTAAAGATTGGGATATAAATATCTATCGAGGTGTGCTTACTGGTTATAATGATGCTTTTATCATTGATACGGAAAAACGTGAAGCGATATTGGCGAATTGCCAGACGGAAGAAGAACGCAAAAGAACGGCTGAACTTATACGACCGATTTTGCGTGGCAGAGATATTAGGAGATACGGGTATAAATGGGCTGAATTATGGATTATCAACATTCATAATGGTATAAAAGGTAAATTACCTCGCATCAAAATCGAAGATTATCCTGCCATAAAAGCTCATTTAGATTTATATTGGGATAAAATATCGAAAAGAACAGACAAAGGAGATACGCCATATAACCTTCGTAACTGTGCTTATATGGAGGATTTTAATAAGCCAAAAATTGTCTATCCCAACATGACAAAATATATGCCGTTCGTATATGATGACAATGCTTATTGTACAAATCAAAAGTGTTTCATTATAACAGGTCAAGCTATAGCATATCTTACAGCATTCTTCAATTCTTCTTTGTTCAAGTTCTGCTTCCGTGATTCATTTCCAGAACTACAAGGTGGAACTCGTGAAATGAGCAAAATTTTTTTTGACAAAATTCCAGTAATGCAGGTGACAGACGAAATGAATGCACGATTCAGGTCTGCTGTTAATGATATTCAGAATGTATATAGCAAGTCGAAAGCCATGGCAATAGATTCCATGATTTTCGACTTATATAATCTATCAGAGAAAGAACGACAAGTTATTGGCTTTGTTGAGATTGAGTAACAAAATCAGTGATGTAGTTGATTTCAGCAGGAGATAAATCGTATAGTTTGAAAGCTAAACGGTTTATTTCCTTTTCTGTTTCTTCCGAGCGATGTTCCAAGACCTCTTCCAGTAAATTTTCAAACAAGCATTCCATATCTTTATTCATCGGTATCAAAATAGGTTCAATGGCTTGTACGCTTACAAGCAAGTCTCCAGTACCAGTCTTGGGAGAATCTTTGAACATATAATGCCCCATAAGAGAATTTAATATGCAGCACAAATAAGCCATGTGTTGCCCTGTGGCAAAGCAGGTACTATCAAGACCCAAATTACCCGTAGTGTCATACGAGAAGCGAAGTATTGACCCTATACGCTTCCATATTATTTTTGGCCGCATAAAATCCTCCCAATAGCTGATGCTGTCTTGTGTTTCAAACCACTTATTGTGAGTCTTCTTGCGAGCCTTGATTTTTTCGCCGTTGATAGAATAGGTGTTGCCTGTCTGCTCCAGTCTTTCTTTGCCAAATGAAAGAAGATGTCGCTTTACGGCAGGGTACAGCTCTATGTCGTAGTGACGTGATGGAAATGTGGCTATGAGGTACTTGTCAGCCCACTCATATTCATACCTCCTAATATCTCTGCCACGCAAAATCGGTCGTATAAGTTCAGCCGTTCTTTTGCGTTCTTCTTCCGTCTGGCAATTCGCCAATATCGCTTCACGTTTTTCCGTATCAATGATAAAAGCATCATTATAACCTGTCTTTATTCCATAGTTGATTTGAATATCCCAATCCTTCAAAGGTGTTCCTACGGCTTCTATCTTCCGCTTGATGCTTTGCTCGATAGGAGATAGGATAACCCATGAATCGGAAGAAGAAAAATCACACACCGCTCCGCTATGCTGCACGAAAACGCTCAAATTCTTAACGCCATCTTTATTTTGTTTATTGGTGACAGCGCATAAAGTTTTATGCTCGTTATCTTCTTTAGAAAAGAGTAAGATGTTTGTATCAACTGTAGCACTCTCAAATATTTTCACGCCTGCGAAGTCTATAAGCAATTGGGGATTTGTATTCTTAGCAAAGAATCCACGTGTTTTTTCTCCGTATCCGGCACGCATCCATTTGTTGGACGTGATATAACAAAGATGACCTTTGGGTTTCAGTAATTGCCATCCACGTTCGTAGAAAAGGCAATATATGTCTCCCGTTTTTGCGAATGTTTTATAGTCACATGGTTCATAGAGTTTAGCCAATTCACCACCATTATTTTGTAACTGGATGTATGGAGGGTTACCTATTACTATATCGAAGCCATCGCTGACTCCAAACATCCAAGCAGGATCGAAGAACTCTGCTACTGTATTTTGGTCATAAGGATTCCATGCTGCCAATTGTATAGCATCTTCAGGGGCAAAGTCTTTGTCATCCGCCAGTAATCTAGCTAATTTTTCACGTAATACCTTGTCCTTTTCTCGTAAGGTACTTTTGCGGTTAGCAGTTTTTGCAGAAAAATGTTCATGACGGACTTCTATCAATTTCTGTTTTGTTGGCTCAATATCCGGATTCTCAAATAAACAGTGTGAAGCTTGCTTCTTTTTAGCAATCAAAGAATTGGCAGCGACAAACTTTGTTTCGAGGTTTGGTAATGTCGGTATGCCAAAGTTTGGTTTAGAAGCATCTTTTTCACAATCGCAAATCAGTGAGATAAAAAAGCGTAGTTTTGTTATTTGGGCTGCGATACTCTGAATGTCGCTGCCATAGATGCAATTTTCTATGATTGCCAATTTCAAGTCATACACTTTCTCATTTGGAGAAATACGACAGAGCACATCTATCATGCGATTAAGCAATCCCATCGGGAATGCTCCAGAACCACAAGCCGGGTCAAGTATTTTGATAGCCTTTAATCTTTTAGCGACACGCTGATATTCTTCTGGTTTTTCTCTGTCAAGGGTGAAATCTGGATTGAATAAGGAACGTACAAATTGAGTATCTCCTAAATAGGCAATGAGACTTTCGTCTACCATGTAATTGACTATTTCACGGGGCGTATAGAACGAACCACTTTGATTTCGCGCTGTTTCCTTTGTTTCGGGGTTGTATGCGCCTAATAGATTCTCAAATACTTTACCCAACAATTCTGGGTCAAGGGCTACCTGCTGTTCTTCGGGTGAATTTTCCTCTATTGTAAAGTTGTAGCGGCTGAGGATTGAAATCAGTCCTTTCTCTGAATCGAAGAACAGATTGTTAGGGATAATGGCACGATTGCGATAGCGCCCATCAGCAAAACGTTTGTCGTTGCGACTGAAGCCATCATAATTGTAGGCCTGTTCAACACCGTCAATCGTCTTGGTCTTATCAAGGCATTCAAAGAGTCCACCATTAAGGAAGGGGACTTCTGAGAATAAGGTAACGACATCATTCTCGCTGATGTTAAACATTTCGGCATAGCGATAGAGGGTTTTGATATCTTTCTTTATATTGGTAGCGAACTTGCGTTTGTTTCCTTGTTCATCTTCAATAGCACGGTTAAGTGTTGCAAAGAACAAGTTCTGGAGAATTGCATTGTAATAGTTTCCAACAGTCTGACTATATGGGTCAAACTCTTTTAGGATAGTCTGCAAATAATCAATATCGAATATCCGTTGTGGTACCAAGTCCTTCTGCTTGATGAACCATACGAACATAATACGGGTAATAAGTCGAATTACTTTTGTTTCTAAATCCTCACGGTCATCATCTTCAGTTCCCGTATTATTGGGAAAAGAAACATTAGATGATGGTTCTATAGCCCATTGATACCATTCGAATAAATCCTTGTAGAACTGCTTTGTGAGTGTCTCGACAGAAAATGCATTCGTTATGTCACTGAGTGTCTGTTTGCTATTTTTCAATGTGCCAAACTGTTCTATGGCAGTACGGCATCCACGACCTTCGCCAAGCAAATATGTATAGCGTTTTGTATTAGTTGACATCTTTTCATATTCGCCTTGTTTGTTAAACCCCCAAGTTTCACTTACGTATGAGAATCTAAGAATGCTTTCATCCTTACGATAACAGAACATAAATGCTCCAGCATACCCCATATTACGCCAATCTGTAGTGAGCATATCACGAATGCCACGACGGTTACGCTCAATGTCAACTTTGTCACTCAATTCCACTTCGTATATGGCTATAGATTCTCCATCTACAAGAGATATTTTGCCAAGATTCAATGCTTCTTTAGCTAAGCGGCTACTTACGTGGACCGCAGAAGGAGTGTTCCAAAAACTAATTTTGTTTCGGAATATATCATAAAGCAATTTTTGCCAAGCCTCACGATTATATTTAGATTCGATGACTTCTTTGTAGTTCATATTGCTATTTTTAGAGTTTATTGAATGATTCTGATAAAATAATTTCTGCATTAGTCTCTTGCTCATTAAGCAGAGATTCTTGTGCCGTATAATATGGTGCATACTTTTTTGCCATATCAATGATTTCTGCAAGTGCTTCATCATGTGTCATTCTGGCTTTACCTCCTACGCGACGCAAGTTTTTCTGTATGCGTTGTAAGCGTTTAGCTATGTAGGTGATGACACCTCTTTCCGCTAATGTTTTGAGCTGAACTACTTTTATGTATAGTTCATTATCGTCTATTTCACGAATGAAATTATTTAACAAATTTACAGCGGTACTAACTTGCACTCCAACAGAACCTTGTTCCTCATGGGTAGTTTCTTGAGAACGTGCTTCTTCATCCTGCATCATGCGAAATTTTCGTAAAGCCATATTAATATGCTTATGGTGTTGCTCTATACGCTCTGCGGATTGTTCTTCTTTGGGAGCTTTGAAATATTTTAGAGCATCAAGCACAGAAAGTTCTTCTGCTGTTTCTGAGACCAAAAAGAATACCTTACGGAAATTCGTTTTCAGGAATACAAGAGTGTCATTTGCAAGTGTTACTCCATCTACTTTTTTCATTTCACGACCAGTACGGCTACGCAATGAGAGTTTTGCTATGCGATTATATTCTCTACGGTTGTTTTGATAGAGTGCACGGAGTTCCTCGTAATATGGCAATTCTTGATTACATTCTTCCTTTTGTTTCTTCATGCCTTCATCAAAGAGTTTACTTAAGTCGCGGTCAAGAATTTCTTCTTGTGAGTAAATTTGGTTGTCTTCACCGAAGGTGGAATGAAAGGTTTGAATCTTACTTAATGCGATTTGATTTAGATTGATTTCACGGTTTCCTTCACGGGATGGATAGAAAACGTAATTGTATATATGTTTGGATGAAGAACCGATACGATTGACGCGACCAATACGTTGCATCAGTCGGGTGCTATTCCAAGGAGTGTCATAATTTACAATCACATTTGCTCGATGCAAGTTTACACCTTCAGCAAGCACATCTGTGGTGAGGATGATATTGTAGTCATTGAGTTTTGTCTTATAGTTAGCATCAAAATTCTCACGGATAGTTTTGAACTGCTTACTACGATTATCAGCGGAGATTACCAATACGTCTTTACGATTAATACGGCGTGCCAAATACTCTACTGTGTCAACTGATTCTGAAAATACAACTAGTTTCTGTTCAGGATTGCGTTCCGATTTGAACAACTTATGCTTAAGCAGCTCATTGAACTTTGTGAACTTGGAATCATCTTCGTCTTTTATATCTGCCCATTCTGAACATAACATTTCAAGTGTATTCTGATCTCCTCTAAGCATTTCTATAAATTCAGGCTTAAAATCATCAGCAGTGAATACTGCATTTTTGGGATTATCTTCCGCTTTGGCATTTAGTTTCTCCTCAATTTCTTCATCACTCAACCCTGATTCTAATAGCATATTGATATCAAGATCCGGAGCAATGAATACTTTGTTGCGGTCAAACATATCTATCATATTTTGGTTTGCTTGACGGAAATTGTCTAATGAAACTTGGAAAGCATAAAAACTGCTTTCTAGCCGCTTCACCAATCCGTTTTTACGGATTCCAGCTAAGCTGCGGCTTATTAATTCCGCGTTATCATACAGTCCTTGTGCCGCTTCAGGCTTCAAGTAGGCTATAGCTTGATAACGAGCGTACGTCAAGTTCTTTTCAAGAGTAAGCATAGCATGTTCAAACAAATCAGCGAGATGCTCATTAAGCTCATATCGACTTTCTATAGGACGCTCTACTTTTGGAAAGCCATTCACATCCTTATTATATCGAGGCACGTTCTCGATGTCAGTACGTGTACGCCGAACCGTCAATGGCTTGATAACGCGGTCTCGAACTCGTTCTGCTAATTTCTTGAATCGACTTATGTCGAAATTTGGCTCTCTTTTTAGCTGTTTAAATTCTTTAATAAGAGGTGAAAAGAATGCCGTTAAATTTGATACACCATCAATCGTACATCGGCGTGGATCTTGGAATAATTGGATTTCTGTGTATATATCTGCAGGTGTATTATTCATAGGTGTTGCTGAAATAAGCATTACCTTTTTCTTAAAGCCGGGAATATTTCCATTTTCTATACGGGGCATTTTGCATATTTCCTGCAATTGTTCAAAGGCAGAGGTTGTATGCGAGCGGAATTTATGTGCTTCATCAACCAAAATAAGGTCAAATTCATCAGCATTCCAGTAGTTATAATTGTCTTCATCGAGAATCTTAGACAAACTGCCATTGGAAATAAAATTAACAAACTTGTCAATGCCAAAATCTTTAAATGTTGCTTTCCAGTTGTGTTCTACGGCAGGTGGATAGACGACGAGAATTTTTGTTTTGTCACGCCCATTCTCGATTAAGAATTTCTTAGCTATCATTGTAGCAATTACAGTCTTGCCAAGACCTACAACATCAGCAAGAAAAAAGCCATCGTAACGCAGTAGCTTTTGATAACCTTCTTCCACAGCATCCATTTGGTAATCATATTTCTTATACCCTTCCGGCATATCAAATGGATTGTTATCGTCTGTTGCCATGACTCTATCCGAAAAATACTCCATGAGCATTTTAATATAAAGGTCATAAGGTGAAGCATCACCTTTGAGGTATGTATGATCTATTGATGTTTTTACATCATCAGCCGTAATTTCGCATCCTTCGGCTTCTTTCCATAATAATTCAAATTCTTCTTTGGCAAATTTTACATCATCATATCTATCCATTTTTACATTAAACTCATACTGACGTTCCTCCGTGATGCCTAGTCCGTTTCCAGTAAGATTACTGGAACCAGTTATAGCCATTCCTTGGGTGTATTGATTAAAATCGTTTGGATAAAGTACGTATATTTTGGCATGTATTTTTTTGGAAGGATGCGCTCTTAGTTCCAATTTACCATCAATAAGGTCTTTCACCATTTGGAACATTCCATTTTCGACCTCTTTGCTATAATGCGAATGCTCTATATCTCGGCGAATTTCACGTAGACACTCTTCTTTTACTTCTTCTTCTGCTCCAAAAAATATCTTTCCTTGCCTTGTTGCTTGTGCAATGTATTTATCTACATTTATTCCTATTAAGACCCTAACCTTATTTATGTTGTCTAGGAAAGGACGTAAAGAAAAATATCCTGATGCTCTGAGAAAACCGACAACTGCATCAAGATTACAAATATGAGGATTATGGTGTAGTATGCCCTCAAATTCTTTTATGAGGGTATTGTTGTCTCTATTCGTGAAAAAGTTAGAATGAGTATATTTTTTAACATTATCCATGTTTTTGATAATTTAGATATTTATTTCTGAGTGTTTTCTTTTTCCCTTCTTTCTTTTACCTTTTCCAATCCCGGCATCTTTTTAGCCAATGCACTTTCTCCTGCTGGAAAATAGAGAGGAAAAACTTTATATAAGAAACCCACAACTTCACTACGACTTTTATCCATATTGTAAAAAGCAGAGCAGACAAAGTACATTAGTTCTTGCTGAC